>ERZ772935.442-NODE-442-length-16573-cov-3.608185_pt1 | contig 16573 bp, 15 predicted proteins | sample MGYA00511683_ERZ772935 | MGnify/ENA primary metagenome ERZ772935 (study PRJEB29015, sample SAMEA2738086) | human oral metagenome | biome: human oral; feature: human-associated habitat; material: saliva | place: China | collected 2228 ...
GCCGACTATCTGGACAGGCTCCGCTTCACCCACTCGCAGCTGGCCACCCTGCGCGCACTCGGTGAGTTCCAGGGCAAGCAGCAGCTCTATAGTGTCCAGCTGCCCGAAGTGCTGAAGGGACTGCAGAAAGCGGCCATCATCGAATCCACCGAGTCCTCCAACCGTCTGGAAGGCGTCATCATCTCCACCCAGCGCCTGCACGCCCTGATGCTGAAGGACGCCAAGCCCCGCAGCCGTTCCGAACAGGAGATCGCCGGCTACCGCGACGCCCTGAACCTGATCCATGAAAGCGGCAAGGAGATGCCTTTCTCGGAAGGCACCATCCGGCAGCTGCACGGGCTGATGTACCGCTACATGCCCCAGCCCGGCGGACAGTGGAAAGCCACCAACAACGACATCATCGAGCGTCAGCCGGACGGACGTTCCCGCGTTCGCTTCGCCCCTGTGTCCGCCCACCTCACCCCGATGGCCATGGCGGACCTGATCGCCCGCTACCGATCTGCCCTGGATCAGCACCTGGCCGATCCCCTCGTCCTGGTGCCCCTGGCCATCCTGGACTTTCTCTGCATCCACCCCTTCCCGGACGGCAATGGCCGCATGGCACACCTGCTGACCCTGCAGCTGCTCTACCACTTCGACTACGCCGTGGGGCGCTTCATCAGCCTTGAACGGCTCTTCGAGGAATCCAAGGAAACCTACTACGAGACCCTGGAAGCCAGCTCCCAGGGCTGGCACGACGGCCAGCACGACAGCATGCCCTGGCTCAACTACTTCTGGGGCGTCCTGCTGCGCGCCTACCGAGAGTTCGAGACGCGCGTCGGCACACTGGAACACGGCCATGGCGCCAAGGGCGAGCGCGTTCGGGCAGAAGTCCTGAGACGCCAGCACCCCTTCGCCATCTCGGATATCGAGGAAGCCTGCCCTGGCGTCAGTCGGGACATGGTCCGGCATGTGTTGCGCACCATGAAGGATGAAGGACTCATCACCCCGGAGGGCAAGGGGCGCGCTGCGAGGTGGCGACGCTCGGCGGATGGCTCTTCATCGTCTTCGTAGATCGCCGGCATCCACCATGCCCATGGATTTCCTTCTGCTGCTGACCATTTCCGGCGCGCTTGTCGTGGCGCAGTTGATTTCCCCGAACACAGCGCAGGGATCATGAGAAGCAAGAGCCAGATCATCAACCACACCGACCTGGCCATGGTGCGCAAGTTCAAGGAGTGGGTTTTCAACGTCTGAGGGGCTTCAGCAAACCCTCAGCCTCCTCCATCGCCTTCTTCAGCCTGGCATTGGGCCGGAACGGCCGCCCCAACGCATCCAGGAAACGGCGAGACGCCCCCGACGACAGAACGACCACAGTTTCCGCCGCCGGCGAGGTCTCGATTCCGCACAGGAAAGCTTCCCGCTCACTGGCCGCCTTCCACCACAGGGAAGTACGTCCATTCAGGTGATCCCTGTCTTTCACGATCCCCCCTCTTCCCGCGCCGCCCCACGCCGCATCCACGCCACCACCACGCCCAGCACGATGGCCACGGCCGCAAACGGCAGCCATTCCAGCGAATAGGCCTTCAGCGGCAGATGCTGCGAGAAGTCGGTACCAGCCACCGACAGGATGGACACAACCATGACCAAGCCGACGGCCAGGCGCTGGGCCAGCAGCGGCAAGGGGGTGACGAAGGATTCGATCAGCATGATGAGCAGCAGCGTCATCACGACCGGGTACAGCACCATCAGCACCGGCACGGACTTGTCGATGACGGCGCTCAGGCCCTGGTTGGCCAGCAGGAAGCCGATGAGCGTGCAGATCACGGCATAGGTGACATAGCTGATGCGCGGGAAGATGTCGTTGAAGAACTCGGACACGGCGGTCACGAGGCCCACCGAGGTGGTCAGGCACGCCAGCGTGACGATGAGGCCGAACAGCACGCGGCCGAATTCGCCGAAGGTACTGTAGGCGGCGGTGGTGAGCAGGTAGGTCCCCACGTCCTGGCCCCGCTCCTTCAGATCGGCGAGGACGGCGGGATCCACGGGCAGGCGGTTGCTGAACCAGCCCAGACCCACGTAGATGATGGCCAGCGCGGTGGCGGCCACGATGCCGGCCAGCGAGGTCTGCACGATGAGCTGGCGCCGCTGGGCCGGGGTGAGCACGGCTTCATTCAGGGCGGCCACGCTGCCGTCACCCTGGGCACTCCGGGTCAGCATGCGGGCCCGGATGGCGGTGATGACGATGACCGAGAACGCGACTGAGGCCAGCACATCCATGGTGAGGTAGCCGTTGACGAAGCCGTTCAGATAGGCAGCCGTGCCGGTGGACTGAACATCCGTCAGCGTCGGCGGACGGCCCCAGAGCCACCAGGCCGCCTTGCCGATGAGCGCCAGGATGCACACCAGCAGCACCGGCGTGAGCACGGCGCCGATGCGCTCGACCATCTTGGAGGGGTTGAGGCTGAGCCACAGCGTGATGCCGTAATAGACCAGGCTGAAGATCAGCAGCGAGGTGCTGCCCGGCTCGCCCAGGAAGGGCACCACGGCCATTTCATACGAGGTGGCGCCGGTGCGCGGGATGGCGAAGAAGGGCCCGATGGTGAGGTAGACGACCGCCAGGAAGAGCAGCGAGAACCACGGGTGGATGCGGTCGAGCGCGGTGCGGTAGCCGTCCTGGTAATAGGCACTGACAATGATGCCCAGCAGCGGCAGGCCCACGCCCGTGGACACGAAGCCCAGCAGTGCCGGCCAGAACGTCTGTCCGCTTTCCAGGCCCAGTGCCGAGGGGAAGATGAGGTTCCCGGCGCCAAAGAAGATGGCGAACAGCATGAAGCCGATGACGAAAGTATTCTTGTTCACTGTCATGAGGGATAGGCAATCGGCCGCACGCCAGCCGACCAGGCACCCGTGCAGACGCCAGTGCCGGATTGAAAACCGGGCCGCCGTGTTTCCTCGCGGCCACAGGCAGGATAACATCCGCTGTCTTTACCCGACCAGTATTCTGGCGGCCCCCCTTTTCCATCGTGTGGAGGTCCCCCATGGACGCCAAGGAATTCATTCACCAGACCGTTACCGAGCACCCCGTCGTCCTGTTCATGAAGGGCACGGCGCAGTTTCCCCAATGTGGCTTCTCCGGCAAGGCCATTCAGGTGCTGAAGAACGCCGGCATCAAGCAGCTGGTCACCATCAACGTGCTGGAAGACGCCGAGGTCCGCCAGGCCGTCAAGGACTACTCCAACTGGCCCACCATTCCGCAGCTCTACATCAATGGCGAGTTCATCGGCGGCGTGGACATCATGGCCGAGATGGCCGAGTCGGGCGAGCTGCAGAAGCTGATCCCGGAAGCCAACAAGGCCGCCTGAAGGGTGCCCGGCACCGGCCGGGCCTCCCCCTTCCCTCTTGCGACGCATCCCTGCGCCTTTCCGGTCGTCGGGCCTGCCCAGGCAACTGGGGCGACAGGACGCCATGAAGCGACTGCGCCCCCGGGGCGGCATGGCTGCCGCGCCAGCCCCAGGGCGGCACGTCTGTCAGACAGACGTCCGAGTCTTCCCGTTCAGGCCAGCCCGGTCGTCTCGTCCAGCCCCAGGTGGATGTTCATGGCCTGCACGGCCGCCCCGCTGGCCCCCTTGCCCAGGTTGTCGATGCGTGCCACCAGCATGCACTGATCGTCATTGCCAAAGACAAAGAGATCGGTGCGGTTGGTGTCGTTGCTCCCCTGCACATCAAAGAAGCCGCCTTCGGGCGCGGCATCCAGCGCCGCCACCTGCACGAAGCGCTCACCGGCATAACGGGCCGCCAGCGCGGCATGAATGGCTGCCCGGTTCACGTCCATCTTGCCGGCAGCGCGAATCCGCGCCAGATCCAGCGGCACGGACACCGCCAGCCCCTTGTAATACGGCGCCACCACGGGCAGGAACACGGGCGCCTGCGCCAGGCGGGCATAGCGCATCATCTCGGGCAGGTGCTTGTGGGTGAGCCCCAGCGCATAGGGGCGCGGTGCCAGCAGCTTGCGAGCCTCTTCCGCCGACACCTCGACCTCGGCAGTCGCGCCGCCTTCGGTGACTGAAGCGCCGCGCCCGTCGTCGCTCATCCCCAAGGCTGCCAGCGCGGCCCGGTACTGGGCGATCATCTTCTTGCCGCCCCCCGAATAGCCGGTATGCGAGGTGGCCGACAGCGGATGCTCGGCCGGCAGCAGTCCGGCATCCATCAGCGGCCGCACGGCCAGAATGAAGGCCGTGGCGTGGCAGCCGGGGTTGGCGATACGCTTGCTGTCGCGGATGCGCTGGCGCTGCTCCGCGTCCAGCTCGGGCAGGCCGTAGGTCCAGGCCGGGTCCACCCGGTGGGCCGTGCTGGTGTCGATGACGCAGGTGGCGGGGTTGTCGACCAGGGCCACCGATTCGCGGGCAGCTGCATCGGGCAGGCACAGGAAGGCGACATCGGCCGCGTTCAGCAGCCGCGCCCGCTCGGCCGGATCCTTGCGCAGCGCCGGGTCGATGCGCAGCACCGTGACATCGCTGCGCCGGCGCAGATACTCGTCAATCTGCAGACCGGTCGTTCCTTCCTGTCCATCCACGAAAACCTTGTGAACACTCATCTTTTCATCATCCTGGGTCATGCCATACGGCCCGGCACCGACCGGAAGCAGGCAGTTTTCTGGCGCCGGGCCATGGGGGACGCCGGGCGCATCGCACCGGGCACCTCATGTACCGGGTTCCGGGCGGGTGTCGCCCCGGCCGATGCGGGGTCCCAATAGTGTGTCACAACCCGGGGGCATGATGCCGATTTGCATCCCGCTTCCCGGCGCTGCACACTCACCCCTTCCTCCTTCTTCCCCCTCTGTCATGCCCCGTCGTCTCATCATCGCCATCACCGGTGCCAGTGGCGCCATCCTGGGCGTGCGCCTGCTGGAATACCTGCGCCTGCAGCCCAACATCGAGACGCACCTGCTGGTCTCGTCGGCCGGCTGGCAGACCGTGGTGACGGAGCTGGACCGCAGCCGGGCCGAGGTGGAGGCGCTGGCCGACCATGTCCATCCGGTCAAGGACATCGGCGCCAGCATCGCGTCGGGCTCCTTCGCCACCGAGGGAATGGTCGTGGCCCCCTGTTCGATGCGCACGCTGGCGGCCATCGCCATGGGGCTGTCGGACAACCTGATCAGCCGCGCCGCCGACGTGGTGCTGAAGGAGCGCCGCCGCCTGGTGCTGCTGACGCGCGAGACGCCGCTGAACCTGGCCCACCTGCGCAACATGACGGCCGTGACGGAAATGGGCGGCATCATCTGCCCGCCCGTACCAGCCTTCTACCAGCGCCCGCCCGACCTGGCCACGATGATCGACCACATGGTGGGACGGGTGCTGGACCTGTTCAACATCGAGCAGGGGCTCAATCCGCCGTGGGATCCGCCAGCCCGGCGAGATCGCTGAAACGCCCCAGCAATTCACCCGATTAATATATTCACGATACGTCCAGGCAGTCACAATGAAACGAAATTCGACATGAATTTATATTATTCATAATACATGGCAACACTAGGATAACAAAACCACCCAAAAATCCACGATATCGCATCAACACGCGCTACAAGCGTGCTAACCTGAATCTGCCGAAGGCACCGCGAGAACGGGCGAGCCGGCCTGGGCCATCATTCATGGAATTCATGAAAAGGCTCATGCCTCCGCGGCCCCCGATCCGGAGACAGGGCCCCGAGACGTTCAGTGCGGGACCCGGCTGCGCAGCCCGACACACAGGGACACACCGCAGCCCTGCTGAATGCCCCTCCGGAACGCCGCCCCGACCCGCGGCGCTGTCTGCGTGTTCAAACTCAAGGAAGGAAGCAAGACCATGAGAAAAAGCGCCCAATCCGTTTTCCTGGCGATGTCCGCCTTTGCGGCCCTGTCTTTTTCCACCGCTGCCGTGGCCGAGGAAGGGGCCTACATCCAGGGCGACATCGGCCTGGGGCACCTGAAGGTCGACGACAACGAGAAGCTGCGCGTCAGCAACGTCGGCAGGAAGATCAAGGACTCGTACCACGAATCGGGCTTCATGCCGCGCCTGTCGGTCGGCTATGCCCTGGGCAACGGTCTGCGCGTGGCGGGCGACTTCACCCACTACAAGGAGATGAAGGAAAGCTACGATGCGGCCAACGGCGCCACGCAGAATGCCGGCGTCAAGGCCAATGGCTTCGGTCTGTCGGCCATCTATGACTTCGACTACGGCAGCGACTTCGTTCCCTACGTGGGCGCCCGCGTCGCGGCCAACAAGCTGAAATACTCGGCAGGCTACGCCGCCGCCGGCCAGCGCTTCTCGAGCAGCAAGAGCAAGACCAAGGCCGGCTATGGCCTGCTGCTGGGCTTTGGCTACAAGCTGTCCAACGAGATGACGCTGGATGCCGGGTACCGCTACAACCACATGGATTCCGACCTGAACGCCCACGAGGTGTCGGTGGGTCTGCGGTACTACTTCAACTGATCCAGGGCGGGCTCTGGCAGCCGGTCCCCGACACGGACTGCCGGAGCCCAGGTCGCAGCATTCCCCTGCGCACCGCGGCCGACACCGGAAGCATCGAACAGTGCGCGAATGCCCCGCCATGTCCGGCGGCAGCATCCGTCGCCGCCAGCCCGCCACGCTATCATGACAGGCATCGAGACGCTTTCCCGTTCAAGAGGACGACGCCATGAGACTGATCCTGGTGTGGCTCATCAATGCCGCCGCCATCTTCCTGCTGCCCTACATCCTGGCCGCCGTGCACATCAAGGATTTCAGCACCGCCATGCTGGTGGCGCTGGTCATCGGCCTGCTCAATACCTTCATCCGGCCCGTGCTCTTCGTGCTCACGCTGCCGGTCAACGTGCTCACGCTGGGGCTCTTCACGCTGGTGCTCAATGGCCTGATGTTCTGGGTCACATCCCGCCTGGTGGACAACTTCACCATCACCGGCTTCTGGTGGGCCGTGCTGGCTGCCGTCATCTACAGTGTCATCAGCAGCCTCATCAGCCTGGTGCTGCTGGGTGAACAGCAGCGAACCGACTGAAAAGGGCCTCCCAACCGGGGCCCCGATCGTTCCCCGGCCTCAGCGCACGGTGCCCAGCGCCATCGTCCAGTACGAACCGTACTTGCTCTGGGTGCCGCCAGGCACCACCGCCAGCCCCACTTCCCGGATGTCGCCGCGCATCAGCGCCTTGCAGTGCGACGGGCTGTCGATCCAGGCCTGCATCGCCTCGGCCAGCGTCCGGAAGCCGGCCGCAATGTTCTCGTCCGCCTGCGCCCAGTCGTACTTCACCATCTCGAAGCGGTGCCAGACGAACTTGCCATCATCCCAGCCGTGGCTGAACTTGTTCGTGCGCAGCATCCATTCGGATTCCAGCAGCGCCGCATAGGCCACCTGGGCATTCCAGCGCAGCGGCGGCGCGGCCGGCAGGGCCACGTCCCCACAGGTACGCGGCTGGGCTCGCGCCTCGTTCACCGCCTGCACCACCTGCTGTGCCAGCACGTGATAGCGCGCTGCATCCGCCCGGGCCTGAGCCGCCTTTTCCTGATTCGCCTTTTCCTGATTCGCCTTTTCCTGATTCGCCTTGTCCTGGGCTGCCCTGTCCTGGGCCGCCTTGTCTGCCGCAGCACCGGATGCCTGCGTCCAGTCGATGCGCCCCAACCCGGCACGGACCGCACGATCAGCCACCACGGGGGCCGCTGACACGGTCGTGCCGGCTACGGCGGCACCGTGCGGCAACACCGACGCAACGATCGAGCCCGTATCCTGAGAAGCCAGCGGCAGCCCCAGCGCCAGGTACTCGGTGCGGATCGAAGCCGCATTACCCTGCCCCAGCGACGGCTCCAGGCCGCCGTCGGAACCATCGCCTGCGCCACCGCACGCCCCCACCGCCAGGCCCAACAGGGCCGATACGAGCACGGGTGTCGTTCCCCGGCCCCATGTCTTGCCGCCTAACACGATCCAGCCCCCAGGTACTGGTTTCAATGGGAAGCATTGTCAGGAGGCAACGTTTTCGTGTCCCCGGCGACACGTCCGGTGGTTTACGGCAACATCCGGGCGGTATTCGATGGATCGGAGGTTCTCCTCACTCTTCCGAATCGAACTTCATGTCCTGATAGCGGATGAATTGCGAGCGCTTGATGAGGCGATAGGCCAGCCAGATGCCCAGGAAGACCGGCAGGCCGATGTAGGTGGCCACCACGCCGCCCCAGTCGATGCGCTCTTCCATGAACGCCTGGTAGTTCTGCCCCAGCGTGATGATGAGGCACAGCACGAACGCGAACAGCGGGCCGAACGGGAAGAAGGACGCCTGATAGGGCAGATCGGAGAGCTTGCCACCCTGGGCCAGGTAGCCCTTGCGGAAGCGGTAATGGCTGACCGCGATGCCCAGCCAGGCGATGAAGCCCGTCATGCCCGAGAGGTTCAGCAGCCAGATGTAGATGACCTCGGCGCTGGCCAGATAGGTGGCAAAACACAGCGCCGCCACGACGGTGGTGGCCAGCAGTGCGTAGACCGGCACGCCGCGGGTGGAGACGCGCGCGAAGATGCGCGGCGCCATGCCCCGGCAGGCCAGCGTGTAGAGCATGCGGGTGGAGGCATACATGCCGGAGTTGCCGGCCGAAAGCACCGAGGTGAGCACGACGGCGTTCATCAGCGCCGCAGCCGACAGCAGGCCGGCCCGCTCGAACACCAGCGTGAACGGGCTGACACTGACGTCTCCCACCTCGTTGCGCAGCAGGCGCGGATCGGTATAGGGGATGAGCAGGCTGATGACGAGGATGGCCAGGATGTAGAAGAGCAGGATCCGCCAGAAGACCTGCCGCACGGCACGCGGGATGTTGCGGCCCGGATCGGCCGATTCACCCGCGGCGATGCCGATCAGCTCGGTGCCCTGGAAGGAGAAGCCCACGATCATCGCCACGCCGATGAGGGCGGCAAAGCCCCCCGCGAACGGCGCCTCGCCGACAGACCAGTTGGCCAGGTGCTCGGAGAAGGTATGGGCGCGCTCGCTGCCATGCAGGATGCCGACGATCATCAGCAGGCCCACGGCGATGAAGATGATGACGGTGATGACCTTGATGGCGGCGAACCAGTACTCGGCCTCGCCAAAGCCCTTCACCGAAATGACGTTCAGCAGGAACATGATGCCCAGGAACAGCGCACTCCAGAGCACGCCGGGCACCTCGGGCATCCAGTAGCCCATGACAAGCTGGGCCGCCACCAGGTCCACCGCGATGGTGATGGCCCAGTTGTACCAGTAGTTCCAGCCCAGCGCGAAGCCGAAGCCTTCGTCCACATAACGGGCGCCATAGGTGGCAAACGAGCCGGAGACCGGCATGTAGGCGGCCAGTTCGCCCAGGCTGGTCATCAGGAAGTAGACCATCAGGCCGATGAGGCCGTAGGCCAGCAGCGCCCCGCCGGGGCCGGCTTGCGAGATGGTGGCCCCCGAGGCCACGAACAGACCGGTGCCGATGGAGCCGCCGATGGCGATCATCGACAGGTGACGCGCCTTGAGCGAGCGGCGCAGCCCGTTGCCGGACGATGGGGAGGGCGCCGTGGACTGGCCAGGCGGTGACGGCGGGGTGGCGGGCGCTGAGCTGCTCATCGGGTCTGTCTCGTGGGGGTTGGCTGCCCCGAACACGCAGACGCGACATCAGAGGGAAGCGTGCTGCCCGACCGACCGTGTGCAGGCTGCGCTGCCCGGAACTGCCTGCCTGTAGAAGAAAAGTGGTGCCGCTTGTCGGATTCGAACTGACGACCTACCGCTTACAAGGCGGTTGCTCTACCAACTGAGCTAAAGCGGCCATGGAAACCATGGCGTGCCAATGCACGCGGGGCGATTCTAGCAGGCAATGCACGTGGCCGTGCAAGGCTGCCGAGTCCCGTACTACTTGATGCGTACCAGCCGGGGACGACCACCCGCAGGCGGCGCGGGCGGCGGCGTATCCGGCGGGCCATCCGTGGTCGGCGCTCCGGGAACAGGCGCACGCGTGCCGGCCGGCGCCTGTTGCTGGCCTGGACGGGCCTTGCGCCCTTTCTCGGCGCCAGCCCCCTTGCCATCTTCCCCTGATGGGGCAGGCGCGCCAGTCGGGGTAGACGTTCCAGCCTGGCTGGGTGCGCCAGCGGAGGTCGGTGCGGCGGCATCGGCCTCGACCGGGCTGGCCGTGGACTTGCGACTGCGGGTGGCCTTGGGCTTGGCGGGTGCGTCGGGCGTATCGGCGGCGGGCACATCAGCCGCCCCGCCATCGGTTGCCGCCGGCGTCTTGCGACGTGAGCTGGTCGTGCGGGAAGCGGGCTTGCGCTGGCCGCGCGTGGTGCCGCCTTCGTCCGTCTCGGGGGTATCGCCCTCGGTCGGTGCGGGGGCATCTCCCACGGACGATCCGCTGGAAGAACGGCCACGGCCCTTCTCCGAAGCGCCCTCCGTGGCACCCCCTTTTGCGGGGTCAGCCTGGGTGCCACGCCCCTTGGGCCCTTCCTCATCGGCAGGACGCAAAGCGTCGGAAGTGTCTTTGTCGCCCGGTTTGGGCACAGCCTTCAGACCAGGACGGGCTGCACGTGCCGCCCGGAAATCCACCACATCGCCCCCGCCGGCAGGCGCGGATGCGCCCCCGCCTGCCTGGCCGCCCTGGGAGGTTCCCTGACCTTCCTGGCCGGGGCGTGCAGGTTGCGCGCCGGCATCCACCGGACCGCCAGCCGCCCCCCCTTCCGCGCCTGCCGAGCCAGCGCCGGAGGCGTCCGCATCCGCGCCAGCGGCCGGCCCGATGTTGAAGGGCACGACGAAGCCGGTTTCGCGGGCGAAGATGGCCAGGACGTTGTCGACAGGCACGACGACGTACTCAGGCACGCCGTTGAACCGCGCCTGAAACTCGATCACGTCATTGCCCATCTGCAGACCATTGGTGGCCGTGGGCGAGACGTTGAGCACGATCTCGCCGTTGCGCACGTAAGCCATGGGCAACCGTGCGCGACCACCGGCCTTCACCACCAGATGAGGCGTATAGCCGTTGTCGCAGCACCATTCGTAAATAGCGCGGATCAGGTAGGGCTTGGTGGAAATCTCGGCCATCGGGGGTCCGTCAGTGGGTGAACGATGGTGTGTGCCGTTCGGGACGGCACGGTGCGAGTGATCGTCGGAAGACGATCAGCGCCGCATGACCTTTTCGGACGGGGTGAGCGCCTCGATGTAGGCAGGCCGCGAGAAGATGCGCTCGGCATACTTCATGAGCGGTGCCGCCGTCTTGGGCATCTCGATGGAGTAATGGTCCAGCCGCCACAGCAGCGGGGCCATGGCCACGTCCAGCATCGAGAACTCGTCGCCCAGCATGAAGCGGTTCTTCACGAAGATGGGGGTGAGCTGGGTGAGGCGCTCGCGGATCTGGGTACGGGCGCGCTCCATCGTGCGGGCGGTGTCCTTGTCGTGGTCACGCCGCTCCAGCGTCTGCACGTGCACGAACAGCTCACGCTCGAAGTTGAACAGGAAGAGCCGCGTGCGGGCGCGCATGACCGGGTCGGCCGGCATCAGCTGCGGATGCGGGAAGCGCTCGTCGATGTACTCGTTGATGATGTTCGATTCGTACAGGATCAGGTCCCGCTCAACCAGCACCGGCACCTGACCATAGGGGTTCATGATCGAGATGTCTTCGGGCTTGTTATAGAGGTCAACGTCCCGAATCTCGAAATCCATGCCTTTCTCGAACAGCACGAAACGACAACGCTGACTGAACGGGCAGGTCGTGCCGGAATAGAGCACCATCATGGGCGGGATCTCCTGAAGACACAAAAAGGGCCGGACATGAAGGCCCGGCCCTGCAAGATATCATGTGGAACGCCAAAAGCCCAGAAAATTGCGCATCGTGAAACGCAAAACCGGCGTTGGCGTTCGGTCGTTCAGACCATCACTTGATGTCCTTCCAGTACTCGCGGTTGAGCCACCAGGTGCAGCCCACGAACAGGGCGATGAACAGCAGCACCCAGATGCCCAGACGACCGCGGGTGGACGCCGAGGGATCGGACATGAACTTCATGAAGGCAACCAGGTTGGCCACCTTGTCATCGAACTCGGCCTGAGACAGCGTGCCACCTTCGGGCGTGCCCAGCGTGAAGTGGGTACCTTCATGCAGGCCATCACCGTCGACCTTCTCGACCTTCTCGGACTTGTTGCCCTCGCGGTCATAGGTGATGGTGGTCTTCGTCCAGCCCGTCACCTTGCCAGTGGCTTCGTCCGTCACGGGAGCGACGCGCTCTTCCACGGCACCGCGCATGCCCTGCCATTGCCACAGCGGGTTGGGCATGCCCACGTTCGGGAAGATCGCGTTGTTCCAGCCGGTCTCACGCGAGCCATCGCGGTAGTAGCTGCGCAGGTAGGTGTAGATCCAGTCAGCGCCCGAACCGGACTCGGAAGCGCGGGCACGGGCCTCGACGGAGAGGTCCGGGGGCGCAGCGCCAAACCAGGCCTTGCCGTCCTCGTGGCGCATGGCGACCTTCATCAGATCACCCACACGGCCTTCGGTGAACTGCAGGCTGCCACTGATCTGCTCATCGGTCAGACCGATGTCCTGCAGGCGGTTGAACCGCATCATGGACGCCGAGTGACAGTTCAGACAGTAGTTGACGAAGGTGCGGGCACCGTCCTGCAGGGCAGGCATGCTCTGCATCTTCTCGGTGGGGAACTTGTCCAGGTGCACGCTTTCCGAGGCCAGCACCGGTGCCGACACGGCACAGGCGATGACGGTGGCCACCAGGCCGAAGCGGCGACGGATATAGACGGGAATGTTCATACGTTTCTCGCTACCTGTCTGTTCAGTGGTGGGGCTTGAAGTTGACGCGCTCGGGCGGCTGCTTGAAGGTGCCCGCCTGCGTCCACCACGGCATGAACAGGAAGAAGCCGAAGTAGATGAGGGTGCACAGCTGCGACAGGCGCTCGGCGGTGGGCGACGGCGGCTGCACGCCGAAGTAGCCCAGCACCAGGAAGGCCACCACGAACACGGCGTAGAACGCCTTGTGCCACAGCGGACGGTAGCGGATGGACTTCACGGGGCTCTGATCGATCCAGGGCAGCGAGAAGAAGATCAGGGTGGAGGCGCCCATGGCAACCACGCCCCAGAACTTGGCATCCAGCAGGAAGAAGCCGCCACACATGCCCAGGATGACCACGGCACCGATGAGCTTGGAGACCGTGTAGCGTGCGGACTTCAGGATGAAGACCAGCAGCACCAGCAGGAAGGGCAGCAAGCCGTAGGTGAGGAACTCGGTGGTGGTTGCCCGCAGGATGGAATAGAACGGGGTGAAGTACCAGACCGGCGCGATGTGCGGCGGGGTCTTCAGCGGGTCGGCCGGGATGAAGTTGTTGTACTCCAGGAAGTAGCCGCCCATCTCGGGAGCGAAGAAGATGACCGCCGAGAAGATGAACAGGAAGATGGCCACACCGTAGGCGTCATGCACCGAGTAGTACGGGTGGAACGGGATGCCGTCGAGCGGCACGCCATTGGCGTCCTTCTTGGCCTTGATCTCGATGCCGTCGGGGTTGTTGGAACCCACTTCGTGCAGCGCGATGATGTGCGCCACGGCCAGACCCAGCAGGACGAGGGGGATGGCAATGACGTGGAACGAGAAGAAGCGGTTCAGCGTTGCATCGCCCACCACGTAGTCGCCGCGGATCCAGATGGAGAGATCCTCACCGATGACCGGGATGGCGGAGAACAGGTTGACGATCACCTGGGCGCCCCAGTACGACATCTGGCCCCAGGGGAGCAGGTAGCCGAAGAAGGCCTCGGCCATCAGCGCCATGAAGATCATGCAGCCGAACAGCCAGACCAGCTCGCGCGGCTTGCGGTACGAACCGTACAGCAGGCCACGGAACATGTGCAGGTACACCACGATGAAGAACGCCGAGGCGCCGGTGGAGTGCATGTAGCGCACCAGCCAGCCCCAGGGGACATCCCGCATGATGTACTCGACCGAGGCGAACGCCTTCTCGGCATCCGGCTTGTAGTGCATGACCAGGAAGATGCCGGTGACGATCTGAATGACCAGCACCAGCATGGCCAGCGAGCCAAAGATGTACCAGAAGTTGAAGTTCTTGGGCGCGTAGTACTCAGCGACGTCGCGCTTCCAGAGGACGGTGGCCGGGAAGCGGTGGTCTATCCACCCGAGGAGCCCCGTCGTGTCGACCTTTTTCTCTGCTGCCATGAAGCTATCCTGCTTTCGATTCGAAATCCTGGACAAAGGCAGCCCGTGCGCGGCCTGCCTCCTCCTGCCTGCTTGCCCGCCGGCTGGCGGGCGCCGTGCGACGATCAGCCGGTGGTGTCGTCAGCACCGATCAACAGCGTGGTGTCCGACGTGTACTTGTGGGGGGGAACGTCGAGGTTGGCGTTGGCCGGCTTGTTCTTGAAGACCCGACCCGCCATGTCGAAGGTGGAGCCATGGCAGGGGCACAGGAAGCCGCCGGCCCAGTTGTCGGGCAGCGAGGGCTGGGCCCCGGGAGCAAAGCGTTCGCTGGGGGAACACCCCAGGTGCGAACAGATGCCGACCACCACCAGGTATTCGGGTTTGATGGAACGATGCTGGTTCTTGGCGTACTCGGGCGTGGGGATCTGGTAGTAGCCGTCGGAATCCGGATCCAGCACCTGGGACTGGGTCTCGTTGAGGGATTCGAGCATCTTGGGGGTGCGGCGAATCAGCCAGACCGGCTTGCCACGCCATTCCACCCGACGCAGTTCGCCCGGCGCCATGCCGGCGATGTCGGCCTCGACCGGAGCGCCGGCCGCCTTGGCCCGCTCGGAAGGCTGGAAGGTGCTGACCAGCGGGATGGCCACGCCTGCAGCCCCCGCACACCCGACCACGCAGGTGGAAACCAGCGCAGCGCGCCGGGAGGGATCCATGCTTGTCTTGGGCAGCGTATCGGCCATCAGGGGGAACCTCGTGTGAAGCATCGTTCGGATAAGGCACGCAAGGGTGCCGGGCACGCGCATCCCGCCGACAGGCAGGGAGCGTGTTTCGGCCGAGTATAGGCAGCACACCCACCCCCGCTTTGATCAAAATCAGAAAGGCCGCGGATACCCCGGGTCTGAAACAGACAGGGCGTGTCACCGCAAGACGGACGGAGGCAGGGCGGGAACGGGCGGCGAACCGCGTGCCGCACGTTCACGCCACGCAACACTAACTGACCATCCTTAAAGATATTCGGGGCACCGCCGGCCGTTTTGCGGCGTTTCTGCGGGCCAAACGTCTTGCGCCCCCCGTGACCGAACGGGGATAATCCTCATTGGATGCCCGGCGACACCCAGGAAGGAATTCGCCAGTGCGGCGCGCCTGCCCGAGGCCTCGGCCCAGGGGCGTCGCGTCCAAGTCCTCTCCCCTTCAACAGATACCCTTCCACGTTCGCCAGGAGAAAAAAGAACATGTCCATGCTGACTGAATTCAGAGACTTTGCCCTGAAGGGCAACGTCATCGACCTCGCCGTCGGTGTGATCATCGGTGGTGCCTTCGGCAAGATCGTCGACTCGATGGTCAAGGACATCATCATGCCGATCGTCGGCGCCATCTTCGGTGGTCTGGATTTCTCCAGCTACTTCATCCCGCTGACCACCAAGATTCCCGAGGGTCTGCCCCACACCTACGAAGCCTACAACAAGGCTGGCGTGGCCATCCTGGCCTACGGCAACTTCATCACCATCTTCCTGAACTTCCTGATCCTGGCCTTCATCATCTTCCAGATGGTGAACGTGTTCAACAAGGCCAAGAACGCCGTGATCAAGCAGGAAGAAGCCAAGCCGGCCGCCCCCGCCGAAGACGTGGTGCTGCTGCGCGAAATCCGTGACGAGCTGAAGAAAGGCCGCGCCTGATTCATGCCGTTTGTCCCCGGGAAGGGACAGGAGGCGCCGGGCCCCCCGCCCGGGCGCATCCGCCCTTCCAGGCAGGCCGGTGGTCGTCCCGCTGGCCTGTTTTCCAAGCCGGCCCGGCCGTGCAGGCAACCCGCCTGCCGCCCCGCCGGCTTTTTTTGCGCCCTGCTGGCTTCTTCAGACAGGATTCGGATCGTCCACGAACTCGACGGGCAGGCCGAAGGTGCTGGCCAGATGCTGGCCCAGTGCGATGATGCCGCCGCGCTCGGTGGCATGGTGACCCGCCGACACATAGACCACGCCGGCCTCGCGGGCCAGGTGGGTAGTGCGCTCGGAAATCTCGCCGCTGATGAAGGCATCGGCACCGAGGTCGATAGCGTCCTGCAGGAAGTCCTGCGCACCGCCGGTGCACCAGGCAATCTTCTTCAGCGGGCGCGACAGGTCACCCACCAGCAGCGGCTCGCGCTGCAGCCGTTCGCCCACCCGGGCCGCCAGCGTGGCACTGTCGATGGGCGTATCCAGCACATGCCAGCCGATGATGCCCTGTCCGCCCACCACTTCACCGCCCCAGCCCTGCACCGGCCAGCCCAGCTGCAGGCCGAGCTGCACGTTGTTGCCCAGATCCGGATGCACGTCGAGCGGCAGGTGATAGCCGATGAGGTTGATGTCGGCCTTCAGCAGCCGCGCCAGCCGCTCGCGCTTCATGCCGGTGATGCGCGGATCCTCGCCTTTCCAGAAATAGCCGTGATGCACGATCAGCGCG
>ERZ772935.446-NODE-446-length-16518-cov-5.257608_pt1 | contig 16518 bp, 14 predicted proteins | sample MGYA00511683_ERZ772935 | MGnify/ENA primary metagenome ERZ772935 (study PRJEB29015, sample SAMEA2738086) | human oral metagenome | biome: human oral; feature: human-associated habitat; material: saliva | place: China | collected 2228 ...
ACAGAGCGCCTGAATAGGCTTTTATGAGTGTCCAAGATTTGGGGGCCAGTTCAATTTTCAGACGACCTTTTATGCTATCACTGCTTAGTAAACTAATTCACCAAATCATTGAAGTGTAATGAGATGCAGCAGTTGCCTTAGTCTATTCATTGATGGTCTAACTAATCTGCCAACTGCTCAGCAACGCTTCGAAAATTCATCAAAGCCGCTTCGATATTTTCAATGATTTCATCGGCCAAAATATCAGGGGCGGGCAGATTGTCCAAGTCGGTTAAAGAATGGTCTTTCAGCCAGAAAATATCCAAACTGGTTTTTTCTCGCTGATTGATTTCATCGATACTAAATTTACGCCAGCGTCCGTCGGGATTGTTTTCGGCATGATAGGTTTCTGCGCGCTTTGAACGGTCTTCGGGGCAATAGCAGGTAATGAAATCCTGCAAATCTGCCAACTGCATCGGTTTTTTCTTCAGCGTGTGATGCACGTTGGTGCGGTAGTCATATACCCAGACTTCTTGGGTAACGGCTTTTTCCTGTGCGGGGCGGTTATCAAAGAACAACACATTTGCTTTCACGCCTTGGGCGTAGAAAATACCCGTCGGTAAACGTAAAATCGTATGCAAATCAGTCATCTGCAATAGTTTCTTACGCACAGTTTCGCCTGCGCCGCCTTCAAACAGCACATTATCGGGTACGACCACGGCAGCCCGCCCGTTGTTTTTGAGCATGGTGTAAATATGCTGCAAGAAGTTGACTTGTTTGTTGGAAGTGGTTGCCCAAAAGTCTTGGCGGTTATAGACAAAATCTTCGGTTTCAGCTTCACCCTCGGCATTGGTAATGGTCATGGTGCTTTTTTTACCGAATGGCGGATTGGCCAAAACCAAGTCTACTTTGCGTGCGCTTGGCGCAACCAAGGAATCATCGGAGCTAATCGGGCTATCGCCGTCCATTTCGCCGATGCCGTGTAAAAACAGGTTCATCAAACACAAACGGCGGGTATTGGCGACGATTTCATTGCCGAAAAACGTCCCTTTTTTTAACTGCTCTTTTTGGTCGGTGTTTAGATTGGCATGTTTTTCCAAATAACTGTATGCCGCCAATAAAAAGCCGCCGGTGCCTGCTGCCGGGTCGGCAATCAGGGTATCTGCCTGCGGGCGGACGCATTCGATAATTGCTTGAATCAAAGCGCGCGGCGTAAAGTATTGCCCTGCGCCTGATTTGGTATCTTCGGCATTTTTTTCCAAAATGCCTTCGTAAATATCGCCTTTCACATCCACGCCCAAGCGCGTCCATTTGGTTTCATCAATCATCGCCACCAAACGGGATAATTTGGCAGGGTCTTGGATTTTGTTTTGCGCTTTGGCAAAGATTTGGCCAAGCAAGCCTTTACGCATACTTAAATCGCGCAACAAAGCGAGATAATGACTTTCCAATTCCGCACCTGTGCGTTCGGTCAGACTTTTCCAGTTGTATTCTTCCGGAATGCCGACATCGCGCTTGTAGGGCGGCTGGCTGTATTCAAACGCCATTTTCAAGAAAATCAGATAGGTAATCTGTTCCAAATAGTCGCCGTAGCTCACGCCGTCATCGCGCAGCATATGGCAGAAGCTCCAAACCTTTTGGACAATAGCATTTGAAGTGTGGTTTTGCGTTGTGGTCATATTCGTTTTCTCTTTAATTTATTTATCCAAAAGGCTACCTGAAAAAGCCGCTTTTAAGACGACCTGTTTGAGCAGCTCGGCTTGTTTGAGTTGTTTGGCAAGTTCGTCGGCAAGTTGGTCGCAGGCGGTGAGTTTACTTTCTAAAATGGCAACGATTTGGGTTTGTTCGGCTAGACAAGGCAATGGAAAAATAATATTTCCAACCAAGCCTAAATTTAAGTTTGGCTGGACACCACCAGATGACTGTCTTCGTATATCAGCATAATTTTTAAACATATAAAATTTTAGAAATTTCCTACTAATAGGATATCTGTCATTTAAAACAATTCCTGCAATAGCTTGATTCGTTGTTGCCTCAATCAGCAATTCAGAACATTTTCCTCGAGTTTTGCCTTCTCCATACATCGCAACAAGCAAAGTATGTTTTGGTAATAATTTCAAATTAGTTTCTTTTAAAGCCAAATCCGTAACAAAGCTATCAGCAGAATCTACAAATTCATTATTCAAACTACCACTGGTAACCCAAGGAATTGAGCCATTTTCATAGTAATTAGCATTACTTTTTAATGGAGTTGCTCCAGTAAAGATCTCAGCAACTTGATTGATTTTTATAGTTCCCCACCCCCTCGGCAAGTCTGCAAAATTTTCTTCAAATTTGACCGCTTGTGTCGACGCTTTGGGCTTGCTCGGTTTTTTCCCTTCTTTTCCATTTTGTTCCCATTGGCTGACGGCTGTTTGCCAGTCGGCAAGCTGTTGGGCGTGGTGTTGTTCTCGGGCCGTCTGAATTTGGGCGAGCAGTTCGTTTTCAGACGGCAAGGCATCTGCGTGCTTGCTACGCCATTCTTTAGTGAGTTCGCCGTTAAAGGCGTTTTTGAGCAGGGATTGGCGGTATTGTTGGATTTGCTGCGCTGCGGTTTTCAGACGGCCTATGCCTTCGTCGATTTCGTCAAACAGGCTTTCGATTTTATTGACGATGGCTTGTTGGGTGTCAAATGGAGGAATATTAACGGATGTTGCTTCGAATTTTCCTTTTGTTACATGAACCATTCCTGAACCATGAGCTTTGGCATAAAGTTCATTAGTAACTTTATCAAGCAAATAATAAATAAATGTCTTATCTATATTTTCTTTTGGTAACACTTTAAAAATATGCTGATTTAAGAAAGCATATTTACCTTTCCAAATATATGCTCCAAGTGATGCAGACCATGCAAAAAGCAAATCTCCATTTCTAATATGATATTTTTCCTCAATATTTCCATCGTAGTAATTATATTCAGCATTTGGATTATTTAAATTTTGGATACGGACAATAGGTATGCCTGTTTTACTCCATTCTATTGGCTTAAAAGCTCGCCCATTTACATAAGTAGCAATTTCCCCCAAAGTCGTTTTCTTCCACCCTTCAGGCAATTGCTGTTCTGTGGTCATTTTTATGCTGTCCATTCTTGGTTCATCTCGTCTAATAGGGTGTTAAAGTCTTGATCGTTGGCGGCAATTTCGCTCAATACATCATAGGCTTGACCCAATCCGCCGTATTGGTTGAACGGGGTCAGTTCAAAGTCGTTCCCTTCGATGGCAAAGGAGGTGATGATGTGGTCACGAATCATGGTCAGCCATTGCATTTGCTCTTCGGTCAGCGGTTTGTCGGCGCGGCGGTTGTGTTCAAACGTCCATGTTTGGAAGTTTTTACGCACGGTTTTGCTAAACGGGGTGATTTTGCCATCAATGCCAATCACTCGGCGAACAAGGCTGACTAAGGCGGTAAGTTCGCTTTCTGCCTGTTCGCTGACGTTATCCAAACGCGCGTATGCCTGCCAGATATGATTGAATGCCAATTTTGGTTTGGCTTTTTTGATGGCGGTTGCCAGCTCTTTAATCATCGCAAGGCTTAAGGCTTGGCGTTGATAAGGCTGGTTATAGAAAATCTGTAAGGCGGTAATTTCGTCTTTGTTGCTGCGTATCCACTCGGCAAAATCCTGGGTCAGGGTTTCATCATTTTCCGCCCAGCCTGCGTGGATGACTTCATCAATCTCGGCGTCGATTTTCTGCTCGTTTTGTTTGCGGATGTCGTCCAATATGGTGATGAGCTCCATGGAAAGCGGACGTGCGGCGGCTTTGACGCGCTGTTTTTGTATCTTTAAAACGGTTTTTTCAGACGGCATCTCATCGATGGAAATGCCTTCTTGCTCGCAAGCTGCCCGATGGATTTCGTCGGTATTGATGGCGTGAAACAGGTCTTTGACCAATTGCGGCAATGGGATGCCGCCTGTGATTTCGGTGATCCGCTGCTGTTGTTCGTTATCCAGCTGTTTGTTTAAACGGGCAAGGCGTGCCGCCAGTGAGCTGATGCTGTCACTATCATATGCGCCGCCGAAGACGACGGCTTTTCCTAAATCGGAGAAGCTGACCGAACGCTTGGTGTCTAATTGTTGGCTTGCCGTTTTGAGCGATTTGGTAACACCGATGGCATCGACAATTACATAATGGGTTTTGGCTGATGATGCGGATGGGCTGACTTTTTGCAAGCCTTCTTTATCAAGCGTGCGTGTGCCGCGTCCTTTCATTTGTTCGAAATAGTTGCGGCTTTTGACGTCGCGCATAAACAGCAGGCATTCAAGCGGGCGCACGTCTGTTCCTGTGGCAATCATATCGACGGTAACGGCGATGCGCGGGTTGTAGCTGTTGCGAAAATTCGCTAAGACGGTTTTGGGTTCTTCGCCTTGTTCGATGACTTCGCCGTTCTCTCCCACAATATCGTCTTTGGCTTTGTAAGTGATTTTTTTGCAAAATTCGTTGCCTTGCCCGAACTCTTCCCGCACCATTTTGATGATGTCGTCGGCGTGGCTGTCGTTTTTGGCAAAAATCAAGGTTTTGGGTACTTCTTGACGATTTGGGAACATCACCGGTAAATGGTCGCGGAATGTCCGGATAATGGTGCGGATTTGGCTTGGATTGACAACATCCCTGTCGAGTTGTTTGGCGGTATAGTCTTCATCGCTATCTTGCTGCTGCCAGCGTTTGCGGCGTGTGGTGCGTTCGCGGTGTTCGACCAGCTCTTCTGCTTTGAATTTGCCGCCATCCAGGCTGATTTTGGTATTGATCAGATAGACTTCATTGCCTACGTTTACGCCATCGGCAACGGCTTGCTCGTGGCTGTATTCGCTGACCACGTTTTGATTGAAAAAGCCAAAAGTGCGGTTGTCCGGTGTGGCGGTTAAGCCAATCAGATAGGCATCAAAATAATCCAACACTTGTCGCCACAGGTTGTAAATGGAGCGATGGCATTCGTCGATAAAAATAAAATCAAAAAATTCGGGTGGCAGATCCGGTTGATAGGCAACGGGCAATGGTTCTTTTAAGCGGTTTTCCCATTCTTCCAATTCCATGCTGTCATCCGGTATCGACAGGTCTTCCCCTTTTAATAGGGAATACATGCGCTGAATGGTACAAATGCAGACTTCTACGCCGTTGGGAATATGCGGCGATTTAATCACTTGGGCGTTGTAGAGTTCGGTAAATTTGCGGTTGTCGTCAGACGGGGTAAAAACCAACATTTCCTGCTCGGCCTGTTCGCCCAAATTGACGGTATCGACTAAAAACAAGATGCGGCGTTTGCCTGTGTATTTGAGCAAGCGATACATAATGCTGATGGCGGTATAAGTTTTGCCTGCACCTGTGGCCATTTGAATCAAGGCGCGCGGCAAATCTTTTGCCAAAGAATCTTGCATATTTTCGATAGCGGTTAATTGACAATCGCGCAAGCCCAGTTTGTCCGCAGACAGATGGTTAGGATTGAGCGCAGGTATGGCTTTAAGTTTGGCGCGCAGGGTGTTTTTGCCTTCTTTTGCCCATTTTTTCAATGTCTCGGGGCGGTGAAAGTTGAATACTTCACGGGCACGCGGGGCCGGATCGTTGCGGTTGGTAAAACGTGTTACTACGCCTGTGCTTTCATATAAAAAGGCAATCTCTGCTTGCTGAGTATAATTGAGTTCGCTATCGGCATAGCGTGCGCTTTGCTCTTCCACCGTATTAAGCTTATGTCCAAAGTTTTCCGGCTTGGCTTCAATCATGGCAACCGGCTCGCCATCAACAAATAACAGATAATCTACCGGACCGCTGTCGGTTGGATATTCACGCACTGCCACACCTAAACTGCTGTTGCGATTAAAGTTCTTCACCGACTGTACCGCCCAGCCCGCCTGCTCCAATTTTTGATCGATGATGTCGCGGGCTTGCTGCTCGGGGTGTTGGTTGTAGGTTACCTGTTTGCTCATAAATACTATCCTAGATAACGCATTAAAATTGATAAATAAAGATGTTCATTTGTTGTATTCGGTGAAACTGTATAACTTGCCGTCCCGCTTCAAAAAGCGAAACACAACAATTTTCCCGGCTGCTCTGCAACTGTTTTTTGTCATTTTCAATGATAACCCAAGTAGCTTTCATTTTCCTCAAATTCACAAGTAAATATCCTGAAAACTCTCTGCTTAAATGGTTTCACATTGAAACAATTTTGGTTCAAAAGTATTTTCTTCTATCTGGAATCAACCTTCAACATACAACAAAAAGGTCGTCTGAAAACCAGAAAACTGATTTTCAGACGACCTTTTATGCAATTCTGTTTTAAAATGGTTGTTTCTATATAATATAAACCGCAAAAATAAAATTACAATATTTTCAATATTTTATAGAATAAAATCAAAATAATTATTTGAAATACGTAAAAATAGTACACGCAATTGGATAATAATAGCCCTATATTTTACACAATTAGTGCAGAATTTGTATGAATTGCTTTTAAGAGCCAACCCTTTATTTGCTCTTATTTCAATCCTTTTTCCACCAACCAGTTTTCCAGCACATCAGCGATTTCCACGTTATTTGCTTCGGCAAAGGCGAAATGGCTGTTGCCGCGTATGCCGATGTCGGGCAGGCGCACAACGCTGGCATCGCTGCCGTGGCGGTTGACACAGTCGGCGAAGGCTTGCGCCATATGGATGCGCTCAATCCACCGCTGTGATGCCCAGTGCGGGTTGTCTGCCGAGATGTAATCGCCGCGCTGGAAGCCGAACAGGCCGATTTAAACGCCCAACTTTCCGACCCCGAAATCTTCAAAGACTACGAAAAAGCCGGCCACCTACAAGCGCGCGCGGAGGAAATCGAAACGCTGCTGCTGGAGAAATTGGAGCGGTGGGAGATGTTGGAAGGGAAGAAGAACGGGGGGTAATTTGAGGGTTCAGGTAGCCTGATAGGGCGTCTGAAACATTGATAGACCGGTTACTGATATCCGCTCTCTGCTACTTTTGTCCATTTTGCCAATGTCTGCTTCATCTGTGCCTGAGGGATGAAGCGGGCCATCCGTTCTACTTCCTTGCCTTGATAAAACAGCAGCCATGCAGGTGCGGTCAGCACGTGGAAACGTCCAGCCATTTCGGGTATTTCAGCAATATCAGCTTTTACGGCATACACATTTCCTTCCTCCGCCAAAGCTGAGTCAAGCTGGGCGGCCACGACCGTACAAACACCGCAGATTGGGGCTTTGATGTACAGTGATACTAAAGGGTGTGTGGCGATGGCCTGTTCGATGTCTTTCAAAGTGTGCAGTTGTTGCATGTCATGTACTCCTTTGAGCGATTAAGCCCTTTTCTAGTTGTCCAGAAAAGGGGCTTTCAACGAAATGAAAACAAGAAAACGTTTTGAGTCGTCTAGATTTTTTCCACAACCACTTTTGCCCGCGCTTTCAGGCTGTTCAACACTGGCGAGGTGGCGGCGGAGCGGTCGGCGAAATTTTGCAGGGTAGGAAGGTCGGCGTCGGCTTTTACTTTTACGGTTAGCACCAGATTATCCAGTCCGCCGTAGCCATCTTCCATGCCGAACAGTTTGGCCATGTCGATACCGCCCCTTGCGGATATTTCAAACTGTTCCAGTTTCACGCCTGCCTGTGCTGCTTGCAACTCGAAACCTATGGAGCAGCAGCCTGCCGCAGCGCCGATCAGGTATTCCATCGGATTTGGGGCGGCGTTTTCACCGCCCATGTTTTTCGGTTCGTCTGTGGTAAAGGCAGGGAAGCGGCGCACGGAGATTTCGTTCTTCGTGCCGGATACCCAGCGCGAATCGGCGCGTAATGCTGCCTTGCCTTTTGTATGGTCGTTTTCAACCGCTGCCATGGTAGTTCGGAAACGTTCGATATCTAACCCGTTAATCATGTTTTGTCCTTTCATATGATGAATTGCAGATGGTTTTTTGCTACACTTACACGCCCATTTTCCACGCGGAGATGCGTTTCAAATTATCCACCGTGTCGTGATTGACGATGGCGGCGAACGTGCTGTCCAGTTTGGCAATTTCGGCTTTGTCTTCATCTCTGAGGGCAAAGTCAAAGACGTTCAAGTTTTCCGCCATACGTTCGGGTTTGGTGGATTTTGCCAACACGATGATGTCGCGTTCCACCAGCCAGCGGGTAATCACTTGCGCCACGGATTTGCCATATTTCGTACCAATTAGCGACTGACAAAATGGTGGGCAAAAGCCCACCGCTTCAAGTTGATGTTTTATCATTAACCAAACACTTTTTTCAAATGTGCTTGGTAGTCTGCGAAGTATTGTTCTACTTGTGGATTTTTAACTACATCGTTACATGTAAATGTCGGTAGACGGGTCAAACCGATAAACTCGTTGAGTTTGTGGAAAGGCATGTACACAGCATCCACATCTTTGCCTTCAAAGAAGTCGCCTTCACGGGTGAACGCTTCAATCGGCGCATTCCAAGTAAGCGAAAGCATGTGTTTTTTGCCTTGCAACAAACCACCTGTACCGAAGCCTTCAGTTGGACTAACACGATGACGGCCATCACTGTGGTAAAGCTTGCCGTGTCCAGCGATAAATACTTCGTCTATGTATTTCTTCACTGTCCAAGGCTCGTGCATCCACCAAACAGGCATCTGCCAAATCACGGCATCCATCCACAAGAATTTTTCGATTTCTGCCTCAACATCATAGCCAGCATCAATCACAGTTTCTTTTACATTGTGTCCAAGTGCGGTCAAAACTTCTTTTGCTTTTTTGTGAAGCGTGTGGTTTAACTCACCATGCGAATGGCCGAATTCTTTACCACCGTTTAATAATAAAATGTTCATTTTTACTCCTAGAATAAATAATTTATAAAAAAGGGATGTGATGTTTACGGATATTGTCTTCTGTTTACTATCATGAAAGTGCAGTCATTTTATGATTTGTTTTTATTGAGATCAATAGGGTTTGGCTTTATTATGTGATGAATTAAATTCACTAATAAAAGAGAGTTTAAAGAGAAAATGCAGAACTTTAACGAGCTGAATTATTTTTTAACACTGGCGCAAACGCAGAGTTTTGTGAAGGCAGGGCAGCTTTTGGGGATTTCTTCTTCGGCGTTGAGCCACAGCATGAAAAATCTGGAAACGCGGCTGAACCTGCGCCTGCTCAACCGCACTACGCGCAATGTGTCGCTGACCGAAGCCGGGCAACAGCTTTTCGACCAACTTTTCCCACTTTATCAAGCCATAAACCAAGAAGTCAATGCATTAAATGATTTTTTGAATACGCCATCGGGGCTGATTCGCATCAATGCCCCTGCGGTGGCGGCGGAAGCGGTGTTGTACCCGAAATTAAAGCCGATTTTGAACCAATACCCGAAAATCCGCTTGGAAATCGTGGTGGACGATCGTTGGGCAGATATTGTGAAAGAAGGATTTGATATGGGCGTTCGGTTAGGTAACAAGGTAGCGAAAGAGATGATTGCGGTGCCAATTTCCGCACCGCTCAAAATGGCGTTGGTTGCCTCGCCCGATTATTTGGCGCAATACGGTTCGCCGAAAAATATTGATGATTTGCAGCAGCACCGCCTTATCGGTGCGAAGCTCTCCGCCGAACACGGCGCGGAGATGCAGTGGGAATTCAAATACAAAAAAGAACTGATTACGTTCACGCCCAAATCGCAGTTTTCCATCAACAATCATCTGCGCCTGCAAGCCGTTTCAGACGGCCTCGGCATCACTTGGCTGCCGCATATCATCGCCGCAGACGCGCTCCATTCCAGGCAACTGGTCGAGCTGTTGCCCGAGTACGCCATCACTTACGATCCGCTTTACCTCTATTACCCCAGCCGCCGCGGGCATTCGAATGTGTTTAAGCTGATTGTGGATGCGCTGCGGGTAGAGGTCGTCTGAAAATAAAGCTTCAACAAAATTTCTGTAAGAAAGCTGAGTTTCCACGAAGCTGAAACACAAAAAGCAGCCTGCACTTCCATCAACAAAGTGCAGGCTGCTTTTGAAATTTAGCTTTGCCGCTTCCCGCCTCGTCCGTTTTCAGGCTGCCCAACTTCAACGGTATTGCGCCGTTTCCTCCAGCAAAAACTCAATCACCGCCTGCACCTTTTTCATCCGCTGGCTGTGTTGCAGATAATAAAGATACAACGGCGGATACTGCCGCCAATACTTTTGCAGTACAGGCACAAAATCCGCGCGGTCGGGCTGTTGCTGCATATTGTGGGTAAACGCCCGCCCAATACCCAAGCCTTGGCGGGTGGCATCCAATAAGATTTCAGGGTCATTGCAGATAAGTGGCGTATCCATTTCCACTGCGGTTTCCTGCCCGTTTTGCGCAATCACCAGCGGCTCGATTTTGTTGGACGAGATAAAGCGGTAGCCGATGAATTTATGGGCAGACAAATCCTTGGGCGTTTTCGGCGTGCCGTGTTGCTCGGTGTAGCTTTGGCTGACGTACAGCCCTTCCTGCGTACCGTTCAGCAGCTTACGTGCAACCATGCCTTCATCCAAACGGTTGCCGAAGCGAATCCCCAAATCGATACCATCCTCAATCAGGTGCGAAAGCCCGTCATTCAGAGAAATTTCCAGTTGAATTTGCGGATAGCGCTGGTGAAATTCCGCCAAATGCGGGCCCAAAACAAGCTGATACATTACCCGTGCCATGGTAATCCGCACTGTTCCGCTCACCTGCCCGCCAAAATTCCGCACTTCCTCAAAAGCCTGATGTAGCGTTGCCATGGCTTGTTCGGTACGTTCCAAAAGCTGCCTGCCGGCATCGGTGAGCTGGATATTGCGCGTGGTGCGGTGAAACAGCGGCACGCCGATTTTCTGCTCCAATAACTTCAATGCTTGGCTCGCCGAAGGTACGGCGATTTCCAATTTGCGCGCTGCCGCTGAAATACTGCTTTCTTGGGCGATGGTTTGAAAAACGTTGAGCTGACCGTAGAATGAATTGTCCATCGTTAGATTATGCCTAATAGTGTTTTAGAAATTATGCGTCTAATCATAACAAATATATTACGAAACGTTTAGGCAGACAAAAGGTCGTCTGAAGATTTTTCAGACGACCTTTTACTTGGCAATGAACTAAAACTTACCCCTCAATCGCTTGTTCCACCTTACGCTTGGCTTCCTCCAACAGAGTTTGGGATTCTTGGCGCAAGCGGTCGGATTGTAGGATTAAATCGGCGATTTGGGTTTGGATTTCCATAGAAATGATGGGAATAACGACTTCTTTAATTTCTTCTACCCGCCAATGTTGGATAATCGAACCTCCTACATCACGTTCTGCCTGCATTTGTACTGCAAAAGAATTTAAAACTAAAGTCAGATATTCTGGCAATACCCTTTTATCTTTAACTTTCAAATGCAAAATTGCCCCCGAAGTAATACCGCTTAAGTCTTCACTCAAGAGATGGGCAATGCCGACGGTACCATCTTTGGAAAATAAAATTGTCCCTTTCTTAGGTAGTAAATTTTTCAAAGTTTCATGATTTTCCCGACAGTAAGCCTCTGACAGATACTTCGCTGGTGATGAAATTTGGAATTTGTCGTAGTCTGAAACCCGAATAAACGGCAAACCTTGTTCATCGTAAGCGGATGAACCCGGCTCGATAGATTTTTTTACGCTGACCAAATTTTTCAATTCATCATATTCTTGGGCTTTCAACTTTTGAACAAGCACATCATACTTTTCCTGATAAAACTCCGCATCCAGCCTGCCCGATGTGCCGAAACTGTCGGTAAAGGATTTGATATTGACCGTTTGGGTGGGCGGGTTGAAGTCTTTTAAGTCTAAATGCTCTAAAAGTAGGTTTTGGGCAGTTTGGTAAGCTTCTCTAGATAAACTTAGCTTATCAATAGAAAATCTTGCTAAATTCGCAACTTCTTGTTGAATATCTTCATTTGCTAAATAAATTAATACCCTTTTTGTTCTTTCAAGGGTTAATTGATACTGAATAGTTAGTTCTCTATGTCGTTGTAATTGGGAAAAACCATATTTTGACCGTAAGAAAGATAATAAATAAAATGGATTTACTTTTTTTATATTTTTTATCCCTAAAACAGTACGGGAAAGTGCAACTTCTTCATGTTCATAAATAATACTTGCATAACTTGGCGTCCCAACTTTCGTAATTACAATATCATTTCTATTAAGTAAATTAATTCCTTTCTGCTCTTTAATAAAAGATATTGGTAATTTCTCAAATAAATTATCTTGAAATTGAGTAATCAATGGGAAATCAACACAATCCACACAGCGAATAAATGGCATTTCTCCAAATTCATATAAATGTGTTGCTGATGGATAAAAAGCACTAGCGACAACTCTGCCTAGAGTTCTTAACTCTACAGCATTTCTATTAGTTAATATCTGTTCAATGCTTAAATCTGATTTTGTGAAAAATTCAGCATCAAACCTATCACCTAAATCAAGATGGCTAAACAAAACTTCACTCACTTCCAGCCCCCCCAACAACCGCTGGTATTTCGCGGCATCAAAGGGGCTTAGGGCTTTCCCGCAAAAGACAGTTTTTCTTTTTTGGCAAATTCCAAAAAGGCTTCGGCAATACCGTCTCCTGTTTTTCCGTCGTGGTTGAACAGATCGTGTTTGACGATTAAATGCCCGTGGCTATCCAGCACGGGCGTACCGTCTTCATTGCGGACAAAGATTTTGTCGCCGCTGTTGTCTTTGCTGGGTTCTTGCATGGTAGCAAAGAAAATCGGGTAGTCTTCCACTTTCGGGCAAAGGGTGTCATGCCATTTTTGCACGAATAAAACGCTGGTTTTGGTGCCGGTATGTGGTTTAAATACGTTCCCATGTAAACCAACCACAGCAAGGATGCGGCAACGTTTTGCAATAAATTCTCGGATGGCTTTGTCGGAACTGTTGTTGAAACGCCCTTGTGGCAACACGATTGCCATGCGTCCACCTTTTTTTAAGAAATCTAGGTTGCGTTCGATAAAGAGAATGTCGCGCCCGACTTTGGTTTGGGCTTTGCCGTTGGGCTTTTTCCCCAGTTCGTATTTCGCCAAAATACGGCTTTCTTTGATGTCGCCTGCAAACGGCGGATTCGCCATCAGGATGTCGAAACTGAAATCGCGGTTGCTGTCTTTTTGCTTTCTGAGTTTGCGCAAACCTTTCCAACCGTTGCCGTAAGTATCGAGCCAGTTTTCGTCTTTGGTTTTTTCATCCCAGCGTTCCCAATCCAGCGTGTTTAAATGCAAGACGTTGGTTTGCCCGTCGCCTGCAATCAAGTTCAGTGTGCGGGCAACACGCACTGCTCTCTCATCAAAATCGATAGCAAAAACTTTCTTGGTAACGTAATCGGTGCATTCGGCAGGCTTTTCTTCGCTCGTAAACAAATGGCTTTTTTCCAAGCCTTGCGCTTTTAAAATCTGTTCCCAAACGTGGAAGATTGTGTGGACGGGAAAGCCGCAACTGCCGGCTGCTGTATCAATAATGGTTTCATCAGCAGTCGGATTGAGCATTTTTACGCACATATCAATCACATAGCGCGGCGTGAAATATTGTCCTTTTTCGCCTTTGCTGGATTTGTTAATCAGGTATTCGAAAGCTTCATCCACCACATCCAAATTGGAGTTGAACAGCTTCACGTCTTGCAGTGAAGAAACGCAGACGGACAAATGCGAAGGGGTAAGCTGGATTTTGCTGTCTTCGGAAAATACGCCTTCCCATTTTTCACGAGCTTTTTCAAACAGACCTTGGATTTTGTTTTTCAATTCAATTTCAGTATCGCCACTGTTACGGAATGCCAAGTAGCGTTTTTTGTTCCGTCCGCTTTCCATTTCATCGTAGAGCTTGGTAAAGATTAGCTTGAAGAGTTCTTCAAATACATCCACGCCCGCATTTGCCAAGACTTCGTCTTCCATTTCTAAAATCAAATCTTTCAATGATTTGCGTTCATTGACGAGCTTATCTTTTCGGATTAAGTCATCAATGGTGTATTTTTCATTCAATACGTCAGACAGTTTTTCCGATACTCTTGGCAATGCGGGAATATCTTCAAAATAATTTGGGTCTTTGCGGTGATAAAAAGAAATGGAATCGCCGTTCGTCCATACACCGATTGGTGCGCCTGTGGCGTTGCAATAGGATTTGAGCTGTTCTTTACCGTCTTTAAGTTTAGGCTTTTTGAGTTCAACGATGATATAGGCAGCATTCGGATTATCTTTGTCAAATACAACAATATCTGCCCGTTTACTGTCGTCCCGACCAAAAGTAACACCGTACTCCAACTGAATGCGTTCGGCAGGGTAGCCATAGTCATCCATCAAAATCATTAGATACAGTTGGCGGACAACTTCTTCGGGGGTTAATTTGATTTCTTTATTACGGATACGGCAAGTCAAATAATAGTGGTTTTTGCCTTTGACAACTTTTTCGCTGATTTGAGATTCAAGTTTGGCAACTTGGTTGGTGCTGAATTGGGAAAGTTTGTAGTTGGAATCTTTTAAGATTGCACTTAGGCTAATTGGTTGGTTGGTTGGTTGGTTGGTTGGTTGGTTGGTTGGGCATGATGTTGTCCTTCTGAAATAAGGCAATAAAATTTGCGTATTTTAACGGTTCTGCCGTCTATTGACTATCATTGTTAGTGGTTAGTTACCTATAGGATGAATCACCAATCATTAGATTTTACCTAAAAGTAATTTAGAAATTGTGCGTCTAATCATAAAAAATATCCTGCGTATAATACACCTCATCAGCAAGCAATAAAGCTTAAAAACACTTTTCCGTTAACCCCCTACAAGGAAACCGAACATGAAAAACATCCTGATTATTTCTGGACACCCCGATTTGCAACATTACCTGGCCAATGTCGAAATTTTGGCGGAAGTGGAAAAATCCCTGCCGCAAGCCGAAATCCGCAAACTGGATGCGCTGTATCCGAACCGTCGTTTGATATTGCCGCCGAACAAGATGCGCTGTTGAAAGCCGATGTGATTGTGCTGCAATTCCCGTTTTCATGGTATTCGGTGCCGGGTTTGATGAAGTTGTGGATTGACGAAGTATTCGTACACGGTTTTGCGCACGGATCGACCGCGAAACTGGGCGGCAAAAAGCTCATCGTGTCATTTACTACCGGTGCGCCCGCTACGTTGTATCAAAAAGACGGCTTCTTCAAACACTCGGTGGAAGACTATCTGCCGCAGTTTAAAACCTTCGCTGCCTTGTGTGGGCTGGATTATCAACAACCCGTGTACACCTGCGGTATCGGCTACACCGACCATGGCAACGAAGAAGCAGTTAATGCGCAAAAACAACAGGCGCGCGAACACGCGGCGCGTTTGGTTGCCGCCATTCAAGCCGCTGCTGCCTGAACTTTTTAGGCAGCCTGAGAATGCTTTATTTCACAATAATATAAAGGAAATCGAAATGTACATTATCGACATCAAAATCACCGAACAAACCAACGAAACAGAAGCTGCTGAACGGCTGGCACAGCACCGCGCATGGTTCTAAAAATATTTCGAGGCAGGCAATTTCTTGGTGGCTGGCCCATACCTTGATTACCAAAGGCGCATTGCCGCTTATCGGTGCAACCAAGCAGCACCATGTTACTAATGCTGCTGATGCCGCCAAACTGGTATTGACCGCCGAACAAATGGCCGAAATCGAAAGCCTAGCGGAAGAAACTGGCGTGGATACGCGTGACAGCTAGGAAGGCGAAGCATAAATCCGTTTTAACTCCGTTAAAGCACACGCTTTAGCTTCGCAGAAACTCGCTTCGCTCCGTTTTCAGGTAGCTCGAACCAGCCGAAAGGTCGTCTGAAAGCATCAAAAAGCAGCCTGCAACCTGCCCTCTGTTTACCACACAAAATCCAAATGCAGGCTGTCATCGGTCTGAATCCTATGATTTGGGCGTGCTGCTTTCCCCTTTTTATGGATATTCGGAAGAGGCATACCGGCAGAACTTGGCGAACAGAGGCATTACCCAGTCGGTCAAAATCAAAGAATTGGAATTTGACCGACTGGGCAAGTTATCGGAAGGCTGTATGTTGATTTTGGAAGTGGAGCAGCAGGAAGGGGACAAGCTGTTTACGCTTTCGCCTGTGTCGTTAAACGAGATCATTCATTTCATGCAGGACACTTGGCGATATTGCTGATGCAAAAAGGACGGATTGAAAACCCGTCCTTTTGTTCTGTCGGCTGTTTTTCAGGCAGCCTGCACTATTCAAGGCTACCTGAAAATTCATCTCTAAAATAAAAGCTCATTCATTCAATGCTGCCAATCTCGCCCGAACTTTTGCAGCCGCATCTTCCGTGCTGTTGCCAACGATAACATTTTGCTTGTCGTCGAAATACTGCACGGCAGGGAGGTCGCGCAGGAAGCCGTCAATATCTTGTGCGGTCAGGAAACAGCCGTGCATATCCCAGCCGACATTGAGGGCACGTCCTTTGACGGCGGCCATGCGGTCGTGCAGATGGCCGTAGAGGTGGTATAGGCCGTGGTGGATACCGTCCCATTCGTATAAAGGATAGTGGCACAAAATCGCGGTATTGCCGATTTCGGGCAGTTTGAGCCGCAGGT
>ERZ772935.448-NODE-448-length-16486-cov-11.303755_pt1 | contig 16486 bp, 10 predicted proteins | sample MGYA00511683_ERZ772935 | MGnify/ENA primary metagenome ERZ772935 (study PRJEB29015, sample SAMEA2738086) | human oral metagenome | biome: human oral; feature: human-associated habitat; material: saliva | place: China | collected 2228 ...
CCGCTTAACCATGTAGGGGCCTTCTTCTATGTGGGTATGGGTGGACGCGCCAGCCAAAAAGCTATCCGCAACATTTTGGCCACCCCCACCCCCGCCAGCGCCGCCCCGGCACCGGTGCCCGCCAAGTCCAGCTACCAGCCAGAAGAGGTGGACACCGCCGCTATCTTCTTGCGTGACGTGAGCGTTGGTTGGGGCGATAAAGACGTACTTAAAAACGTCAACCTGCGGGTGGAACTGGGTGAACACATCGGTATTGTGGGCCGCTCAGGAGCCGGCAAATCCACGCTTATGGCGCTACTGGCAGGCCACTTACTCCCCCGCGAAGGCTACGGGCGCCTTGGCCCTATCCGCCTGCGCCCAGCCAATATGTCACGTGTGCAGCGCTCCAGTGCCCTAGTTAGCCAGCGCTCATGGCTCTTTGGTGACACGGTAGCCCAAAACCTACGTCTAGCTAAGCCTGAAGCTACCACTGAAGAACTATGGCGGGCCCTGGAAGTAGCCCAGCTTGACACCGAAATTCGGGCCCTACCTAAAGGACTAGAAACCATGCTGGGCGACAGTGGCATGGGCCTATCAGGAGGCCAAGCCCAACGCCTAGCTATCGCCCGCGCCGTGCTAGCTGACCGCCCCATCTTGCTATTGGATGAGCCCACCAGCCAGGTAGATCTGGCCAGCGAAGCTGCCATCACTAAAGCCCTAGAAAACCTAGGTGCCAACCGCACTGTGGTAACCATTTCGCACCGCCCAGCGGCGCTAATCCACACTGACCGCATCTTTAAGGTTTCTAAAGGCAAACTCCACGAGCTAACGCCGCGCAAACCCAAGGCTAAGCCCACCGGCCCAGCCCAACCCACCAAAGCCCAGGCAGACCAGCTCCTGGCCGCCAAGGTTAGCGGCGACGCCATGACCACTCCCCTAACCTCAGCGCTAGCCTCTCTAGCCCAGATGCAAAAACCCACTAAAACCAAGAAAAACTCTGCCAAAAAACCAACTGCTATGGATGCCAACTCAGCCCACAGCTCTAGCGGAGAGGACGACTGATGTCACGGCGTCGGGTTTATAACTGGATCCTAGAAGTAACGCGGCCGGCACTAAAGCCTCTGGCCCTGTCAGTAAGTGCACGCCTACTGGACCAGATCTTGCAGGTAGTTATCTACTCCCTGGGGGCCTATGCACTCGCGGTGGCGCTGCGTAAGCTCAGCGGTGGCGGCGGGCTCGATACTGGCCTGGTGTGGCTGTTTTTGCTGGCATGTTTGATCATTGCCCTGGTTAAGGCCGCGTTGCGCTACGCCGAACAGTTCATGGGGCACCTAGTTGCTTTCAAAGCCCTAGAGCTGCTGCGCATAGCGCTGTTTAAGTCCATGCTGCCCCAGTCACCACGCCTGTCTTTGCACACCCGCTCAGCTGAGCTAACTGGGCGGCTAACTAAAGACATTGACCGCATTGAGGTGTTTTTTGCCCACACTTTGGCGCCGCTAGTAAGTTCCCTGGTAGTGCCGCTGCTGACCTGGGTGTGGATCGCCTTTGTGTCTCCGGCTACGGTTTCTATTTTCGTCCTGGTGATGCTGGCGCTGACCTTAGTGGTGGTGCCGTTGATGGGGGCTAAGTTCTCCCTTGCCGGAGCCCAAAAGAGCGCCAAGATTCGCGGCCAGCTGCAGGCCCACGTAACTGACTCGGTGCAGGGCTACAACGAGGTGCTTTCTTATGGCGCCCAGTTGCAGCGTCTAGAGCAGCTTGAACGCATTGGTGATTCGATCACCGCCGCTGATGCTCCGGTACGGGCTTGGGCGGCCCTGCGTTGGGCAGCCGGGCAGCTTTTGATGGCCCTGATGCTGTTTGGGGTGCTATTTATTTGGCTGCGCGACCCGGTTTTTGAGGCCGCTCCCCTGGCTCAGGCCCCCACAGTGGTGGCGGTGACTGCCGCCCTGGTAGCTCAGCGTACTAGCGCGCGTACCTTGGAGGATATGCCTTCTTCAGTGTCGGTAGCTTGGGCTAGTGCTGAGCGGGTTTATGCCACCGCCCATGGTCCGGCTTTGCTTGATGGCCCTAAAGCTTTGCCTGCCCGTCGCGACGACGCCGCCAAGTCTGGTTTGGAGGTCACCTGGCACAAGGTTTCTTACGCCTACCCTGGTGAACGTAAACACCAGGCTTTAACTCAGGTTTCCCTGCACCTAAATGCTGGTTCTTGGACAGTGTTGGCGGGTGCTAGCGGTAGCGGCAAGTCCACGCTGAGCATGTTGGCGGCGCGCTGTGATGATCCGGTGGGCGGGCGCGTGCTGCTTGATGGGCACGATGTGCGCACGCTTAAGGTTGATTCGCTGCGTTCCCAAGTGCAGTTGGTAAGCCAGCATCCGTTTATTATGCGCGCCACTATCCGTGAGAATCTGGCCTTGGCGGCCCCGCAGGCAGATACTGCCCAGCTGTGGCAGGCCCTGGAGTACGCTCAGCTGGCTGCCGAGGTGCGGGCTATGCCTAAGGGACTAGACACGGTTGTGGGTGAGCGTGGCAGTTCGCTTTCTGGCGGCCAGGCTCAGCGTCTAGCTTTTGCCCGGGCGCTGGTAGCTAAGCCGCGTCTGCTGATTTTGGATGAGTTCACTTCACATATGGATCTGAAGCTGGCTGCTAGCGTGCGCAAGTCTTTGCGCCAGGCACTACCTGAAGCCACTATTTTGGAAGTCTCCCATACGTTGGTGGGCCTGGAACTGGCTGACCGGGTAGTGGTCTTTGAAAACGGCCAGATTGTTCAAAGCGGCAAGCCCCAAAAGCTAATGAACACTCCCGGCCCGCTGCGCCAGCTTATGGATCGCTAAGCCCGCTTGTGCACCACTGGGGCCAATAGCCGATAAACCCCAGCAATTACATAAATAGTTAGCGCTAACCGTAATGGTTAGCGCTAACTATTTTTTTTAAGGGTGTTCACTGCAGCAGTTATGGCGCCAGCGCATTAGACACATGCTAGGCTCCCAGCTGCTGGGACAGAGCCTTGTATGGCCTTGTGGATGTCGCGACGCACTAAGCTCCCAGCTGCTGGGATAGGGCACGGTCTTCATCGGTAACTACTCCCTCGACCGAAACCTTGTCCAGGTAGGCCATGCCGTCAAAAGACAGCTCGCGGGCGTTTTCCGGGTCAGCTTTAGCATCGTTAAACTTACCGTGAGCCAGGCGGTCAACCACAATGGCAATAGCGCCGTCGCCGGTTACGTTGGTGGCGGTACCGAAGGGGTCCAAAGCGATGTAGGTGGCGATCATAAGGGCGATAGCGGACTCGTTAAAGCCCAGCATTGAAGAGAGCACACCGGTAGCGGCCATAATCGCACCTCCGGGCACACCCGGGGCGGCCACCATGACAATACCCAGCATGAAAATGAAACCGGCATACTGCATAGCTGAAACATTCATGCCCTGGGAGGCAATAATGGCCAGTGAGAAGGCGGTAATTTTCGAGGTTGAACCAGCCAGGTGAATAGTGGCGCACAGAGGCACGGTGAAAGCAGCTACCGGCGCAGATACCCCATTTTTGCGAGTCTGACGCAAAGTCACCGGGATGGTGGCAGCCGAGGATGAGGTACCCAGGGCAGTGGTGTAGGCGGGCATCATGGTCCACAGCGCCTTTAGCGGGTTGCGCTTGCCGATCAGCCCGGCCACCACAAACTGGGTCAGCAGGATAACTACTTCCAGCACCAGCACCACCACTACTACGCTCAGCAGGGTGCGCATAATGCGCCACGCTGCACCTGAGATAGCCAGGTTCAAGAAGGTACCAAACACGTGCAGCGGCAGCAGCGGAATAATGATCTTGTTGATCAAAGAGCTGATGATGGCCCTAAATTCAATGCTGGCTTTACGCAGCACCCCCCTGGGCACCAGCGACAGGCCGATACCGATTACGAAAGACAGCAGCAGCGCCGTCATGACCCCAAAGACCGGGGGCATTTCCACTTCAAAATATGACTTAAGGCTGCCGGCGTCGGCCTTACCCACGTTAGAAGCCAAAGACTTGGTGATAATGTGCGGGAAAATGCTGGCGCACACCACGTAGGTAAGGAAACCTGAAAACAGGGTGGAACCATAGGCTAGGGCCGCAGTAATAGAGAGCCACTTACCGGCTCCACGCCCTAAATCTGCAATTGCCGGCGTCACTAAACCCACGATGATCAGCGGAATTGCAAAACTTAAGAACTGGGCGAAAATCGCCGAAAAAGTAACGAATACACGCGCCAGCGGCACGGTGATCAGCGGGGAGGAACCCACCTTAATAGAGCCCACCACCAAAGCGGTCACTATCGCTAGAATCACCCAAAACAGGATGCCGCCAGCTTTTGCTAGCTTACGCACCGAGATCATGCCTTTTCCTTCGCTCACGGCGATGCGCCTGGCGAACGCGGTACGCCGCCAATAGCAACAGCGCCTGGGTGTGCAACATAATCTCAATATTTGGCTTATAGCGCTACATTCTCCGCATAGTGAGATTTTCTTACATTATTTTCGTAAATATGCATTCGCCGCATATAGCGAAATTTGTCAGTTTCTCATCGTTTTAACTGATCAATCCGATTATGGTGAAGCCATGAGCGCTAAGCAGGTAAATTGGCCCCGTTCAAAGCACAGCTATGTTGATTTAAGCGACGGGCGCCGATTGCATGTAGTGGAGCATCTGCCGTTTTCCGGGGCGGCTGCAACCACGACGGCGCCAGCGGCTGCGACAAGCGAGGCTAAGCCGCCGGTAGTGTTTGAATCCGGCCTAGGGCTCTCGCGCCTACTGTGGGCAAATGTGGCTCATTTACTGGCAAAAGCCGGCTATCGCACTATCAGCTATGATCGCTCCGGCCTGGGTCGCTCACCGGCCGCAACACAGCGCAGCCTAGAGGCCCTGGTGGCAGACCTAGAGCAGGTGGTGCGAGCTTACGCACCCCAGGGGGCCATTATTGTGGGCCATTCCTATGGGGGCATCATGGCCCGCGCCCTAACCGCACGCCAGCCACAGTTGGTTAAAGCGCTGGTGCTGGTTGATCCCTCAAGTGAATTTGTGGGGGGCCAGATTGGTCCCCTAGGTAAACGCCTGGAGGCACTTTTTGATTCGGCGATTACTTTTAGCCGCGATCTTAAACTACTGCCTGCTTTCCTGATGGCTTCAGGCTATAAGCATTTACCGGTGCGGTTGCAGCAAAAAGTGCGCGTCGAGGACGTCAGCGACGCCGCCTTAAAGGCGCGGCGGCAAGAAAATGAGGGCTACTATCCGGCTCTAGCGAAGCTGCGCGAGCATCCTCTGCCCCATCCGCAGGTGCCGGTAGAGATTTTATTGGCCAGCTCTTCACCTGAGTCAGAGTGGTTTAAGGCCCACAGTGAGTATGCGAGCAAGCTGCCTGATGCACACCTGTGGCAGGCTTCAACCAGCTCACATATGGTGCCGCTACTAAAACCCCAGGAAGTGGCCTTGGCAGTTAAGCAAGCCGACGCTCGTCGCAGCGCCTAAGCAAAGCGCAGCCCTGGGCCTAGCTAAACCGCACCCCTGGTGACTGCGTTCATATTGCCAGCAGCTACGCCGTCGGCCCTAGCGCAGCCAAAGCAGGCTTTAGTAGATGCGCGGCAGGTTAGCGTAGGTGGACAGCAGCACTAAACCAACGGTTAGGCCAGTGCCCACCACTAAATCTTCAAACCGGCTGCGGGCCTGAATCCAGGTGCCCTCGGGGCGCAGCAGGCGAATTATGGTAAGGGCGCCGGTCAGTGCAGCGGCCTCCAAAACCGCAAAACGTGAGTAACCCAGCAGCGCCGTGGCCACCACGATTAGCACGCAAACCGTCACTACCCCCACCCCGGCCACGCGATAGTAGTGACGCGGCGGCAACTGGTTAGGGGAAAGTACGCTTTCAGCTGTTTCTTCGCTCATTTTTCTCCTTGGCAACCGCTACAGCATACCTTTTACCGCGCCGTAGCTGGAGGCTTCAGCGGGTAGGTCACCGGTGTCGACGGCGTCGCTGATTTGTTCCAGCATCTGCTCTACCAGCTCAATTACGGCTTTTTTACCCTCAACTGGACCACCAGCCAAGAGGCCGTCGGTACCCAAAAGCACGGCGGCGGGCACTGCCTCAATTGCCAGCAGGTGGGAAACTTCCTCGTTAACGTCACGTAGATAGTGTCCACGCAGCGAGTAGGGGTCTCCCTTGGCGAAGTATTCCTCGGCGCTGCGTGGGGAAACCACCTTAATAGCCACCTGGGGAATGGCCTTGATCCAGCCGGGCACTAGGGCTTTAATGTCGTCGCAGTAGCCGCATTCCATAGATAGGAACAGCAACAGGTGAGCCTGGCGGGCTGAATAGGCGCGCAGGTTGTAGCCGCTTTCAAACTCATCATAGAGGGTGGCGATGGGGATCAGGGCGCGCAGATACTCGCCTTCTTGCTGGCTGGCGGGAGCGTCTAGATAATCTTGGGCAAAGCCGCTTTGCTCTACTGGCGCCGGGGCTTTACCCAGTGAAGCTTGGGCTAGTAGCCAAGTAACTGCCGCCACCGCTGCCAGGGCTAGAACTGTCGGATTAGTGGCCACTTGAAGCGCGAAAACTGGCGTGCCCAGGGCTAGCGCCACCAGCCAAAGCAAGGCCAGGGCCACCAGTGCCAGGTTGCGGGCAATTAGCGCCGGGCCCACTTGGGTGGCATTTTTAGCCCCAAAACAGTTGCAGCTGGCCTGATCTTGACGGGCCAGGCGCACAATCAGCACCAGGTAGAAACTAGCCAAAACCAGCGCGGCCAGGGCCACCGGCCAAGCCAGTATTCCGGGCACAACCAGTAAAGCTAGCGCCAGGGCCAGCTCAGCCCAGGGGTGGGCGCGGCGCAGCCAGGTTTGGTTTAGGAATTTGGGTAGGCCCAGTTCACGCCAAGTATCGGCGTCATCGACGCCGGAGGTGAGCTTACCGATAGCAGCTGCGGAAAATACGGTCGCCAAAACTATGGGGGCGGCTACCAGTACTAAATCCATGGGGCTCCTTGTTTAACGCCTGGCTAACATATTGGTTTAACACGCTGGCGTGGGTGGGAACTTAAAGGGGGCGGAATTTAAAAGCGGCGGGACTTAAAGGGGTTGGGATATAAAGCGGGGACAGGTATAAACCTGCCCCCGCTAAATGTATCAGTGAGCGAAGTGGCGCGTACCAGTGAAATACATGGTCACGCCGGCGGCCTGGGCGGCCTCAATCACTTCTGCGTCGCGGATGGAGCCACCAGGCTGCACCACGGCCTTAACCCCGGCGTCGATAAGCAGCTGCAGGCCATCGGCGAAGGGGAAGAAAGCGTCGGAGGCAGCCACGCTACCCACCGCACGCTGGGGGGCGCTGGTGGCCAGGATCTGGCTGGCATCCGCACCACCGGCGCTGTTGGCCTGATTGGCGGCGGCGTCACCAGTGGCGCGCGCACCTAGAGTGTTAGCGCGTTCAATGGCCAGCTTGCACGAGTCAACGCGGTTAACCTGGCCCATACCCACACCCACAGTGGCTCCAGCGTGGGCTAGCAGCACCGCGTTGGAGCGCACCGAGCGCACAGCGTTCCAGGCAAAACGTAGGTCAGCTAGGGTTTCGGCGTCGGCGCTGGGGCCGGCCACCAGCTGCCACTGGGCCGGGTCGTCACCGGCGGCGTCAACATTGTCACGCTCTTGCACCAGTAGACCGCCGGTTACCTGCTTGAACTCATAGCCACCACGTACCGGCTTAGGCAGGCGCAAAATACGTAGGTTCTTCTTGGCGCTGAGGATTTCTAGTGCCTGCGGTTCATACTCAGGGGCCACAATCACCTCAGTGAAAATCGGCTTAACCTGGGCGGCCATGGCGGCGGTGACGGTGGCATTAGTGGCGATTACGCCGCCGTAAGCAGACACCGGGTCGCAGGCGTGGGCCTTAGCGTGGGCCTTAGCCACATCCTCATCTACCGCAATGCCGCAAGGGTTGGCGTGCTTAACTACCACCACGGTGGTGGCCTCGCCTTGATCGTAGGCGGCGCGCACAGCCGCGTCAGCGTCGGTGTAGTTGTTGTAGCTCATGGCCTTACCGTGCAGCTGCTCGGCGCCGGCAATGCCCTGGGCCTGGCCCTGGGTGTACAGAGCAGCGCTCTGGTGCGGGTTTTCGCCGTAGCGCAGGGCGTGGGCACGGGTGAAGGTGGCGCCCACAAACTCCGGTAGGGCTGCCTCGGTCTCTAGCTGCTGGGAGAACCAGCTGGCCACGGCGACGTCGTAGCTGGCGGTGTGAGCGAAGGCGGCGGCGGCTAGGGCCCGGCGCTGAGAGAGGGTGAAGCCACCTGCAGACACAGCCTGGGCTACCTCAGGGTAACGGGCCGGGTCTACCACTACCGCTACTGCTGGGTGGTTTTTGGCGGCGGCGCGCACCATGGAGGGGCCGCCAATGTCGATCTGCTCAACGCAGGCGTCAAAGTCAGCGCCAGAGGCAACCGTGTCAGTGAAGGGGTAAAGGTTAACCACCACCAGGTCAATGGGAGCTACCTGCAGTTCACGCAGCTGGGCCAGGTGAGCGTCCTTGCGGCGGTCAGCCAAAATACCGGCGTGAATCTTGGGGTGCAGGGTCTTAACGCGGCCTTCTAGGCACTCGGGGAAGCCGGTAACCTGCTCTACCGGGGTGACCGGAATACCGTCGGCGGCAATAGTGGCGGCGGTGGAACCAGTAGAGATTAGCTCCACCCCGTTGGCGTGTAGCTGGGTGGCTAGCTCCACCAGGTTGGTCTTGTCGTAAACGCTCAGCAGGGCGCGCTTAACCGGCACCTGGTCAGGGTTTACTAGACCTTCCGTGGGTACGTGAGCAGTGGGGATTGCAGTCAATTTGACTCCTTGAAACTGGAAAATAACTGCCTAGGCACCCAGGCGGGCGGCGCCATGGTTTACCCCTTAAAACTTAAGTTTCAAGGGCTCGCCGCTCCCCGGTGGTGACCCACCCACGCCAGTTACAGCGATAACAACCCCAGTCTACTGTAGAGTTGGGGTTGTTTTAAGTTAGTGCGCGCACACTATTGGGACCTACCAGATCCAGCTGCAGGATGCGCCAACTGCAGTATTTAGCTGCGTACTAGTTTGCCCAGCTCAGCTACAAGCTGGGGGGTTTCGGCGGCTTTAATACGCTCAGTTAGGCTCTCGTGAGTGTCACCGGGTTTAACCGGCACCTGCACCTGGGCGATGATCTTGCCGGTGTCCACGCCCGCATCCACCCAGAACAAGGTGGCTCCCGAAACCGTGGCGCCGTCAGCCAAAGCGTCGCGTACTGCATGGGCGCCAGGGTACTTGGGTAGCAAAGCCGGGTGGGTGTTAATGGTTTTGCCTCCAAATTCAGCTAGGAAGCTCTCCCCCACCAGCTTCATAAAGCCCGCGCAAACCACCAGGTCGGGCTGGTATTTGGCGACGGCGTCGGTGAGGGCTTGGTCCCAACTGGCGCGGCTGGGGTAGTCCTTTAGCGGCACCACAAAGCTGGGCACCTTGTACTGGGCGGCGTAATCGAGTGCTTTACAGGTTTTGTCGGCGCCCACTGCTACCACCTTGGCCCCATAGGTGGGGTCTTGGCAGGCTTTTAGGATAGCCAGCAGGTTTGAGCCTGAGCCGGAAGCCAGCACCACCAGGCGCTTGGGTTCATTGCCGCTGCGGGCAGCAGCTTTAGATGCGCTCATGGAAACTACCTCAATCTTGTGTTTGGTTTGACTTGCACCTAGACGCACACGCGGATGGGGCAACACCAGCCCCAGTAGGGTTGCGGCAAATAGTTGGGCAGCTAACGCACCCACCACCGCCAGGGTTCTGGGGCCAGCTACGCTCATGCGCCCCGGTCCCACAGAGCCACTAGCGGCCAGGCAAAGCAGCAAAATCACCAGTGAACTAGTAATAATCGCGGTTGCCCCCAGCGCCAGGGTGGCACGCAGGCTAATTAGCTTACTGTTGGCAGCCACTTTGCGCCCTATAGCCAGCCAGGTCACCAGGGTCAGCCCCAGTATTAGAACCACGATAATGATCCAGGCTGAGCCAAAAGCAGTTTTAGGTAGCGCCCCCAGCATTGGCAGGGCCGGCACGCTACCGGCGCGCACCACCCCCGGGCTAAACAAGCTGCCTTGACCCAGGGCAAAACCGGGTCCTGCCAGCCAGCTAAGCGCCCAGATGGCGGCGGTAGGCAGCCACAGAATCTGCAAGGTAAGTAGCGAAACAGTGGCCACAGTACCGGCCCCCACCAGGGAGTCATGCAGGGTGGAGATACGTGAAAAACCGGTCACTAGCGCCAGCGCTAAAACCCCTAGCGCCGCCGTCGCTAAAGTCAGCAGCTCAAAGCCAGCCAGGCGCAACCCCAGGCCCAGCCACAGGGGCCGCCTAGCCCAGGCCTTGCCTAAACGGGTGTCGTCTAAATGGCCGGCGCGTCCCAGTTCAACTGCGGCCACAACTGCCGCCAAAAGTGCACTAAAAAGCACCGCCGGGAAAAAACTGCTTGATGAGGGGGCGGTAAATGAACCCACAAAAGCTGCCCCCGCACTAGTGCAGGCAGTTACCACAATGGCCGAAACGTTAAACAGCTGAGCGCGCCTAATAAAGCTACGCGCCAGCCATAGGTTGTAAATAGTCAGCCCCAGCAGCGGCAAAGATAGGGTGCCATCAATTTCGGAATGGCGCGCGCCCCCTAGCCCCAGCAGCCACAAATTAGTGCCTGAGGCCAGGGAGGACACAGTTGAATACTGCACTGAGGGGGTGACAATCAAAGCCACCAATAAGGTGGGGATAACGACACTCAGCCACCCCAAGGCAACCCATTCGACGCCGGCGCGTACGGCTCCAGGCCAGTCGCTAGGGACAGTCAGTTCGGTTCTAGTTGGGGTGGCTGAAGTGCTCATCAGTTAGCGTGGAGCTCCTGGTAGGCCGCACGTGCTAGCTCGGCGGTTTCGGTTGGGGTACGACCTACCTTAACCCCCACAGCCTCTAGCGCTACCTTTTTGGCCGCTGCGGTTCCTGAAGAACCCGACACAATCGCACCAGCGTGTCCCATGGTTTTACCCTCAGGGGCGGTAAAGCCGGCCACATAAGCCACCACCGGTTTAGTGACATGCTCGCTGATGTAGGCGGCAGCGCGCTCTTCGGCGTCGCCACCAATTTCACCGATCATCACGATCACTTCAGTGTCAGGGTCGGCCTCAAAACCAGCCAGGGCGTCAATGTGGGTGGTGCCCACCACCGGGTCTCCACCAATCCCAATGCAGGTGGTAAAGCCCAGGTCGCGCAGCTCATACATGAGCTGGTAGGTGAGCGTACCGGATTTAGAAACCAAACCCACCGGGCCGGCGTCGGTAATGTCAGGCGGGGTGATACCCACATTGGACTTAGCCGGGCTGATAATTCCCGGGCAGTTGGGGCCAATGATCTGGGTGCCGTGGGCGGCGGCGTAAGCCCTAAACATGGTGGCGTCAGCTACCGGCACACCCTCAGTGATAACCACAACCAGGCGCATACCGGCGTCGACCGCCTCAATTACGGCGCTCTTAGTAAAAGCCGGGGGTACAAACACTACCGAAACCTCGGCGCCAGTGGCGGCCTTACCCTCAGCTACAGTGCCGTAAACCGGAACCGATACCGTACCGGCCTTAACTTCGCCGCTGCCCGGCCCAATGGGGCTAACTTCAAAGTCAACGCTGGTGCCAGCCTTGCGGGGGTTAACCCCACCCACAACTTTGGTGCCCGCGCTTAGCATACGGCGGGTGTGCTTTTGACCTTCGGAACCGGTCATGCCCTGGACCAGGACACGATCTGAGTGCGAAAGAAAGATGCTCATTAGTTTTCCCCTAGTTCCTGGGCGATGGCGGTAACGCGGTCGGCGGCGCCATCCATAGTTTCGGCAATGGTTACCTGCGGCAAGTTAGCTTCAGCCAAGATAGCGCGCCCGGCCTCAGCCTGGTTGCCATCTAGACGCACCACGATCGGCTTAGTGAAGGACTCCCCTAGCGAGGACACTGCCGCAACAATGCCTTCAGCCACTGACACGCAAGAAGTGATGCCGCCAAAAACATTCACCAAAATGGCGCGTACCTGTGGGTCAGAGGCAACTACCTCCAGGCCGGTGGCCATCACCTGGGCGCTAGAGCCGCCCCCTAGATCTAGGAAGTTAGCTGGGCGCATACCGCCGTGGCGTTCACCGGCGCCAGCCACCACATCCAGGGTGGACATAACCAGGCCGGCACCGTTACCCAGCACACCCACCTCACCGGTTAGACGCACATAGTTAAGGCCCGCTGCCTTAGCGCGAGTCTCTAGCGGGTCAGCATCTACCGTGTCTACAAACTGCTCGTGGTCACGGTGGCGCATACGGGCGTTGTCATCCAAGCTGACCTTGCCGTCCAGGGCTAGAACAGTGCCCTGCGGGGTTAGCACCAGCGGGTTTACCTCCACCAAGGTGGCGTCCTCGCCAGTGAAAACCTCCCACAGCTTAAGGATTACCCCGGCGACGTCGTCGGCCACCTTACCGGGCTCAAAACCAGCCGCAGCCACAATCTCAGCGGCCTTAGCGGCGTCGATCCCCACTAGCGGGTCTACTGCCACCTTAGCCAAAGCCTCAGGGCGTTCCTTAGCTAAAGTCTCAATATCCATGCCGCCTTCACGCGAGCACATCGCCAGGTAGGCCCGCTGGGCGCGGTCTAGCAGCACCGAGAAGTAGAACTCCTGCTCAATGTCGGCACCATCGCTGATAAGCACCTTGTGCACGGTGTGGCCCTTAATGTCCATGCCAAGGATTTCCTGGGCGCGTTCAAAGGCCTCCTGTGCACTGCGCGCTAGCTTGACGCCTCCGGCCTTGCCACGCCCACCAGTTTTAACCTGGGCTTTAACAACCACTAGCTGGGAGCCGTTAGCAAATAGTTCCTGGGCGATTTCGCGCGCCTGCTGCGCAGTGCTAGCTACCTCGCCACCAAGAACTGGCACCCCATGTGCCTTAAACAGTTGCCGTGCCTGGTATTCGTAAAGATCCACCGGCGTATCCTTTCAAGGGTTGACGGCATTTATTTCTATTAGGTTAACTCGCCTGTTCACGCAGTGGGGACTAAAGGGCCAAATTGGTCTTGATTTGCGCGCATACATGGCGTAAGCCACTCTTTATGTAGGACAATACTACTGGAGTTTTTTTACCCGGAAGGAGATGCAAGGTGGCTACAGAAAACACCCCGGTGCGTATTGGGGTGCTTACCTCCGGAGGCGACGCGCAAGGTATGAACGCCGCCGTTCGTGCAGTGGTACGCACCACGCTACGTTTAGGAGCACAACCCTACGCAGTCATGGAAGGCTGGGCTGGGGCTGTTGCTGGTGGGGAGGGGATTCGCCCGCTTAACTGGGACAGTGTGGGTTCTATCTTGCACCGTGGCGGCACCATCATCGGTACCGCCCGCTCCAAGGAGTTCCCCACCCGTGAAGGTATGCTCTCGGCGGCAGCTAACCTACTAGAGCATGGCATTGACCGCCTAGTGGTGATCGGCGGTGACGGTTCGCTAACGGGCACCAACGAGTTCCGCAAAGCCTGGCCCTCGCTACTAGCTGAGCTTATGACCACCGGGCGTATCACCAGCGAAGTGGCTGCAGCCCACCCCCAGCTAATGATTGCCGGCATTGTCGGTTCAATTGACAATGACCTGGTAGGCACTGACATGACTATCGGTGCAGACTCGGCTTTGCACCGCATTATGGAGGCTATTGACTCGCTATCGTCGACGGCGGCCTCCCACCAGCGCACCTTCGTAATTGAGGTTATGGGTCGCCACTGCGGTTACCTGGCGTTAATGAGTGCGGTAGCCGGCGGCTGTGACTACGTGTTTGTGCCCGAACTCCCCCCAGCTGCCGGCTGGGAAGATGACATGTGCCGCAAGCTGCAGGCCGGGCGTGCCGCTGGACGCCGCGACTCGATGGTGATTGTGGCTGAAGGCGCCCAAGACCGTGAAGGCAACCGCATTACTGCCTCCGATGTCTGTGATGTGCTAGAAGAACGCCTGGGTGAAGATGCCCGCGTAACCATTTTGGGTCACGTTCAGCGCGGTGGCCGCCCCAGCGCCTATGACCGCTGGATGTCCACCCTGCTGGGTTACGCCGCAGCTCAGGAAGTTTTGCGGGCTACCCCTGAAAGCGAGCCGCACATTATCGGGGTGCGCCACAACCGTATTGCGCACCTGCCGCTAATGCAGTCGGTAGAAAACACTCGCGCAGTGGCCTCCTATATTAAGGACGGCGACTATGAGGCGGCGGTAGCGGCCCGTGGCACTTCCTTCTCTCAGATGCTGCAAATCTTTGAAAACATGTCCACCCCGCCTTCGCAGAGCCGCCACGACGACTCCCCGGTGAAGGACAAGCGTGTAGCGATTTTGCACGCCGGTGGCCTGGCTCCGGGCATGAACACTGCCGCCCGCGCTGCGGTGCGTTTGGGTATTGACCACGGCCTAACCATGCTGGGTATTGAGGGTGGTTTCCCGGGTCTGCTTAACGGCGCGGTAAAGGAGCTGTCTTGGGCCGACGTCGAAGGCTGGGTAGGTGAAGGCGGTGCAGCCCTAGGTACTCACCGCGACTACCCCACTATTGAGCAGCTTTACAGCATCGGGCGCGCCCTGGAATCCAACCACATTGATGGTCTGATCGTGATTGGTGGCTTCAACGCCTACCTGGGTGCACACACCCTAATCAAGGAACGAGACCGCTACCCCGCCTTCAACATTCCGATTGTGTGCGTGCCCGCCTCAATCGACAACAACCTGCCCGGCAGTGAGCTGAGTATTGGTGCGGACACCGCCGTGAACTCCACGGTTTCCACCCTGGACGCCATTAAGCTGTCAGCTTCGGCTTCTAAGCGCTGCTTCGTGGCTGAGGTTATGGGTCGACGCTGCGGTTACCTAACCTTGATGAGCGGCTTGGCTGCCGGCGCTGAAAAGGTGTACCTGCCTGAGCATGACGCCAACCTTGACGAAATCGCTTCCGCCACCAGCGACATGGTTAAGTCCTTCCGCGACGGACGCCGCCTCTACCTGGTGCTGCGTAATGAGGCCGCCTGTGGCCTGTACTCCACCAAGCTATTGGCTGACGTTTTCGCCCAGGAATCCAATGGTCTGTACGACGTGCGCGAATCTGTGATTGGGCACGTCCAGCAGGGTGGCAACCCCACCGCTTTTGACCGCCTGATGGCTACCCGCCTGGTCACCAACGCCATGCAGGTGTTGGTTGATGAACTAGTTGCCGGCACCGCCCGGGGCCACTATGTGGGCCTGGTTAACGGCGAGTTCCGTGACAGCCCACTGGCCCACATGAACGACGAGCTTGACCTAGTTAACCGCCGCCCACGTGACCAGTGGTGGCTACGCCTTGAGCACGTAATTCCGGTGGTTAGCCAGGATGAGGTAGCTATCGACAAATCCAAGCTGCCGCCTTTGTGAGCAACCAGGCAGGTAGCTGGTGGGCGGCCTAGCCGCCCACAGATAGCGGGTTAAACCTGGTTATCCTGCTGACCCAGCTTGTGGTGGGCGGCTAGGCCGCCCACAGATATCGGGTTGAACCCCAAATGGGTGGGGGCACGTAAATTTCTTTACGTGCCCCCACCCATTGTTAGCACTGGCTCTTGGCCAGATTTGGCTAGCGCCCATTCTCTGGGCGCCACCAGGGCGCCCAAGAGTGGCAAATGTGGGCGCCGGCGCTCGCGGGCTGCTGCCAGCCTTGGGCAGCTGCCCCGCGCCGGCGCCGGGCCAGCTAGAGCTTAACTACTGGCGCGTAGCGCAACATCAGACGCTTAACTACCCCGTCGCTAAACTCCACCTTGGCTACCGTGGATTTACCGCTACCCTCCAGGGCGATCACCGTGCCCACACCGTAGGCGTCGTGGCGTACCTTGTCGCCAAGCTTAATACCCGATTCTTCTGCCTCCGGCTCAGCTTTAACACCTAGCTTCTGGCCGCGTCGGGCTTTGGCGCGATCTTTAGCGCTCTCAACGCGCCCCAGCTTCCCACTAGAGCGCCGCCCGCCGCCAATTGGCGCAGAAAAATCATCGTCTTCATCCACTCGGCGCCCGCCGCCAGAATATCCACCGCCATAACTGGATCCAGTGCCGCCTTGGTAGCCGCCACCATCGCCCCGGCCCCCTCGGTAGCCGCCCTGGTAGCCGCCTTCTCGGTAGCCACCGCCGTAGCCAGCGCTGAAACCACCGTAGCCGGCGCGCAAACTATCCATTGAGGACGCCTCCCGCTCCCAGCGCATAAGCTCGGGCGGAATATCGTCAAGGAAACGCGAAGCCACCATCACATTGGAAGCCCCCCAGGCGCTGCGCACCGCCGCCCGAGTCAGATACAGGCGCTCACGGGCGCGCGTTAGCGCCACATACGCCAGGCGCCGTTCCTCAGCCAGTTCGGCCTCGTCAGCTAAAGACCGCGAGTGCGGGAAGGTGCCGTCTTCAAAGCCGGTGACGAACACTACCGGGAATTCCAGGCCTTTGGCGGTGTGCACGGTCATGAGGGTGACTTG
>ERZ772935.454-NODE-454-length-16442-cov-5.285165_pt1 | contig 16442 bp, 9 predicted proteins | sample MGYA00511683_ERZ772935 | MGnify/ENA primary metagenome ERZ772935 (study PRJEB29015, sample SAMEA2738086) | human oral metagenome | biome: human oral; feature: human-associated habitat; material: saliva | place: China | collected 2228 ...
GCCGCACCGAGGATGGACGCCACGTTGTAGGCGATACCGCTGGCGGTGTAGCGCACGTTGGTGGGGTACAGCTCCGGCAGGTATGCGGACATGGAACCGAAGGACAGACCCATCAGGCACATACCGATAAAGATGAAGAGGGTAACCACAGTTGCGTTCGCGTTCTGACCGGTACCAACGACGGAGGGGGAGATGAACAGACCGAAGGACAGACCGAAGACCGCCATAGCGACGGTGGTCCACAGCTGCTGGGTGCGGCGGCCGTACTTATCAGCCAGCCAACCCGAGATCGGGATGAAGATCGCGAAGCCGGTAATGGAAATCAGCTGAATAATCAGGAACTCGCGGTAGGGGATAGCCAGACCGCCCTTATCAACCTTGCCGATGCCGTAGGAGAGAACCCAGGCGGTCATCAGGTAGAACAGCACGTAGCACGCCACCATGATGAAGGTACCCTGAATCATGGGCCACCAGGCGACCTTGAACGCCTCAACGAGCGGGGTCTTAACCTTCTCGTTGTTAGCGGCAGCCTTGGCGAAGACGGGGGTCTCCTCCAGCTTGAAACGAACGTACAGACCCACAGCGACCATCACGATGGAGACCAGGAACGGAATACGCCAACCCCAGATGAGGAAGGGGTGATCAAAGTTCTTAGCGTCGGTTGCGGAGTTGAAGGAAATCCAGCTGGTCAGCAGCAGCATGAAGCCGTTTGCGAAGACGAAGCCGATGGGTGCACCGAGCTGAGGCCACATGGCGGCGCGTGCACGCTTACCGTCCTCAGCGTATTCGCTGGCGAGCAGAGCCGCGCCGGACCATTCGCCGCCCAGGCCCAGGCCCTGGCAGAAACGCATAATGGTCAGCATGGTCGGTGCCCACAGACCAATCTGGTGGTAGGTGGGCAGCAGACCGATGATGAAGGTCGCCAGACCCATGGTCAGTAGCGCACCGACGAGGGTTGCTTTACGACCGATCTTGTCACCGAAGTGACCGAAGACAATGGAACCGAGGGGACGCGCGATGAAGGCGACGCCGAAGGTTGCGAAGGATGCCAGAAGCTCGGTGGTTGCGTCCTTCGAGGGGAAGAACAGCACGGGGAAGACGGCCACTGCTGCGGTGGCGTAAATGTAGAAATCGTAGAACTCGATGGTGGTACCAACGAGCGAGGCGAGAATAACTCGACTGCGAGGAGTCGTATTCTTCACCGATGCAGCGGACGCTTTCGTGTCGGGTGCAGAGGTGCTCATGAGGAAAACTCCCGAAAAGGTGAACTGTGTGTACAGATGGAGCCTGAGGTAGGTGTTCCATTACCGGTTGGCGCGGGAGGCGGGTGTGCCGTAGGCGCGTACCGGGTGCCGTGACCGCACCGGGTGGGGTGCGGTGGGCGTAGGAATCTGAAAGGCCCCTCTAAAGTGCAACATTATAACTCTGTTCAGAAAAGACCCAATAAATACAGCCACTATTTGGACGTAATCGCAATAGGTAGTCGCTCAAACCCCACAGAAACAAACAAGAGCGGACATAGAAAATCCCCCGGAAAGATACGAGGCATGACCTCATACCCTTCCGGGGGATTCGTATAGCCTATAGCGCTCGCGTGACCGCGGTATCGAGGCGAAGCGTTACTTGATGGTCGCCAGCACCGCACCGGAGGTGACGGTATCGCCAGCCTTAGCCGACAGGCCCGAAACCTTACCCGCCTTGTGCGCGGTAATGGGCTGCTCCATCTTCATAGCCTCCAGCACCAGAATCAGGTCGCCTTCAGCGACGGTGTCGCCGTCAGAAGCCGCCACCTTCACGATGGTGCCCTGCATGGGGCTGGTCAGCTCGTCGCCGCCACCCTTTGCCGCGCTACGTGCCGAACGGGACTTGCGGGTCTTGGTAGCGGGCTTAGCGGCAGGCTTCGCGCCACCGCTCAGGTCCGGCAGGGACACCTCCATGCGCTTGCCGTTGACCTCAACGACCACGGTGGTGCGCTCATCCTCATCGGAATCCACGCTGCCGGGCGCACCGGAGTACATGGGGATGGTGTTGTTGAACTCGGTCTCAATCCAGCGGGTGTGCACCTTGAAATCGCCGCCCTCAGCCGGCGCGAAAGCGGGATCATCCAGCACGACGCGGTGGAACGGAATGACGGTGGGCATACCCTCAATGGTCAGCTCAGCCAGGGCACGGCGGGCACGCTGCAGAGCCTGCTTGCGGTCCGCGCCGGTGACAATGAGCTTAGCCAGCATGGAGTCGAAGTTACCGCCGATAACGTCGCCAGCCACGAAGCCGGAATCCCAGCGAACACCGGGGCCGGTGGGCACGGTCATCTTCTCGATGGTGCCGGGGGCGGGCATGAAGGAACGGCCCGCATCCTCGCCGTTAATACGGAACTCGAAGGAGTGACCGCGCAGAACCGGGTCCTTCTCCTCAATCTTCTCGCCGCGGGCAATACGGAACTGCTCGCGAACCAGGTCCAGACCGGAAATCTCCTCGGAAACGGGGTGCTCCACCTGCAGTCGAGTGTTCACCTCAAGGAAGGAGATGGTGCCGTCGGTGCCGACCAGGAACTCACAGGTGCCGGCGCCCTGGTAGCCAGCCTCACGCAGAATCGCGCGGGATGCCTCGTACAGGCGCTCGTTCTGCTCATCGCTCAGGTAGGGGGCGGGCGCCTCCTCAACGAGCTTCTGGTTACGGCGCTGCAGGGAGCAGTCACGGGTGGAAACCACCACGACGTTGCCGTGCGCATCCGCCAGGCACTGGGTCTCAACGTGGCGGGGCGAATCCAAGAAACGCTCGATGAAGCACTCACCGCGACCGAACGCGGCGGTAGCCTCGCGAACAGCGGACTCGTACATCTCAACGATGCTCTCGCGGTCGCGTGCCACCTTAATGCCGCGGCCACCGCCACCAAATGCGGCCTTCACCGCAATGGGCAGGCCGTGCTCATCCGCGAAGGCGACAACCTCATCGGCGGACTTGACCGGGTCCTTGGTGCCGGGCACCAGGGGAGCGCCCACCTTCTGCGCGATGTGGCGGGCGGCCACCTTATCACCCAGCTGGGTAATGGACTCGGGGGAGGGGCCAATCCAGGTCAGACCCGCGTCAATGCACTTCTGCGCGAACTGCGCGTTCTCAGAAAGGAAACCGTAGCCGGGGTGCACGGCGTCAGCACCGGAGCGGAGAGCAATCTCAATGAGCTTGTCCATGACCAGGTAGGACTGTGCCGCGGTGGCGCCGCCGAGAGCGTAGGCTTCATCGGCAAGCTTCACGTGCTGGGAATCGCGGTCGGGGTCAGCGTAGACGGCGACGGTCTGCAGGCCCTCATCGCGGGCTGCACGAATCACGCGGACAGCAATTTCACCGCGGTTAGCGATTAGAATCTTGCTGACCGGGCCGGTGTGACGGCCGGGGACTGCAGTAAATTTCTTGGCGGCTTCTGCCTGGTGCTGAGTCACTTAAAGCTCTCCTTTAATCTCCTGCTCCAAGGATACATCGGCAGGATTGGCGAATATAACGCGCATCATACTGTTCTATCTTATCGATTGGTGTTCAATAATGTGTATTCCAGAGCGCGCTTTGAGACAGATTTATACGATTACGCTGGATCTAATCCTCGTTGTGGGGCGCTAGCCACAACTCGGTCACCGCAACCTCGCAGCGGCGCAGCATATCGCGTAGCGCGTGGATGGACAGGCCCACCACCGTGTGGAACTCACCCTCAATACCGCGAATAAACGCCGAACCGTAGCCATCCAGGGTAAAGGAACCGGCTACCCAGAGCGGCTCGCCGGTAGCAATATACGCCTCAATCTCTTCGGGGCTGAGCTCATCAAAGTGGACGGTAGCGCTGCGTAGCTCAGAAACAGTGGGCAGCTCCGAAGCGGCGGGCAGTTCGGCACCCGGCTCAATGTCGCGCAAATCCACGAGCGCGTGACCGGTATGCAACACACCGTAGTTGCCGCTCATGGCGCTGATGCGCTCGCGTGCCGCCTCGGCAGTGTGAGGCTTGCCGTAGGCAATACCCTCAAACTCGAAGACCGAATCGCAGCCCAGAACCAGCGCATCGCGCACGCCCTCGGCGGCAAGTTCGGCGGCAACTGCCTGCGCTTTCAACTGCGCCAGCAGGGAGGCGGTTTCAGCCGGGGTGAGCCCGGCACGTCCTTGCGCCCGCGCCTGTTCGTTGGCGGCGGTGAGCGCGGCGTCCTCATCTACGGAGGAGATGCGCACCGTGAACGCGATGCGGGAGTCTTCCAGGAGCTTGCGGCGCGCCGGGGAGGCGGAGGCAAGAATCAGTCGGGTCGGTGAAGCGCTGGTAGTCATGGGTTCTATTTTAGAGCGTCGCCGGTGAGTTTTACTCTCGGGTGCAGATTAAGGGTTGTTGGGAAGCTGGGGCGGGAAGGTTAGGAGGTATAAAAAGAGCGTGTCCCATCCCCCTCAACCACGTAGGAGATGGAACACGCCGTTCAAAATCATAACTCTTCTCAAACGTTAAAAGAAAAGAAGAATCAATAATGACATTTTTATGACGTTTGACAAATGTATTTCGCCCGTGCTGTGCGCCCATGTTGGGGAGGCGTGGACGGCGGAGAAGCTACACGGCGCTAAGCAGTACAGCCTAGCGCCGTGCGCGTGAACCTTTGCCTGATGAGCTCGCCAGATTAGCGGAGTGCCGTCTCCTCCACCTCGTGAAGTCGCTGCGCCTCACCGGCGATGCGCTCATCGTAGAATTCCTGAGCCACGAAGCCGCCCTCCGAACGGGGAGCGTTGTAGAGCGCCTCGTCCAGAATGCCCTCGCGGCGAGCCACAATCGCCGGAACCAGAGCCTGACCGGCAACGTTCAGAGCGGTGCGGCCCATGTCAACGATCGGGTCAATCGCCAGGAGCAGGCCCACGCCGTCCAGCGGCAGACCCAGAGTGGAAAGGGTCAGGGTCAGCATCACGATAGCGCCGGTCGTACCGGCAGTCGCAGCCGAACCGAGCACGGACACCATCACAATCAGCAGGTACTGGGTGAAGTCCAGCTGAATACCGTAGAACTGAGCCACGAAGATCGCGGCAAGAGCCGGGTAAACCGAGGCGCAACCGTCCATCTTAGTGGTCGCACCCAGCGGAACGGCGAAGGATGCGTAGGCGCGGGGAACACCCAGGTTGCGTTCGGCAACGGTCTGGGTCATCGGCATCGAACCCATCGAAGAGCGGGACACGAAGCCCAGCTGGAGCGCCGGCCACACGCCCGAGAAGTACTGGCGGACCGACAGGCCGTTCGCGCGAACAATAATCGGGTAGACCACGAGGAAGACCAGCAACAGGCCAATGTAGAGGGCGATAACGAACGCGACCAGCGAACCCATCGACGCCCAGCCGTACGCGAACACAGCCTTAGCAATCAGGCCCACGGTACCCAGCGGTGCCAAGCGAATAATCCACCACAGAATCTTCTGAATAATCGCCAGAGCGCTCTTGACCACGTCAATGAACGGCTTGGCTGCTTCGCCGACCTTCAGCGCGGCAATGCCGACCGCGCCGGAAATGACCAAGATCTGCAGCACGTTAAAGGACGCCGAGGCGGTGATACCGGAATCACCGGACTTAGCGCTGACACCCAGACCCAGGAAGTTCACCGGAATCAGACCGGTCAGGAACGCGGTCCACGAACCGGTCGAGCCGGTGTACGCCTTACCCTGCACCTGCGCGCCCACGCCCGGCTGAACGATCAGGCCCATCGCAATACCAATGAGCACCGCGAAGAACGCGGTAATCGCAAACCAGATGAGCGTGTTGACTGCCAGACGTGCCGCATTAGTCACCTGCGACAGGTTAGAGATGGAGGCGACCACGGCGGTGAAAATCAGCGGAACAACAGCTGCCTTCAGCAGGGTGACGTAGGAGGAGCCGATGGTATCTAAGGTCACCATGAGCCAGTTGGGGTTGCTCTTCGCGTCCCCGCCCAGTGCGAGGGCGAGCGCGCCGAGAACAATACCTAGAATGAGGGAGGCAATGATTTGGTTGCCGAAAGACGTAGCCCACTTGGGCAGACGTGAACGAGATGATGCATGCGGTGTAGACATGTGGCATACTCTAAAACTTTTACGCGCTCCGGCGCGAGTTTGTGTGAAGAAGTGTTTCAATCCGGTGCAGTGTAGGGGATGTATGACGAATCGTGACCTTTCTGCGGCACTTTTCTGCGGTACCTTCCGGGGGTACCTTTTGGCGGCACCTTTCGGTGGTACTTTCTGGCAGTACTGCCACCAGTGCATCTGCCAGCGCATCCACCAGCTGCTTCCCAATAGCGGTTAAATCGGCTGAGAATTATTCGGGAATCACCGCAAAAGCAAACAGAAAGGAAACAACGGCGCAACATGCGGCGAAGCTTGCTGAGATTTTGCCGTCAGCTAATAATCCGAAAGCTGAGGCTTGATATGCTGGAACCACACCGATAATCCGGCGAAAGTCGCCGGATGATGCTGTACCCACTCAGCTTCATGTACGCGTTGAGCAATACGCCACGCACCACCTTTCAAGGAGAGATGCATGAGTTCTGCTCCCCAATACCCCGGCGGAACCACCACCCCCAACGGCCCGAAGAAGCCCGGCAACCGCTTGGAAGCAGTCGCCAACTTTGCTACCCGCGCCGCACAGACCTCTGCCCAGCAGACCCTGAACCTGGGCGCGACCCGCCCCGGCATCGCCAAGATGATTGCCGTAGCTGGCGCTGGCGTGCTGCTGGTTGGCGGTGGCATCTTCGCCTACAACTCCATGCACCAGGAAGAGAACGCATTCTTGTCGCAGGGCGAAGAGTACGCCCGCGTCTGCCAGGATGCGAAAACCGGCCTGCGCGTGGAAGATAGCGAATGTGAGAAGGCAGGCGTTCAGGAGCCGACCGACTCGTCCAGTAGCGATTCCTCGGGCTCGTCGAGCTCCTCGGGTTCCTCTAGCTCCTCGGGTTCTTCTAGTTCCTCCGGGTCTTCTGGTTCTACCTCATCTGGATCGACCACCACCCACAATAATTCGAATGCGTTCCTCTGGTACTACCTGGGCCGCCAGAGCGCCGCGAATTCTTCCGGATCCCACTACATTCCCCCCGTGGGCTCTAAGCTTTCCGGAGGCAGCACCACCCGCCCCAGCAACGGCACCGTCTACAGCGGCGTGTCTTCCAAGGGTGGCGGCTTCGAAGACTCCTACCGCAGCGCGAAGAAGTCCTCCACCGTCTCCTCCGGTAAGGTGACCGGCACCAATAACTCCGGTAAGACCTCCTCGGTGCGTAATAAGACCACCGGCTCGGTCTCCAGCGGTAAGCAGGGCACCAGCAATAGCGGTAGCACCGGCTCCTACAGCAAGTCGAACACCTCCAAGTCGGGTTCGTCCTCGAAGTCCGGTTCCTCGTCGAAGTCCGGCTCCTCGTCCAAGTCTGGCTCGTCCTCGAAGTCCGGCAGCAAGGGCGGTTTCGGTGGCGGCTCCAAGTCCGGCGGCGGTACCTCCGGCGGCTAAGCCATAAGCCATCACGCTGAATGCGGGCAGGGACTGAACGGTCCCGCCCGCATTTTCCTCACTATTTTCCATTCACTACTTCGAAGGAGCCTAGCCCCTCATGCGCCGTGAAGAATTTCCCGTCGGCCGACCCGACTGGGAGAACGTCATCGTTGAGGAAGGCCTCACCTACAGCGTGGACGGCCCCCACGACACCGACCACTACTGGAACGAATACGCCGCCTACATTTTCAGCCCGCAAGAAATGGACTCTGTGCGCGGCCAGGCGGAAGAAATGCACCGCATGTGCCTGGAAACCGTCGAGTACATTGCCTCCGGCGCGTTCGGCACCCTCGGCCTGCCCCAGGCGGCGTTCAACCTCGCCGTAGAATCCTGGAACCGCCGCGACGCCGACTTCTACGGACGCTTCGACTTCACCTACTCGGGTGTGCCCGGCGACCCCATGAAGCTACTCGAGTACAACGCCGACACCCCCACCGGCATCGTGGAAGCGGCAGTCAGCCAGAAAACCTGGGCGAAAGACCAGCGCCTCGACACCCGCGGCTACGCCCACTGGGGCGAAATCGGTGAAGCCTTCACCAACCGTTGGCGCCACATCTTCGCCCCCGAAATCACCGCCGGCGTGCAGCCCGTACTGCACCTGGCGCACGTGAGCCCCGAGATTGACGAGAACAACGAGGACTACAACAACCTCTGGCTCATCGCCTACGCGGCACAGCAGGCGGGCATCAAAACCCACATGATTCCCATCGACGAAATCATCTTCAACGAGGAAACCAAGAGCTGGGAAGACGCCTACGGACGCGCCATCACCAACCTCTTCAAGCTCTACCCTTGGGAAGATCTGGTCACCGACAGCGAAGCAGGCTACGACAAGCTCCTCTTCGCCTACCACGGCGCCATGGACCGCTGGATTGAGCCGGCGTGGAAGATGTTCCTCTCCAATAAGCTGCTGCTCGCCGCGCTCTGGGATAAGTACCCGGGCCACCCGAACCTCGTACCCACCTACGCGGGCCACCGCGGCGGCATGCGCAACTGGGTTCGCAAGCCCATCTTCGGGCGCGAAGGCGACGGCGTAGAAATCTACGCCCCCGACTACGACGTCTTCATCAAACCCGAAGACGACGACTTCTTCGCCAACGCCCCCGAAAGCGAATTCGTCTACCAGGAGTACATCCCGGCGCCGCGCTACGAAGGCATTATCAACCCGGTTAGCCACCCCATCCTCGGCGTGTGGGTGGTCGATGGACGCACCGTAGGCGTGGGTATCCGCGAATCGAACGGTGCGCTCACCGACTACTGGTGCCGCTTCGCCCCGCACCTGGTGGATCTGAACGACTCCACCGGCATGGGATTCGGCACCACCGACCCGGGCACCGCAAACTTCGGATAGCCACCAGAAGACATAGCCCTCAGAAGATACGAAAATACAGCGAAGCCCCCGCCTCAGCCAAAGCTGAAGCGGGGGGCTTCATCTATAGAGTTCCTATGCGGAGGCTCTAGTCCAGAGGTTACTCGTCGTCCTCATCGTCGTCATCCTCAGTATCCAGAGGAAGCATCATCTCATCGGTCAGGGCGCGGCGCAGAGTGTCCAGACCCACCGAACCGAGCAGAAGCGCACGCGTGTGGAACGCACGCATGTCATCGCCGCGGCGCAGAGCCTGATCGCGCAGCTCCAGCCAAAGGCGCTCGCCAATCTTGTAGCTCGGCGCCTGACCCGGCCAACCCAGGTAACGCAGGAACTCGAAACGCAAGTGGCCCTCGGACTCGTCCAGGTTCAGCTTCAAGAACTCGTAACCCAGCTCAGAAGTCCAGATGGTGCCCGGCTCAACGCCCAGCTGCTCAGCCCACTCATCGGGAATCGGCATCTCGCAGTGAACACCAATATCGAAGACCACGCGGGCGGCGCGCATACGCTGAGCGTTCAGCATGCCCATGCGGTCACCCTGATCCTTCAGGTAGCCCAGTTCCTCCATGAGGCGCTCGGCGTACAGTGCCCAGCCCTCACCGTGACCGGAAACCCACAGCATGTTCGTGCGCCAGGAGTTCATGGTGCCCTGCAGAGCCGTAGCAATAGCGATCTGCAGGTGGTGGCCCGGAACGCCCTCGTGGTACACGGTGGAGGTTTCACGCCAGGTAGTGAACGTTTCCTCACCTTCGGGAACCGACCACCACATGCGGCCCGGACGCGAGAAATCGGGGGAGGGGCCGGTGTAGTAAATACCGCCCTCGTTCGTGGGTGCAATGCAACACTCAATGCGGCGCATGGGGCCGCCAATCTCGAAGTGGCTACCCGCCAGGTTCTCCACCGCGGCGTCGGCGAGCTTCTGCATCCACGCCTTCAGCTCATCGGTGCCGTGCAGCTGACGTGCGGGATCCTCATCGAGCAGCTGCTTCGCACGCTCAATGCTTGCGCCCGGCTCAATCTCCTCGGCAACCTCACGCTGACGAGCAATAATGCTCTCCAGCTCCTTCACGCCCCAGGCGTAGGTTTCGTCCAGGTCAATGGTGGTACCCAGGAACGAACGGGAGTGCAGGCTATACGCCTTACGGCCCACAGCGTCGCGGGAGGGAGCAACCGGCTGCAGCTTCTCCACCAGGTAGCTGTTGAGGCGGCGGTAGCCTTCCTTGGCAGCCTCGGCACCGGCGGCAGCCTCATCCTTCAGGGACGGGACAGCCTCAGCAACCTCGGCGGCAAGCTCGTCAAAGAAACCACCGGGAGCGTAGTATGCGGCGGTCTGCTCAATGACAATATCCACCTGGCGGCGCGGGGCAACCTTGCCCTCTTCACGAGCCGCCTCAAGAGTCTGGATGTAGCCCTCCAGCGCCTCGGTCACGCGGTGCATACGACCAATAATGTGCTCCCAGTCCTGCTGGGTGTTGCGCTTCATCAGGTCAAAGACCGAGCGCACCTCCTGCGGGACGGAGGCAATATTGTTCAGCTGCCAGCCACCAAAGCCAGCCTTGTACTGCTTGCGGTACAGGCTCAGGCGCTCCTGCAGAGCATCCAGGGTGACCAGGTCAACGTCATCAATAGGCAGGACGTTATCGACCTTCTTCAACGTCTTCTTCGCAAGGCGCGCATAAGCCTTCTCGCCTGCGGGCGAGTAGTCGGGGTATAGGGTCTCTACGCCTTTGCGACCAAGCTCGGTTGCATGGACGGGGTTCAGGTCGAGGACCTTTTCAAAGTATTCGTTAGCAATCTGATCGACGTCGGTCAGCGAGCGCTTCAATCGGTAGATGCTGGGAAGTTCCTGGTAAGTGCTCATGTTCATATCCTAACGCAGGGGTGTGCCTTCAACCACGATTTTCGGTGATTTGGGTCGCATAAACCGGCAATATTACGGGCTGAGAGGCACCGAACGCGAGGAAAACGGCTCATCTGTGGACAACTCACCGGGGTAAAGGTGCGAAAACGCCCCGGCTTTCTCCCACCTGAACGTGCAGGAAAGAGAAGACCGGGGCGCCTCCAAGAAAGGCTAAAAGCCGCTAGCCGGCGAAGTATTCGCCGTTGAGTTCCAGCAGACCGTTCGCGCCCTCGACCACGCCGAGGCGGTGCGCAATGAGGCGATCCTGCAGCTCATCGCCGGATACCAAGTCCACCAGAATGTTCGGGTACTTGGTCGAGCAGCGGATGAACTCGTCGTACGCCTCATCGCTGAACGGTGCGTTCGTGATGAAGGTGCCAAGCTGACCGCCGCGGGCGTGAATCGCCAGGAAGAACGCGGTAATATCCTGCGGCTGAACGCTCGCGGACAGAACAGCGCCAGCTACCGGGCGCAGAGTACGCACGTAGAATGCGCGTTCTTTTTCGCCGGTGGCGGGAGTCGCCACACCGTCCACGCCCTGAGCATCCAAAGCCTCTACCGTGTAGCCGCGCATCAGGAACAGATCGAAACCAATGCTACGGAAGCGCTCCTCAGACACCTGAGCCAGCGCCGGAGCCAGCGCCTCGCGGCGGAAGACCTGACGGTAACGCTTCAGCGCCTCACGTACCTGAGCGGCAGCCACCTGCAACGCGACCGAGGGCTCAGCAGTCGAAACAGCGGGGGTGGACACAGTAGGAGCGGGCACAGCAGGCTGAGCGGTAGCCTCAGCGACCGGTACCGCCGGAACCTCAGCGGGCACCTGGGCAGTAGCCGCCTGGGTAGGAGCCACCACCGGCGAACCAGCCGGACGCGCCAACAACGCCGGAGAAGCACCCGGCACCGGAGCCAACGGCTCACGCGAAGCGCCCTCACGAGCCGCCAGACGAGCCTGACGCTCCGCTGCGCGCGCCTCCTTAGCCGCCTGAAGAGCCTCCTCACGAGCCTGCAACTCAGCCGCAATATCCTGAGGCAGCTTGTGCTTGAGCGACTGCGGCGGCAACGGCGCCATGCGGGCGGTCACCGCCTCCGGAGCGCCCTCCGGGAACCGCTTGAGCAGCTCCTTACCCGCCTCGCTCAGCTCATAACGCTCAGGGTTCTTGCGGGAGGTACGACCCGTACCCTCACGCAGAGCATTCAGGTAGCGTTCGCCCTTGAGCACGTGCATCGCAACCGAATAGCGGTTACGCAGACGCGGGGTCAGCTTATAACGGTGCGGAGCAACCTCACCCTGCAAGTACGGGATATCCAGGGCGATCTTCAACTCATCGTAGATGTCGTAGTAGGAGATACGCGGGTTCTCCTCCACGAGCTTCAGAATCGGGTACAGCAGCTGATGCGGGTACGGCAGAGCGTCCACCGCCGCAGGATCCAGCAGGGCCGAAGCCACCAGCTTCTGAACGCTCGGCTCAACCATCTGCGCCAGAGCCGGCGCGAAAGCAGGACCCAGCGAGTAGACGGTCTCGCGCTCAGAGAGGTAGTGGTGGGCGGTCAGCACATCGTAGAGGTAATCCTGCGCGTCAATCTGCACAAAATAGGGGTTCGAGGAGGCCTGCTGGATGCGCTCGTCGCGGTCAAAGACCTGCTCCAGGCTCGGAAGGCTCAGCTCCACGTCGGCGCCGTGGTCGTTGAGGGTGTCGAGCAGAAGAACACCCATATGGGTCAGCAGGGCATCGGTTGCGGCAATATCCTCAGCCGTAATGGAGGCGCCCTCATCCTTCACCAGCGCCAGCACGGAGCTCAGCTCGCTCGCCGGCACGCCGGTCTCCTCGTAGCGTGCCACGAGCTCCTTCGCCGAAGGTGACAGCGAGTACAGAGTCAGCGGAGAATCCGTGTGCTCGTGAATCGTCTTGGTGCGCAGGTAGCCCTCGCGGGTCAGCAGGCTCAGCGCCTGAGCAATCACCGGCTCAATAATGCGCTGCTCCAGGTACGACAGACCGTACCAGCCCTGCACAAAACCGCACTCGCGCAGCACCAGCTCGCGAATCTTCACGGGCGCCGCCGCGGGGTAGGAGGGGGTTACGCTCAGAACGATGGGCAGAAGCTCACGCACCGTAATGTGCGAGAGCAGAACCGGGTAGAACTGCTTCAGGTAGTAGAGGTACACGCCGCTGAGGAGGGGCAGAACCGGCAGAAGAGCCTGCGCCTGCTGTTCCTTCGGGGTGCCGAGTAGCTCGCGGCCAGCCTCGCTGAGCGTGTAGTGCAAGTTACCCGGATGCAGCTGGCTGAGGGACACCTCAAGATAGTCAGCGTTGACCAGTGCCGCGATCAGCTTATTGAGCGCCTCACGGAAGAGAACATTGTCACCGACCGCAATGAAACGCTGAGTCATGTTGAAACCCAGGTCCACACCTACGGGGGTGTACATATCGGGGAAGAAAACCTTCTCGCCACGATCCTGCGCGCGCTCAAAATGGCGGAGCAGGGAGAAAGCCGCCGCAACGCTGAGAGTGCGTGCTTCCTCGGGTAGGGCCTCCCCCGAGGTTTCCTGCTGCAGAGAGTGCAATTCGGAATGGTCGATATGGAGCATTGTTTTATTCACAAAAGCCACGCTGGGCTCCTTATCTGGTGTTATTTATCGTGCGGGCATTCTTCATAGAGTGCAGTCATTCGAGCGGGAAAATATTCACACAATACTGGGCGACACCATCTTTATTTTTGGGTCGACACTTGGGTAACCCCTCGTGGAGAGAAGTACGTGAAGAGAAGTAGGAACGGCAGATTTCTCAGACCCTCCCGCTCGCGTACCGTCTTCTACGACGTGCACTCGGAAAGAACGCTATAAATTATGGTGAAGTGTCTAGACCGTCGCGGGTATATTCACTTCGTGAAATAATGCGAAGAATATATAACGCATTACCTTCATTATTGTATCGGCTGGTTCAAGAAATTATCTAGATTTCTAAAACCAGCCGATATGTGAAAAATATCCTCAAGGAAAAGTGAAAATACATTAAGTGAAATGACGCAGGAAATGCGCGAAGGTCGGGGATATTTAGAGGGAAATACCCGCCCCAAAAACACCCCGACTACTCCAAACCGCGAGGGCTACTCCAATCCGCGAGGGCTACTCCATGCCGCGAGCAAAATACTCCTCGTCAATGCGGTAACCGCACTCGCCCTCACTATCAAGCACACCCACACGGTGGCGAATCATCAGTTCCACCAGGTGGTGCTGATCAACCAGAGCAATATTGCGTGCGCCCGGCAAACCCTGCAAATACTCAGGCACCGGATGCGCAAAAGCACCGCAGGTCACCAAAACGCCCTGCAAACCGCCGTGCAGAAGCACCGCACCGGCAAGCTTCTGAATCTCGTTAGGAGTGACCTTCATGGTTCCGCAATAATGCTTCACCTGAATATAAATCGGCGCAAAATCCAGCCCATCAGAATAGCGGGCAATAACGTCAACACCCTTATCATCAGCACCGCCGGTTACCTCGGTCCTAAAACCAAGAGCCGTAAAAATATCGGCAACAATCTGCTCAAAATATTCTGGCGTCACCGCGTGAATATGCTGAATCAAATCCTGCGTAAAATGCTCAGCGAATTCAGCCTGAGCGTGAATCACCGGCGAATCGCTGGCACGCAAAATAATATCCAGCGGAGACTGACCGGCAGGCCAAGAATTCGCAGTTCCAGCAGAATTCTGGGGGGGTATAGGATAGCCGGCATCGGCTGCATCATAAGCAGCGGGGTTCAGCTGAGCGTGATCAGTGCCTGAGAAATGCGGTAGAGCATGAAGGGCGCCGGTATCAGAAGCACCAAAAATGAGGCGATGCTCCTCCTCCGCATTCTCCAATAGTGCGTTCGCCTGCTTCTTCAGCTTCTTCGCGCTCTTTGCCGTCAGGCTTTGAGCACACAACGCCTGCACCTGTTTCACCACCCGCGGCGGCACCGAACCGTGCAGATGCGGGGTACAGGTCAGCTCAGCGCCCAGGGGAGTGAGCAGGTACTTCCTCTTCTCCCACGGGGTCAAACGAGGCATAAGCTGGGCATAACGAAGTGCCACCAAGATCTTCAAGGTGGTGCGCACAGCCACCGCAAAATCGGTGGATTCAAGAGCCGGTAGGTTCTTCTTTGACCCCAACGCCTTAGTCTGCTGCCGCAACTGCTCACTAACATAGGCGGCGGTGCGGGGCACAGTCTTCGACAAGCGCCGTAGCGTCGGCAACAGAAGCGCGATGTAGACATCCGGTGGGGGCCTATGGTTTTTATTCAGCATCTTTGCCATGGTCCCTGCCAATTATTAATACTTATGTGACGGTATATACATCGTAGCATCAGGGCGTATCATCATCGCTTTATCGTTTCTAATATGACAAAACCGCAAGAATCAGTGCATTAGATGTTCAATAGCGCAATATAAATCCTGAATTTGAGGCAAAACAATATATTCCCGCCACACCAGCCGGCGTGACGGGAATATAAGAAGCAGAGTTATCAGCCCGCGCTACATGGGGCGAGCGCGCCTCCACGAACCGGGACCGGGACGCAACGAAACACCCAGTCGCTGACCGCGGTTCAGGATGCGCGAAGCGGCACCCACCAGCAAGTTCTGCTCCTGCTTCGCGGCGCTCGCCTGCATCATCGCAACCACAGCAGTGAGGGCGGCAATCTCCTCCGGAGTGGGGGAGCCCTTAACCACCTTCAGCAGCGGCTCCTGCTCAGCGTCAGTATCTACCGAAGACTGAGCAGAATCCTTTGCCGCGCTGGAGGCGGTATCCGCGTGCGCAGAAGAACGTGCGGAGCTACGCTCAAGCTGCTCGGCGCTCTCAGTAGCCTCCGAACTATCCTTCTTTTTACCGAACGAGAAATAACTCAGCGGATTGTAGCCTGCCAAAGGCACGCCTCCTTAAAACCTAAAATCCTGAGAAAACCTAAAATCCTGGGAATGCCCGCGCTACAGGCGGCGCGGGCACAACGCACAACGGAAGCCTACAGCGGGATGTTGCCGTGCTTCTTTGCCGGGGTGGACGCACGCTTATCGTGCAGGGCACGCAACGAAGAAATAATGCGCACGCGAGTCTCGCTCGGCGCAATTACCTCGTCAATGTAACCCAGCTCAGCAGCCTGGTACGGGTTCAGCAGCTCTTCCTCGTACTTGGCGATCAGCTCAGCGCGGCGTGCCTCAACATCGCCACCCTCAGCCGCCAGCGCAGCCAACTCACGACGGTACAGAATATTCACCGCACCCTGAGCACCCATCACGCCAATCTGAGCGGTGGGCCACGCCAGGTTAATATCGGCACCCAGCTTCTTCGAGCCCATCACAATGTACGCACCGCCGTACGCCTTACGGGTAATGACGGTAACCAGCGGAACGGTCGCCTCCGCGTAAGCGTAGAGCAGCTTAGCGCCGCGGCGAATAATGCCGTTAAACTCCTGGTCGGTGCCGGGCAGGAAGCCGGGAACATCCACAAAAGTCAGAATCGGAATGTTGAACGCATCGCAGTGACGCACAAAACGGGCTGCCTTCTCTGAGGCGGAAATGTCCAGGCAGCCGGCGAACTGCATCGGCTGGTTTGCCACAATACCGACCGTGCGGCCCTCAACGCGGGCGTAACCAATCATCACGTTCGGGGCGTACAGCGCCTGCATCTC
>ERZ772935.456-NODE-456-length-16369-cov-14.759654_pt1 | contig 16369 bp, 15 predicted proteins | sample MGYA00511683_ERZ772935 | MGnify/ENA primary metagenome ERZ772935 (study PRJEB29015, sample SAMEA2738086) | human oral metagenome | biome: human oral; feature: human-associated habitat; material: saliva | place: China | collected 2228 ...
CTCATGTTGTGGTTCCTCAGAAATGTCGCACGTAATTCCCCGACATGTATTTCAAACATTGAAATCGCATCGTTGGAATTGCAACGTTTTCGGGGTGCTGCACAAAGTTCGGGTACCCGAATTACGTGCGAGTTTTGGTTGATGAGGCGGCCAAGGGGAACTCCTGTGCGCGGTCGTCGGCCCACGACACTGTCTATGATCCCCGGGATGCTTCGACCTGTTGGGCTCAGCTGCGAATGAGAGGTTTGCGGTGCTACCCGTAGGGCCCAGCTGCGATTGAGAGGTTTGCGGTGCCACCTGTCAGGCCAAACCGCGCATGGAGGGGCGCCACCCACAGGGCCCAGCTGCCAGGCTCCGGTCCGGAAGAGCTCACGAACAAGGCAAAATGTAGTGCCCGGCTGCCGTGAGGCAGCCGGGCACCAATGCGTCTAAATCAGATCACTTGACGATGACGACTCGCAGGAAGCGGGGGCCGTGCACGCCGTTGACGCGGACCAGCTCGATGTCGGAGGTCGCCGAGCCGCCGGCGATCCAGGTCATCGGACGGGTCGGGTTCTTTCCGAGGATGTCCACCGCCTGGGGGACCGTGGGGACGATGTCGGCGGCCTTGAGGACGACGACGTGTGTGTCAGGCACGAGCGAGATCGCGCGGCGGCCCTGGTCGGGCTCACCGTCGAGAATGATGGTGCCCGAGATGGAGATCGCGACGCGGCAGCGCGTGACGACGGCGTCGATCTCGTCCAGCTCCAGCGTCGGGATGGCCTGCTCGCGGCTGTCCTCGCGGACCGTGCGGCCGTCGCGGGCGGCGGCCTTCTTGAAGGCGTCGTCCAGGCCGGTCGGCACGACGACGGAGGTGGCCTTCTGGTCCGCCAGGAACGTCGAGATCGCGTCGGCGACCTCGGACTGCTTGGAGACCACGACGACTTTCGCCGAGTAGTCCTCGAGCTTCTCGATCATTTCCTCGATGACGGCCTGCGAACCGGGCGCGTGCTCGGTGGAACGAATGTAGTCGCGGGGGATCGGGCGCACGGGACGGCCCTGCTGGGAACGGGAGATGGCGTCGCGTGCGCGCGCCAGAATCGCGGTCTTCGCGTCCATGGTGGTGGTCATGTCACGCCTCCTTCGGGGTCGTGCTGGTGGTCATGCCGTGTTCGGAAGCGAGCGGGAGTCCCGTTGCTGGGCGGTCCGTGCGCGGCGCGTTGGCGTCGGAGTCCTTGTGGGTGCGCTTCCACCACTCGCGGAAGGTCTCCTTCGGGGCGACCGGCAGGTCGCGTGCGCGCGTCCACAGTGAGGCCGGGAACGGCAGCGCGCCGATCGAACCCTTCTTGGCGAACAGGCGGGTGGCCTTCGCGCCCTTTCCGGCGGCCTTCCACAGCTTCGCGTTCGTCATCATCGGGGTGGTCGCGCCCATGGCGAGGTCCCACACGTCGGGCACGAGGTTGCGCTTGACGTCCACCGTGCGGGCACGCATGTGGATGAGGATCGTCGGGATGTCGATCTTGACGGGGCAGACCTCGCCACACGCGCCACACAGGGAGGACGCGAAGGGCAGGGTGTGCACCGGGTCGTGCTCGTCGAGGCCCTGGGTGAGCTGCGGGGTCAGGATCGCGCCGATGGGGCCCGGGTAGACGGAGCCGTAGGCGTGACCGGAGGTGTGCTGGTACACCGGGCAGATGTTCATGCACGAACCGCAGCGGATGCAGGCGAGGGCCTGGCGGCCGATCGGGTCACACAGGACCTTGGTGCGGCCGTTGTCCATGAGGATCAGGTGGAACTCCTGGGGGCCGTCGCCGGGGGTGACGCCCGTCCACATGGAGGTGTAGGGGTTCATGCGCTCGCCGGTGGCGGAGCGGGGCAGGAGCTGGGAGAAGATCTCGACGTCCTGGAAGCGGGGCACCAGCTTCTCGATGCCCATCAGGGTGATGAGCGTGTCGGGCAGGGTCAGGCACATGCGGCCGTTGCCCTCGGACTCGAAGATGGAGACGGTGCCGGTTTCCGCGATGCCCATGTTGGTGCCGGAGACGGCGACCTTGGCGTGCAGGAACTTCTTACGCAGGTGGGCGCGGGCGGCGCCGGTCAGCTCGGTCGGGTCGTCGGAGAGGTTGCGGGGCGCGTCCTCCATGCGGTCCAGGAAGATACCGCGGACCTCGGAGCGGTTGCGGTGGATCGCGGGGACCACGATGTGGCTGGGCATGTCGTCGGCCAGCTGGACGATCATCTCGGCGAGGTCGGTCTCGCGAGCGCTGATGCCCTCTTCCTTCAGGTACTCGTTGAGGTTGGTCTCCTGGGTGGCCATGGACTTGACCTTGACGACCTCGTCAACGCCCTTGGACTTGATGATCTCCGCGACGATGCGGTTGGCCTCGTGCTTGTCGCGCGCCCAGTGGACGATGCCGCCGCGGGCGGTCACGTTGCGCTCGAACTCTTCGAGGAGCTCGGGCATGCGCGAGGCGACCTCGAACTTGACAGCCTCGGCGGCGCTGCGCAGGTTCTCCCAGTCCGGCATTTCTGCGACGCGCTGGGCGCGCTTGGAGCGGATGGTGCGGGTGGCGTGGCCCAGGTTGCGGCGCATCTGGGTGTTGGCCAGCGTCTTGTGGGCGCCCTCGGGGAAGGTGGGGCCCCAGCGGAGGGTGTCCTCGGGGATGGTGACGGTGGTGCGCCAGCCGCCGGTGTGGGTCTCGGGGGCGGAGGGCATTCCGATGAAGGTTGCGGTCATGTCAGATCACCTGTGCGCTTTCGGGTGCGAAGGAGATGTTGCCCTCGAAGGGCTGGTCCTTGGTGGATGCCAGGATTTCGGCGAGGTGCATGGGGCGGATGCCCGAGTTGAGGCGCGAGAGGCCGCCGCCGACGTGCATGAGGCAGGAGTAGTCGCCCATGACGAGGACTTCGGCGCGCGTGGACATGACGTTGGTGACCTTGTCCGCGAGCATCGAGGTGGAGGTCTCGGAGTTCTTCATGGCGAAGGTGCCACCGAAACCGCAGCAGACCTCGGCGTCGGGCAGGTCGACGAGGGTCAGGCCTTCAACGTTGCGCAGGAGGCGGTAGGGGCGGTCGCCGACCTTGGCGATACGCAGCGAGTGGCACGTCGGGTGGTAGGTGACGGTGTGGGGGAAGTAGGCGCCCACATCCTCCAGGCCGAGGACATCGGTGATGAGCTCGGTCAGGTCGTAGGTGTGCTGGGCGATGAGCTGGGACTTCTTGGCCAGCTCGTGGTCGCCCACGTGCTCGGCGACGACCTTCTGCTCGTGGCGCGCTGCACCGGTGCAGGAGCCGGAGGGGACGACGATGGCGTCCCACTGGCCGTCGAGCACGGGCTCGAAGGTCTTGACGTGGTTGCGGGTGATCTTGGCTGCGTCTTCGAAGTAGCCGGTGTTGGCGTGCATCTGTCCGCAGCACACCTGGTCTTCAGGGAAAACGACTTCGTGGCCGAGGCGCTCGAGCAGCGTTACTGTCGCCTGGGCGGCCTGGGGGAACATGACGTCAGCCAGGCAAGTGGAAAAGAGAGCGATACGCACTGGGGATCCTTCCTCGTGGGTGCTGTCGCTCATCAGTATGGCGTGGGTCGGAGGTCCCGGGAGACCAATTGTGAGGGCCTTCGGTGGGTGCCTGTCGGGAGTGGCGTTATCTCGCGGAAAAGTCAGGACATAGGGACCGTGAAAAGTTGGCTCTGGGAGGGGTGTTTGGGACCTCTGGGACCCGACTTAGAACAAGGAGATCTTGCGTTTATCGTTTCTTTATCGTCGCGTGCCCTCACAGGGAAACCCGGGCCTCGTTCATGGATGTTTCATGGACGAGGCCCGGGCTGGGTTCTTGGGGCGTGGCGCGGTCAGCCGGTGGTGCCCTCGCCGGTGACGATGATGAGGTTGCAGTCCGCGGAGGCCGCAAAGTCGGTGATGGTGAACGACCCCCAGTCCGAGTGCATATCGTTCGCTTTCGTCTGGAGGACGGTGTTTGCGTGGTCGGCGGGGACTGTGACGAAGTGGCAGTCCTGGGGGACGTACTGGTAAAGGCCTGGGTAGATGCCGGGCAGCAGGGTGTTGTTACCGGTGGCGCCCTCGCTGAGCTTCTGGATTGACTCGGGAGCAACGGTGGCGACGCCGGTCACCCAGAAGTGGTGGTCGGGGGAGGGCAGTCCGCGTCCCTCAGGGAAGTTGGCCGCCGCGACGTGTCCTTCGGATGCCCCCAGACCGGGCATGCGCTCGTTGAAGGAGTCGGTACGCTCCTGAACCTTGATTTCTCCGTCGGTCTTGTAGGTGAATTTGGCGAAGCGCGGGTCCTCGGGGAGGCGCCCGCGGGACGAGGTAGAACCGAAGGGGTTGCAGGCGGCTGTGAGTGCCGCGACGGCTGTGAGCGTCAGGATCAGGCGGAGGGAAGCCCTCATGCGATCAGTCCTTTCTCGGTGCTACGGGTACTAACGGGCGTCACTGAGTCGTTCACCTGTTACGAGCCTACAGGTGGGGCGACGTGTGTGGCAATTAGGGGCGGGCCCCGAAAGACGTGAGTCTTTCGGGGCCCGACGGGACGATGACCAGAGCGGATCAGTGCGGCATGTAGGAGCCCAGCCAGCCCTGGGACGCCACGAACACGAAGATGCACAGCAGCAGGAGCAGGCCGATCGAGTAGGGGGCGGCCTTCTTGAGGATCTCCGCGTCCGATCCCTCCGAATCCACGGAGGTCGCGGCGATCGCCAGGTTCTGGGGCGAGACGATCTTGCCGATGCCGCCGCCGATGGTGTTGGCGGCCAGCAGGATGGAAGGCTCAAGTCCGGCACCCGCGGCCGCGGTCGACTGCAGGTTTGCGAACAGGGCGCCCGCCGAGGTCGCGGAGCCTGCGACGGCGGTGCCGATCCAGCCCAGGATGGGGGAGAGGAACGCGAAGGCTGCGCCCGTCGTCGCCAGGGCGGCGCCGATCGAGGTGGTCTGCCCGGAGAAGTTCATGACGAAGGCCAGGGCCATGACCGAGGCAATCGTCAGGATCGCCATGCGCAGCGAGTAGATCGTCTGGGGCAGCACCGCGAACATCTTGCCCACGGAGGTCTGGAAGCGGCCGCCCGAGGAGTTCGTTCCGTAGATGATGGCGACGACAATGCCGGTGACGAAGATCCAGGTACCGGGGTTGGACAGGACCGACAGCGAGTAGATCGCGGCGGTCGAGGGCGATCCGTCGCCGGTGAGCAGGTTGCCGTAGATGCCGGGCCACGGGATCTTCACGTCGGTCGAGGAGAAGAAAGCTGCGACGGGCTTGGCCAGCTTCGTGATCGCGATGATGACGACGACGAGGACGTAGGGCAGCAGGGCCAGTCCGATACGCGAGCTGGTGGGCTTGTCAGCCTCGTCGGCCTCAGTTGCGCACTCCGTGGGGGTCGTCGGTCCCCACACCAGCAGGAATACGTAGCAGGCCGCGAAGCCCAGCAGGGAGGCGACGACGGCGGTCAGCTCGTAGGAAACCGAGGGGGTGAAGAAGTGGCCCGCACCGGCAGCAAGGCCGGCGACGAGGGCGAGGGGCCAGAGCTGTCGCACGCCGCGGGAGCCGTCCAGGATGAACAGCATGAGGAAGGGGATGAACAGGCAGAAGATCCAGGTCAGGTGGCCCATGTCGCCGGCGACGACGACGGGGTCTGCGCTGCCGAGCTTGCCAGCGGTGGTCGTGGGGATGGCCATGGCGCCGAAGCCGACGTTGATGGCGTTGCCGACGACGGCCACGACGGCGGCCTTGATCTTGGGGACGCCGAGGGTCACGAGCATGGCGCAGGTGATGGCCACGGGAGCGCCGAAGCCGGCCAGGCCCTCGAGCAGGCCGCAGAAGCACCAGGCGACGAGGAGGGCCTGGGCGCGCTGGTCGCCGCGGCCGATCGTATTAAACACGGCCTTGAGGTCCGCGCTGCGCCCCGACTTTTCGGTGAGGTTGTAGAGCCACACGGCCGCGATGATGATGTAGATGATCGGCATGAAGCCCATCGCCGCGCCCTGCGTGCCGGCCAGGAGCGCCATGCCGACGGGCATCTTGAAGGCAAGGACCGCGATGACGAGCGAGGTGACGAGGGAGATGATCGCGCACCAGTGGGTGGCGACCTTGAAGACGCCCATGAGGACGAAGAAGAGGATGAGGGGGAGGAGGCCAACGATGGCCGTCAGGAAAACGTTGCCCGCGACGGACGTCGTCGACGGGGTAAAAGATTGGGCTAACAACAGGGGGGTCATGACTGCTCCGCGCGTCGTTGTGTGGGACATTGGACCCAATTATCATGACATATGAACGGCGTGAGCGAGGCACTTTGCGCGGAGAAAAGACGTTCATCCCCCTCGCCGCGCGGCGAAGACCCGCGGAGGCGACCGCGCCGCATCTCACGTCCAGTATGCGCAGCCCGTCCTCGCTGGGCCAGGTGCGTCGATAGACTACGAGTTGTGAAGACTACATCGACCGTCCCAGTCCCCTCCGGTTCGCCCATGCCGATTGGCAAGTACCGCGCGTTCCTGGACACGAACCCCGTCGACCTGCCGGATCGTCAGTGGCCCTCCAAGCGGATCACGAAGGCTCCGCGCTGGATGTCTACCGACCTGCGTGACGGCAACCAGGCCCTCATCGAGCCGATGGACCCGGCCCGCAAGCGTCGCATGTTCGACCTGCTCATCAAGCTGGGCTACAAGGAGATCGAGATCGGTTTCCCCTCGGCCTCTCAGACCGACTTTGACTTCGTGCGCTCGCTGATCGATGATGACGCGGTGCCCGAGGACGTGACGATCTCGGTGCTCACTCAGTCGCGCCCCGAGCTGATCGAGCGCACGGTCGAGGCCATGGTGGGCTTCCCGCGCGCCACCGTTCACCTCTACAACGCGACGGCGCCCGTGTTCCGGGAGGTTGTGTTCCACGCGGACAAGGCGCAGACGATCGAGCTGGCCCAGTTCGGTGCGCGCGAGGTCATCGCGCAGGCGGAGAAGCGCCTGGGCGACGAGACGATTTTCGGCTTCGAGTACTCCCCGGAGATTTTCGTGGATACGGAGCTGGACTTCGCCCTCGAGGTGTGTGAGTCCGTCATGGACGTGTGGGAGCCGGGCGAGGGGCGCGAGATCGTCCTCAACCTGCCCTCCACCGTCGAGCGTTCGACCCCGAACGTGTTCGCCGACCAGATCGAGTGGATGAGCCGCAACCTCAGCCGCCGCGAGTTCATCGCCCTGTCCGTCCACCCCCACAATGATCGTGGCACCGGTGTGGCCACGGCCGAGCTAGCCCTCCTGGCTGGCGCGGACCGCATCGAGGGTTGCCTGCTGGGCCAGGGCGAGCGCACCGGCAACGTGGACCTGGTGACCCTGGGCCTGAACTTGTTCAGCCAGGGCATCGACCCGGGCATTGACTTCTCGGATGTGGATGCGATCCGTCGCACGGTCGAGTACTGCACGCAGATGGAGACCTCCCCGCGCGCCCCCTACGTCGGTGACCTCGTGTACACGAGCTTCTCGGGCTCGCATCAGGACGCCATCAAGAAGGGTTTCGCGGCCCGCAAGGCCAAGGTGGACGCCGCTGGCGGCGACGAGAACGCCGTCGTGTGGGAGCTGCCCTACCTGCCGATCGACCCGCACGATGTGGGCCGCTCGTACGAGGCCGTGGTGCGTGTGAACTCGCAGTCCGGCAAGGGCGGCGTCGCCTACCTCATGTCGACCGCGCACGCCCTGGAGCTGCCGCGCCGCCTCCAGGTGGAGTTCTCCCGTATCGTCCAGCGCCACACGGATACCTACGGCGGCGAGATCAACGCGGCTACGCTGTGGCAGATTTTCGCGGACGAGTACCTGCCTACGAGCGCCGCTCCCGGCCTGGAGCCGTGGGGCCGCTTCGAGATGCGTTCCTCGCAGGTGTCGTCCATGGACGATGAGAGCGTCGAGCTCAAGGCGACGCTCACGGATAACGGCGAGATCGTTAAGGTGCAGGCTTCGGGTACAGGCCCGATCGACGCCTTCGTCTCGGCGCTGCACGAGTTCGATCTTGACGTGCGCATCCTGGACTACTCCGAGCACGCGATGAGCCAGGGCCGCGACGCGCGCGCCGCCGCCTACGTTGAGGCCGCGGTCGACGGCCAGATCGTGTGGGGCGTCGGCATCGACTCCTCGATCACGCGCGCCTCGTACAAGGCCGTCATTTCGGCGGTCAACCGCGCCTTGCGCTAAGTGCGCACATGCGAACAACGGACCCCGGCCTCGTCATGTACGAGGTCGGGGTCCTTCGTCGTATCAGCCGCGGCCCGAGGTCCTGGTGGGCTTGTTGGCGAACATCGTCAGCGAGCGCAGGATCTGGCCATCCAGGACGCGAGCGATACGCTCGGTGAGGATGTAGGGGTCGGCGCTCATGCCGTTGGCAAGCCACTGGGAGACGTGTCCGAGCACGCACAGCGTGAAGTGGTCGGCGACGAACATGCGGTCACCCTCGGTGATGGTCAGGTTTGCTCCGAGCTCGTCGACGATGGGTTCCATGACGGAGCGCAGCTGCTTGTGCAAGAAGAGCTGGAGCTCCTCCATGCCAAGCGAGGAGATGACGGAACGCGTTTCCTCGGGGTGGGACTGCATCCATACGAGCATGGCCAGCAGGCCGTCCGACCATTCGTCGTAGCTGGAGTGGGTGCCAACCTGGTTGCCGACCTCGCGTTTGAAGACCCACACGGTCAGGTCACGAATGTCGGAAAAATGATAATAAAACGCCTGACGGGTCACGCCGGCGGTGCGCGTGAGACCGGAGACCGTCACCTTAGACAGGGGTGTGGTCGAGAGTGCGTCGCGCAGTGCAAGCGCGAGCGCCGTTTTCGCATCGGGGTGGGGCATCGGAAGTCCTCGTCAACGGTAAGAGAGAGGTTACGTGCGAACTATACATGTCAGAATGCGGAACCGCTAAATCCTGCGCCTAGACACCGCTGGCCATTTGTACAGCGCGGCGTCCCTCACACGTGGATACTCCGCACAAATTGCGACTTGACACCCTGAACTGACCGTAACCAAGAAGTTACAAAGTCTGCGGTTATGCGGGAGTTGGGGTGTGTTGAAAGTTGCTGATGAGGCGGGATTGTCGACCCGTGTTTACTCCCGTGGTCAGGTTGTAACTTATGGTTCGTCGTCACAGGGGCATGTTGGGCTGGTCTGTGGGATGGAAAAACCCGGCCTCGTCGGTGTGGACGAGGCCGGGGGAAGCTGTGCACCCTAGCGCGGTTGGTGGGGGACCGCGTTACTGTGCCAGGCGTGCCAGAGCCGGGGTGGTCTGGTCGGTCATGAGGACCCGCATGCGGGCGATCGCGACCGAGGGATTGACCTCCAGGCCCGAGAGCATCCACTGAGCCATGTGGGCGGTGGAAGCCAGGGCGAAGTGCTGGGCGACGACGTCGCGTGCGGTGGCGGTGGCCGATCCGTCCAGGCGGGACTCGATGAGTTCCTGGATGTGCGAGGCGAGGAATGCCCACAGGTCGTTGGCCTCGATGGTCTTCATGGCGGAAGCGGTCTCATCGCGGTGCTCGTGCATCCACATCATCGTCGCTTCAATCGCGTCGAGCCATTCTCCCGAACTGGTGGTCAGGCGCGCTGTGATCTCCTCGCGGAAAACCCAGGCGTTGAGGTCGCTGAGCGAGTTGAAGTGGTAGTAGAACGCTTGACGGGTGACCCCGGCTGCGCGTGTCAGTGCGCTGACAGAGATCTTTGACAGAGGCGTCTGCGTGAGGGCCTGGCGCAGTGCAGTGCCAAGCTTTTCGCGGGCATCAATCGGGGGAGCCATATCTTTCCTTCCTTCGACGGTTACGAGTAAACCATACCACTTGCGAGAAAACTATCTACTCGAAAACTGTGTGCAAGGTGTTAGACCGACCACGCTGTCAGTTTCTCACACTTTGCTGACAACGCCCACAGGGGGACTTGTCGGTGACCGTGACACCACACTTCACAACGAATTTCGCCCAGCGCGACGACTCGCACCCAACGCCACCACGGCCTCGTCCCCCCGTGACACAATGACACCGTGATGAAGTCTTACCGAGACGAGGCGATCGTCCTGCGCACCCACAAGCTGGGCGAAGCCGATCGCATCATCACGCTGCTCACCGCCGAACACGGCCAGGTCCGGGCCGTGGCCAAGGGCGTGCGCAAGACGACCTCCAAGTTCGGCGCCCGCGTCGAACCCTTCTCCGTCATCGACGCACAGCTGCACCGCGGGCGCAGCCTCGACACCCTCTCCCAGGTCGCCTCCATCGCCCAATACGGCGAGTCGATCGCCGCCGACTACGACCTCTACCTCGCGGCAACCGTCGTCGTCGAAACCGCCGAGCGCCTGACCGCCGACGCGCACGACGGCAGCCACTCCCAGTACCTGCTGCTCTTGGGAGCCCTCAACGCCCTCGCGCGCCGCCGCCACGACCCTACGCTCATCCGTTCCTCCTACACCCTGCGCGCCCTCGCGCTGGCCGGCTGGGCCCCCTCCTGCTTCGACTGCGCCGTGTGCGGAGCACAAGGACCCCACTCCTCCTTCTCCATCCCCGACGGGGGCACCGTATGCGACACCTGCCGCCCGCCCGGCGCCTCCTCGCCCGCGCCCGACAGCGTTGCCCTCCTTGGCCAGCTCCTCAGCGGAGACTGGGCGCACGCCGACCGATGCGAGGCCTACGCGCGAACCGAGGCCTCGGGCCTTATCGCCTCCTATACTCAATGGCATCTCGAAAGGCGCCTGCGCTCGCTCACCGTTATCGATAGGAGCCACCCATGACCACCCATCGTCCGACCCCCATGGATCGCGCACCCGCCGACCCCGCCGCGCCCTTGCTCGGACCCGGCCAGTGGCACGTGCCCGCGCCCACCTTCAAGCGCGGCGAGGTCCCCGCACACGTCGCCCTCATCATGGACGGAAACGGGCGCTGGGCCAACTCTCGCGGCCTGACACGCACCGAGGGGCACCGGGCAGGGGAGTACGCCCTCATGGACACCATCGCGGGCGCCATCGACGCGGGCGTACGCTACCTGAGCGTCTACACCTTCTCCACCGAAAACTGGAAACGCTCGCCCGCCGAGGTCTCCTTCATCATGAACTACGCCTCCGACGTGCTTGCCAGGCGCACCGACCAGCTCGCCCAGTGGGGCGTGCACGTGCGCTGGAGCGGGCGGCGCCCCCGCCTGTGGACCAGCGTCATCAAGGCCCTGGAAAAAGCCGACCGCGCGACCGAGCACTGCAAGACGCTCGACCTGATCATGTGCGTCAACTACGGGGGACGGGCCGAACTGGCCGACGCCGCGCGCTCCATCGCCGAGGGCGTGGCCGCCGGGCGCCTGAGCCCGCGCGGGGTCAACGAAAAGACGTTTGCGCGCCACCTGTACCTGCCCGACGTGCCCGACGTCGACCTGATGATCCGCACATCGGGGGAGCAACGCCTGTCCAACTACCTGCTCTGGCAGATGGCCTACGCCGAAATGATGTTCGTCGACACCCCCTGGCCCGCGTTCGACCGCGAGGAACTGTGGGGGTGCCTGGAGGAGTTCGCTGGGCGCGACCGGCGCTTCGGTGGGGCTGTCGACCGCGTCGCGCACTCTTAGGCGCGATCCTCGCTCAACGCGAGGTCGACGGCCGCGCGCTTGCGGCGGCCCCACACCACCTTCAGGGCGATCAGGGCGACGATGAGGGCCAAACCCGCCCACCCCCACGGGGAACCGGCGATGGCGCGCACAGCCGCGGCGAACACGGCGAGCATCCCCAGGCCGTAGAGCAGAGACCACAGGATACAGCCGGGAATCATCGCGATCGTGTAGGTGGTCCAGCGCATGCGCACCAGGCCCGCGCCAGCGTTGATCGCAGTCTGGATGCCCACCGTCAGGAAGCACAAGGGAATCGCGATGATGCCCCACTTGTCGAGCATCGCAGCGCCCTTGCGGGGGACCGGTCCATCGAACCAACGGGCAACAGCCCCCAGGAATCCTGTACGCCCCGAGGCGCGCATCGCGCCGGAAGCAACGCCGCGTGCGAGCCAGTAGGTGGACTGGGCGCGGAAGAATGCGACCCCGAACAGGAAGACGAAGAGGAAGATACCTTCGCGGGCGAAGGCCGGGACCATGTTGTCGATTCCTGCGGTGTACACGTGCCCTCCATCGGATACTAAATGAAACGTAGCCTATCCTAACTCAGCGGCTGCTTAACCCGGTAGTTCCGACCGAGGCAACCCGCTCACGTTCAGGCCGTCGTGTTCTTCTCCTGACAGGAGACGCACGTTCCAAACAGCTCAAGAGAATGTTCGACGTTCGCGAAGCCGTGCCCCTGGGCGACAGACGTTACCCACGCCTCGATCTGCGACTGCTCGATCTCCTCAGCGTGGCCGCACTCGCGGCACACCAGATGGTGGTGGTGGCTGTTGCTCGTGCAGATGCGGTACAGGGACTCACCCTCGGACGAACGCAGTGCATCGATGCGGCCGTCCTCCGCCAGGCCCTGCAGGGACCGGTAGACGGTTGCCAGGCCCACGTGCTGGCCGTTGGTGCGCAGATCCTCAAAGATCTGCTGGGCGCTGCGAAAGTCGTTCACCCGCGTCAGTTCGTCGAGGACAGCCTGGCGCTGCTTGGTCATGCGCTGCATGTGTGTTCCTAACGTGTGGGCCGATCAGCTGGCCGCTGCTTGCTCCGGGTGCTGGTTGTGGGTGCGGGCCACGCGAAGCCTACGCACCCGGCGAATGCGGTCGATGATCGCCCTGATCATAAACCCGATCGCGTAGAGTCCGATGGCTCCCACGACGATGGTCGCGCCCGGAGACAGGTCAATGAAGTAGGTCAGGGACAGCCCGCACGTGCAGATGAGGACGCCGAGCACCATGGCGATACCCATCGTCGAGCGGAACGAGCGGGCAGCCAGCTGTGCGATTGCGACGGGGATAACCATGAGCGCGCTCACCAGCAGCGAGCCGACGACGCGCATGGCGACGGCGACCGTCAGGGCGGACAGGATGGCGATGAGGAGGGAGAGCGCGCGCACGGGCAGTCCCGTCGAGCGCGCGAAGTCCTCGTCGTTCGTGACCGAGAAAAGCGCGGGGGCCAGGCCAACGCCGAGTACGACGATCCCGATGCCCAGGATCGTGATGAGCGTGATGTCGCTCCAGCGCACGGTCGAGATGGAGCCGAAGAGGTAGGAATTGAGCTGGGCGGAGGTGCCACCGGCCAAGCCAATCAGCAAAACGCCGCCGGCGATGCCACCGTAGAAGAGCATGGCCAGGGCGGTGTCACCCGACGTGCGCCCGCTTTGACGGACCAGCTCGATCGTGAGCGCACCCAGCAGAGAGATGATGACGGCGCCGGGGATCGCCCACGAGTCGGCTGGGCTCACGTTCGCGAAGGTACCGACCAGCCAGCCCAGTGCGACACCGGTCAGCGAGATGTGCCCGATGCCGTCGCCAAGCATCGCGAGCCTGCGGTGGACCAGGTACGTCCCGATGATCGGTGCGGTCAGGCCCACGATGAGGGCCGCCAGCAGCGAGCGCTGCATCATGGGTGAGGACAGGAGGGTGGTCACGGCATCAATCATTGGTCTCTCCCGTCCAGATTCCACTGACGAGGCCGTAGCCGCCCGCGGTGGGGGAGCTGGCCTTCGTGGGGTGGCAGTGTTCGCCGCCGTGGTGCTGTTCGTGGTCGTCGTCGATGTGCGGCGGGCCGTCATAGGAGACGTGCCCGGCGCTGATGTGCAGCTCGCGGTCCAGGAGCGGGCCGAGCTCGCCGAGCTCATGCAGCACGATGAGGATCGTCGTGCCCTGTTCCTTCGCGTCGGCGACGATGTCGGCCAGCCGCGCGCGCGAGGCGGCGTCGATCCCGGCCATGGGCTCGTCCATGATGAGCAGCTCGGGGCGGCGTACGAGGGCGCGCGCAATGAGGACGCGCTGGGCCTGGCCGCCCGACAGGATGTTCATGGGGGAGTGGGCGCGGTGGGCCATGCCGACGCGCTCCAGTGCCTCCATCGCGCGGGAGGTGTCCCCGGGCATCGCCCATAGGCGGCGAGGGCCGAGCAAGCCGGAGCGCACGACCTCGATCGCGCTGGCGCTAATCGCGCCGCCCGAGGAAATTCGCTGGGGAACGTAGCCGACCCTGTTCCACGGCACGCGGCGACGCGCGGTGATCGAGCGCCCGAAGAGCTGGGCGTCGCCGCCCGTGATGGGGGCGGTGCCCAGAAGCGCCTTGATGGTCGTGGACTTGCCCGAGCCGTTCGAGCCTGTGATCGCCACGGTCTGACCGGCGGGGATCGTCAGGGAGATGCCGTGCAGAATCAGGTCCGTGTCCCAGGCGACGTGAAGATTATCGAGACGCACGACGGCGGTCGCCTCCGCGTGGGAGGCTCCCGCCGTCGCGTGGGAGTCAGTTGTGCTCACTGGCAGTTGTTTGCTTTCGTCAGAGCAGCGATGTTGTCGTTCATGACCGCGGCGTAGTCCTTGGATGCATCGGTCTGGGACTCGATCGGATCCAGGACGGCCGTGGACAGGCCGAGGTCGTCGGCCAGGGTCTGGGCGACCTTGGGGTCAATGAGGGCCTCGGTGAAGATGGTCGTCACGCCCTGGTCCTTGGCGATCTGGCCGATTTCAGCCAGGCGCGCCGGCGAGGGGGAGGACTCCGGGTCGAGGCCTGAGATGCCCACCTGGGTCAGCCCGGTGCGGTCCGCGAGGTAGCCGAAGGCGGTGTGGGCGGTCACGAAGGTTGTGACCTGGCAGTTGGAGGTCTTCATGACGAGGTCGTCGCCCAGGGCGGTGAGCTCCTCGTTGAGGGCCTTGGCGTTGGCCTTGTAGGTCTCGGCGTTGGCCGGGTCCGCCTCGGTCAGCTTCTCGCCCACCAGGGTCGCGGCGGATGCCATGCGAACCGGGTCGAGCCAGAAGTGGGGGTCGGCGCTCATGTCGTGGCTGTGGCCCTCGTGATCGTGGCCCTCGTGGTCGTGGCCTTCGTGGTCGTGATCGTGGGCCTCGGTCTCACCGGACTGGGCCTCGTGGTCGTGGCCCTCTTCCTCGGCCGGGTGGTTGGCGCTGGAGTCGGCCTCAACCAGCTCGGCGGCGGGGGAGACGTCGATGACGGTCTTGGGGGCGTGCTGCTCGATGGCCTCGTCGACCGCGCTCTGGAAGCCGGCCAGGTAGACAACTGCGTCCGCGTTGGACAGCGAGTCGACCATCTTGGGGGAGAGTTCAAGGTCGTGGGGCTCGGCGCCCGCAGGCGTCAGCGAGGTGACGGTGACGTGCTCGCCGCCGACCTTTTCGGCCAGGTACTGCAGCGGGTAGAAGGAGGCCATGACGGTCAGGGTGCCGTCCTTGGAAGCGCCGCCTCCTGACGAGGCCGTGGTGGAGCAAGCGGACAGAGCGAGCGCTGTGGCGGCCGCGCATGCGGCAGCAAGGATTCTTTTTGACATGAGAATCATTCTCTAGGCTGGTGAGAATGATTGCAAGTCAATCTCGGGTCACGGACCGTTGTGATCAGGGCGTTTAGCGCGCGTGCGCCGTGGTTCCACGCACGACCAGATCAGGCGAAAAGACGTAATCGGCGTGCTCAGGAGTGTAGTCGGGTGTGGCCAAGGCCTCGAACAGGTTGCGCACGGCAGCCGTCACGATCGCGGGCACCGGCTGGTGGACCGTCGTCAGGCCTGGGCTGAGGTGTGACATGAGGAAGGAATCGTCGAAACCGATGACCGAGACGTCCGCGGGAACGGAGAGCCCCATCGACGTAATCGTGTGGATCGCGCCGAGAGCCTGCAGGTCTGAGCCGGTGATGATCGCGGTGACCCCGCGCTCGATCAGGCCGCTCGTATGCGCCGCCGCGGCCTCGTACGTATAGAAGGTCTCCTCAATGATGGGTGCGTGGTCGCCGACCAGCTCGCCCATGATCTGGGTGAAGGCCTCGGCCTTGCGCAGCGCGGGGACGACGTGCGTGCGCCCCGTCAGCAGGGCGATGCGCGTGTGGCCCAGCTCGTGCAGGTGCGTTACGGCCGCGCGGATGCCCAGCGCGTCGCCCGTCGAAAAATCGGGGGCGAGAATCTCCGGGCGGGCGCCGTTAATCGTGACCAGGGGAATCGAGCGATGCACGGCATCGTGGTAGGGGTCGAGGTCGGCGAGCAGATCAGCGTGCCTGCCCGAGACGAAGATCAGGCCATTCGCGCGATGCTCGATGAGCGAGGACAAGTGATCGTACTCCGAGGTTGCTCCGGGTGTCTGCGAGCGGATCATCGCGATGCCGCCAGCCCGGGATACCTCCTCCTGGAGGTGATGGGCGAAAGACGCGAAAATCGGATTCGTGAGCTCGGGGAGCACGATGCCAATCGTGGGCGTATCGGGAGTGCGCTCGGGGGTCGGGCGGTCGTATCCCAGCTCGTCAATGGCGGTCAGGACCTTGCGCCGCGTGTCAGCGGAGACCTG
>ERZ772935.465-NODE-465-length-16196-cov-12.372158_pt1 | contig 16196 bp, 13 predicted proteins | sample MGYA00511683_ERZ772935 | MGnify/ENA primary metagenome ERZ772935 (study PRJEB29015, sample SAMEA2738086) | human oral metagenome | biome: human oral; feature: human-associated habitat; material: saliva | place: China | collected 2228 ...
TATTCCCTTTGGCACTAAAGCTGCTTTTGTGGGCTCCTCGGGTGCCGGTAAATCTACTTTGTTGGATTTGCTGATGGGGCTGCAGGTGCCCACCAGCGGTGAGATCCTGATTGACGGCGCCGACATGCGTGAAAATATTTACGGCTGGCAGTCCAATATTGGGGTAGTGCCCCAGAAAGTGTTTATCACGGACCGCACTATTGCTGAGAATATTGCGTTCGACCAGCGCCGCGAAGACATTGACCCCGAGCGGGTGCGTGAGGCTTTGGAAGGTGCGCGCCTGTGGGAGTTTGTTTCTAACCAGCCTGAGGGTATCTGGTCTGAGTTTGGTGAGCAGGGCCGACGTCTATCTGGTGGACAGTTGCAGCGTGTGGGTATTGCCCGCGCCTTGTATCGCCGCCCTAACCTGCTGATTTTGGATGAGGCCACTAGCGCCCTAGATAACGAGACTGAAGCGGAAATCGCTGAAACTATCGATAATCTAAGCGGCAAGATCACCGTGATTATTGTGGCTCACCGACTGTCCACCATCCGTAATGCGGATCAGATCGTGTTCCTGGCTAATGGTGTGGTTGACGGTATCGGTAGCTTCATTGAGCTGCAGGAGCGCTCTGAGGGCTTCCGTAACCTAGTTAAGTTGGCGGCGCTAGAGCAGGCCTAAAGCCAAATCAAAATAAGGCCAGCTACTTAGCTGGTGGCAGCCATAAAAAAGTTTGTGCCCCAGAAGTTTCTGGGGCACAAACCCATATTAGCTGTTTAGCTCACCTGACTCGTTCCAGGTTTTCCAGCGCAGCGGGTGGGCTTTAACCATGGGGCCGTTAGCAGCAAACTGGATGCGCTCATCGGGGCGCCCATGGCTGATGTTTTCCCAAACTTCAAGGATTTCAGCGTTGGATAGCTTGGAGCCAGCCTCCCAGTGTGGGGAGAACCAGCTCAGGTCCTCACCCGTTAGCGCGGTGGCGGCGCTACCTTGACGTACCTTACGGGCTACCTGCTCGGGGGAGCGGTATTGGGCGTGGGCGATCTTTAGGCCATGGCTGGTGGCGCCTACTCGCAGGGCATAGTGGTTACCGGGGCCCATCTTTAGCCAGCGGTGTGAACGCACGGCCACCTTGCCGGGGAAGGAAGGCTTAGTGTCCACAATGAATTCGGCGTTGATCAGGTCTTTAGGGCCGGGCGTGGTGGGCACCATGTGTAAAAAGTCGGCGTAAATCATGTCTGCGCTTTGGCTGCGCAGATAGTCTGCCAGCTTGCCTTCAGGGGCGAACCAGAACTCGTCGCCGTCGAAGGGAATAATCCAGTCAGCCCCTGCCCGCCAAGCTGCATGGCACATGTAGGTCATTTTTTCGGCCTGGATATGTGCCGGTTCGCGGTCTCGGGCTACGTGTACGCGGCCGGTTTTGAGGGCGAATTCTTCTAGAATTTCCGGGGTGTCATCGGTGGACATGTTGTCGCCAACAATGATGTGGCTGATACCCTGCGCAAATAGGTGCTCAATGACCAGGGGCAGGATATCCGCCTCGTTTTTGACTAGCGTTACGCCCCAAACTTCGCCTTCTTTACGACGACGACGCGGCAAGTTGGGTAGCTGCATGTGTTTCATGGCCCGCATCTGCGCGGGTAGGCTGCGATGCTTAATAAAATCTTTGCAAACCCAGCTGGCCTGACCCAGATCTTGGCGGAGTGACATTAGCGTCCTAAGGTTGGGGTGGGAAAGTGTCACGAGGAAAAACGTGACTATACCGTTGATAGTATAGATTGGTTTCCATCCCACTTATAGCCCTTGAGAGGTTGGCGCTATGTTGGACTATGGCAAATTCGTCTATAAGTCGCGTGTGTGGGCAGGCTATGCGAATAGAGCGATTAAACGTAGCTTTTCTACTCAGCAAGTAAATAAACGACGCGAAATTTTAAGCTCTCGCCAGGTGCCTGACTTCCCGGTGACTCCAGGTGCGGTTATGGCCGTAACCATGGTTAAGGATGAGGCTGACATTATTGGTCGCGTCATCACCCACCTGTTGGAGCAGGAGGTAGACCGGGTGATTGTGGCTGACAATATGTCTAGCGACGACACCCCCCAAATTTTGGCTGATTTGGCCAGCCAGTACCCGGTTACGGTGGTGCAAGATAACCTGGCGGCCTACTATCAGTCAGAAAAAATGACGGCCTTGGCTAAGTTGGCGCGCAATCACGGGGCTAAATGGGTGATTCCTTTCGATGCCGACGAACTGTGGTTCGCTCCGGGCGCCACCCTAGCTAGCTACCTGCGGGCCAGTGACAAGAAGCAGTTCCGCGCCGCTGTGCACAACGCTATTCCCACCGAAACCGCCGGGGTGTGGCGTCTTGATCAGCGGGCAGCGAGCCTGCCGAAAACTGCTGTGGCCACGTTACCTGGCATGAATATTTCTATGGGTAACCACTTTGTGGACCGCCCTGGTGAAACCGACGCCGGTATGCGCCTAATTCACTTGCCGTGGCGTTCGCTGGAGCAGATTGAACGTAAATCAACGCAGGGTTCTTTGGCGTTGCGTTTGGCTGAGCATGAGGGGCGCCTGGGGCGCCAGTGGCATGAGACTGAAACTGCTCTGGCGCAGGATGCCGCCGGGCTGTGGCAGGATCTGCTAAACGGTAACCCGCACCCGGCCCTGGACCTAAACTGGTCGGCAGACAGTGAGCTAATCACCTTAGATGAGCTACCTGCTTGGCCTTTTGCCCGTCCCTATGACATCACCGGCCCTAACCGCATTGAAGAGGTCAAATAGGTAGCTGCGCTGGCGCGGGCCGAGCACCCGTGAAAGCCTGCGACGTTGAGAAGCTTCTTAGCTGCGCTGGCGCGGGCCAAGGACTCTCTTAGCCGCGAGCGCTACCAGCTGCCTGTAGGCTTTGCCCACCAGCTGCAAGCTAATAAAAACAAGTGGGGGCGTACCTTTTAGGTACGCCCCCACTATGTGTTTGCTGCGCTTAATGCGCGTAGCGCTATTTGGCTTAGTCGTCGCTGCTGAAGATAGCCAGCAGACGAAGAATCTCAATGTAGAGCCACACCAGGGTAACTACCAGGCCGAAGGCGCAGGTCCAGGCGTAGCGGCGAGGAGCGCCGGCGTTTACCAGCGACTCAGTGTTCTGGAAGTCGAGCACCAGGGACACAGCCGCCATAATCACGGCAATGGGGCCAATGATCAGGCCCAGCGGGATGCCCGCAACGGTCATGGAGTACAGGCCAAACTCGCCGCCCACCAGGCCGGTGAGCTGCAGCAGGAAGTTAACCATGGCGAAAGCGCCGTAACCGATCAGGGCAATCATGAAGATCTTGAGGAACTTACCCTGCAGACGGAAGTTAGCGAACTTGTACAGGCACAGCATTACTACGAACGTGGCCAAAGTACCCAGCACAGCCTGCAGCACAATGCCGCTGTAGCGGGTTATCTCGACGGCGGCAGAGAAGCCACCAAGCATTAGACCTTCAGCTAGGGCGTAGATGAACATCAGTACCGGTGAAGGCTCACGCTTGAAGGTGTTGATAAGACCGAAGATTAGCGCCCCAACAGCGCCGGTGCTGGTGACCATGACGGCGGTGCCCATGGCCTGTGCGCTCTGGGCCTGATAGGCGTTAACCACCAGGTACCAGCCAAAAGCAGCGGTGATAACTACCGTTAGCAGCAGGGCGGCGGTACGCACAATGACGTCGTCGTAAGTCATGCGCCCGGTCTCTACAGCGGAGGCGGCGGGGGCAGCGTACTGCTGCTCAAGCTGGGCCTGGCTGTAGGGGTCGGCGTAACCGGTCTGGCCGTAAGCATTCTGGTCGTAAGTATTTTGACCATAAGCGTTCTGGCTGTAGGGGGCACCATAGCCGCCCTGGTTGGGGTGGCCGGGGGTGTAGCCGGGCATGGTCGGATACCCGGCCGGGGTGGTTTGCTGCGCACCCTGCTTGAATACAGGGTTGGAGCTGAATACGGGGTTGGACACTATCCCCATCTCCTTCCATTTTTTCCTGGTCCCAGCCTGCCATAATAGGCAGATTTAAGCTATTAACTCAGCTAAGGACTTATTCACTATTAGGTTTTGGGGGCTTTTCTATGTCTCCTCCTTAAGTAGGAGACGGCGTACACCTTTAGTCTGGCCATTTTGCCGGCTAAGTTTCCTCACCTAGGCCGATAAGGCTGGGGCAGTGGCTTCCTAGAATTTAAGTCGTAACAACGAAACCCAGAAAGGTTAAGCCCATGATTCAGGCGCGACACTTAACCAAGCGCTATGGCAACAAAGTGGCTGTAAACGATATTTCTTTCGACGTTCACCCCGGTAAGGTGACCGGCTTCCTGGGCCCTAACGGTGCAGGTAAATCCACCACCATGCGCATGATTATGGGCCTTGACCGGCCTACCTCCGGCGCGGTGCGCGTAAACGGCCGTCCCTACCGTGATCTGGCCGCCCCGCTAACTGAAGTGGGTGCCCTACTGGACGCCAAGGGCCTGCACGGTTCACGCACTGCCCGCGCCCACCTCAAGCAGCTGGCACTTTCAAACGGTATTCCTACCCGTCGCGTAGATGAGGTGCTGGAATTTACTGGTCTTAGTGCCGTAGCCAATAAGCGAGTTAAGGGTTTCTCGCTGGGTATGGGTCAGCGCCTAGGTATTGCTGCTGCGCTGCTGGGTGACCCTGAGGTTTTGATCTTCGATGAGCCCGTCAACGGCCTGGACCCTGAAGGCGTTATTTGGGTTCGTGAAACCTGCCGTCAGCTGGCTAGCGAGGGGCGCACCGTGTTCATCTCCTCCCACTTGATGAGCGAGATGAGCCAGACCGCAGATGAGCTGATCGTTATCGGTCGCGGCCGTGTTATTGCCACCGGCCCGGTAGATAGCGTCATTGAAAACACTATTTCTGACCGGGTACGCGTAGCCTCGCCCCAGGCTTCAACCTTGGCCCAGCTACTGCAACAGCAGGGTTGGCAGGCCAGCTCGGTGGAGCCCTCAGTGCTAGAAACCACCGCCACTGACGCTATCCACGTGGGTGAGCTGGCCGCCGCTAACGGCATTGTGCTGCACGAGCTGACCACCATTAAGGCCTCCCTTGAGGATGCCTATCTGGAACTTACCGGCGACGCCGTCGAATACCGTGCTGGTGCCGGTGCCCACTTGCCGCAGCAGCCTCCGCAGGGGCCTGCTGGCCAAAACGTTTACCCCGCACCGCAGCGCTGAAAGCAAGGAGAGAGACAATCATGACTGCAACTAACCACAGCGCTAACCAGGGCCGCGTGCCCGCCCAGGGTGTTCCTGCCCAGCAAATGCCGACGACGGCGCCCGCAGCCCCCGTACAGGGTGCGCCGGTTCCCGCCCAGCAGGGCCAGGTGCTGCAAGCCCCGCATGGGCAAGTACCCGCCCAGCAGCGCGCTCCGCGCCGTCGAGTGCAAGCCAAGCAAACTTTCTTTAGCGTCTTTAGGTCAGAGTGGAGCAAATTAGCTTCGCTGCGCTCCACCTGGATCACCGCTGCAATTGCATCACTAATTACTATCGGTATTTCTGTGCTGATCATGGCCCAGTACTCAGGTATGAAAGGTTACGCCGACAAGGCTGCCAACTACCTGACGGTAGGCTCTTCCTTCGGGCAGATCGCTGTAGCTGTGCTAGGTGCTCTGCTGATCACCGGCGAATACTCTTCAGGCCAGATCCGCTCATCCCTAGCAGCAGTGCCGCGTCGCGGCCGCCTGTTTGCTGCCAAAGCTTTAGTAGTAGCAATCTTTTCCGCGCTGCTGGGCCTGGTGACAGTGGCGCTAACCTACCTGCTCTCCCTGCCGATCCTGGGCGATAAGGCTGGCTCTCTATCAAACCCTGAATACCTTGGCTTCTTCTGGGGTACCGCAATGGCCTTCGCCATTATCGGCCTGATGGCTATGAGCTTTGGCTATATCCTGCGCTCCACCGCCGGTTCTATCTCGCTGGTAGTAGTGCTGCTGTTCGTGCTGATGATTCCGCTAGGCCTGGCCGCCAGCAAATGGGAGTGGGTCCAATACATTACGGACGTGCTGCCCAGTAGCTCTGCCGCAGCTGTGGCTGACCCCTACCACCTGCTTGGGACCATCACCAAGCTGGACCACGGCGCAGTGATCGCTTCCGGTTACGCCTGGGCCATCATCCCGATGATTATCGCCTTCTTTGTGTTCAGCAAGCGCGATGCCTAAACAGCACTGATAATTCAGTACTAGGTATCTAATGCGGCACTTGCGCTGCTTAACGCAAGTACCTAAAAACTGGCTAAGGCGCCGCCCGGTAAGGGCGGCGCCTTAGCCAAGCCAGGGCTAGTAATTTCAATTGCGGTTAAGCTTTAAAGGAGTAAGCGTGGAAAAGTGGACAATGCGTAAAACCTGGCTAAACATCCTCGAAAAGCTCGGCGCCCGCCCAGCGGCCTCAATTAGCATCTGGCTGGTATTTATAAGCAGCCTGTTCGCCATAGAACTGCTGCTAGAAACCTCCGCCCACACCCGGATCGTGCTGTTGGTGGCCTATATCGTGCACGCCACACTGGGGGTAGTGGTGTGCATCTGCGCCTGGGCCTACCGCTACCAGGTGGCGCTGCTACGCAGTGAAGCCTCCCGCCAAGCCCTCGCCGGCCAGCAAGCCACACTACTGGCCGCCGCCAATGAACGCAGCCGCATTGCCCGCGAAATGCACGACGTCGTCGCCCACTCCCTAGCCGTCATGATCACCATGTCAGACGGTATCGCCTCCACCATTGACCGCGACCCCAAAATGGCCAAAGAAGCACTCAACCTACTGGCTGAGACCAGCCGCAGCGCGCTCGCGGACACGCGCCGCCTAGTGGGGGTGCTGCGCGAAGACCCGGCAGTTTCCGGCCTGAGTGGGGAGATCACCCCCGCCGCCGTCATTAACGCTGGCGCGGCAGGCAGCGCGGATCTGGCCGCAAATACGGCAGGCAGCGGCGTCGTCGCCCCCAAACTGCAAGTAAAAGAACTGCCGGTGCCAGAATTTGCCGCCCCGGGCACAATAGCCCCCGCCCACCCCAGCAGCGCCATCACCAACCTGCGTGAGCGTGAAGTGGAAGAAACCAGCCAGGATGCGGGCGCGCCCCTGGCCCCCGCGCCGGAAAGTAAAGACCTAGCCGCCCTGGTGGAGCGTTTTAAAGAAGCCGGGATGCCTATCAGCTATGAGCACCTGGGGGAGCCGCTGCCAAACGACGCCAATTTACAGCTAACCATTTACCGTATCGCCCAAGAGGCCCTCACCAATGTGCTGCGCTATGCGCCCACCACCAAACGCATTACCGTGCGCCTGGCGCGGCGAGTAGGCTGCGCCGAGCTGTGGGTAATTAACGCCGCCGCCCCCGGCTCGCCCTCCATGCACGGCTCCGGCAAGGGCCTGATTGGGATGCGTGAACGCGCCGCCGTCTACTCCGGATCAGTGCAGGCCGGGCCGGTTGACGGTAACTGGCAGGTGTACGCTATTTTGCGTTGGCAGGAAGACACCTTGGAGGAACTCAAATGGCAGCTGCCGGTATGATCCGCGTGCTTTTAGCCGATGACCAGGCACTTATCCGTATGGGTTTTCGGATGGTGCTAGATGCTGAGGCGGATATTGAAGTGGTGGGTGAGGCGGCCGACGGCGCTGCAGCTATCACCCAGGCTAAGGCGCTTAACCCCGACGTCGTACTAATGGATATCCGTATGCCGGGGGTTAACGGGATTGAGGCTACCGCCGAAATTACCCGCACCCTAGACACCAAAGTACTTATCCTGACCACCTTTGACCTGGATGAATACGCCTTTGGTGGGCTGCGGGCGGGGGCTAGCGGGTTTTTGCTTAAAGACACGCGCCCAGCTGAGCTAATTGAAGCTATCCGCACTGTGGCCAGCGGTGAGGCGGTGGTTTCGCCGCGTATTACCCGGCGTATGCTGGAAATGTTTGCGGGCCAGCTACCTAGTGGGGCTACCGCTAGCGGGCAGGTAGATCCGCGTATTGCCTCCCTAACTCCGCGCGAAACAGAAATTTTGTGCCTGGTGGCACGCGGCATGTCCAATGCTGAAATTGCTGCTGAACTGGTGGTTTCCGCAACCACCGTGAAAACCCATGTGGGTTCAGTGCTAGCCAAGCTAGGGGTGCGTGACCGTGTACAGGCCGTGGTGGTGGCCTACGAAACTGGCCTGGTTAGTTAATTCACTAGTTAATTTTTTTTACTGGCTTTGAGTAAGCGGCTTCACCGCGCTAAAAGCTTGGGATTTAGCGGCCAAACCGATAGGGTAAGGGAGTTAAACCCGGCGAGGGACATGCGCAAACCGTGCGTATGCATCCGTGATCGACGTGGTAGTGCTTTGGTGCTGCACGCGTTGAGGCGTCCCAAGCCCCAAGCATTTGGAGAAAATCATGGCTAAGGCTTCCAAGATTTCCGCAACCCTACGTACCGACTTCGGTAAGGGCTTCGCCCGTCGCGCCCGCGTGGCCGGCCAGGTTCCCGCCGTTGTTTACGGCCACGGCACTGACCCCAAGCACGTCCTGGTTGACGGTCACGAGTCCTACATGGTTCTGCGTGGCACCTCTAACGCGCTAGTAGAGCTAAACGTTGAGGGCGAGAAGATCCTGACCATCGTTAAGGACATCCAGCGTCACCCGCTACGCCCCGGCTTCCAGCACATCGACTTCATGATCGTTAACCGCTCTGAGAAGGTTAGCGTTGAGGTTCCCGTGGTAGTAGTCGGCGAGGCTGCCCCGGCCACCATGCACACCATCGAGCTAGCTCACCTGAGCGTGTCCGTGCCCGTGGTTGACATCCCCGAGTCCATCGAGGTTGACGTTACCGGCCTGGAGGCTGGCACCATCATCACCGTGGCTGACCTGAAGGTTGCCGACGACGTCGAGATCCACAACGAGGCCGAGCTGCCCGTGGTCAACATCGCCGCCAACGAGGAAGAAGCCCCTGAGGAAGAGGCTCCTGCCGAGGCCGCCACTGAGGAAGCTGCTGAGTGAAATTAGCTGTTTACTAGCACTGCGGGCCGCGACGCGAAAGCGTTGCGGCCCTAGTGTTTTTGGTGGCGTTTTGGTTTGGTGCGCCAGCACGCTGGCGCCGCCCGCATTCACAGCCGCAACCCGCTTATGGCGCGGCAATGCTAGCTAGTCTGGCGCCGGTCACTTGTGGTGCGGCGGCTGGGTTTAGTTGCCGGTGTGTAGGCGCATTTGGGCTTTGGCCAGCCCTAAAGTCACCACTTCTTCAACCGCATCAGCGGCTTGCTCTAAGGTAGTGGCCCATTGGGTTAGCGTCGCCTTAGGGAAGTCAGCCAGCACAAAGTCGGTTACGCTCTGGCGCCCAACCGGGCGCCCAATACCAACCCGCAGCCGCGCATAGTCGCGCGTACCCAACGCCGTCGAGATGGATTTCAAGCCATTATGGCCGTTCTCCCCGCCACCAAGCTTTAGCCGCAGCTCATGCTCAGGGATATCCAGCTCGTCATGAATAACCAGCAGGTGATCAGGGCTGATGCTGAAATACTGCATTAGGTTCTTAACCGGCCCGCCGGAAGTGTTCATAAAGGAATTGGATTTAGCCAAAATTGCCTTCGGACCCGGCGCTCCGCCCGGTAGCATCCCAATACGCATCTGGGCAATACGCGCCACCTGCCGGTGGTTCACAAACGAGCCACCCGCGCGCCCCGCCAACACGTCAAGCACCATTTGCCCAACATTGTGGCGGTTACGCAGATAGCGGGCCTCGGGGTTACCTAAACCTACAATCAGCCAGCTCTCGCTCAAGCGCGTCACTCCACTACCTGTAGCAAACCGGCAGCCAGCAGCGTGTCTACGGTTTCATCCACTAGGTTCCAAGATTTGCGGTGCTCGCCCAGGGCGGCGACGACGTCGGCGTGGATTTCTGCCAGGGTGTGCGGAATGGGGCAGGCCATCCAAACGGCCGCACCAGCGCCGTCGAGAAGTACCGGAACCGTGCCCACCAGCACTACCGTTTGCCATTCAGAGTAGATAGCGTCAGTGAAGGGGGCGCGCACCAAACGGTCAGAGTCACCTAGGGAGGTGCCCATGGAAGAGCTAGTCAGCTTTAGGTTCACGTCACCGCTGCCAGGAATGTGCTGGTAGCTGGGCGGATCTGCCGGGTGTTCCAGGAGCTGCTTGAATAGCTCAGCGCACTGGGCCTGATCACTAAAGCTAAGCTTCCAGGGCCCGCCGGCCAGGGTTAGGGCGCGTGCCAGGGTCAGCAGCGGGTTGGGCAGTAGATAGAAGGAAGAAGTTTGGGCAATGAACTTGGTTAGCGCCTCCGCTAGCGTTAGTGGCTCCAGCTTATTGCCTTGGCTGACTCTCTCAGCGATTAGTAGCGCAGCCATGCGCAGCGGTTCACCGGCAAAAGTTAGCTCAGTGGCAGGGGTAATACCCAGCTCAGCCGGCGCGTGGTCACCCTTAACGGTGGGCTCTTGGGGGTCCACTAGGGAAATAGGCTTGGGGTAGGGGTAAACCTTTAGGGTTTCGGGGTCAAAACCCAAACACTCGTCGGTTACGTAGTTGAACTGGCCAGCTAGGCGGCTAGTAAAAGTGGATTTACCGGTTCCTGACGGCGCAGCGATGCCGATTACATCCCTACTTCCAGGCACCTGCAGCCCCGCTGCGTGCAGCATAAGTAGGTTGCCGGCCTGGGCCTGGATAGCGATATGGGTGATGGCTTGGGAGAAGGCGTAACTGGCCTGACGTGGCTCAGTGGGGATGGCGAAACGGTCCCAGCCTTCAGGTACCGGGGATGTGGTGTCATCCTCTGGCACTACCTGCAAACGGATCGGGTTATCAGACGGCTCCTGGTCAGTGTCAGGTTTTACCTCGCTATGGCGCCAAAGCTCGGCTAGGTGCGCAGCTAGGCCCGCGTCTAGGCTGGTTAGATCCAGTTCAAAGTCGAGGCCGAAAGTGTGAATTCGCAACCGATGCTCCCACGTTTCATTGTTACTTCTACTTCACTAATGATACCGTGAAACGAAGCTAGTATCGATCTGCGCTAAATCGTGTCCCCATATCGTTTAGCGTGTGCCCAAATCGGAGAATTAATGACTGATAAAAACGTTGCTAACTCCGATTCTAGGGATCCAGGGTTGGATGCCTTTGAATCAAAGTTAGAATCGGATAAGCCGCTGTTTGATAACTCTGACCCGGTAGATTACACGGCTGTCAGCGAGGCTGCGCACGGCTCTGGTCACCATTCTTCGCACCACGGCAATCACCACTCTCACCATTCTTCTAGCTCTTCTAGTCGACGTCGCCGCTCTAGTTCCAGCCGTAGTGGCGCTGCCGGCAGTGGGGCTCGTTCTGCTTCACGTTCAGGCTCATCTCGTTCGGGCTCTTCGCGTCATCACTCTTCAAGTCGGCACCACTCTTCTTCCCGACGTCGCCGCAAGGGCCTACTAGGCTGGTTTGGCCGCCACAAGGTGGTCACCGCCTTTATCGGTGTTTTCGCTATTTTCGCACTGATTTTGTCTGGTGCCCTGGCTTGGCTTTTCTTCTCTTTGGGTCGGCCTGAAACGATTAGTAACGTTTTCCCTGACGAATCTACTCGTCCGGCGGCTGCTCAAACCACTAAAGGCAAGCCGGTTACCTTCCTGCTGCTGGGTTCAGACTCGCGTATTAGTGCCGGTAACCCCTCAGACTGGAAGGTAGGTGCGCAACGTACCGACGCCATCATGCTGGTGCAGCTATCGGGTGACCGTAAGAGTGCCAATGTTATGTCTATCCCGCGTGACTCGTGGGTGGAGATTCCCGCTAACGACGTCGTCGGACATGCTTCTTACGCAAAAATTAACGCAGCTTTCTCATGGGGCGGACCTAAGCTGTTAATTCAAACCGTAGAAAAGCTGACGCAAATTCGTATTGACCACTTTGTATTAGCTGACTTTTCTAGCTTCGAGGCGCTTACCGATGAGTTAGGCGGGGTTGACTTGACACTGTCTCAACCTTTGGACTTAACAGGTAAGCAAAATGCGGCAAACTCAGCAAATGTATTGCCGGCCGGGCCGCAACACTTAAACGGTAAGCAGGCACGTATTTTCGTGCAGGAACGCTACACTGTGGCGCGCGGCGACTTTGACCGTATTCAGCGCCAGCAGGCCTGGATGCGCGCAATTTTGAAGGCGCTAGTAAACCGCGACACGCTCACTGACCCGGGCAAGCTGGTGTCTTTCGTGAATGTGGTTACCAAGAACCTAGCGGTGGATGAGGGCTTAACTACCAGCGAGATGGTTTCGCTGGGGCGCTCAGCTAGCTCAATTCGCCCAGCCGATGTGCACTTCTTCCAGGCGCCGGTAACCGGTACGGGCACAAGCGATGACGGCCAGTCGATCGTTAACCTGGACCGTAACAAGCTCACGGAAGTGTGCCGGGCTTTCAACTCTGACACGGTTTCTGAGTATGTCTCCCAAAACGGTCAGAACTTGGACATGCTGCAAGAAGTAGTGCGTTAAATCGCCTCCAGCGCAACTAATAGTTTTTGACTCACGTCCTGGCCGTGGGAAACTAGGACCTAGATAGTGTGTGGGCTGCTCTGCACCGTGCAAAGGCGTGCGCCACACGCCTGGAGCGAGGAATTAGATGATCTACCGCAGTGCCACATCCACTATGGGCCGCAATATGGCCGGTGCTCGCGCGCTTTGGCGCGCCACCGGGGTCAAAGACTCTGACTTCGGCAAGCCTATTATCGCCATTGCCAACTCCTTCACCCAGTTTGTACCCGGACACGTGGGCCTGCGTGATGTTGGCAAAATCGTGGCTGAGCAGATTGAAGCAGCTGGCGGTATCGCCAAGGAATTCAACACCATCGCTATTGACGACGGTATCGCCATGGGCCATGAGGGTATGCTCTACTCGCTGCCCAGCCGTGAATTGATCGCTGACAGTGTGGAATACATGGTGCGCGCCCACTGCGCTGACGCCCTGGTGTGTATCTCTAACTGTGACAAGATCACTCCCGGCATGTTGATGGCTTCGCTGCGCCTAAATATTCCCACCATTTTCGTCTCTGGTGGGCCTATGGAGTCAGGTAAAAGCTACATTGATGGCCAGATCCGCAAACTGGATCTGATTGACGCCATGATGGACGCCGCCGACCCTACCGTTTCGGACGAAACCATTAGCGCCATTGAACGCGCTGCCTGCCCCACTTGCGGTTCCTGCTCGGGCATGTTCACCGCTAACTCCATGAACTGCCTGACTGAGGCGCTGGGCTTGTCACTACCTACTAACGGCTCCCTGCTGGCCACCCACGCCGACCGTAAAGCCCTATTTGAGCAGGCCGGTCGCCAGATCGTGAAGATCACCAAGGCCTACTATGAGCAGGACCAGGCCAACCTGGCCCCGCGCGCCATTGCCACCAAGGCTGCTTTTGAAAACGCCATGAGCCTAGACATTGCTATGGGTGGCTCCACCAACACCGTGCTGCACCTGCTAGCTGCCGCCCAGGAGGGCGAGGTGGACTTCCACATGGCAGATATTGACCGCCTCTCACGCCAGGTGCCGCACCTGTGTAAGGTGGCCCCCTCCACCAACCTGTACCACATGGAAGATGTACACCGCGCCGGTGGCATTATGGGCATCCTAGGTGAGCTAGACCGAGCCGGGCTGCTACACACTGACACCACTACCGTGCTGGACACCACCTTGGGTCAGCAGCTGGAAACCTACGACATTATGCGCCACCCCAGCGAACAGGTACGTGAACGATACCTAGCCGCCCCCGGCGGCGAGCGCACCACCCAAATGTTCTCCCAAGCTAACCGCTTTAGCGAGCTAGACACTGACCGCGCTGGCGGCTGCATCCGCGACCTAGAGCACGCCTATTCTCGTGACGGCGGCCTGGCGGTACTGTTCGGCAATATCGCCGAAAAGGGCTGCATTGTTAAAACCGCTGGTGTGGACGCCTCCATCTTGACCTTCACCGGCCCGGCAGTGGTGTTTGAAAGCCAGGAGGACGCCGTTGAAGGCATCCTGGGCGGCAAGGTTAAAAGCGGCGACGTCGTCATTATTTCCCATGAGGGACCACGCGGCGGCCCGGGTATGCAGGAGATGCTGTACCCCACCACCTACATCAAATCCATGCACCTGGGTAAGGAATGCGCGCTACTAACTGACGGGCGTTTCTCCGGCGGTACCAGCGGCCTGAGCATTGGGCACGTCTCGCCTGAGGCAGCTGCCGGCGGCCTGATTGGTTTGGTGCGCAGCGGCGACGTGATTGAGATTGATATTCCGGCCCGCTCTATCCGCGTGGATCTAAGCGAGGCAGAAATCGCCCAGCGTCGCGCCCAGGAGGAAGCTCGCGGCACTGCCGCCTGGACCCCGCACCACCAGCGTGCTCGCCACGTGTCGGCGGCCCTGCGTGCCTACGCCATGTTGGCCACCAGCGCAGACCTGGGCGCTGTGCGTGACCGAGCCAAATTAGGGCTATAACAGTAGATCCATGCGCCACAGTTAGTTGTTTGGTGCAAACTAGCGCCCCGCTACTTGCGGAGGCGGCGACGTCGAGAGATGGGGAAATGGGCCAAGACGAGCAGAGCTTGTGGAACGGTGGCGACTACCTGCGGGCGGTACTGCGTGCGCCAGTGTATGAGGTAGCCGAGCACACGCCGCTGGAGCCGATGCCTGCCATCAGTGCGCGGGTAGGGCGTCCAGTGCTGGTTAAACGTGAAGACCGCCAGCAGGTGCACTCTTTTAAGATTCGTGGCGCGTATGCACGTATGCGTCAGCTCGACGCCGCTGCCCGCGCCCGTGGAGTGGTCACGGCCTCGGCTGGTAACCACGCCCAGGGGGTGGCACTGTCTGCACGCACTATGGGGATTACGGCTTCTATTGTGATGCCGGTGATTACCCCGGTGATTAAGGTAAATGCGGTGCGCGCCTTGGGTGGCCAGGTAATTTTGCATGGCCGCACTTTCGACGACGCCGCCGCGCACGCCCGTCACCTGGCCCAGACTGAGGGGCTTGAGTATATTGCGCCTTTCGATGACCGCTGGGTGATTGCTGGCCAGGGCACTATTGGCTTGGAGCTGATTCAGCAGGATGCGGCTCTGACTCACGTGTTTGTGCCTGTGGGCGGTGGCGGTTTGGCTGCTGGCATTGCGGTGGTGATTAAGCAGCTTATGCCCCAGGTGAAGGTGATTGCGGTAGAGCCTGAGGATTCTAGCTGCCTGGGCGCCGCTATTAAGGCTGGTCAGCCGGTCACTTTGGAGCGTATTAGTGCCTATGCCGAGGGCGTGGCCGTTAAGCGTGTGGGGGATGAAACTTTCCGCCTGTGCAGCCGCTACCTGGACGATTTGGTGATTGTTAGCTCCGATGAGATTAGCGCTGCGGTTAAGGATCTGTTTGAGGATGTGCGTGCGGTAGCTGAACCAGCCGGGGCGGTGGCTTTGGCGGGGCTTAAGGCTTATGCCGCCAGCCATGAGCTGCCCGAAGATGCCCGCCTGGCTTGTATCTTGTCGGGTGCTAACTTGAACTTCCACTCGCTGCGTTACATTTCTGAACGCGCTGAGCTGGGTGAACGCCGTGAAGCCCTGCTGGGGGTAACTATCCCTGAACGTCAGGGCGAGTACCTGCGTTTTTGCAAGCTGATTGGGGATCGGGCGGTTACTGAGTTTAACTACCGCGTGGCCGGGGAAAAGGCCCATATTTTTGTGGGTTTGGCGCTTAGCGGGGGCGACGCCGAACGTGGGCAGATCCTTAAGCTGCTGCGTGGGGGTGGCTATGAGGTGGTTGACCTAACTGAGGATGAAGTAGCTAAGCAGCATGTGCGCTACATGGTGGGTGGCCGTCCGCAGCGTGAACTGCGTGAATCGGTGTTTGCTTTTGAATTCCCTGAGGCCCCGGGGGCGCTACGCGACTTCCTAGTGCAGTTGGGGACGCGCTGGAATATCACCTTGTTCCATTACCGCTCTTACGGCACTGACTATGGGCGTGTACTGGTGGCATTTGAGAACGTGGCTGGCGATGAATTGTTTGCCCAGCATGTGCAAGATCTGGGCTATGAGTGTCATGAAGTTACTGATTCGCCCGCATACAAGCACTTCCTGGCTTAAAAACTAGCCAGTTGCAGCCTAGCCGTGGGCCGGCCTTTTTCGGGCCGGCCCACTTTTAATTGCGCAGCTTGCAGTGGCACCTGTCCAATTCGCAGCAACTTAGCCCAAACGCGCAGCCGCACAGCACATATGAGGAGAAACTCAGTGTCTA
>ERZ772935.467-NODE-467-length-16164-cov-3.774226_pt1 | contig 16164 bp, 9 predicted proteins | sample MGYA00511683_ERZ772935 | MGnify/ENA primary metagenome ERZ772935 (study PRJEB29015, sample SAMEA2738086) | human oral metagenome | biome: human oral; feature: human-associated habitat; material: saliva | place: China | collected 2228 ...
CGCGGTATGGGTCCAGCGCCTTGCCGAACTGGGCATAGCCGTCTTCGATGCCCTTCTTCAGGGCGGGAGCGGGCTTGGTCAGCAGCGGCGCCACCAGGATGGCCAGCTTGCGCGTGCCGTCGAGCGTACCCTGCAGGTCGGAGGCCTCGGCGTGGCTCCAGGCTTCCTCGCCGCCGGTGGGCAGGTTGTCGGCCGTGCGACGCAGCAGTCGGGAGGCTGCACTGGCCAGCCGCTCGGGCTTGATGTCCAGGGCGCTCAGCCGCTCCTTCAGCTTGCCCAGATCGGCCTGAAGTTCGTCGGCAACGGGGGCCAGTGCCTTCAGGTCGGGCGCGGGCTGGCCGAACAGCGTGTATTCCAGGCGATGGAAGCCGCGGAAGGCCGGATCGGCCTCACGCTTCTCGAAGTAGTCGGCCCGGCCGTTGATGCGCTGGTCCAGGTCGGCAAACATCTCGGCCATGGGCTCGATGCGCTTGTAGAACTGGTGGGCCGGCGCGTAGAGCGCCTGCGCTTCCTTCAGGTTGCCGGCCTTGATGGCGGCCACCAGCTGTTCGGTGGCATCCTGCAGCTGGCTGGTCTGCGACACCATGTAGAAGCGGTACTCGGCCAGCGCTCCCAGGAAGTTCACGGCCGAGGGACGGGCCGCTTCAGCCTCGGAGTCGGCCGAGGGCGTGACGTGCAGCTTGCCGCGCGGGTTGCTGAGCAGGCCGCAGGTGATGTCGTAGTCGCCGGGGCGCAGCTTGACCCGCATGGTCTGGGCGAAGCCCGGCGCGATGTTCTCGCGCTCCTCCACCACCATGATGCCGTCCAGGATCTCCCATTCCAGCGCCCTGTCGGAATTGTTGACGATGCGGAAGGTGGTGCGGCCGGCCGGCACGGTGATCTCGTTGGGCTTGCAGACCTTGCCCTCGATGGTGACCGTGACGACATCGCCCTCTTCCTTCGGGGCTTGCTGCTGGGCCTTCTGCGAGGCATACCAGAAGGCGCCCAGGCCGGCGATGACGAGGATGGCCGAGCCGCCCAGGGCGGTGCGCATCAGTGCGGAGGATTTCTTGTTGGGATCAGGCATCGGAGTTCGACGAGGGGGTTTCTGTGAACCCGGAGCGTTCCGGTCTGCCCGGAACCTCCGGAGGATTTCGGATGGATGTGGTCAGCGAGGGGCCGCGCCGGCCGGGGCCGGTACTGCCGTCATGGGACGCAGGAAGAAGAACAGCGTGATGGCCAGGAAGGCGACATAGACAAGGATCTCGCCCACCACGGGGGCGGACTGATAGCCCAGAAGGCCCGACAGCACGGTGCCCAGCGGGCTGTCCATGGGCAGCGTGTGGTCCAGATCGAAGACCACCGTCTGCAGCTGGTTCCAGATGCCGGCCTCGTGGAACTTGCGCAGCACACCGGCCAGCAGCCCGGCAGCCACCAGCAGGATGAACACGCCGGTGAAGCGGAAGAAGCGCCGAAGGTTGAGCCGTACGCCACCGGAATAGAGGCCATAGCCGATGACGACGGATACCGCGATGCCGGCCAGTGCCCCGACGGGCGCCTGCCAGCCCTGGCTCTGCTGGAAGATGGCCAGCAGGAAGAAGACCGATTCCAGGCCTTCACGCGCCACGGCCAGGAAGACCATGCCGATGAGCGCCCAGCCGGCGGCATCGGTGCCATGGCCCAGTGCCCGCTCGACCGAGGCCTGCAGGTCGCCCTTGATGTTGCGCGCGGTCTTGCGCATCCAGAACACCATGGAGGTGAGCATGCCGACGGCGATGAGCCCCACCACGCCCTCGAAGAGCTCCTGTTCCTTCTGTGGGAATTCGGCCGCCATCAGCTGGAGTGCTGCGCCTGCAAACAGCGATAGCGCACTGGCCAGCAGCACGCCCACCCAGACGGCGGGCATCAGGCCGTCACGGCCGCTCTGCTTCAGGTAACTGGCGACGATGCCGACGATGAGGGCGGCTTCGATGCCCTCGCGCAACATGATGAGAAAGGGAACAAGCATCTGGAAAGCGGGTTCTGATCGGAAGTGGAGTGATTCGCTACGGGGCAATGATAATCATTGTTCGTAATACGTGGTAATTCCCGCCACAGCCGCCGTGGGGTGGTTTGGCAGCGATGGTCTCCAGATCGTTGATTCTTCGAGGGATATGGTGCGCGCCTGTGCGCGGCAGGACCCTTGCAGGCCAAAGCCCTGGCACTGGCACTGGCACTGGCACTGGCACTGCGTGTGCCGAAAGCCGAAAGTTGGCCAACAGACGGCCTGGGAGGCCCTTCAGGAAGGCTGCCAGAAGTCTTGCGCTGACGATGGGCACAAAAAAACCACCTCAAGGGTGGTTTCGTTGTTTCAGCTAACTGAAGCTTTCAAGAGTTGGCGGAGCGGACGGGGCTCGAACCCGCGACCCCCGGCGTGACAGGCCGGTATTCTAACCAACTGAACTACCGCTCCTACTCTCAACAGCTTTCAATCAACCGCTGAAGTCATCATTATATCCTGCTTTTTTCGGTTGTCAACCGGTGGTTCAAAAAAAAGCTGCAGCTCGTTGAGTTGCCTGCTGTTTTCTGATCCACTGTTCAAGCAGACTTCACTTGAACGGCAGGAAAACTTCAGTCCAGTGCCTGACAGGTGGTGGGTGCTGAGAGTCTCGAACTCCCGACCTACGCCTTGTAAGGGCGCCGCTCTACCAACTGAGCTAAGCACCCAGTGTGCCGTGCACTGAAGCTGCGATGATAAACCGACTTTTGTGTGCTTTGCAAGTGGGGCGCAAAAAAAACGTCGCCAGCGGCTGAAGGCCGTGCTGGCGACGTTCATGGCGGAGGGGGCAACAGGGCAGCTGGAGTGCCGCCCTGCCCTGCTCAAGCCCTGTCCGGGTCAGTGCGCCACGATGCCGTCCTTGGGCTTGGCGGCGGCCGGCGGCGTGGCCGGAGCGGACGTGGGATCCTCGCCCTCTTCCGGCAGCGGCTGGGGACGATGCACCAGGGCCAGTTCCAGCACCTTGTCGATCCACTTCACCGGCACGATCTCGAGGCTGTTCTTCACGTTGTCGGGGATCTCGGCCAGATCCTTGACGTTTTCCTCGGGGATGAGGGCCAGCTTGATGCCCGCACGCTGGGCGGCCAGCAGCTTCTCCTTCAGGCCGCCGATGGCCAGCACCTCGCCGCGCAGCGTGATCTCGCCGGTCATGGCCACATCGGCACGCACCGGAATGCCGGTCAGCACCGACACCAGCGCCGTGGTCATGGCGATGCCCGCGCTGGGGCCGTCCTTGGGCGTGGCGCCCTCGGGCACGTGGACGTGGATGTCCTGCTTCTCGTAGAAGTCCGGCTTGATGCCCAGCTGTGCCGCACGGCGGCGCACCACGGTCATCGCGGCCTTGATGGACTCCTGCATCACGTCGCCCAGCTTGCCGGTGGTGAGGTTCTTGCCCTTGCCCGGCACGGCGATGGCCTCGATGGTGAGCAGCTCGCCGCCCACTTCCGTCCAGGCCAGACCGTTGACCTGGCCGACCTGGTTGTTCTTCTCGGCGATGCCGAAGGTATAGCGGCGAACGCCCAGGAAGGTGTCGAGGTTCTCGGCCGTGACGGTGATGCCCTTGAGCGACTTGTCCAGCAGCAGCGCCTTGACGGCCTTGCGGCAGATCTTGGACAGCTCGCGCTCCAGCGAACGCACGCCGGCCTCCCGCGTGTAGAAGCGCAGGATGTCGCGCAGCACCGATTCGCTCACCGTCAGCTCACCGGCCTTGAGGCCGTTGTTCCTGATCTGCTTGGGCAGCAGGTAGCGCTGGGCAATCGAGACCTTCTCGTCCTCGGTGTAGCCGGACAGGCGGATGACTTCCATCCGGTCCAGCAGCGGCGCGGGGATGTTGAAGGAGTTGGCCGTGGCCACGAACATCACGTCCGACAGGTCGTAGTCGACCTCGACGTAGTGGTCGGAGAAGGTGTCGTTCTGCTCGGGGTCGAGCACCTCCAGCAGGGCCGAAGCCGGGTCACCACGGAAGTCCTGGCCCATCTTGTCGACTTCGTCGAGCAGGAAGAGCGGATTGCGCACGCCGACCTTGGTGATGCTCTGCAGGATCTTGCCCGGCATCGAGCCGATGTAGGTGCGGCGGTGGCCACGGATCTCGGCCTCGTCACGCACGCCGCCCAGGGCCATGCGCACGAACTTGCGGTTGGTGGCACGCGCGATGGACTGACCCAGCGAGGTCTTGCCCACGCCCGGAGGTCCGACCAGGCACAGGATCGGGGCCTTCACCTTGTCGACGCGCTGCTGCACGGCGAGGTATTCAAGGATGCGCTCCTTGACCTTCTCCAGCCCGTAGTGGTCCTCGTCGAGCACCTTCTCGGCATGGGCCAGGTCATTGTTGAGCTTGCTCTTCTTCTTCCACGGCAGGGCCAGCAGCGTGTCGATGTAGTTGCGCACCACGGTGGCTTCGGCCGACATGGGCGACATCAGGCGCAGCTTGCGGAACTCGCCCTCGCATTTCTTGCGGGCCTCTTCGGGCATGCGGGCGGTGCGGATCTTCTTCTCGATGTCCTCGAAGTCGGCACCGTCCTCGCCCTCGCCCAGCTCCTTCTGGATGGCCTTGACCTGCTCGTTCAGGTAGTACTCGCGCTGGCTCTTTTCCATCTGGCGCTTGACGCGCCCGCGGATGCGCTTCTCGACCTGCAGGATGTCGAGTTCGTTCTCGATCTGCGCCAGCAGCTTCTCCAGGCGCTCGCCCACCGGCAGCGTCTCCAGCACTTCCTGCTTCTGCTCGATGCGGATGGGCAGGTGTGCGGCGATGGTGTCGGCCAGGCGGCCCGCATCCTCGATGCCGGACAGCGAGGCCAGGATCTCGGAGGGCACCTTCTTGTTGAGCTTCACGTAGTGCTCGAACTGCGACAGGATGGTGCGCCGCAGGGCTTCGACCTCGGGCGAGACCGAATCCTCGTCATGGATGTCGTCCAGCTCGCACGAGAAGTACTCGCCCTCGGTGTCGACGTTGGCGATGCGTGCGCGGCTGACGCCCTCGATCAGCACCTTGACGGTACCGTCGGGCAGCTTCAGGAGCTGCAGGATGTTGGAGACGCAGCCAATGCCATAGATGTCGCTGGCGGTGGGGTCGTCCTTCGAGCCGTTCTTCTGGGCAACCAGCATGATGCTCTTGCCGGCTTCCATGGCCGCTTCCAGCGCCTTGATGGAACGCTGGCGGCCCACGAAGAGCGGGATCACCATGTGGGGGAAGACCACCACATCGCGCAGGGGCAACAGTGGCAGGGTCTGGTTGGGAATATGGCTATCGTTCATCGGTTTCCCGAAAAGTGTGCTGACCGCTGTACCCGGGACCGTCCAGGGCGACAGGGGTCAGCATACGAGGCATCTGGGGATGATTCCAAAAGATTACAAGAATACGCGGAGGTTGTTGCGAGTTTCCTTATGAAACCGTGTCCGGCCTGCTGCACAGCAGGGCGTGGGACGGGCGGCCGGCACGATCCGTCGGAAGGTGGCGCTTTCTGAGGCCGCCACGCATCGACAGCAAGCCGAAGGCGTGTCGGCTGTCGGAATGACGGCCGGCATGCCCGGAAAACGGGGACGGAAAAACGGGTGGTGACGATGGGCAGGCACCGCCGAAGCGGGCTGGCGCAAAGGAGGGTGGAAAGAACGAGTGCTGCAGAAACGGGACAGCCGGCCAGGTCTGCACGGAAGGTGTAAACGGGGCCGGCTGTTGTCGATGGTACAGGCCATCGGGTGGCGGATGCAAAGCGCCCGGATGGGCCGGAGCGGGCCCCGCAGCTGCCGGGACTTCCGTCCTGGCGGTTGCAGGGAGACGCCCTGGCCTGTCCGGTGATCGTCAGCTGTCGCCTCCCGAGACCTTGGAGGTCTCGCTGTAGATCAGGAGCGGCTTGCTGGTGCCTTCGATGACGTTCTCGTCGATGACGACCTTCTCGACGTTCTTCAGGCCGGGAAGCTCGTACATGATGTCGATCAGCGCATGCTCCAGGATGGAGCGCAGGCCGCGTGCACCGGCCTTGCGCTTGAGCGCCTGGCGGGCAATGGCCTTGAGCGCGGCCGGACGGATGTCCAGCTCGACGCCTTCCATCGAGAAGAGCTTCTGGTACTGCTTGACCAGCGCGTTCTTCGGCTCGGTGAGGATGCGGACCAGCGTGCCTTCGTCCAGCTCGTCCAGCGTGGCCAGCACGGGCAGACGGCCCACCAGTTCGGGGATCAGGCCGAACTTGATCAGGTCGTCAGGCTCGATGTCCTGGAAGAGTTCCGACAGGCTGCGGTCGGATGCTCCCTTGACCTGGGCGCCGAAGCCGATGCCGGAGCGCTCGGAACGGTCGCGGATCACCTTGTCCATGCCGTCGAAGGCGCCACCGCAGATGAACAGGATGTTGGTGGTGTCGACCTGCACGAAGTCCTGGTTGGGGTGCTTGCGCCCGCCCTGCGGCGGGATCGAGGCCACGGTGCCCTCGATGAGCTTCAGCAGCGCCTGCTGCACGCCCTCGCCCGACACGTCGCGGGTGATGGACGGGTTGTCGGCCTTGCGCGAGATCTTGTCGATTTCGTCGATGTAGACGATGCCCGTCTGGGCCTTGTCGATCTCGTAGTTGCAGGCGGCCAGCAGCTTCTGGATGATGCTCTCGACGTCCTCGCCGACGTAGCCGGCCTCGGTGAGCGTGGTGGCGTCAGCCATCACGAAGGGCACGTTGAGCAGCCGCGCCAGCGTCTGGGCCAGCAGCGTCTTGCCCGAACCGGTGGGGCCGACCAGCAGGATGTTGCTCTTGGTCAGCTCCACGTCGTCCTTGTCGCCCTTGTGACGCAACCGCTTGTAGTGGTTGTAGACCGCCACGGCCAGCGTGCGCTTGGCCTTCTGCTGGCCAATCACGTACTGGTCGAGGATGGCCGCAATCTCGGACGGGATGGGCAGCTCGCTGGACGGCGTGCCGGGTGCCTCGCCCTGCACTTCATCACGAATGATCTCGTTGCACAGGTCGATGCACTCGTCGCAGATGTAGACCGACGGACCCGCGATGAGCTTGCGGGTCTCGTGCTGGCTCTTGCCGCAGAACGAGCAGTAGAGGGGCTTGTCGGAGGATCCTGTGTTGTCGGGCATGCGCTGTATCTCCGGGTCTCTTACTTGCTGCCGGCGTCGGCTTTGCCGGTGGCTTCGGTGCGCGACGTCATCACCTTGTCGATGAGACCGTATTCCAGGGCCTCGTCGGCGGACATGAAGTTGTCGCGCTCGGTGTCGCGCTCGATGCGCTCCAGCGGCTGGCCGGTGCGATCGGCCAGGATCTGGTTCAGGCGCTTGCGCAGATAGATGATCTCCTTGGCGTGGATCTCGATGTCCGAGGCCTGGCCCTGGGCGCCGCCCGAGGGCTGGTGGATCATGATGCGCGAGTTGGGCAGCGAATGACGCTTGCCCTTGGCGCCGGCGGCCAGCAGGAAGGCGCCCATGCTGGCGGCAAAGCCGATGCACAGCGTGGAGACGTCGGGCTTGACGAACTGCATGGTGTCGAAGATGCCCAGACCCGCCGAGACGGAGCCGCCGGGGGAATTGATGTAGAAGTGGATGTCCTTGTCCGGGTTCTCGCTTTCCAGATACAGCATCTGGGCCACGGCCAGGTTGGCGGACTGGTCCATCACCGGACCCACCAGGAACACCACGCGCTCGCGCAGCAGGCGCGAGTAGATGTCGTAGGCACGCTCGCCCCGACCGCTCTGCTCGATGACGATGGGCACCATGCCCAGGCCCTGGGGAGCCTGTGCGACGGCCTGCGGGGCGAAGGGATCGGTGGCCTGCGCCAGGTGCAGGTTGACCTGATCCTCGACCAAGCTGTTGAAGGTCATGAATGCTTCCTCGATGGTGGGGCGGAAATGCAAACCGGTCGGGATGTCACCGACCGGTCTTGCACAACCCATATGGGGATGTTGCGGAGGGCCGCAAGGTGGCGGGCTCCGAAGGAGCCCTGCCGCCCGTGCCATCCGGCGGGCCCGCTGGGGGCGCGGCCGGACAGGTACCGGTGGCGGCAGGAGGGGCTGATCAGACCAGACCCTTCATCAGCTCGTCGAAGCCGACCTCGTGGTCGGTGACCTTGGCCTTGGACAGCAGCCAGTCGACGACGTTCTGCTCGACGACCAGGGCCTCGACCTCGGCCAGACGGTCACGGTCGCTGAAGTACCAGCGGATCACCTCGGCCGGGTTCTCGTAGGTGGAGGCGAATTCCTCGATCTGCTTGCGGATCTGCTCGGGCTTGGCCTGCAGGGCGTTCTCGCGCACCACTTCGGAGACGATCAGGCCCAGACGCACGCGGCGGGTGGCCTGTTCGGTGAAGGCATCGGTGGGAACCGGCGGGGCCTTGCGCAGGTCCACGCCGCGGGCCTGCAGGTCCTCGCGCATGCGGGCAGCCAGCGACTCGGCTTCCTGGGCGACCAGGGCCTTGGGCAGCTCGATGTCGGCCAGGCCGACGATCTTGTCCATGACGGAGCTCTTGGTGCGCGACTGCACGCGCTGGCGGACCTCGCGCTCCAGGTTGGTGCGCACGTCGGCACGGAACTTCTCGACGTCACCGTCTTCCTGACCCATCTGGCGGGCGAAGTCGGCGTCGACCTCAGGCAGCTCGGGGGCCTCGATCTTCTGGATCTTGACCTCGAACTGGGCGGTCTTGCCGGCCAGGTGCTCGGCGTTGTAGTCGTCGGGGAACTTCACGTCGAAGGTGACGGTCTCGCCAGCCTTCTTGCCCAGCACGCCGGCTTCGAAGTCAGGCAGCATGCGGCCTTCGCCCAGCACCATCGGGAAGCCTTCGGCGGAACCGCCGGGGAAGGCTTCGCCGTCGAGCTTGCCGACGAAGTCGATGGTGGCGCGGTCGCCCTTCTCGCCGGCGCGATCGACGGCGTTCCAGCGGGTGCGCTGCTTGCGCAGCACGTCGATGGTGGCTTCCAGGGCCTTGTCGTCGACGCTGGCGTTGTAGCGGTCGACTTCCAGCGTGGCCGGGTCACCGAGCTTCACGTCGGGGTAGACCTCGAAGGTGGCGACGAATTCGGTGGCGTCGGGGCCCTGGCTCTCGTCCTTGGGGGCGATCTCGGGCTGGCCGGCCACACGCAGGTTCTCGGCCTGCACGGCGTCGCTGAAGGCACGCGAGATGGCTTCGCCGAGGACTTCGGAATGCACCTGCGGACCGTAGCTCTGCTCGATCAGGCGCACCGGCACCTTGCCGGGGCGGAAGCCCGGCATGCGGGTGGTCTTGGCCATCGAACGCAAGCGCTCCTGGACCTTGGAGGAAATGTCGGCCGGGTTTACCGAAAGCGTCAGCCGGCGTTCCAGGGTGCCGGTTGTTTCAAGCTGGGAAGCCATCCGTCGTTGAGTTCCGTTGGGTTGGTTGTTCAAGAAAAGGCAGGTTGGTGCGGCTGAAAGGACTCGAACCTTCACACCTTGCGGCGCCAGAACCTAAATCTGGTGCGTCTACCAATTTCGCCACAGCCGCAGGACCGGAAAAGGACCGGTTGCAGGCGCTGCCGCGACGTACCACCGGGCACCGTTGCCGGCGTCGGGGCAGCCCGATGCGGCGCGGGACGTCGTTTCCCGGCAAGGCACGGGCCGCTGGCAGCGCGTCAATCGCAATGATTCTAGCTGAAACAGAAAAGAGGATGCGGGCCGGACCGTGGTTGCGGCACCGCGAGGGGGCTGCCCTGCCCCATTTGCACCGGGGGCAGCCTCCGGGCCGCGTCGCCGGCGTTGTATCCGGCAAACAGCGGCCCGGGCACAGGCCGTCAGGTAGCGGTGTGCTGCGGCGGACGGATGTGGTACCAGGCCACGTAGAGCGCCGGCACCATCAGGAGCGTGAGCGCCGTGGCCACCACCAGACCGCCCATGATCGAGACGGCCATGGGCCCCCACAGCACGTCGCGCGACAGCGGGATCATGGCCAGAATGGCCGCGGCAGCGGTAAGGGTGATGGGCCGGAAGCGGCGCACGGTGGCCTCACGCACGGCCTCCCATGGCGTGTGCCCCTCGTCGATGTCCTGCCGGATCTGGTCCACCAGGATGACGGTGTTGCGCATGATGATGCCGGCCAGCGCGATGGTGCCCAGCATGGCGACGAAGCCGAAGGGGCGGCCCGAGACAAGCAGCGCCGCCACCACGCCGACGATGCCCAGCGGTGCGGTGAGCATCACCATCAGCACGAGCGAGAAGCGCCGCAGCTGCAGCATCAGCAGCGTGAGGATCAGGCCCACCATCAGCGGCATGCCGCTCACGATGGAGGCCTGGGCGCTGACGTTCTCCTCCTCGGGGCCACCCGCTTCGATGCGGTAGCCGGCCGGCAGCCCGGCCCGGATCGTCTTCAGCTGGCGCTGGATCTGGTGCATCACGTCCGGTCCCTGCACGCCGTCCACGACGTCGGCGTTGACGGTCAGCGTGGGGATGCGGCTGCGGCGCCAGAGGATGGGTTCCTCCATCACCTGGCGCAGCGTGGCCACCTGCGACAGCGGGACAGTGCCCCCCAGCGGCGTGGTGATCGGAATGGAACCCAGCGCCGACAGGTCGTTGCGCTCGTTCTGAGGGGCCCGCATGATCACCGGGAGCAGCTGGTCACCCTCATGCAGCGTGCCGATGGTGGCGCCATCGATGACGCCGCCCAACGCCCGGCTGATCTGGCCGCTGGACAGGCCCACGGCACGCGCCCGGTCCTGGTCCACGTCGACCTGGATGCTGGGGCTGCGCTCGCCCCAGTTCAGGTGCGGTTCGACGGTGTAGGCGTTGGCGCGGACCACCTCCAGCACCTGGTTGGCGATGCGCTTGATCGTGCCGACATCGGGTCCCCCGATGCGGAACTGCACCGGGAAGGCCACGGGCGGGCCCAGCGGCGTGAGGTATGCGCGGGCGCGCACGCCGGGGAAGTTGCCGGCCAGCTCGGCCTGCAGACGCGGCATCAGGCGGTTGCGGGCCTCCACGTCCGGGGTCAGCACGACGAACTGCGCATAGTTGGTGCGGTAGAGCTGCTGGTCCAGCGACAGGAAGTAGCGCGGGCTGCCGTTGCCCACGTAGGCCACGAAGCTCTGCACGTCGCCATCCTTGGCCAGCCAGCTCTCCAGCTGTTCGGACTGGGCCCGGGTGGCCGCCAGGCTGGCGCCCTCGGGCAGCCACAGGTCCACCAGGATCTCGGCGCGATCGGAGGGCGGGAAGAACTGCTTGGTGGTGACCTGCATGCCGGCCATCCCGGCCGCCAGCAGCAGTACCGTGATGCCCAGCGTGATCCAGCGGTGACGCATGGCGCCCTCGATGGTCGCGCGTAGCCGGCGGTAGAACGGGGTGTGGAAAAGCGCGTGCTCCGCGCCGTGGCCCGTGCTGACTGCACCGGGCTCAGGTGATGCGGCCAGGGCCTGCTTCGCGTGGGAGTCCGGATTCGCCGCGGCAACCGGCGTGTCGCGACCGCGCAGCAGGTAGGTGCCGATGAAGGGCACGGCGCCGACGGCCATCACCCATGAGATGAGCAGGGCCAGCGTGACGACCGCGAAGATGGCGAAGGTGTATTCGCCCGTGGACGAGCGCGCGGTGGCGATGGGCAGAAAGCCCACGGCCGTGATCAGCGTGCCGGTCAGCATCGGGAAGGCGGTGCTGGTGTAGGCGTAGGTGGCGGCATGGAAGGTGTCCAGCCCCTCTTCCAGCTTGCGGGCCATCATCTCGATGGAGATCATCGCGTCGTCGACCAGCAGGCCCAGCGCGATGATGAGCGCGCCGGTGGAGACGCGGTGCAGGTCGATGCCGAAGACCTTCATGCCCAGGAAGGTGGCGGCCAGGACCAGCGGGATGGACAGCGCCACCACCATGCCGGCACGCAGTCCCAGACTCAGCAGGCTGACCGCCAGCACGATGATGACCGCTTCCAGCAGCGAGCGGGTGAAGACATCCACGGCCCCTTCCACCACCTTGGGCTGGTCGGAGACCTTGCCGAACTCGATGCCCACCGGCAGATCGGTGCGCAGCTCGCGCATGCGGGCATCCAGGTTGCGGCCCAGCTGCAGCACGTCGCCGTTGCCCACCATCGAGACGGCGATGCCGATGGCATCCTTGCCCTGGTAGCGCATCACCATGGTGGGCGGATCCTGATAGCCGCGGGTGACGCTGGCGATGTCTCCCAGGCGGATGATGCGTCCCCCCACGGTCAGTCGCAGCGCCTGGACGGCCTTCACGTTGTCGAACTGGCCGCTCACGTTCAGCCGCACGCTGCGGGCGTCGGTGTGCAGGGTGCCGGCCGAGGCCACCAGGTTCTGGGCCTGCATCTCGCGGGCGATGGCCTCGGGCGTCAGGCCCAGCCGCGCCAGGCGTGTGGCCGACAGGGTGACGTGGATCTGTTCGGGCTGCACGCCCACCAGCTCCACCTTGGCCACATCGGGCACGTGCAGCAGCTGGTCGCGCACGTCCTCGGCGTAGCGGCGCAGCCGCGCCATGTCGATGCCGTCGCCGGTCATGGCGTAGATGGTGCCGAAGACGTCGCCGAATTCATCGTTGAAGAACGGCCCCTGGATGGCAGGCGGCAGCCGGTAGCGGATGTCGCCGATCTTCTTGCGCACCTGGTACCAGTAGTCCTTCACCTTGTCGGGCGGCGACGAGTCCTTCAGCATCAGCACGACCAGCGACTCACCCGGTTTGGAGTAGCTGGTGGTGTACTTGAAGTACGGAATCTCCTGCACCGTCTTCTCGATGCGGTCGGTGACGAGTTCGTCCACCTGCTGGGCCGTGGCGCCCGGCCAGAGCGTGCGCACCACCATCGCCCGGAAGGTGTAGTCGGGGTCCTCACGCTGGCCCAGGCTGAAGAAGGCCAGCGCACCGCCGATGCCGCAGATCAGCAGGAAAAAGAGCGTCACCTGCCGGTAGCGCAACGCAACTGCCGAGAGGTTGAAGCCCTCGCGCCGGGTGGTGCCGGCATTCGCGGTCTGTGGGGTTTCGGGAACGTTCGGCATCGTCATGCCCCGCCGTCCTTGCGCTGCGCGTCCGGGCGTTCAGGGGCTTTGGAAGCGCCCTGCCCGCTGTCCTGGCTGTCCGGGCGTGTGCCGGGCAGTTGCACCTTCTGACCGTCGCGCAGCAGATTGGCGCCGGCCACCACCACCTCATCACCGGCCGACAGGCCCTGACTGATCACCACCCGGTTGCCGCTGGCAGCGCCCAGCACGACAGGCCGGGCGTGCACGGTGGACGACGAGCGGTCGAGCACCCAGACCTGTGCCCCGTCGTCACGGCTGTAGAGCGCGCTCAGCGGCACGCTCAGCACGTCGGCATCGGTGCGGGGCGCATGGACCACGGCACTCATGCCCAGGGCCACCTCATGGGTGTCACCCTGCAGGGCCAGCCGGGCTGCGTAGGTGCGCGAGGCCGGATCGGCAGCAGGCGACAGTTCGCGCAGCATGGCCTCCCAGTGCTTGCCGGGCAGCCCCGGAAACTCGACCCGCCACGTGCCGGCAGAGCGGGTGCGGGCCAGATCGGCCTCGGGAATGGCCACGGCCACTTCCACATCCCCCTGGGCCGCCACGCGCATGACAGGCTGACCCGCGGCCACGACCTGCCCGGCTTCCACCTGCACGGCCGTCACCACGCCATCGACCTTGCTCACCAGCTGGCGATAGCCGAAGGCGTTGTCCGCCTGGTGCGCCTGGGCGTTGGCTGCCTTGAGCCGAGCCTTCGCCACGTCCACCGCGGCGCGAGCCCGATCCACGTTGGCGCTGCTCACGAAATTCCGGGCGTGCAGCCGCTCGGCGCGCTCCAGGTCGGCCTGGGCCAGCTGCAGCTCGCTGCGGGCCGCCAGCTGATCGGCACGGCGGGCGTTGACCAGCGGCTTGAGGTCCACGGGATCGATGCGGGCCAGCACCTCACCGACCGTCACGGTATCGCCCGTGTCCACCTGTCGCTCGATGACGCGCCCCCCGGTCTGGAAGGCATAGCTGACCTCGGCGCGTGCCCGCACCTCACCGGCCAGGGACCAGCCATCCAGGAGCGGCGCGGGCTGGATCACTTCGGACAGCACCGGCCGGGGCGGCTCTTCGTGGTGCGCGGGCTTCTGGCCGCAACCGGCCAGCAGAAAGGCCCCGGCGCAGGCCAGCGCCAGTATCCGGAACGGGCCTCTGGCCGAGGCAGATGGGGGCAGACAGCAGACCATGATCGACACAACGAAAGAAGGAGTCTGTCAATGACCGACGAGTCATCAATTTGACCCATATTATCGCATCCATGCAGAAGACGGTCGGTTCGCTAGCTACAATGCGGTGCCATGAATCCAGCGCGCACCCCCTCGGATGCTGACGGACCGGCATCCGGCAGCCCTGCCCCCGCTCAGGCCTCCAGGCCCTGGCACGGGGTCGACCATGCCGAGAACTTCCCGGTGGGGTCGTGGCTCGTACCCGCGCAGCTGCGCCCGGCGGTGCTGGCCATCTACCGGTTTGCCCGCCATGCCGACGACCTGGCGGACGAAGGTGACGTGCCGACATCCGAGCGCGAGGCGGTGCTGCAGGCGCTGCACGCGGCGCTGGATGAAGCCGCCCGGGGCGCCCCCAGCGGTGTGCCGGTGGTGGATGGGCTGGTGGCCTCGGTGCAGCGCCACGGGCTGCACTGGCGTCATTTCCATGATCTGCTTGATGCCTTTCTTCAGGATCTGCGGGTGACGCGCTACGACACCGAGGCTCAGGTGCAGGATTACTGCCGCCGCTCGGCCAACCCGGTGGGACGGCTGCTGCTGCAGCTGTACGGGGTGGGATCGGACACGGCGCTGGCGCAGTCCGACGCCATCTGCAGCGCCCTGCAGCGCATCAATTTCCTGCAGGACATCGGCATCGATGCCGCCAAGGATCGGGTCTACCTGCCTGCCGCCACGCTGGCTGCGGCGGGAAGCAGCGCCGAGATGCTGCTGGCCGAGGCCCGTGCAGGCCGTCTGGGCGCGGCAAGTCGCCAGGCCGTGCGCCTGGAATGGCAGAGTACTCAGGCCCAGCTGCTGGCCGGTGTGGCATTGCCGCAGCAGTTGCCCTGGCGCCTGGCGGCTGAACTGCGTTTCATCATCGCCGGCGGCCAGCGCATTCTGGACCGGATCGCCCATGCCGATTACGATTCCGTGGCCCGTCGCCCTGCCCTGGGCTGGCGCGATGGCCCCGCCTTGCTGCGCCTGGCGCTTTTCCCCCGCCGTCAGGCCTGACCCCGTTTTCCGTCCACGACGACACCGTTTTCATGACACCGGATGAATACTGCCAGGACAAGGCAGTGAAGAGTGGTTCCAGCTTCTACTACAGCTTTCTCTTCCTGCCGCCCGAGCGGCGGCGCGCCATCACCGCGCTCTACGCCTACTGCCGCGAGGTCGATGACGTGGCCGACTCGCAGGGCGATCGCAACGTGGCCCGGCGCAAGCTCGACTGGTGGGCCCAGGAAGTGGGCGCCCTTTTTGACGGGGCACCCACTCATCCTGTCACGCGCGCCCTGCAGCCTTTCCTGGAGCCGTATGGCCTGCGTCGCCGCCAGCTGGTGGAGGTCATCGACGGCATGCGCATGGACCTGGATGGCGAACGCTATCTGGATTTCGAGGGGCTGAAGCTCTACTGCCGCCGCGCCGCCGGCGTGGTCGGCTGCCTGATTGCGCGGATTTTGGGCTTTACGCAGCCGCAGACGCTGGAGTATGCCGACAAAATGGGGCTGGCGCTGCAACTGACCAACATCATCCGCGACGTGGGCGAAGACGCGCGCAAAGGCCGGATTTACCTGCCGGTGGAAGACATGCAGCGTTTCGGCGTACCCGCGTCCGTCGTCATGCGCTCCGCACCCACGCCCGAATTTGCCGCGCTGATGGCGTTTCAAATCGGCCGCGCCCGCGAAACCTACCGCCAGGCCGTATCGCTGCTGCCCGCCGCCGATAAGAAATCCCAAAAGGTCGGCCTGATTATGGCGGCGATTTACTATGCGCTGCTCAACGAAATCGAGCGCGACGGCGCAGAAAACGTGCTGACCTACAAAATCGCCATCCCCTCGCCGCGCAAAAAGCGCATTGCCTTGAAAACCTGGTTATTCGGATTCAGACCATGAATGATACCCAACGACCGAAAATCGCCGTCATCGGCGCAGGCTGGGCGGGGCTTTCCGCCGCCGTGCAACTTGTCGGCCGCGCCGACGTAACCCTGTTCGAAGCAGGAAAACAGGCCGGAGGGCGCGCCCGCTCGCTCGAAAA
>ERZ772935.477-NODE-477-length-16000-cov-3.986014_pt1 | contig 16000 bp, 11 predicted proteins | sample MGYA00511683_ERZ772935 | MGnify/ENA primary metagenome ERZ772935 (study PRJEB29015, sample SAMEA2738086) | human oral metagenome | biome: human oral; feature: human-associated habitat; material: saliva | place: China | collected 2228 ...
TCGCTTCAACAGCTTTTGGATAAGATTTGCGTCCTCCCTCCTCAAAGTGGATGAGAATTTCAAGAAGGAGTTCTTCTTGAAAAGGGTCAACTAGAATGGCAGAGTCCGTCCGTTCAAAAACAATACCTTGTTCTTGCAAGAGATAGATAATCTTTCGAAGCGTCGCCATTTTAAGGTCCTGTTCTTCTGCAAACTCCTTGAGCGGACGTCCGTTGGTTTCAGTATTTAGAGCTTCTTCCTCCTCTATTAATTCAGTTTTTTCAGTTTGTGGTTGTTTCTCTCCAAAGACTTCAAATTCTTCGCCATCATATTCCATAATAGGGATTTTTGCGTAGGCATCATAGAAGGAGAAGCCTTGGTCGAGTGGTACGTAAGGGGAGAAGAATTCCCCAGCCAAGTCTCCGTTATTTGCAATATAACCTCGTCCTTTAACTTTGACGCCATTGATTTCATCGAGCTTTTTAAACTCCTTGGTTTTGTTAGCATCTCCAAACATCATGTCGTAACCCGTTGATTCCAAGTGGCCAACGGAGAGACGTTTCATAAAGTTATCTCGAAGAGCTGTCTTGATAAATTCACCGTCAGGCCGTTGCATGGCAAAGATGATAAAGACGCCAGCTTGACGCCCTTCTAGGACGAGCTGAGAGAGGTATTCCATGAGTTCTGATTGGAGGCTGTAGTCACGGTCAATCTTGGCCATAAGGGCTGCCCACTCGTCGACGAGAATAAATTTTGGTGTCATGCCGTAGTGCGTAAAGTTCTTCCCAGCTTGAAATTTGGGTGAGTTAGACATGAGCTTGTAGCGTTTTTCCATAAAGGCGACATTTTCTTTAAAACACTGAATGATATCTTCTTTACTTGTATAGACACGACCATGAAAGACGGGAATCTTTTTGAGCCCAGCCAGGTCAGAGTTCTTTGGATCACAGATATCCACAAAGCCAATTTTAGCGAGTGCATAGATAATGGTCATAAGGACTACGGTTTTTCCGCCACCAGTTCCCCCACCAATGAGCAGGTGAGGCTCCTCGATATAATCCCAAGTGACATCTTTCATAAGTTGGAGTTTAGAGCCCTTGACCTCGACCTCGTTAATGGTGATACGGCTATCAATGCGGTTGATGGCAATGTCATAGGTGATAAACCGTTTATCAAAGGTTTTATTACGAAAGTCCCCATTAAACATGACTTCGAGAGTCGAGCCAATATTGAGAAAACGGTCCTGAAATTTATTCCCTTCCAGGATAAAACGAACTTCAATTTTGTAGCGAGACTGTTTCAAGTAGACCTGAGGAAGGACAATCTTTTCAATCGTTTTGTTTTCACGTCTGATATTTTTAATCAAATAGAGGTTATTTTCTATCAGGAAGCGAGATAAAATCCGTAGGCTATTGAGCTTTTGAAAGAAGACGATTTTCTCGTAACACATCCGATTCAGTAGGTAAGCCACCAGGCAAGAAGCAACAAGGACACCCCCGATAAAGTAAACTTGTGGCAAGGGATGGTCCTTCAATTCTTCTAGGTTAAGATAGCAATAATTTCCAATCGCTAACAAAGAAGGGAACCACCAGATAAACCAGGTGATTCCCCGAATATGACGATAAAAGGCCCTAACTCTTATCCCACGATAGGTAAAGAGTTTCATAGTGCATCACCTCCTAATTATCCTTTTTGTTGTCTAGAGGTTTGTTTTCCTTAAGAGGTGCCCCTCCATTCTTTTTCTTGATTTTAGAAGCAAAGAGCTTGTAAATATCATTGCGGTTTACGTGCGTATGGGTGATGACGATATCTTCCAACTCTACCTCTTCTCGGTATTTAATGCCTAGATCTTCAATTTCAGACTGAGCCATATCAGCAATGGTGAAAAAGAGGGTTTCATGTTGGACAGAAGAGTGAATCGCCACAACAATCCCACGGATTTCTCCTGTGTTGACTTGGACGAATGAGCCGTCAGGATTTCGTTGGGTGCGATCTTCTTCAAAGATGATATCAGGGCCTTCAATGCCACGGAAAGATAGTTTTCCAAGGACTTCAGGTACGTTTAGACCATCCGTAATGACACGATAGGTCTTGTCTGCAATTTGTAGTTTTTCTCCGTAGTTTAATCCAATTTTAGCCATATGTATTTCTCCTTTAGTTTCTTATTTTTTAAGTACTAATTTTTCCGCAAAGACATTGAGGGCTGGGGCAACGGAGTTACCGTTTAGAGCTGTATCTGAGAGAAAAATCGGGTTGATAGCTTCTACAAGAGCATCTTCTGGGAAGACCGTTGTAGAAGCAGGTGTGATAACGTGGAAGGCCCCATGTTTTTCACTATTAAGAATATGGCGTTGATATTTACCTTCCTTACCAAAGATAAAACGAGGGGCATTTCCTAATTTTTCGTAGTAAGCAGGGCCGATAAAATCTGGTTTCATAACAAGTGTTTCTGGAATCATAGAATTTTCCTTTCTGGTTTTGAGCAAAAGAAAAAGAGTTAAGCTAATTGCTTCACTCTTGAGTAATAGTGGGTAAATAGTTTACGTTTAAACTGTCGACTATAGAATTGAATATCACCACTAGGGTAGCTATTTCTATGAGCTTCTTGAATTAAATGATCGAGGTCAAGAAGAGTTTGTGCATAGAGTTTAGCTTGTAGTTTAGGCGAGTAGCTAAACATACCGTAGGTGAATTCATAGTTATCGTAGAGGCGTTTACATTGTAATGCGAAAAAAGTTAGTCATAGTATTCTCCTTTATTGTAAGCGTAAAAAAGCTACTAAGATAAAAGAAAGACTTAGTAGCTTGAGGGTAAGTCTATCTCAAAAGATAGACAGCGGTAAAGAAAAGTTGTTTGGTTGGAAAGATTCCTCTTTCCACGGTGGCAACGTTTAGCAAGGTGCTTTGCGTCAATTACCATCGCTTGCCCGGCCAATCTCTTTAGGTAGTCCATGTCACACCCAAGGGATTCTCTTACGCAATCTTGCGTAACCAGTTCACTTTACTATTCGGCAAAAGTGCTAATGGTCCGAAATGCGTGGAAGCCCACAAAATTACTTGTTTTTTATCTTCACTTCAACCATAAAACAGACTTGACTTTACTTATCAAAACAATTACAATAAAGGTACGAAGTTTAGTGTAGTTTGATAGTCAGTCCTCTGGTTGTCAGACGCACTTTTTATTTAATTGTCAATGATCATAATGCTGAAAGTTTGGCGTTATTATTTTTAAAACCGATATAACTATCAGCTATATTTAAATTATATAACCATTGGTTATATATGTCAAGGGATAATTTGAAAAAATGAAAAATATTTTTTAGAGGTTAAAAATGGAATTTTCGGAACGCTTAAAAGACCTTAGAAAACAAGCAGGACTAACACAAGTTGATGTGGCAGAAAAACTAGGAATTTCGCAACCAGCTTATGCTTCATGGGAACGTGGAGTCAAAAAACCTACACAAGAAAATCTAGTGAAGATTGCACAGATTTTGAATGTATCTGTAGACTATTTAGTAGGTAATTCAGAAGATAAAACAGATGAGTTGGATAATATTGAACTGCTTTTCCGTATGAATTCAAAAGGGCTTACTGAAGCGGAAAAAACAGTCTTCAAAAAAGAACTGATTGAATTTATGGAAGAAAGGAAGAAAGCGTTTAATCATGGCAAATTGGAGTAATTTACTTGGTCCAGGAAAGAGAATAATGTTTAAAGGAGGAAGTGAAGCTTTTAAATGGGGTTTGGAAGAAAACAGGAAACAGTTGGTAAAGGATAAATTGAAGGAAACAATTTCAAATATGATAAAACTTGTTGAGTCAAACTATGATGCGGAGACTTATCAGAAAGTGAAAGATTCGATTGATAATTTCAAGGATGATATTCTTGACTATGTTGATTGTGAAACCATATCTGTAACCTTAAAACCAATTGTAATTAAATTTCGGAAAAGCATTCAAGCAATTAATAATTTATCTCAAGATGAGTCATTAAAAATTATTAAATATGCGGAAGAACTTACTAATTATATAAAAGCACAGACCCAGAAGCAAACATTACAAGAAAAGAATAATTTAAATAATATAGTAGATAATGATATAGATTATGAAGTTAATGCATGCCAACAAGAAAGTAAATGTTATATTGAAAGCATAAGAGAAAAAAAAATATTTGTTCCAGAAAGTTATAATGAATTTTTTTCTGAATTAAAAGAAAAAAGATTTTTAATTATTGAAGGTAGCGCAGGGATTGGAAAAACAACTTTATCAGAGTGGATTTTAGAGAGAGTATACAATGAACATAAGGATGTTATTGTCTTAACAACTAATTTTGAAGATATAAATAAGACAATAGATTGTTCGCGTAAATTTGTCATCAAGGGAATTACAACAGTTATATATTTGAATGACATTTTTGGAAGTAACGTTTTAAAAGTGGAACCTCAAAGAGCGCTTACGGCTCTAGAAAAATTAGAGAATAGTGTTAAAACACATGCAAACTTATTTATAATTATCAACTCACGTGATAATATGACTCGACTTTTAAAAGATAAACTAAAAGATGAAGAATTCAATAAATTCAATAATTATATTAAGGAGTTATCTACTCAGAGTTATAAAGATAATGAAAAATGGAGATTTATTGCTAATTTTAGAGAAGAGTCATCTAGTGGGATTTTCGAACAACTTACTCGTGATAATTTAGAGTGGCCCATAAAATATTTAGGTAGTCCGCAATGGGAGATAATAGAAAAATTTAATCCTCGAATAATAACAAGATTTTTAAAAAGTACCGATGAAAATATGACGGAAGAGGTAGTAATCCGTAATTTAGCTACTATACTTCGTAACCCTTTTGAATTTTATAAAGAAGAGTTAGAATCATTAAGTCAAGAAGCAAAAATTTTACTATTTAACCTATTCTTTTTAATCCCTTATATGCAATTTACTAGCGTGGAAGGAAAAAAATATTTTAAATCTTTATCTTATATTAATTTAGATACAGAACCTAACACGATATTATTAGAGTTGTACCAGTGGATTGAAGCACCAAATGAGATAAGATTTAAAGATCCAGGAATAATTGATTTTATTGATTGTTATCTAACCTCACCGAGCCCTAATTCTATCCAAGCAATTACCACAATTGAAAAAAGTTATTATTACTTTAGACAGATATATAATATAAAAAAATCAGAAGATATTGTTGAAATTTTATTTAAAAATGAGTTTGAAGATGAACTTGAATTTTTGGGAAATAAATTATTTTACTTAATATCTAAAAATAGAGAAATTGATTTAAAATTATTATCAGATTACATTGATAGGAGTGACATACTTTACTCTAGATATAAAGATAAGGATAGTTCAGATTCTGAACTTGATTTTAATATGACCAGTATTAGGATTGGACAAATTATTAATGGTGCGTTAAATTCTCCAAATCATGACAAAGTTTTTGAATTTTTGTTTTTTGGAACAAATATAGATTGGTCGAAGAGAATACATGAATATTATGAATTTGAGGAAATTGTAGAGGAGTTTGTTTTATATATTAATAATACAATGGACTTTTCAATAGAAGAATTTATTGAGGGTTTTCAAAACGAAATTTCGTCTTTTATTGACAACTATATCATAGCAGTTCAAAATCTCATTGATGAAGAATGGTACACATATATATCAATTGAGAGTGATACTAATGAAAGTTTTTTTAACTCTTTAGATTATCAAGAAAAATGCTTTTTTAAAAATCAATTTATTGATGAAGTATCCCCTATAATTGATTCTATAGTAAAACAAAATCTATCATTGATGCCATTAGATAAATTATTATTGAAAGTGTCATTTGATTACAGTATAATAATCGAAAGGCTTTTATGGCAGTATGAAGAAAAAGGTTATTTCGATATTTATGAATTCACACGAGGCTGTCCAGATGATTTCAGACCAAATTGTCAGGATTTTTGGGAGACAGGAATTAGTTACGATTCAACTGGAAAATTTAAAATAGTAGAGGATTAGTAGACAATCTTCTACTATATTTGTATAACAAACTAAACCAAATAGGTTTAGTTATGCCATTCACACATAAGGGAGGTAATGTTCTTTGGGTGAATTGTATGCAAGAGTAAGTAGTACAACAAAACAAGTGTTATATCAGTTTATGAAAGACCAAGATATTTCTTTACTAAACTATAATTTTGACTATTATTTTCGGTTTTGTATTCAACAAAATAATATTCAAGTAATACCCCACCATTTCTCCGGTCAAAAGATAGAAGGCTTGACAGTAGTTGATGAATTGGGGACTAGTTTCTCTTATGAAAGAGATAACCCAAAAGTAAAACAAAATTTTACACTTTGCCATGAATTAGGACATTTCATTCTTAAACATGATGGAGATTATTTTGCAGAATCGATTGCCAACCAAGAGAACTTGTTAGAGCGAGAGGCGAATATCTTTTCGGCTGTGGTATTGATGCCAGATATTGTTCTTTTATCAAAAATATACTATAGTTGCGAGACCTTCCATCAAGTAAAAAATAGTCTTAAAGTTTCAAAACAGGCTTTATTTTTTCGTCTTTTGGACTTTTTACGTGAATATTATTCTGGTAAAGACAGTGAAATCAAACAAGCAGTTGAGACATATATTGAAGGGAAGAACGCTTCTATTTTTCGTTTGTTTCATGATATTAGGGAACAAATTATCGAGGAGTTCCATCAGTTTCAACCTTCATTTATAAATCAGGTTAAGAAGAGAGTTAGTGAAGTAGGCTTTACAACGAGTATAGAATACCCAGATTTATTGAATCAAGATAATTGGAAAGTAATTAAAGATAATAGTATCAATTTAAAAACCTGGCTTATTTATAACAAAGGAAAGTCAATTGCATATGTTTGGGATAAAGAAAAATTCTCAGATAAAGAGGCAAAGAATAAAGCAGAATTACAATTATTATTAATGTGAGGTGAACTATGTATCAGCCAGAAAAACTAAAAGCTCGTAGAAAAGAGCTAAAAATGACTCAAAAAGATATTGCTGACAAGCTAGGAATCAGCTATCAAGCCTATTCTGCATGGGAACGTGGAGTGAAAGAACCATCCAAAGAGAAAGTAAAGCGACTAGAACAAATACTCAAAGTACCAAAAGGTTATTTTACGGAGATTGAAATTGTTCGTTTGTATAATACATTGTCGAATAAAGGTAAAAATCAAGTAGTAGAATATGCTCGTGACTTGATGCAAAAAGAGAAAACACAACAAGTAATATCAGTTTCAGAAAATCTCTATGAGTACCATGTATATGAAAAAATGTCTGCTGGTATTGGTGCATCCGTTTATGACAATCGCAACTACGACACTGTTTATTTCAATGAAGAACTAGCTCATGATTTTGCCTCATGGGTTTCAGGAGATTCAATGGAACCCAAATATCATAACGGTTCGGTAGCTCTTATTCGTGAAACAGGTTTTGATTATGATGGGGCAGTTTATGCTGTTGTATGTAATAATCAAACCTACATTAAACGAGTTTATCGTGAAGAAAAAGGTTTGCGTTTAGTTTCTATTAATTCCAAATATAAGGATATCTTTATCTCATATGATCAAGATCCACGAGTAGTAGGAATCATTGTTGGGAATTTCATGCCGTTGGAGGGCTAATTTATGAAGTATTTTTTGTATTCACAAAAGTTTTAAAGTGATAGCTTTATCAATTACTAGAGAATATATTACAATTAAACTACTCAAATATCTGATATTTGACTTTAGAATTTGAAATAAACCGGTAGTAGAATTATCCTGTATTATCCAGAGAAAAAAGTTTTTTTGGTTGGTGAGGGGAGTCTGCTTCAATTTTCTATTTATCAATATCATAAAAAATTATACAATTGAGTTGTTTAGTAAATTATATATTTAAGGTGGTATTATTATGGTTGTTAGATTACGTTTTGGGGAAAAAGATTCTTCAATAGAGAACTTCACCTATGACGGGAAAAATGAACCTACTTTATGCTTTTTTCCAAGAACAAGAAATAATATAGAAAATAAAAAGATGACTTTTGATATCCATTTTTACTATATGAGTAATGGTGAGATGACAAATTCTATAATTGGAGGTGTCCATCTATTTTTTATTAATAAAACAGATTATAATAAATTGTCTCCGGGAAAATATCAAAACCTTTCGGATTTTAATATGGAAGGACTAGTCTATTCCTTAGGGACAACAGTTTCTTATTATCATTTTTGGGATAAAGTTATCGACAAAAGATTACCAAATAAACTTGGAGATATTATACTTTCAAAAGAAAACTTTACTCAGTGTATAGAGAAATTTGGTAAAGCTGAATTTTTAAATATTCCAATGGGAAATATTTCCAAGTATTTGGTGGAGTTATCCGAATTAATTTTTGAATTTGATGATAAAGCGAACTATCTTGATATACCTAATTCAGAAAAATTATATGCTAATAACAAATTTGCAGAAAAATATAGTGAATTATATAAAAAATATTTTGATAAAATAAAATCGGGCAATGCAGCTATTGAATTTTTGGAATTCATACGTTCACGTATTTATACTAATGAGGAAGCTAATTTAGATTATGATGAGAGCATTATTGAAGAAATTCAAAAGAAATATGCTAAAAACACTAAAATAAGAGCAATAGCTCGAAAGTTATTAAATGCACACGTCAGGGCTGCTTTTAAAATAATCGAAACAATCAAAAACTGTTTAAAAGTTGAAAGTAATTTTTTAGAAAATAATAATGTTTTTTTAGGACATTACACTTCGATTGCTACATTAAAACTTTTGCTAGAAAACCAAAAAAAGAGTCTTGATAGTGAAAAAATAGAAAATGATAGTATTTTGTATGTTGAAAATATGGCTGAACAAAATCAAAAAAGCTACATGAGACTAACCAATTCGAGATTGATGAACGATCCGCTTGAAGGTAAAGTTATCACGAATTTCTTGGATAATACATATGAGCAAGAAGATTTTTTACCTTCTTCCATTTATATGATGTGTGTTACTCCGAATGTTGATATTTTACCAATGTGGCAACAATATGGTGATAGCGGAGCGGGTGCTTTTATCAGATTAAATAATGAGTATTTAGATTCAATAATTAAGTGTTCTAAAGCTGAAATATATCGAGTTTGTTACATTACCTCAGATGGTGAAGTGCATGTAAGTCATATGGGCAAGGACGAAGAAGAAGGTTTGAAAAAACAATTAGACCAATTAAAAAAACTATGTGAACGAGTAAAAAGGGATCAGAATGATGAATATACTGAACTAATTTCTTCAGTACAAGAAGATATCAGTTTTTTGTTTAAAACAATGGACTATTCGTACGAAGAAGAGTATAGGATCGTTGCTTCTAATTCTAACAAATCACCATATAAGATTGAATGTGAAATGAATAAAGATTATCCGTATCCTTTTTTATATATCTATTTAGATGATATTAAATATGAAGGTAGTAAATATACTGAGGTAATTATTGGTCCCAAGGCAATAGATATTGATTTTCTTGGACCGTATATTCATTATTTGGACCCAGATATAGATATTAAATCATCAAAAATTCCATTTAGATAAATTATTAAATAATTTATTTCTATAATTTACAAAATAGTATTGGAATATGTGATCTTTTTAAATCTTAGAAAAAACAAAACGAACAAATTAACATTTCTGAAGATAGAAATGTTAGTTTAGTTCGTTTTTTCTGTAGTGAAAAGAAATTTTATTCAAAGCTTACTATAGTTTTCAATAACTTCTTCATAAGTAACATAAGTTTATATAAAATCCAAATAAAAAATAGCGGTGTATAAAAACGTTATTATATAATGAAAACTTTATTGTAAAATTTAGCTATGAATAAAAAATCTAGTACAAGTATTGTTGTACAAAATATCTACAAATATTATCGATTGAAGGACTCTAAATTAGATTCACTAAAGTCGATAGCAAGATATATAAACGATCCTGTCATATCGATTGACGTATTGAAAAATTGGTCTTGTGGAAGATCAACGCCTAGTTTACACCAACTCGAATTACTGGGTTATTATATGTCCATTCACCCGTCACAATTAGTGATTGAAGGACTTGAATTTTCTTTGAATAGGATGCCTATTTGGAAAGATAATATTGTTGAAATCTTTTATTTGAATTTTGAGAAATATAATCGCCAAAGAAAGGATTTTCCAAAATATTTTGATGAAGAATTTATGTCCTACCGTTCTTATCGAGAAACTTTAATTACTAAAAAAAGTTCAATAAGTTTAGATAAAATTGATAAAATTGCTGAAATTTTATCAGTTGAAACAGCCACATTAATGGAGGAACCAAATGAAAAAAAAGATTAATTCACAAAAGAATGTTGAAGCGTTGTCTAATGTACTTCAGAATACTGAAAATAATATTCCGATTGAGATGAAGAGAACATTTTCATTTAAAGGGAGAAAATCTCCTGAGGTGATTTCGAAAGTACTAGAGGCTTTAACAAAATCCGGAGATGTTATCTTTGATCCATTTATCGGAAGTGGTACATCTATTATCGGTTGCCATTTAGCTGACCGACAATTAATTGGTACAGAACTAGATAATTTTACATTTGCAATGGATAGGGTATTATTTGAAAAAGTAGACAAAGATGAATTGAACAGTGCCATAAAATACATTGAAAATAATTCAAAAGATTTTATACTTTCTCTGTATGAAACAGAATGCTGTGGGGAAAAAAATTATATAAAAAAACTATTATTTGACCCCAAAAATGGGAAAGAAGGCTATTTTCATCCAGAAGCAAATCGAGAGATTAAAGATGGAAAGAACGTAAAACTATTGTATAAATGTCCTATTTGTGGAAATAGGGACAAGAGTTTTACAGAAGAAGATTGGCAGAAGATTCAGGATCAAATGAAGCTTGCAGTAGATAAATTTCCAACGGATTCATTAATTGAAAATAGTCGTATTAATATTACTCGTTCTACAGGAGCGGATAAATATGATACATTTTTCTCCCATCGAAATAAACTTGCACTATTGGCGTTACAAGAATCCATCTCTAAATTAGAACCTTCAAACTCAAAGGATTTCCTACAGTTTTGTCTAGTTTCTTCATTAAGTCTAGCAAAAGTGGCGATGTATGGAAGTGCTACAGATATTTTGTATCATGTTGTATTAGAAAAAGCACAGGATATGAATGTCTGGTACTTGTTTGAGAAAAAAATTGATAACTTTAAAAAGTTTCAAAATAAGTTCTCTAATGTGCTTGTCGATAATTTCTCAGGTTCAGATAATTATTCAATCTTTAATTCTGATTACTTGACCTACCTGAAAAAACATCCAGAATTGAAGGTAGATGCTATTTTTACAGACTTTCCCTACACTGATCAAGTTCCGTATTTGGAGCGAAATCAGTTATTTAGAATTTGGTTGCAACATTTTGCCGAAAATAAATCTGATTTCACATTATCTAATCATATGTTAGAAGATGAAATTGTTGTAACTAATGCTCCTAAGAGGAAAAATAAAAATTTAGAAAATTACGTTATTGACTTAGATCAGATGTTTAAAAGCTTTGGGGAGGTTCTTCCTGAAGGTGCCCCTGTGGTATTCTTTACCAAGTTAGGTAAAAAGAAATACTTTAATGTTTTTGGGAAAATCATTGATTTAGCTAGAAAAAATGGTTTTGAATATATTTCTCGAATTAGTGTCGAAAAGAAAGACCCAACGTTGAGAAAACAATCTGCTTTTCGTAATACATTAATTAACGAAGTGGTCATTGTTTTTCAAAAACTAAATGATAATGATAGATACCTCTATATTAATAACGAGAATTATGAAGCAAAAGTAATAGATATTGTTTATAAAAAACTCAAAAGTTTGAAAGATAATCCAATTACTCTTACTGAATTAATTCTGGATATTTCTAAGAGCATTTCTTCTTCTGGTGAACATGTTACTCCAAAAATCATTAACCGTCTAAAAGAGGTTATAGAACAAAATTTTTATATTTCAACTAATCAAGAAGTTCAACTATCTAAAAATGTTCTATATCTTGACCAAGAGGACGATTCAACTCTATTTAAAAAATTATATGAGTTAGTTCCTGTTTATGTAGAGAAACTTTTGAAAAAACAAAATAAATTTGTACTTGAGGAACTCTACTTAGAACTAATTGATGATTTATCAGATGGAAATAATCAAACGTTACTTGATATAATCAATGATGATAAAAACATTGAAGAACTATCTTCTTTGGTGGCTGATAAGACTGACATTGATGGTGATTTTTATGTTAGAAAATCATTACCTAAAAATATTAACCAAAATGCTGTTGATATAGCCACAATGGACCCATATGATTTTGAGGATTTATGCAAACTACTACTAGAAAAAGAAGGGTTTGTAAATGTTCATCGAAAAGGTGGTAGTGGTGATATGGGAGTTGACGTTGTAGCACAGCAATTTAATGGCAACTCTAAAGATTTTTGGCTTGTTCAATGTAAACGTTGGGTTAGTAATGTAGGTTCAACACCACTGCAACGTTTAGTATCAGAAAGAGAGAGATTGGGAGCACATCAAATAGCTTGTTATACTACATCTGATTATACTAATGATGCTAAAAAAGTAGCGAAAACTCAAGGTGTAATTATTGTTAATGGACATGAGTTGTTACAAAAGTTAGACAAGTACTTTAAGGGTAAGTATTACAATTCTAATATTTAAAAAATGGCATCTTCTTTATTGAAGGTGCCATTTTGCTGTTACTTTATTCCAAATAAAATGCTCTTCGAAAATATCAACTAAGGTTTTATATTTTTTTGAGAGAATTTTTAACCAACCGTTGCTTATCAAAACTTCCATTAAACCAAAATCATATAACTCTGGAGTAGATAATTCACCGTTAATTTCGAGTAATTTTTTTGCCTCTAGATATATATTGTGAGCAATCTCCTCGGGTGTTATGTTTGAGTTATATGTACAAATTCTATGTTTTGTATTTTCAAAAAATAGAACCGCATCACCGGATAATGATTTTTTGGGGCTAATTATATTTTTTATTGTCTTAGTTTTTTTTATATGTTCCTGAGAAATATATTTAAATCCATTTTTCTCTAAAATCTCAATTAATTCGACCCAGACAGTTAAATTACTATCATGGAAGAATAGACACATAATAGAATCTTGCTTTAATTTTTTTTCACACATATTAAAAACTTGGTCTAAAAGCTCAAAATATTCTGACTCCCCTCTTTTTCGAATTGGTGAGGGAGAGACAACAATTTCGTCTTCTAAATTAAAATTTAGGTTAACAATGGGTTTATATAATTGCATGTATTCAGAATACAAAACCTGATCTTTATATGGTGGATCCGTTATGATTAAGTCTACTGAATTGTCTGGTATTTCATCATGTGTTATATTCTGACTCCCTTTGGTTAATAGTAGAGCAGAGTTGGGGGTTAAATCAGTGAAAGATGAAACTATTTGAGACTTAGAATAGTTTTTTTTAGTATAATTTGAAGCTATAATTATCTTCTTTATTCTTTTTTTTAATAAATCTAGAATATTTTTTTCTACACAATTCTTTTTTGGAATCCAGAGGGGCCATTGAGAGTTAGAGTGTAGATCAGTGATTTTACATAAATGAATGCAAGACATAAGTAGATAGTTTAGTATATCTGGATTTTTCGAAGATCTAATGAACGAAACTATTTCGTTGAGAACAGAAAAGTTTCGAGGTGTAAATAAATCTGATAAATGATCATTATTTCCAACTGCTATTTTGCTATTTTGTATGAGTCTTTCATCTTGTATAAAGTCTTTACAAATTAAGCTTAACATCTTTTCTTTATCCAGCTTGTCGGCTTCTTTAACATTTTTTCCACAGTTAGGGCAGTTGTAGTTTATAGCTTTGATATTATAGTCATTAATAGTTCTAGAAGGTTTATCGAAAACAACTTTAGTAATTATTGCATTGTTGCAATCACAATTTGTACAATTTGTGGTATAGTAAAAAGTTAGTTCTTCAAGTTTTTTTTCAAGCTGATCGAAAATTTCTATTAAATCGCTCGTTTGAAAATTATTAATAATATTATTTACAATGAAACTAGGCATATCATTAATATCACACCCAATTGCCTTACGGTTTAGTGGATTCTTAATTGATTCTAAGATTGTAACTCCAGAACCCATAAATGGATCAAAAATGGTATCGCCCTCTTTGGATAAGTACTGAATTAATTTATCAATTATATTAAAGGACTTTTGGGACCAGTATAGATGTGTATTGTAAATTGGATTTTTTGATGTTGGAGTAGTTGTTTTTAGATCATATCTTAGATTCAATAAAGAATTTGGTTCTTCGTTTTCTGATGAAGATGGGCCACAAATGATTAAGTATTCAAAAACGTTCTTAGTAGTACTGTTTCTATGGTTTGCATGTTTATAGCTTTCTTCAGCGATGCTAACATTGTTACTTCCAAAAATGTGTTTAGCCAAACTAATAAGATCTTCAATAGACACTGTGTATCTATTTGTTTTCTGATTGATACGATCTTCTGGATATGCATAGCTGAGTGCTAAAGTAATATTATTATCCTTACAATATCGACAAAGTTCTTTAATTCTGAGCTTTGCAGTACTTTTTTTACTAAGATCTGACTGATTCCTACCTTCTGTGTATAAACCGGATGTAAATTTTCCTCTTGAAATCGTAGGCATGGGGAAATCATAATTAGCAGCAACATTAAGCAAATGGTAATACCTAGAATATTGCATGTCGGTGTATGGTGGATCAGCGTAAATCATTTTTATTTTTTTATTATTAAAGATTTCTCCCTTAGTGATATCTTTAATATCTAGATTGTAGATTTTATGTTTAGATTCATTGCTATGCTTTTCTGTAGAACTAAAGACAACGAATTCGCCAAGTTTCTTTATTAATAGAGGGAAAATACTTTTGCTTCTTTGTTTTAGATGTCTTGCTATGTTCTTTACTGGACTTAGAGGTTGTGCCATATGTCCGTCTTTAGCAAAAACAGTTTCTTTCATTGCAAAGAATAGACAGCTAAACAGTGTATCTACAACTGATTTATTCTGAAATGAATGTATAGTTTCTACAATAGTGTCGATTGTAATAGATTGTTCGATTCCAAAATAAGATCCCGAGTAATAATAAGTAAATAAATTATACTCTCCTTGTGTACGTAGTTTTTCAACGCTAATTTCGTCAATCCCGTTCCAGATTGTAGGGAAATTTTTATATAAAGCTATTAGACCATCGTTATTTCTTGTTTGGATTAATTTTCTTTCGTTTGCCACATGTGTTTCAAATTTTTTTAAATTTTTCTTGATTTTTTCATTAAAAATATCAGAAAATTCGCTTAGAACTGCTTTTAAAACATTCTTATCTGGAGTATTTAAAAGAGCAGATGAAATCATTGATGCATAAAGTTCAGCATCATTAGCAAAAATTATATTTTCATTTTTAAATGCTGCTCCAACACTGCCAGATCCCGAAAAAATATCAAAAAACACATCTCCTGGTTGTAAATATTTTTGGAGATTCTTCTTTAAAAAGGGTATCAATGAAGATTTATTTCCTTGATAGTTAAGTATAGTTGGTGTTGTCATTCTCTCTCCTTAATCATGTCATTTTATCATTTTTATTGAATAATAACAATTACAAATAAAAAAAAATACTTAAAGTAGTCGCATCGGAATTAATAAAAGAAGATATAATATGCCTCGTTTTCATTGATTTTTTCTTTACTATACTATACTTTATTAAGTATAGAGATAGAGCTGATTAATTGTAGACGGATGGGAGCAGTATCCTAGATAGTCTATGAGATTTTGATTTAGAAGAAATAGTAATTGTACACCTTAAAATACGAGAAAACTATTATATTTTATCAAATTCAATTGTGAAGAGATAATTGAAAGAGTAAAAAATACCCAGTAACTAAAGAAACGAAGTTAAAGGTGATTAATT
>ERZ772935.486-NODE-486-length-15936-cov-9.899566_pt1 | contig 15936 bp, 25 predicted proteins | sample MGYA00511683_ERZ772935 | MGnify/ENA primary metagenome ERZ772935 (study PRJEB29015, sample SAMEA2738086) | human oral metagenome | biome: human oral; feature: human-associated habitat; material: saliva | place: China | collected 2228 ...
ATAAGCTCTCGCTTGTGACAAGGATTCCTCTGGAAGATGAGGTAGATTTTCTAACGGAAAGAAGACAACTCACTTCTGCTATTGAAACAGCTTTAGCATCAGATAAAGCGCTGATGATACAGTATTATCCTTTGGAACAAATGTGTGAGACCAGACACGCAGCATTATTGACAGCTTCTTATCTCTTCGTTGAAGAAGGGGGAGAATTGTTGGGATTTGATGTAAATCAAGAGGAGTTATATCGTTTTAGTCAATACTATTTCCTTGAGAGATTGTATAGCTGGCTTGCTATTCCGTTTAGAGAGGAGGATTTTGAAAATGGTTCTAATTGAAGCTACTACAATGGACGGTGGTGGATCTAAAGAAATCGTCATGAATCCTGATGAACTACAGGCAATCATGCGTTACATCACCACAGTTGAGGTTTCATTTCAAAATAATTTGGCTCCAAAATTGAAGAGCCTTTCTGAAACAAAATATTATGAGGGTGGAGAAGCCTCGAAAGCAATGGAGCACTATTCTAAAATGCTCAACAAAGTGAATGAAGTTGGCGACCTATATCGGCGTGCCAATAGTGAAATTTTAAGTATGATGGGACAGTGGCTCCAACAAGATGCTCAGTTGAGAGATGATTTTCTAAATGGTCTTTCTTCTAATCCTACTCTCGTACAAAACTTAGAAACTCTGGGAATGATTCCGCGAGGTGACCAATGACCAAAGATGTAGAACTTCATTCATCGACCTGGAAGACGATGAAACAAGCACTGCACAAACTCTGTAATCCAAGCCCTCCACCTTGGAGCAACACTTAGAAAGAATAAATGAATAATTTTATATAAATTATATAGTTCATATAGTTTGTATAAATGATACAAATAACAATACTTCCTATCCGTCGTAAAAATATATAAGTATCTATACAAAAATAGTACCTAGACAGCAGGATGCGTCACTGTCTTTTTATGTTAAAAATTTTAAGAAAAAAATCTTCACCACTCTTAACCTAAAAATAGAGCAGACCTCTACTGTTTCCTCCAGATATTAGCTTTTTATCAACGAATTATAGGTTAATAAAGACTTCAAAAAACTACTCTCTAAGAGAGAGTAGTAGAAGTAGTATCTATAATTCAGATAAACCATCTTTAACTTGTTCATCTAAAACATGGGCATATAAACTTACCAATGCTGTATTAACATGCCCTAGTTGTTGGGCAGTAGTGACTTCGTTGTTAGTAGCTTGGTATAATCTGGTAGCTAACGTATGTCTCAACTTATGAGGAGTTATCCGTGTTTTAAATACCTCAGAATACTTAGCGACTGTTCTTTCCATTGCAGCACCTCCCATTCGTTTGGCGATTCCGGATTGTGTTGATAGAAAAAGAGGTAGTTTATTATCTTCTATATCTACTTTATATCTACTAGAACGTATTTTTAGATATTGAGTAAGATATGGTTTAGCAAATGGTGCAATATGAACATTGTCCCTTTTATTCCCTTTCCTTGTCACTTCAACAGTCATTGTATTGAGATTAATATCAGACATATCAATATTGACTGTTTCACTCAGTCTAAGACCAGAGGCCAACATTAGAGAAATGAAAGCTAAATCTCGTTCCTTATTTTTATGGTAAGAAGACTTGGCCCTATTACTTAGATTAGCTTTTTTAACATATCCCTCAGAACTTTCATCATCTGATATAAACTGTAAGAATGCCTCAGTATCATCTCCTAAAAAGAGCTTAGATTTTATTCTCCTAGATCGTGCTGCCAGCGTTTCTTTTTGTTTTATCTTTAGTTCTAATTTCTTCATTACATTTCGATGAAAATACGGCTCTCCGTGCCCGTTTTCTGTCTGTTCAGTTAAATACTTAAAGAGTCCAGATAAAGCTCTATAGGTGCGCTGTATTGTTACTTCAGACATAGATCTAGACTTACTTTGAGTTGTGTTTAACAGGTTCCGTTCTCGGAGATATATAAAATATGCTTCAGCGTTATTTTTTGATAAATTTTCAAGCAAATCAAGTGGAATGTCCCTTGTGGTTGATACATGAGCAATATCCGAATCAATCAACCACATGAAAAATCGACGAAACTCATTTAAGTATTCGTAGAGGGTACGTTTGCTACGTCCTGCAAATACTTTAGATTGGTACCATTCTGTTATATAATGTGGCAGGAGCTCCAGTTGTTTATTAATATTTTTTTGTAAGTTAATTTCATTTGCCATTTCATTCGATCCTCATAGTTTAGTAGTACTATTATAGCACATCTTCTTTTAGTAATAAAATTATACTTTTTCTACTAAAAGTATTTTCGATAATAATCAGGTTAAATATTGTAATTCAAAAAGTAATTATTTAACGAATAGTTCATAATCATGAGACAAAACATTGGTGAAAATTTTGAAAACAATAAAAAATAGGAATTTAATTCCATTTTTTTGAATTATAAACTTTTTCTAGTTCAAGTAAATCTAAGCAATAATTAGCAGTTGCTTCAGTTATAGCTATCCTATGTTCAGACTTTACTTTTACGGCCCGAACATCCTTACATCTCTTTTTTATTGAATCCTTATTTGGGCGTAAATAATTGATTTCATTCATAAGAAGATCATAATATAATGGATCAGTCATAAGAATACCTTCCATATTAATAGCGCTTCTATATTGTTCTGGAACGGGAATCATATTATTTATTAACAAATAAGCTATCTTCTCGTTATTTTTATCAAATATAGGAATATTGACATATGATGTTCTCTTCCCTTTATTTGATGTTAAAGGAACCAAATAATCAATACCCTCAATTGATAACATTATTCCAATGTAAGGACGCGTTTTTTTAGTTTTACCAACAAATTCTTTATTAAAAGGGACACGGCTATCAATTTGACGTAATTCATTTAAGTAATTTGTATCTACTCTATAAAATTTCATTTCTAATAAACTACTCACTTCTGCACTTACAAAAATTGGGCTGTCGGTAAGACAACCCAATTTTAAAACTTCCAGTAAGGCTCGGAATCTCCAAAATTAAAACTTCCAGTAAGGCTCGGAATCTCCAAAAAAGATTTTACTCTTTATCCTATGGTAATTATATTATATAACAAACTTTTTGTCAAGTATTTCACTCGTAAACGTTTGTGTCTGAATTTGAGTCCCTTATCTGTTTGAGACAATCGCTTTTCTTAGTTTTTTAAGCCTATTAGACATAGCTATTCCTCAAATATATATTGTGTTATAATAATTTTTGGTAGGTGGTCATGGAGGTGACATGCTAGACAAAAATAATAACCAAACTCATTATGGACGGGGAAATCAATACATTGATCAAAGCGTTACAAACAATATATTTTTAACATACGGTGACTCTCAACCTAGTAGCTCATCAGATAATCCTGGTATATGGGCCATCATTTTTTTAGTAGTCACACTATCTTTAGGAAATCTGCTTCTTGGTCTTATTCAAGAACATAAACAAGTAATTATTATGACTCAAATTATTCTACTTATCATTGTCAATTGCTATGTTTATTTCAAATCAAAAGACATGAAGCTACTAATCACTGAAATGGCTCCTTCTGTCCTAAGCATTCTAACGACAATATTCTCGGTTAACAATCAAATCCCAGCTAACTTTCAATCAATACTGGATAAGATGAGTACCACCCCTGATTTATCTTCTTGGGAAAATATAGTAAAGAGTTTTTTCAACAGCTTTATACCAAAAGCCCTTGAACTCATCTCTCAACACTCTAGTAGTACTATCATTCTTACAGTTTGCTATATCATTCTAGTCCTCTCAACCATTCTTAGTCCTTTGTTGATTGGATTTAATGCATTCTTTAAGAAATCTGTTAAGAATTATCCAGCTTATGCATTTACTATTGCCTATTGGATTTTTTTCTTTGTTCTAAAAATGATTCAATAGCCGTATAACAATAAATCAAGGCGGTCACAGTGAAACTAATTAGTATCGGAGACAATAAAGTTTGACCTCCACCTACCAGCCTTAAACAAGGAGTATCCTAAAAAAGTATAATTGGTCACTTTAGTAAATATTTGTACTAATAGTTTCATTTGTTTCTTCCTTCACCTGGTTAAATATCAGGTGTTTTTTGATATTAACAAATTGTAAAATCAATATATAGCTCTTTCCCTAAATATAGTCCATCAATTCTAGCTTAAAGTCTAGAGTCAACCACAAGGCTTCATCCGGAGTTGACTGACTAACTTGACTCCAAGTGCCATCTCCTGCTATCTAGGAATCGATGATAAGAATTGTATTAAGCATTGCCAATCAATTTAAGAGTAATCCACTGTTTGGAAGAATATAATCTAGAGATACACTTATTTGTGAACAATCTTCCAGTAGAACTTTATCTTCATAACTCAATTTCATTATAAAACCCCAAAAAAGTTATTTTTGCTGTCTAACTTTTGGGGTACAGTTCAACGATCGCATTCTTTAAATCACTATGAAGGTTTGTAAACACCTGACCTGGTAGCTTTGTATGAAGATCACTATCAATCTGGTAGTAACCATCCTTATAAAGCAAGAGGTTGGATGAGTAGTCATTCATCAGGTTGACCAGAGTTTAAAGAAGAGTCCCATGTACCTCTACTAGGTAGGTTTGCATACTCGAGATGGCCTGACCTTGGAGATTTTGATTGTTGATGAAGTCTGTCATGGCCTTGTTTAGGATCGCGACCGACTCTCCCCAAGCATTCATCGTCTTTTGACTTTCCACCTGAACAGAGGTGATATCATCAAATTTTATCTTGTAACTCATAGCACCTCCCTACTGCAAACCAGAAAACAGGTTTTGTCCCAAGACAGTATCTGTACGAGCCAATTCTTTTCCTGTAGTTGCCATCAAGGCGATGTCCGCTCCCAATAAGGATGTATAGCTCGTCATCAGCTGACAGAGCTCATTGAATTGTTTTTGATATAGGGCCAATCCTACTCCCATTATACCACAAAAAGAGAGCGTTTTCGCTCTCTTTATCACTCCAGTAATTCTACCTTCAAACTCATATCTGTGGGGTGTAACACTTTCTGAACCGCTGCGAGAAAGGCCAAACCGTTGTCAGATGGAGAATGCTGGAATGTGATATGGATGATTTTTTTGTCAAAGTTATCGCCATATCGTGCCACATATTGCTTGCTTTCGAGGAAGTAGATGTAGTTGTTAAGTTTTTCTTGCAGAATTTCAAGATGGACTGCTTCTATCTCTTCCTGCCAGCTGACTGGATCCACCAGAAGAAGCTCTAAATGATCATCAACTATACCAATAGCGTCAAGTTCGCTAGGCTCCAGTTCTGAAACAATGGCTTGGGTGACAATTTGTCTAAATTCCTCTGCTGTAAAAAGACGACGAGTATTTCCTGGGTTTTTTAAAATAAAAGAAGGATGATTTTCGATGAAGAGCTTACCAGACTCTTCTTGTGTATATTGTTTTTTAGATTTCCAAAAACCATAATCTGCATAATTCATCAACTCTTTACTAGTATGTTCTCCAGACATATAACTATCTGCAGCTTCTTTGGGGATTTCTTGAACTACTTCTGGCATGGTAATATTAAAAGTTGGATAACGCAAGAAATACTTATCCCCATCTTGACAAATTTCTAACATATCTTTTTGACTTACATAAATTGATTCCATTTTTATCTCCTTTGTCATTTACCAAATATCTATTGATTTATTATTCCTTAATGCAAATGAACTATCTTTTGAGACTTCATCTGAATTCTATTGGCTGTTCTTATGATGTCATCCTCTTTACTATAAAGGCCAGTTTCCTGTTTCGGCATAAATCATAACCTCATATGCTCCCCTAGAAGATTCAAATGCTTTATCCATCAGTTCTTTAGTTATGGGATAGCGAACTTCTGGACCCATGGCTCCGCCAATTTCTTTAAAGAAACTAATTTCGTAATAACCATCAGTTTCATATATAATAAATCCATTACCTCTATGTACAATCGTATCCAATTGATTATAATCTTCTAACTCATCTTTCTCTGGCCAACGATGATGTTCACAATAAAACATTACTTCTAAAGAATCTTTTTCTGATTTTGAAACACGTTCTGCTAATGCTTGGCTAATGGGAAAATTAAGCACTTCTTTCCCTCTACTCCACATAATCTCATAGTCATTATTGTTTTTTAATACCGTACAATTTTTGTATTGCTGAATTTCTGTTGTCATATAAATTTGCTTCCTTTATTCAATATTGCAGAATTATCATAGAAAATAAGATTTAGTTTGTGCGCGCAATCCTTATCAAGTTCTTCATTATCTTCTTTCGCCAGTGAAAATTATTTGCTATACACAAATAGAGAATAAACAAAAGCATGGAGTGGAAAAACAATGGCAAAAAACCAGGATATATTAGGTAGATGGTCAAGGATACTAACAAACTAATAAAGCTACCACGAAGTACAGAAGAAACAACAGCTCCACTTTTCTTTACTACTTCTAGGAATTCTAAGTACTCCAAATCTGTAAATAGAGCAGGATACAAATCCAAGTCTTTTTTAAAATAGACATCCAGCAATTTCCCGATAAGTAAGGAAATACAAGAGAATAGAATCAAATAAAGATACTTGTGCTCAGGTATACTAAAGATTGTCAGACTATTCAGGAATCTAATAAATGGAAGAACTAGTAATATCAGGGAAAGAATAAAGAACTGTTGACTTTTAGAAGCTCTTTCTGGAATCGAAAAATACAGTTTCCTTCCTTTTAGGTCATAGTAAACCAATTTGTTTTTAAACTCTCCTAGATGAACTGGTCCTTTATAATGTTTATTCTTTTCTTTCATTTCCTTCTTTCAGTTTTTTCTCCAATTGTTTTAAGACAACTAAAATATCGCTTTGATAATCCATGGTCTTATCTACAAATCTTCTCGCTAAACTAAAAAAACTAATGTTATTGATATTTTCCCCTCGTTCTATACGCTTAGTTAGCTTATATATATCCTGTATAATTCCCGGGTATAACTTCTGGCTTGGATATTCTAAGTCAATTAAATCTTGTAATCGTCCTATATATTGGGTGTATTTGTTCTTCATAATTGAATACCTTATTAACTTTAATCACTTCGTTTAATTTTCACTTTGATATGATATAACACCAACTATCTCATATTCCCGCTCTTCTCCAGGTACAAATGCAATGTTGACAGTCCATAGAAATATGAACATTGTTAAAAACATTAAACAAAGCATGGCAATATTCTTCAAATACATGAATGCCAGAGCAAATATAAGAGCTAAAGCAAAAACACATAGTCGCAATAGAAGAATTTTTATGTAAAAACCCAATGAATTTACTGGTTTTATCTTAAAATAAATAGATTGTTCCAATGATCTATTGAGTAATTTTTCCAAACTGTTTTTCTTTTTAGAATATAAAATCTGAAGCAAACTAAAAGACAATAATAGACCCATGACTACTAAAATCAAACTAGTTACTATCGAAAAATTCACATAAAAGTTGGCAAATAAATCAATATGATTCATACGAGCCCAGGCATTCACAAAAACTGCCAATCCTGCAGCTAATGATGTTGGAAGGATTAATTTGCTCGCCTTAGAGTTTTTTTCTTCGATTTTAAAAAGTTCTTCATCTGAGATAGCATAAACTTTCTGATAAAAATACCAGTTTAAAGGCAAACAGAAATATCCGAGAAAATGTTTAGGAAATCTATCTAATAGATACTGTTTCCCCTGATAATGAAATAATAGGTATCGAAAATTCCCTTTATAATATAATTTTATTTTTTGCATTTTAATCTTTACTAATCTAAGAAAACATGAGTTTTCCCCAAGCTATGAGGAGTATCTTGATATCGGCTACATCTTATTTTAGTTTTTTACCATTTATTCTATATAAGTGATGGCTTTCAGTTCCAAAAGCAACATTAGAAGCCGACAAATATAGAAAGATGATTGCATTGGCCATTAAACCAAAAAGTAAGTTACCTGAATAGAAATAATACAAGGACATAAAAAATGCTAGCCCACCAATAACCACTATAAAGCCTAGCAATTGTTTAAAGTCAATTTTTACTGGCGTGATTTTATAGTATTGTAAATGCTTAAGTTCGCGCCCTAGTACAAAAGTCATCCTTCTTTTCCGAGAATAGTAAAATAATTCAACCAGAACATATGTTAAAAGACAAGTCATTAAAAAGAGTGCCACTTTATTCGTTTCAAAATACTTCGTGATGTCAATCTTGTTCACGCGTAACCAATTATATAAAAAGACACTCAGTCCAGCACCGAGAGAAGCTGAAACAGTGAGTTTTGTAGCACGTTCATTTTTTTCTTTTATTTTAGAATACTCATCCGATGTAATAGGATATACATGTTGAAAGAAAAGCCAATTTATAGGTGGAAAAAGATATCCTATCAAATGACATGGTCTTCTATCAAGTAGATAGTATTGATGATTGAATTCAAATACTAAGTACCGAAAATTTCCATAAGCAAAACGAATTTTTTCCATTATTTCTCCTTAGTCACAAACAGATCACTTCTACTTATCCCCTTTGAACTATACCCCAACAAAATAGCCTCATATTGATCTCCTAGTCGATTAGTATCCTTCAGTTGAATCAACCACTCCTTAATAGTTTTTAATTTTACAATTGATGCATAGAAGGTTTGAAATAGTCTGTTTGGTAGGTAAAATAGATTGTATTCATTGTCACTTGCATCTACGTAATAAATCTTGTTTGATTCTGAAGAAAAATTTATTTTTTCTTTAGTCCTAGAATCAACCGAATAAAAATCATCAAGTTTTTCTCTAGTTAAGTGTTCTTTTAATATTTTGATATCCTCTATATCATTTATTAAAGTCATGAGTGGGAATTCAAAATCTGTAACTCCTCTTTTAACAAAGATAGCAAAATATAGCTGCGCCAACTCCTTGTTACGAATTTTACAGTATTCCAAACTAACCCCTCTTTCATTTAGTGAAATAAAAAATTCGTCTTCTCTTTTTTCTAGAATATAAATCATATCCACATTATCATATGCTTGCAGCTTGTTATTTATTGAAATAATTTCGACATTGCTGATAAACCTTTTCAAACTTACAATATATTCATTATCAAACATTAGTATTTCTCCGGAATAGATTCCATATTTATTTTTTATATAGGATTGAAATCACAGCATCAAAACATTACTTTTCAATAGAATTTAAAAAGTTATCAATATCTTGGCCTTCTAAACTTTTGACCTTAACTCCCTGATCTTTAAAGATTCCTAAAGGTGTTTCGACTATTTTTAAGACTTCAATGTCTTTTCGACCAATCTCTTTTGCCCATTCTAATTTGTTTATCTGCTTGAATCCCAACTCATCCTTTATTTGATTTTGGTTGGCATCTGGTTTTATTTCAAACCAATCTTTCTCAATATTCCTTCGAATCATCCCACTACTAACATAAAAAGAATGCCCCTTATATTGAATCTCATAATGAATACTGTATAGATAGTCTAAATTTTCCATCTTGACTTTTTTTGAAAAGAAATCATCAAATTCCTCTCCCCAAGAATCTATATAATTGCTAAACCCTCCATCTTTTGTATCACTAGTTAGAACAATCCAATCATTATTACTAAGACCTTTTGATACATTATATTTTTTACCCCGATAAATTGCAATCATTATTCACTCCTATTTCAATACTTTCCAACCATATGGAATCCCCCATCCGTTACCTAGACTTTTAATAAGCTGTCAATTCTATTTATCCATAAAGAAAATTGAGCATTTCTTCTTTTCATATATGCAGCATCGGAATCTAAGACATAAAAATCCGATAAACCGTCTCTTGGGAAAAACATACTTTTGTAGATCTTTCGAAGTTTCTCTATACATTCATTTGGGAGTTCGGGATTTTCTATATTTTGTATGATTGCTATCATATTTTTAAGCGTCTCTATAAAATACTTAACATTATGCTGTTCCTTGTACTCTGATAAAAACTCTATTGATTCAGCTAAAGAATCCGTTAATTCTTTTTTAAAATTGGTCATTAGGCCATTCTCCAAAATTTCCTTTACTCATCAATAGAAATCGAGTTTATATCCGACATCTATATTTGACTATCTCATACACTTCCTCAACAGCCTCTTCTTCATTTTTAAAGTACGCAATTTCAATCAAACTCTGGCGTTCTGTTACTTCATAGACCAGAAATTGATTTGATTTCGAATCCAGGAAGTACCCTATTGCAAACTGTTCTAATGCTTTTTGGTTTAGATAGATTGTATGATATTTAAGCTTACTTCGATTACACTCTAAAAAAGCAAGTAACTCCTCTTTTGTCATTGTAGTTTCTCCGTTAGTTTTATGGCTTTTTAAATTAAGGTGATTTTAGGTTGTTTCCTTCCTTCTTCTTTCTCCATATTTAGGATCAATGATACTAAATAAGCGAATTTGTTCTACTTGAAGAAGGCTATTATAACGATCAAAATCTCCATTAGCATTAGTCCATGCATTCTTTGATGCTATTTTAGTAACATATGATTGCAAAAGATAATAAAGAATATCTTCCTTATTATCAAATTTTTTCTCAGAATTTATTTTGCCACGTTCGACACCAACAATGTAGTAATAATCGTCCTCTAAATAAATAGTACGTCCTTCTGGAAAAAATATATATGGTTTTTCTTCTGTAAATAAATCCGACGGATTCAGATTCGGCTCCCCTATTTTTAATAGTAACTCCGTTAATTCATCTTTTATAAGTGTTATCATCTTATTTGTTTCCATACACCTATCCACTTTCCACTTATAACCATCCCTTAGCTTTTAAAAACTTATCTGGAATACGAAGCTCAATTTCTGCCATGATCCCTTTTAAGTAGCTGTCCCAGTCTGTTATCTGGCTATATACAACTGGCTCTTTAGTGATTGATATCTTCACTTCTTTTGTTAAAACAATAAAGAACTCACACATGTCATTCTCATAATCAAATTCAATCGCGAAAAAATCGTAAGCCTCAAAGTCTATTTTGAAAGTTTGATGATTGGGTTCATAAACTATATCGTATATACAAAATGTTCCAATTCGCTTGGCAAAAACTCTATCCAATATGTCGCAGAATTCATCCGCTAAAATATCCATTTCATTTTCAAACATTGCAATATACCTCTTCTTTTATACCATCCCTTAGCTTTTAAAAACTTGTCGGGAATATGAAGCTCGATTTCCGCCATAATTTCTTTTAAGTAGCTATCCCAATCTTTTATTTCACCAAAGGCGACCATACTTTTACCACCATTCAAAGAGGCTCCGTATCGCTCACCTACAAAAATAGAAAAGCTACAAAATCCTCTATCATAGTTGAAGAATATTAAATAATAATCATACGCAACAAACCGAATTCCAAATCGCTGATACGGTAAGTACTCAACAACATCCACAATTTTTGGCTCAGTGATACGCTCACCAAATACACTTTTAATTTTTTCACTAGTTCCCAATGCTAGTTGAAATATTTGATTCTCTTCCATAAAAACTCCTTCTATTCTTTATAGCCATCCCTTGGCTTTTAAAAACTTATCCGGAATCCGGAGTTCAAGCTCATCCTTGATTCCTTTTAAATAACTATCCCAATCTGTTATTTGGCTATATACAGCTGGTTCTTTAGTAAGGGATAGCTTCACTTCTTTTGTCAAAACAATAAAAAACTCACACATGTCATTTTCGTAATCAAATTCAATCGCGAAAAAATCGTAAGCTTCAAAGTCAATTTTAAACTCATGATGATCAGCTTTTTCAACAATATCATATATACCTAAACTATCCATTCTCTTCCCAAAATAAGTTCGAATCATTCGGCTCGTTTCAACAGCAAACTTCTCAGTTTCATTTAATTCCATATCACTATTCTCCTCAAAGACATCATTTCTTTAATATCTATTTGATCAATTCTTTAATAAAACTTCTGCTCTATCTGAATCTAGAAAGTCTTTCAATAGTTGCAAGGTGTGTTCAACAGACTTTTTATCACGGCCATACACTCTTTTTATGCTTTTGTCATCAATTATCTGTGACAACAATGTGACTGAAAATCTCTGTTCATCAGCTTGAGTGAACCAAATGTTAAACAAGCCACCCTCTCCAGCTTCTAATTGGGTATTTTTACCAGTTGATGATATCCCCATCGTCATATGATAACCCTTATACATGAACGGAAAATTAAAATTTTCATCTTCTCCTTCATGAATGGCAATCGTATCAAGGTCAATCGAAAAAATTTTCTCTAAAGCTTGTTTGACATTCTGATAACCCAAACTATCTCTTGTAGGCAAGTAACCTTCGCTCATTGATGAGCCCTCCACATATTTCCGAAATTTTCAAACTGCTATTACTTTGATGTAGCCCTATCAACTATTTTTCCTGTCTTTAGATTGACTTTTAACCTTCTAGCATAAAAATCAGTCGCATAAAGCCAGCCATCTCTCAAAGTCATCTGTTCAAAGGGATAAATATTATTACTGTATCCACTATTATCAATCTTCCAAACCACATTTCCACTAGCATCAACTCTTAAAATGTTACCTTATTATCTAACGAAAATTTTTGAATTCCTTCTTTCTCATCTTGTTCAATTTCTTGAATTCTTTCTTCAGAATCCTGAATAGCTTTTTGAAAAATATTTATAAGTCCATCTATATTATTTTTATCTGAAAATGTATCTCTTAATTCCATTTATATCCTCTTTCTAAATCCATAAAGCGCCTTCTTATAGGTTAATGAATTTTCAGCATATTACCAGTTTTATTGATTATTCTGATTTTCTTCCAATCGGGATGTTCCTCTTCTATCCCTTTTTCTCTTGCCAAACTGGGACCAGTAGAAAGTGATTAAAGGGAATAACCGTACCCATAACTGTTGAGCGGAGTTTCTTCCTTTGTTTATTTCCTTCTATTTCTTTATTTTCTTTACTCTATTCACTTGTTTTATTTTTGTCAAACACATTTTCCCCTATTTCCGTCCAAAACCAATATTCTCTTGGAATTAAATCTAGGAAATATTGATATTCCCCAATCCATGGAGCTGATACATACTCTTCAAAAGAGATAGACTCTGCGTAATTTGAGTACAACAACAAATTATCCATATCAACAAATAAAGATGGGGCGAAATCATAAATAGCGTTCAGTTTATCCCTTTTATACTCATTAGTAAAGACTTTCTTTAACTCTGAAAGGTCGCAACTATATTTTTGCATATCCTCTAAAAAATAGAGGACATTCTCGGGCAATAAAAACGGGGAGCGCAACCTCTCTTTATCAATATGTTCTACACTATATCTCGCTTCTTCGTAATTAATATACCACAGCTCCAAGTCAGAAATATACCAAGAATACTGATTTTTGTACTTAAAAGCGACAACAATATTTTCACCATATTTTGCTCTAATCATTTTTCTCCTTATTCAAATAAGTCTAGTTTTATAGCACTCAAGGAAATAGACTTTTGGAGCGCTATTCAAAACTATTTTTTAAAATTTCATATTCATGACATGCCAGTTCTACGAGCAAGATGCTCACGGGTGTTCCATCTTGAGAAAATCCTAATTTTGCTCTCCCATTAGTCAGATACATAGTTTCCTTAGGATTAAGCAACTGTATTTTCAAAAAGTCTTTAGACAAAAAGTCATCAAAGGACCGCCTCCTATCATGTAGTCCATTTGTAAACATGACAGTATCACGAAAAACAGGAATGCCTTCTATCTCTTCCACTTCTTCTAGACTCATGTCATCCATTAAAGTCACATTTGATACCTGGACAAGGATAATATTCATCAATCGAAAAGAATCTGGATTTATCCCAATCTCAAGTAGGCTATTATCACCTACTAAACGGAAGTAATCTTTTCGCATATATGAGGGGAAACTCGAACATTCAATAGTAAGAGGCGTATAATAGTCCACCTCTACATTGTAGGTATCTTCAATCACATGGCTTAATGTTAACATAGTCGACCCTCTCAATTTTAAATGATATGAACTAAACTGATAGAATAGTTCTCTTACTATATCAAGTTTTTTAGCCATTAATCAGAAAGCACTTTTTTACATTATACCATATTATAAATCTAGTCCAGAAAAGATTGCAAAGGCTTTTGAAGATTAGAAAAGAGAAGACAAACGCCTTCTCTTTTTCTAACTTACTCTGGCAATTCTACCTTCAAACTCATATCTGTGGGTTGTAACACCTTCTGAACCGCTGCGAGAAAGGCTAGGCCATTATCAGATGGAGAATACTGGAAGGTGATATGGATGACTTTTTTAACAAAGTTATCGCCATATCGTGCCACATACTGCTTGCTTTCAAAGAAATAAATATAGTTGTTGAGTTTTTCCTGCAGAATTTCCAGATGGACTGCTTCTATCTCTTCCTCCCAGCCAACTGGATCCACCAGAAGAAGCTCTAAATGATTATCAACTGTACCAATAGCGTCAAGTTCAGTTGGCTTGAGTTCTAAGGAGATTGCTTTTTGTAACAGTTCTTCAAATTCTTGATTGGAAAACAACCGTTTAATAGATGATGGATTTACTAAAATACGAACAGGTGAGGATCTAAAGAAATTTTGTCTAGCTACTTCTTTACTTTCCTTAGTCACCCATTCTCCAGTTTGTAAGAATAGTTCAACCTCATAAGCGTCCTGTTCTGACCTTAAAGCCTTATCCACTAATTCTTTACTAACTGGATAAGTAACTTCTCTATCTTGAACACCCCCTGTCATCCAAGACATTGTATAATTGCCATTTTCTTCAGTTATAATAAACCCATTTCCTTTTATTATTCTCACGTTGATACATCCTTTCTTTACTGGAATATATTAGAAATCAAATAATCACCTTTTTGAATTTGATCAATAACCGCTTCTGGTATTCCCCCTTTTGTATAACCACCAGGTATCCATAATCCATCCCATGCCCCCGGTTCATTCCCGGATGGCATTCTAATATTCTGATAATTTTTTATATCAATCAATACTGGGGAATCACCTAAATATCCAGATTCTAAAGCTAGCAACTCTTCTAGCACTCTAGGATCCCCATTTGAAGCCTTCAATGCTTGCTCATATACAGATTTAGGTAGCACATACTGCCCATTGGGGTGACCAATACTACCACCAAATCTTTTATTTGCATCATCAAATGATTCTTTACTCATAACTTTAACAACTCCATCATCAAACAGGGATAAATGAGTCTCAATATCAGACTTAGAATATATCTCTTCTGGTTTTGGACGCTCTCCATTTTTCAATTCAAGTATTGAAGCACTATCTTCCGCACTGAGTTTAGCATGTGGTAGTTTTTCCAGCTCCATCTTAAAGTTTTCAATTTTTTGATTGCTACTATTGATTACATCAATCCTAGTTCCCTTCGGAATTTCTACACCGCCAACAAATTTGCCTTTCCCCTTACCAACAATGGCGCCACCATTTCTTTCGATATTATCGAGGATCGCTTGGCGTTTGGAAGAAATATTGCTAGATGCAGTATAGTCTTGAATACGAATCTTACCATTACTATCAAAACCAATTGCGTCGACTTGTACCTTTTTTATCTGCCCGTCAATAACAGTTGCTATTGTAATTCGATTCTCAACATGGCTAGCAATCTGTTTAAAGTTTTCAGTTTGAGCTACCTTAAACTCTTTACCTACAGTTTGATTCTGCTTCAGGTTATTAACCTTCAGTTTCCAATCTGACATAGAGAGTGGTTTTTCTCCCACGCTCGTCTTGTGAGCGACATAATCATTATAATCAGCCCTAATCTGCTTGACCTTCGGTACATCCACGCTGACTGTTGGATAGGTTTTCAGCTTAGCGAGGGTCGTATCAGCTGTGCTGGCTTTTAGATGCAGGTCTTTCCTACTGCTCA
>ERZ772935.496-NODE-496-length-15819-cov-3.867483_pt1 | contig 15819 bp, 9 predicted proteins | sample MGYA00511683_ERZ772935 | MGnify/ENA primary metagenome ERZ772935 (study PRJEB29015, sample SAMEA2738086) | human oral metagenome | biome: human oral; feature: human-associated habitat; material: saliva | place: China | collected 2228 ...
GCCCCGGATAGACATCTATCCGGGGCTCCACTCCTTGCTACGCCCGCCTACTTTTCAGCGGCGGCAGGATGCTGCGGCTCTTGTTCCTCCGAAGATTCGTCCGCCTCGAAGCCCACGTACAGTGCCGCCAGCGACGGAACCGTCGCCTCCAGCACCTCCTGCGCCTCCTCGGGGCTCGGGGCGAGCTTCGCGCCGGTGAGCTGCAGGTACTCGCGCACCGTCATGGGCTGCGCCCAGTCGAAGTGCTCACGCACGGCGGTGATATTCGCGCCGGACTGCAACACGTTAATGCCGTGGGCAAGACCGATATCCGTCACCTTCACGATAGCGTCGGTCTCATCGGGGATGTCGTACGGGTCGCGGTTCTGCAGGTCCACGATGAACGGCAGCACGCCGCGGCTCTCAGCGCGCAAGGTGAACTTGGTGTGCACCTGGCTCACCTCGTGCACCTCACCCACACCCACGGCGGGCACCACCATGAAGCCCGCCTGCAGGTCGTTCACCGCGTCCAGGGTACTTGCCTGCCCGAAGCCGGAGTACAGCTGCACCACCGGCACGAGGTAGCACACCTCCGCCTTGAGCGCCTTGCGCGCCTCAATGTCGATGTACTCCCAGGCGCCGCCAGTACCATCGGTAATGTCACCGGAGTGGTGCGCGTAAATGGCGCCCTGGCTGTTCTTCACGGTCTGCGACCAGTAGCTGATCTTGTCCATGTAGTTGCCTTCGGCGTCGAACATCATCAGCGACAGGTCAATGTCCACCCCCTCATCCCAGAAGCAGAAGAGGCGAATCACGCCGGTGGGCGACAGGTGCACCGTCGAGGTGTTGTAGCGGCCCATGCCGTCCAGGGAGGGGCGGGCGCTGCGGGTGTTCAGCGGCATGATCGTATCACCCACCTCGTCGGGCAGGTAGATGCTGGTCTCGGCAAGACGACCGGACAGGCCAATCTCGACCAGGCGCTCCAGCAGGTCCAGCACCGCCGGGCTGTACTCGCGCGCCGGAATCATGGTGGCGATACCGGTCTTGGACAGGTTCATGCGCTGCGGGACGGCGGCCTGAGCCTTCTGACCGGACGCCTTACGGCGCTCTGCGCGCTGGCTCGCGGCAGATTCGGAGCCAACCGGAATGGACGGCAGCGGGTTCTCCGGGCCGGAATTAGCGCCAAAGAACGAGCCCAGCGGGTTCGGGATACCCGCGTTCTGCATGAGGTTCTGAACCCTCGCGACGCCCTCCGGGTTACGGCGCGCATAGTCAGCGAGCTCCCGGTCCTCCTGCACCGCCACCGGGTTGGCGGGGCGTTCCTTCGGAGGGTTCGCGAGCGCGTTACGCTGCAGGGTCACCAGGTTGCGGATCTGCACCAGGATGGGCGCGGAAACGCGCTGCGCCACGGCGGCAAAAGCGTCAAAGATGACCTGCTGGCCGGGGCTCGGTGCGGTGTCGATGCCGTAGCGGGGCGCCTCGAAAGCAGTCAGGGCGCGCACCAGCTGGCGTGCAAACACGCCGGGGCGGGTGGAGAGCAGACGCGCCACGTTCTGCGCATCCTTAGTTGCGTAGGCGCGGTCTACCAGCGACTCGAAGCTGTACACCTCACCGCGGTACAGGTCGTCAGCCCAGCGGCTCAGCGCGGTCAGCGAGGGGTAGTCGCCGGGGTGAACCGCCTTGACGAGGCGCTTGTACATTTCGGCGCCGGGTGCGCTGTCGTAGCGGGCACCGACCGGGTCAGCCTCCAGCACCCGGTTGAGCAGGTGTGCGATGCGGGTGCGTTCGCTACGGCGCAGCTTCAGGCGCGGCGCGATGCTCAGGCTCAGATCCCCCACCGTGCCGTTGAAACGCAGACGCGAGTAGGCGGCGGCGAGGGCGAGCGCCTCCTTCATGGTGCGCAAGTGCTCAGCGTCTTCGGGGTGCAGGCAGGCGGCGATGAACACGCGGTTTTCGCGGCTGGTGTTCTCCGGGCGGGCACCCGGCAGAGCATCATGCTGGGCGAGGAAACGGCGCAACGCCACAAGGTCGCGCTGGTCGGTCTGGTTGTACGCCTGCTGCTGACCGAGCAGCTGCTGGTAGAGGGCACCCGCCATAATCAGGGCATTCTGCACGCCGCTGACCATCTGCAGGGGTCGGCGGTTACGTTCCATGGCTGCGAAGTTGGAGCGGCTCATCGGCTGCTGCCACTCGTAGGGCACATAGTTCTCGGGCAGACCGCCCAGGATGCGCTCGGTACCGTCCGGGTTATAGTACGGGTTGGAGAGGTAGTGCATGATCTGCTCGGTGTAACGCTGCTCGTCGGTGAGCGTCAGGGCGCGCAGATCAAAGTCGCGGCGGAACACGCGACCGGGGCGGTACCCGTATTCGTAGGACCAGATGGTCGCGAATAGGGCAAACTCGTTGGCGCTGGCACGCAGCGCCTGGGCGAGGGACTCGTCGCTGAGGGTCAGACCGCAATCGCTCAGGAAGGACACTCGCCCCAGGTCGGTGTCGAATACGCCGGTCTGGTGCCGCTCATTAATGCTCGAGTAGTTCGAGCGGTAGGAGGGGTCGTACAGGTCGGTGAAGACGTACACGCCGTAGCGGCGCATCAGGATGAGGCGCACGAGGGGGCTGAGGCCCTCGGGCGCTTCGCCGTGAAGGTACGTGGATTCGTTGAGGTAGGGTGATTCTTGCAGGTAGGGGGATGCGTCGTAGGGAGTGGTCACGGGTCGTCCTTTCCGTTGGTCTCACCCGACTGTCACCGTCGGTGGTGGTCTATTTTCTTATCGTAGCGGTGTGGGCGCGAGTTGTCGCTGGGTTTGGTCATCGGTGACCTGCGGGGCGCTTAGCTACTTAGCTCGGTTCTCGGGTTCTCGGCTTCTTCGGTGGTGCCCAGTTCATGGGCGGTACCCGGTCCATGCGGGACGGAAGTTAAAAGAAAAATGGCGGGAAGCGAAGAATCCGACAAATATAAGAAAAAGATATTTCAGAAAGTAGGACTCTTCATGATCCGCCATTACCTATAGATTACTCCCGCCCCGCGAGGGTGGTCAAGCCGTTTCGTCACCGAAGCATGCTCGGGGGGTTTCTACCCGCCGGTGAGGCTCTAAGCTAAGGGGCAAGTAGCCTCACCGGCAGGTAGGTTTTTCGGGCTAGGACTCTCGGGCTAGGACTCCCCCAGCAGGGCGAGCGCAGCCTCGCGGGCGGCAAGCGCCTCCTCCGTCTCGCGGGCAGGCACAGCAGCCAGGGCGCGTAGTGCTTTCGCCATGACCGTGGAGCCCTTCATCTTCGGTTCCAGCTCCGCAGGAATCTCAACAGGCGTGCCGTACAGCTCGGCAAGCTCCACGGCAAGCTTCACGATGGGAGCACTCTGCCTCACCTGCGGGAGCACCGGAAGAATCTGGCGCACCGTCTGGAAGATAGACCACCCCGCCAAGGGGCTCAGCGAAGCGGCATCATTCAGTGTCTGCACCAGGCGATTCGCCCCGAACCAGCCGTGTTCCAGGAGGTACCCGAGCTCGCGGGCGAAAAGGTGCGCATCCCAGTTGCCGCGGTCTATGAGGAACGCAATAGTCTCCGCCGTCAACGCGCGACGTTCCGGGGCGTACACTACAGAAGCCCACGCCAGGAAGTTATACGACGGCACACCCAGAGCACGCTCAGCCGCACCGAGCGCCTGCAGAACCTCCTCAAAACCGTGAAGACGAGAGAACTGATACACGCTCAGCAGCGGCTTATACTGCGCCGCTAGAAGGTCCGGGTTGTGGCGCATCGCCCAGGCGTACCAGCCACATATCAGGGCAACAGACGGTACCTCGGTATGTTCCAGGGAACGTCCCGGATACTCCGCACGGGCACCAGCCACCGTGTATGCCGCCGCGGTGAACGTGCTCCGCTCTGTGGCAGGTTCCTCCCCCGGCACCTGCCACAGCTCATAGGTGGAATCGTTCACCTCATACTCGCCGTGCAGAACCTTCGGAAGCGCCTCACGGTACGACTTGAAACGAATCACCGTGCGCTCAAAAGAACGCTCCACAGCAGGTAGCGACTCAACCAGCAGAGGCGCGAAGCCTTGCCCAGCCGCGCCCTCACTACTATAGGGCTGATCCCCGAACGCAACACGCAACTGCTCGTGGAATAGTGCCGTGGGCGACCGGTACGCCCAATATTCGCTACCCTTGCGCGGGTACCCCTTGAAGTGAAAATCAGCACCCTGAAAACGGCCCGTGTGCTCGGCAAGTGCCGTCTGCGGGTCAGGGTCTGCGGCGTGCACATGCTGGATCAGCAGCCGGTAGGCGAGGTAGCGCAATTGGTCGCGACCGTCGTGCCAGGCACGGCTCAGGTAGCGACGCAGATGCTTCTGAAAAGCGGGGCTGAGCTCAATGATTCGCCCCTCCTGATGCGCCCGGTGCAGGTAGGCCAGCAGCGCCGGGATGCGGCGGACAGACTGTTCTCTCTTGTTGAGATGGTAGAGGGCGAACAGCAGCTCTTCGCAGTCCCGGTCGTTGCGAATAGCATCCCGGGTAGCTTCGGAGGGGCGCCCAGCCTGGGGCGCCGCGTTGAGGGCGGCGTTCACCTCCGAGGCTGAGAGCCCAAGGGCAGGGACATCCGGAATCTGCACACTACGGGGCTGCTGATCTGATGCAGGCTGGGCGGAGGCGGGCTGAGTCGAACTAGGCTGTGCTGGCGCAGTGCCGAGGCACAGCTTCCGGGCGCGGTCCTTGAGCTCCAGAGGAAGAACCTCCACAGCATCCTGCGCGTAAGCAGACACCTCCCCGGCACATTCCGGCACCGCCCGAACACTCAACTCAAGCACCTTCAAACCGGCAGTCATCAGCTTCTTCTCACGCCGGAACAGCAACTGCGCGGCGGCAGGCAGCGCCTCCGCCACCAAGGTTTGAAGCCCACCAGCAGTCAACGGCACCTGACCGGCAGGGGCAGAACCGCCAGAGGGCGCGCAAACCTGCAGAACACTCTGTAGCATCTGCACACCCACAGCAGCCGTGGTCGCCACCGGCGAAGCCAACAACGCCGGAATCAGCGCACCGTGCCGAGCATAGGATTGCGCCTGACCCACCAAAGCCTGCTTACGTTCAGCACCGCGCAGCCCCTTCGGAACCGCCGTCAGAGCCTCAAAGGCACGCGAGAAAATGCGGGCGTTCTGCGGCGCATAATCACGCAGCAACGCCTGAACGCACTCCTCCTCAATCCGGGCACGATACTGTGGAAAATGCTCCGCCAAATACACGAGGAAATCATGACCGCAGATGGTCAGCTGCGCATCATAAATAAACCAGATTCCGAGACCATTCGAGGGCAAGGCGCCCTCCACGGTAAACAGCGCCCAGACTTTTTCCCAGTGTTCCGGGTGCTCCCTGAAAAAATCGGCAATCGCATCATCATCCATAGAGCGCATGGAACGACCCGGCACTACGCGCCACAGGAAATTCTGCAGGTATTCGGCGCTCCACGCAGGCACCGCGGGATGCACACTTTCAGGCACAGTATTAGGCACCGCTCTCCCCCAGCAGGGCGAGCGCAGCTTCGCGGGCGGCAAGCGCCTCCTCGGTCTTGCGGGCAGGCACGGCGGCTAGGGCGCGTAGTGCCTTCGCCATGACTGTGGAGCCCTTCATCTTCGGTTCCAGCTCGGCGGGGATTTCGACAGCCACACCGTATAGTTCGGCAAGCTCCACGGCAAGACGCACATAGTCGCCGCCCTTCGTCAGCCCACCAACCATCGGTAGTAGCAGCCGCAGAACCTGCAGCACACGCCAACCCGCCAGAACACCAATAGCCGACACCTCACGCAGGGTAGCCACCAGGCGGGTCGGAAGAACCATCCCGTCCTCCAGCGCCCACTTCAGGGTCTTTGCGAAGGTTCCTGTATCCAGCATGCCAGCCTCAAAGAGTGCCGCGATGGCCTCTGCCGCCGCCAGACGGTACTCAGGATTCTTCGCGCTCGCCACATAGCCGAGCAGAGTGCAGGTCGGGGCGCCCACCTGCACGGTGGACTCCCTCAGCGCGCGCATGAGTACGGGAACGGGGGTGACGGTCTTCTCCTCAACGCACTGCGAAGCGGCGAACAGGAAGTATGCCGAGAGCAGGTCCGGGTTGTTCTGAAGCAGCCAGGAGGACCACTCGGTGAGCACGATAATATAGTCGCCCCGCCACCCATCGACGCTATCGAGATTCAGTAGGTACACGAAGGGAATGAACGCGGTGTTCAACACCTCGTAGGCGATAGCTTCCTCGGGGCTCATGCCAGCGGTTGCGTGGCTCAGCGTCTCGCGCGCCTCATCGGCGGTATCCACGATGTCACCCTTGACCTGCCACATGGGCTGGTACTTCACGAATTCCTCAACGTTAAAGTTTTCGAAACCTGCCTCGCGAAGACGACCTTCCTGGCTGGCTTGCCGGTATTCCTCAATTCGATCAAAATCGAGACCGCGGTTGTAGCCGCTCCAAGGGATGTCCAGGCTGGAGACCATGCGGTACGTCCAGTCACTGTAGGTAAGCTGACGGGCGGGTAGTGGTGCGCTCAGCAGGCGCACCGTGCGTCCTTCCGTGTGGTACTCTCCCCCGGCGGCGACGGCACGCATCTGTTCCCGGAAAATCTCGTGGAGGTCACGGTAACCCTTCAACGGCTTGTAGTCAGCATTCCAGAGATGGTGTTTATTCTGAATAGTCAGACGTATCATCTCTTCCTTGCTCAGGAGCGCGTTACTCGGGCGAGCTCGTGCAACCATCTCGCTACGGTCGGAATACTGCAGGAGCGGCGTCAGCTCGGGTAGCTCCCAGGAATTGCATCCCATGGCCTCGGCGTTAGCTTCCAATACGGCGCAGAGGGCAGGCATACACGCAACGTTGTTGTAGTAATATTCGCGGGCAATCTTGAGCAGGGTACGAAGCTGCTGCTGATCTGCCGGTACCAGCTTGCCGGTCGCCGCAAAGTGGTAAAGACGAGCCAGGTTCTCTCCCCTCTCAACGGGGAGTTCGGCTCCCACGATTTGACCGAGATGGGTGTTCGATTCCTCAATCAGCAGAGTACAGAACTCGTTCAGATCCGCAATGGGGGTGAACGGCTCATGGTGCGGGGTGCCGGGCAAGAGCACCGGCGGTACCTCTACGGATGCGCCTGCCGCCTCCGCCTCTTCCGGCTGAGACAGGCGGTCTTCGGGTAGGCAGGCTTCAGCGGCACCGCGCAGTTCCAGGGGCAGCACCTCGTAGGCTTCGAGGATGCGCTCAGCAGTGTAGTTGGCGAGCGCCAGCTGCTCGGCGGTTTGCGCCTTCTTGCGCTTGGCTTTGCTCACACCGGCGTACTGGGTGGCGATGAGCTTGAGCAGGCGCAGGGCGCCGCGCTGAATCTTCTTTTCGGTACGGTAGAGGTTCGCGCCGAGTGCGTCGATGAGCTGTTCCAGCTCAACCTGTTCGAGCGGTGCCAGCTCTGCGTTTTCGTTCTTCTGCAGTGCAGCGGGTGCGCAGGCTTTGAGCACGTTCTGCAGCATGGTCTGGGCGAAACCAACCGATGCGCTGGGCTCTGCGGTGAGGACAGCCATAAGCTGCGCGAAGCGTGCCCGGTTTTCTGCGTCGGTGGGCTGCAGGTCGGTGTAGACGGAGTGGAACGCAGCCGAGTTGAAGGCACTGAAATCGCTGGTCAGGCCACGCAGCAGGGCGTCCAGAATCTCGTCGCGAATGTCGAAGTATTCGCCCATCAGGCGGCACAGTTCGGCGCTTTCGCCCATGTAGTTGCCGTAGCCCTTGAAGAGCACCCCCTCGGTGCGGAAGACCGCCCAGAACTCCTGGTCGAGCAGGGTCATGTCACGGGTGAAGAAGGTTTTGAGCTGGGCGTGGTTGCTGGCGCTGCCCTTCTTCACGCAGGGCAGGGCTTCGTGCAGGAAAAGGACCAGGTATTCGGGGGCATCGCAGCTCAGGTTTCGGGCGCGAAGCAGCGTGTAGCAGGTTTCCCAGATCTTCTTCGAGCGCGCCCAAGAGTTCGGGAGGCCCTCAATAAAACGCAGAATCCACTCCTCGGGGCGTTCGGTGGCGCCGAGCAGGAACGCGTCAATCAGCTGCTGATCGGGTTTACCTTCCCAGAGCAGGGTGCGCATGGCGCGACCGGCGGAGCGGTGGTATTCCCACGGGTCGCCGTCGGGGGTGCGCACGAGCGCCCCGGCAACGTAGGCGGCGAGCGGGGTGCGGTTAATGTGGTCGCTACCGATGACGCTCTTGGGGGTGAGGGTTCGGGCGAGGGAGGCACGCTCCTCCTCGGTGGCGCCGGTGATGACGGCATGGTATTCCTGCACGTCAGTTGATTCTGCCTCCATGAGGGCTTTGAGGGCGGCGCGGCGCTCTTCGAGGGGGCGCTCACCGGCGTTATGATCGCTGGCGCTGCGCTCGTTAGGGTTATGCGGCTGGGCGGTATCAGTCATTGGTACCTGCTTTCAGAGTTGATGGTGAATGGTCGTAAAGAGTTGAACGGAAGTGTTGAAAGGGTGCGGGTTGAGCGGTTAGCCCTGCACCTGGTTGAGGATATTCCGGGCGTACCGCGCCTTCTGCGAAGAACCGGTCAGCGTACCCAACCAGGCACGCAGCGGCTCATCCACGAGCTCCGCACGGGTGGCGGAGTCGAGAGTCGCCAACGCCTGGCTGAAAGCGCCCAGCAGCTTACCGAGCGAGTTCGCCCCGGTATCCAGGTGCGGTATGAGGCGCGCGAAGAAACGGACAGCCGCCCGTGCATCCAGCTGGGCGAAGTCGGTCAGGGCGAGCGCCCAACGGTTCAGCATCGCCAGCGGCACAAAGTTCACGAACCCTGCGGTGGCGTCCTCAAGGCTGAGCTGGTCGTCCAGCACGCGGTGCATGATTTCCACGGCGAGGGAACGAATCTCGACGCGCTGCTCCGAGAAGCCCGCGGCGAACACGAACGCGCAGGCGGGACCCCACACGCCGGGATGCGCCGCCAAAGCCAGATAGAGCCCGCGGTCGAAGGCGCTGTGATCCAAGATATACCAGTTGCTACTAGCGCAGTAGAAAGCCAGCGGTTCTGCCCGCGAGGGGTAGAGCAGGGCGTACTGTCCTTCTTCGTCGTGGTGGGCGGTGGCGAGGCCACGGAAAGCATTCAGCTCCGGGGTGGAGGCGCCGTGCGCCACCCCGTTTAGCTGAAGGCCCCAGCTTTTTTCCCGCTGGGCTACCGTGATGGATTCCAGGTAGGGGTTCACGCGCCCGGTAGCGAGGGTGCCGTCGAGGGCGGAGCGGAGCACACGAATCTGGGTAGGAGCAGAGCGCGGAGCGTCCTGATCAGCGTTCTTCACGTATCGCTCTTCGAGGCTTTCAAGCAGAGTCAGCGCCTCAGCACGACGGCGCTGCGCCTCCTGCCGCTGCTCATCGGTAGCGTACGGAGGCAGCACCTCCGGCACGCGCACACGCAGTAGCGCCGCCGTGAAATCCTGGCGCAGGATGGTGGCTCCATCAGCCAGGTTCTTGGCGTACCGGCGCACCAGGGTATCCGGATGCACCCACCCGCCGAACAGTTCGGGGGTGGCAAGCGGCGTGTAGCTCTGCCTGCTCTTCAGCGCGCCGAGGGCATCCTTGAATCCGGTGCTGAAGAACGCGGCGTGGCGGGAGTACATGGTGTGCAGGTTCGGCACCGTACCGGGGTCTTCCTTCGGGGTCATCTCCGACGCCTTCGGGCGCTCACGCAGCTTCCCGGCGGCGGCAAGAACCGTTAAGTGCGCGCGCATGTCGAACCATGTCAAACCCCAGTGGTTCAGCTTTTTCAGGCAGATAGGAACCAGCTGTTCGAGCAGTTTGGGGCTCTGCGCGGTGCCGTCGGCGCTGAGCAGGTAGGCGGTGAGCAGTTCCAGCTCCAGCTCGCATCCGGCGTGCGTTTCGGGCTGGTCTGCTTCGTTGAGCGTGTCGGGGGTGGCGCAGGGCGCGACCTGGTGGTGCAGGAGCGCACGGGCGCGTTCTTGCACGTCAGATGCGGTAACGGGGCGCACGGGGGTGTCCCAGTACCGGTGGATTACAGCGCGGGAGGCGGCGAGCGCCTCCGCGGCGGCGGCCTCAATGTCAGCAGCTTCAGTGAGGGCGGCGCTTTCCTCACCGTTTTCCTCACCGCTCCCCTGACCATTCCCCTGGCCGGTGTTCTGTGCCTCTACCAGCAGCGGCGAGCCCTCTTCCTGAATCTGCGCCACAACCAGCGGATCCAGCTGGGAACGGTAGTCGCGGTAGAGTTCGCGGGCACGCTCGGCAAACACGATAGTCTCGGCGCTCGCGTTGGCTGCGGCACCAGCCTGCACCCATTCTTCAAGGTGGTTGAGGGCGGCTGCCTGCACCTGCGCGTGGGTGTGGCTGAGCGCCATGACTACAGCGTCTTCGCAGGCGGCAGCGTCGAGGGTGCCCGCCCGGTACAGCGCCTGGAGCATGGTCAGGATTTTGAGCGCGTTTGCTTTGGTTCCGGCGCATACGGCGGGTGCCGCGTAGGCGAAGGCGGTGGCATCCAGCGCCTGCGGGTTTTTGCTCCAGAGGCGGTGAATATGCTGCACGCCGAGGGTCACGCTCGGACCGATGGGCGAGGAGAACAGCGTCAGAAATTCGCTCTGACGTGCCGCGATTTCTTCAGCGGTGAGTTTAAGCCCGGTGACCAGGCGTGAGAACCAGCCGACCCGGTACGCCGGGAAGTCGCTCATGAGGGAGCTCAGGAGCGCGTCAATCAGGCGGTCACGGCTAATCAGCCCGGTTTCGGTGGCTTCGATGAGGGCGCAGGACCAGCCGGGGTTGTTGACCTTCTGCCCGGGCTTGTAGGAGTCGCGCTGGGTGAGGGATACATCCCGGTTACCTTCGACGGCGAGCATGCCCCAGATAAGCTCTTCACGCAGTTGCTGATCTTCACGCAGCAGCGGGAGGATCAGCTCGCGGTCGCAATTGATGAGGGCGGTGTAGTATTCCTCGTTGTGTTCGAGGCGCGCCCCACCGTAGAGCTCAGCTAGGCGCATCGCAACGCCTCCGGTGAACCAGCCGAACTCTGCGTAGGCTTTAACGCGGTCCTGCGTGACGGTTCCGGGCGTGTTTTTGCCGAGCTGGGAGCCGTAGGGGGTGGTGACAATATCGAAGTACTGCCAGCGGCGGTAAATCTGTTCGAGGGTGCCGCCGACCGCCAGGATGTTGGCGAGGTTGCGGTTGAAGTGCATGATGTCGCTCCAGGTTTTCTGTTGCCTGAGGAGCGGGTGAATGACTTCGCCGGGAAGCGGCTCGGTGATGACACCTTCGGGGAAGGTGTGCGTCTCGGGGTGTTTACTCATGATGGTCTTTCGGAAGGAAGCTGAGGCGAGCTTTTGGGGCGTCGTCTTTTAGTGCGGTGCGTGGTGTGTCGGGGCATTTGCCCTAGCCTGCGGCGTGTTCGCGGTAGAGAATGCTGACCGCCAGCGCGTGCTTGCAGGGGCCGCGCGTACCGCGGTACTTCAACCACCAGGGGCAGGAGCAGAGGTACCCCTCCACAGCGTACGGGTCAGCGGGCAACACCACAGTGTACGTGTTCTCACCGCTACGCACACTGTACTCACCGGTGCCGTATTCCCCCGCACCAACCCGCTCAATAGCGCCGGAGTCGGCAAGCTTTTTCGCGCCGACCAGGCGCGGGTGCATGGCGGTCAGCGCCTCCGGATGCACGGGCAGCGGGCGGTGGAAATACTCGCCAGCGTGCGCATCAAAACCAACCTGACCGGAGGAAGCCAGCAGGGCGAGGGCGTCGCGGGTTGCCGCCTCATCCAGTCCAGCGCGGGCAGACATGACGGGCACGTCAATGCGCGGCTCGAAGGAGAGTAGCACGCTGAGCATGTCGGCGTTCTGGGCGGTGTTCGGGTTAGACAGCGCCTGCAGCACGGATCCCTCACCGGAGAATCCGCGTGACTTTTCTGGGCTCAGACCAATGCTCAGGCGTGCGCCGGGCAGGTGCGCCACCCACACGCTGGGCACGGGCGCGTTACCGGCGCTCACGGGCTCACTGTACGCGTCCAGGCGCTGAATGTGGCGGATGAGCGGCTCAAGCACGCGCAGACGCTCGGGGCCCGCCACGCATACGGATCCGGCGGTGGCGCGGGTGGCGAGCCGCAGGGAACGCACGGCGCGAGTCGCCCACAGGACCGCCTTGGTGCTGGAGTTACGCGGCAGGGAGTGGATGAAGGTGCGGGCGGCGGCAGCATCCAGGCTGTGCACGGGGCTCATGCGGGATGAGAGCATCTGCGTTTCTGCAAAGCCCTTGAGCCAGCGGATGGGCAGTGGCACTTTTTCTTCCATGACGGAGCCGTCAAGGGTGGTGGTGAGTAGCCCGTCGTCGCCGACGTTCAGGTGGATGGGCTCCCCTGCCCTGAGGGAGGCGAGCGCGGCGCGCAGGGGCGGGTTGACGTCTACGTTGGTGACGCCTACGGCGCTGTGGCTGGCGTCGAGTGCGCTGGAGTCAACGTCGAGGCGCGCGTACACTCCGCAGCAGGCGCTGAAGGATTCGAAGCGTAGGCCTTCGGCGGTGCTGGTGACGACGGGGTCTGCGGCGCGTAGGGCTCCGGCGAGGGAGCTGGGCGGCACGTAGAAGCGGGTGCGGGCGACCCTGGCGACGACCAGTAGTGCGGTGGCGTAGACGTCTGCTCGTTCGAGGAACCCGGAGAAGAAGTACGGGTGGGAGGCGGCGCCTTCGGGGGTGCTGCCGCCGCTGGTGGCGAGGCTGAGCGCGCGGGAGTCGGCGCCGTCGATGAGGGCTGACGGGGCGGTGTACGTGTAGTCGAGGGTGTAGGCGCTCATGGCTTCTTTGCCTTTCGTATGTGGTGTATACGTCCTATCATGCCGTAAAGATTCGCGCCCCGCTACCGCTTTCGTCATTGCCGTTTGGTGCATAAAAAATCCCCGGCATTCTCGGTTGAGAAGTGCCGGGGAGAAGCTTTATTGGCTCACCCTCGATGGGGTGGGCGTGGGCTCTAGCTAGAGGCTCTGGCTAGACGACAATCTGGCCGTTGAAGCGCATTGCCAGGCCGTACAGGACCACTGCGATAACCCAGATGACGATCACGGTGACGGTCAGGCGGATCAGGTTCTTGGACGCCATACCGGAGGAGTTCAGGGAGTTGGTCATACCGCCGCCGAACATGTCGGAGAGGCCGCCGCCCTGACCGCGGTTGAGCAGCACAAGCATCACTGCGATCACGCTGGTGATGGCGATGATGACCATGAGTACGTTCATGATGACGTCCATGGGGACCTTCCTTCGTTGTCTTCTGGTGGGGTGCCTGGGCTGCGGGGCGCAGACAGACGGGTTTAACTATACGCTACCGCCGCCATTCGGTCACGTTGAGGCGGCTTTTTACGCGGCGCGGTTGCTGCGGCGCTGGTATTCGCTGGGGGTCAGCTGCAGGGCTGCGGGGCGGTCGGTGAGCACGCGCTGGGCGGTGAGTTCGTCGCCTTCGGTGTCGTAGGCGCGCACGTATCCGCCGTCGATGAGGTAGTAGGTGAACTGCTGCGCGGCTGCCCAGTAGGCGCCTCCTTCAGCGTAGAAGCCCTGGTCTACCCAGTCACGCAGGGTGAGGGTCACGGGGATTTCCGGTGAGGAGGTGCGGCTGTAGAGCTGGTCGAGGAATGCTTCTCGGCGGCTCTCGAAGTACTGGTATTCGGGCGAGGGTTCCTGGTATTCTGCGCCGCCTGCGTAGCCGATGTTGCCGCCGTCGTTGCCGGGTAGGCGCGGGGCACTCACTTTGCGGTTGCGCAGGTAGCTGTAGAGGATCATGCCGACGAGGGCTGCGATGACCAGGGAAAAACCAAAGCTGAACATGCCGTTAAGTGTACGGGGCGAACCGCGGGGTTGGCGTATTCCGGGCGGGTTTTGCGGTTAGGGGCGAACGCGCCCGCCTCTTACAGTTGGCTCATACACCAGCCTCATACACCCACCGCTTGCCCCCGCCGCTTGTTCGACAGCGGTTAAATGGTTCAGCGCCCGGCCGGGTGGGTACCCGCCGGGCGCTGTAACGCTATGAGACGCTATGGTGCGTCGGGGTTTTATGCGTCGAAGCGTGCGATTGCTGCGAACTCGTCAGCCTGCAGGGATGCGCCGCCGACGAGCACGCCGTCCACGTCTTCCTTGCCCATGATGGAGGGTGCGGAGGAGGACTTGACGGAGCCACCGTAGAGAACGCGGACCTTCTCTGCAACGTCTGCGGAGTAGAGCTTAGCGATTTCTGCGCGGATTGCTGCGGACATTTCCTGTGCGTCGTCTGCGGTTGCAACCTTGCCGGTGCCGATTGCCCAGACGGGCTCGTATGCGATGACGAGGGTCTCTGCCTGCTCTGCGGTCAGACCTGCGATGGAGCCGCGCAGCTGCTCGAGGGTGTACTCGACGTGGGTGCCTGCTTCGCGGATTTCGAGGGGCTCACCGACGCAGAGGACGGGGGTCAGGCCGTGCTTGTATGCTGCCTGGACCTTTGCTGCGCACAGCTCGTCGCTTTCGTGGTGGTAGGTGCGGCGCTCGGAGTGGCCGACGAGCACGAAGGTTGCGCCGAGCTTGGAGAGGAATGCGCCGGAGATTTCGCCGGTGTATGCGCCGGAGTCGTGGACGGAGAGGTCCTGGCCGCCGTAGAGGATGTCCAGCTTGTCGCCTTCGACGAGGGTCTGCACGGAGCGGATGTCGGTGAAGGGCGGGAAGACGGCTACTTCGGTTGCGGAGAAGTTGAAGTTTGCGTCGTCGAGGGTCCATGCGAGCTTCTGGACGAGGGTGACTGCCTCTGCGTGGTTGAGGTTCATCTTCCAGTTGCCTGCGATGAGGGGCTTACGCGACATAGTTCGCTCCTTAGCTTTCCCGCGCGGTATGTCGTGCGGGGTTGTTGTTCGGAATTTTCCTTTTCTATTTTAGAGGGTTGGCGGCATATTTTCACTGGTTCGGCGCGGTTTTATGCTGTGCCTTGACTATTCTCACCCCGCGTTCGCTGATTGCGCGGAACCCCGGATACGAAGTACCGGCAGGGCGGAGCTTAGGGGGCTCTACCCTGCCGGTATTCTGCCGGTGGTGTTTGTCTGCGGTGTGTTAGAAGCGGCTTCCTACGACAGATGCAGTCAGACAGAAAATGATGATGGTGATGATGATTGCATCGAGTGCCATCGCTCGTGCACATTTGCCGAGAGACTGTGCCCAGGGTAGCTTGCGAGTGGCGATTGCTTCGGTGATCCAGGCGACGAGTGCACAGTATGCGAACGCAATGCACGCCCAGATAATGATGGTCATGATAATCAGCCGGGGCGCGTTAGGACCTGTTGTATACGTCAGGTACAGCCACATTAGAGGTATCCCGCCGATAGACACCCCAAGCGGAACCGCAGCCGGGATACATACGAGTGCATACAGACCCATACGCTTGGGCTCTGCGGGGGCGGGGGCTACCGCCTCGGCAGGAGTTGCGGATGCGGTGTCTGCTAGAGCAGGGTCATGTTCCGGGCTCTGGATCGTGGTTGCGGTAGGTGCCGCTGTGGCTTCTACCGTGGTGCTTTCTGCTGCGTTGTTCTGCACGGTGTTTTCCTGTACAGCGTTGCTCTGCGCAGTATTGCCCGGCAAGTGGCTACCCTGCACGGTACTATCCTGCGCGGGTGCTCCGGGGTTCTGGGGCTGCTGTTCCATATGTCTCCTAAGGTGGTGGGTGTGGTGTGGTTATCGGTGATGTCGTGCGGCTACCGGGAAGGTGGGGTCTTATACCTCTAGCCCTTCGAGAGAGAATCCCGGAGGGTACAGCGGCGTAGCGTCCTTATCGTCCTCCACCAGCACCCAGCGACCACGCAGGTGCTCCGCGCAGAGGAAGGCGTATTCTTCCTCACCGGTCTTCAAGAACTTAT
>ERZ772935.500-NODE-500-length-15771-cov-6.699287_pt1 | contig 15771 bp, 15 predicted proteins | sample MGYA00511683_ERZ772935 | MGnify/ENA primary metagenome ERZ772935 (study PRJEB29015, sample SAMEA2738086) | human oral metagenome | biome: human oral; feature: human-associated habitat; material: saliva | place: China | collected 2228 ...
GATCGCTCGGGAACTGGTGGCCACAATCCACTCATCTGCCACGTTGGACTGGACGGTCAAAGAATCCGTGCGTGCCCGCATGCGTTCACGCATCAAACGGCTACTTGCCAAGTACAAGTACCCGCCGGATAAGCGTGAACAAGCCGTACAGCTCGTCATCAAACAAGCAGAACACTTAGCTACTGGAGAGCAGGACTAGGTGCGCACCGTGTCCCTTTCGCGATTTCCGCGAAAGGGACACGTGTCTATAACTGGCTATTCATAAGTTAGGTGAAGGTGAAGGCAACGGGGCCTGCACTGACTTAAGAGCATGAAGATTCTGTAGTTGGAAGGGATACGGGCTTTTCATAATTGGGGGTGACCTTGAGGTTGACGATTACACCTATGCAGACCCACAAAATCCCGCCAATAAACAGGCAAGCAACCGGCTGCGTAGACAGGTGCAGCCAGTAACCAATCTGCAAGCCAAGAATCGTCCCAAGCGCCCCAAACGAGTACGACCAGCTCATGATCCGCACAAAACGCGTGCCCTTAAACTCTGCCTGGCGAAACGTCTCAAGAACAACCATCCGCGCCCGGTTAAGAATGGTTATGGCAAGCACGAAACCCAAAGCCAAAATAAACGAGCTACCCACAGTCAACTCAAACAAGCCAAACAGCAGCAAAATAGCGCCCGACACCAGCGCGGAAGCCAGAAGCACCGTTTTAGCCGAGCCAATACGACGCAGCCAGCGCCCCGCCGTCGGCCCAAGCATGGCGCCCACACCAAAGACCGCCAGCACAAGCCCCATGCCCGTAAAAGCACCCAGGTGAGAGGCCCGTTCAGCAGACACCCCTGCCACCCAAAGCAAGAACAGCTCACCAGTCATCGCACTAGCGATTCGTATCATCAGCGATAACAGTGGGGACGCCGGCCCCGAGGCAAAAAGATCCTTGAAAAACTCTTTTACCGGCAAGCGGCTACCAGTCACTGCGTATTCGTCATCGTCAACGTCAAGGATTGGCTCAGCTGCAAACGTGGTCCGCGCAAATAGCCGCAAACCCGCCCCACAAAGCGACAAAACCAGGTTTGTCAGCAATAAAGCCTCAATGGAAACCGAGGCGAAGAAAGAGCCAAGCGGACCACCAATCACAAAGCCAATAAATGCGAGCCAAGAATAGAGCGTGGCGTTAAAAGCTAATGCTGCTTTTTCGTCCACATTAGCGATAGCGGCCCCGTAGAACTCATCGGCAAGGTCACTGACCGGAGCGATCAGCGCGTCAATAAGCACGTAGGCAAAAAGGCAGCCAATCGCCAGCTGGGGCTGCAGGAACGTGACGGCTAGAGCTATGGCGCTCATTGCCGCTTCACACAGGTCTACAGTGATTAGTGCCTTGTCCGGACTGATTTTGCCAACGATGCGCGCATAAAACGGGAAGGTGAAAACAATTATTTGCTCGATCGTTTTTAAAGCAACAAGAGCAGAAACCGCGATAGTCCCAGATGCCGCAAAGGCACTGAAGCCAGCATTGACAACATAGTTACCGAATACCGAAGCGATAAGCCCGATGATCATTAAACGGCGCGCTTTAAGCAGTTTAGCTTGCGCTTTACCTGACAAAGTCATTCACGGCTCCCTCCCCTACCTGTCATTATCTTTCGGCATCGCTAACCGTAGCAGCTAAGCCATTATGAGGGTATCCATAGTGTCAATATAAGGCCAATGAACACAGCCAACGCACCTAACTTGGCCCATATCTTGGAACGACGAATACGTTTGCGTACTTGGGCAGCTTGGTCCAGGAGGAACGCTTGCACTGAGCCGTATTTGCCCAGAATAGAATCAAGGCTGAATCCACGTAGAAGTTTATGTTCACCGCCCTCTACATTGAGAACAAGCCACAACGCCACAGCAAGCAACAAAATCCCCACACCAAAAGAGAGAGACAAAGCCAGACGCCACGGCCAAGAGGCACTCCCTAAGCGAGGCGCAGCCAACGTCAAGACAGCACCAGTTCCTGTGAGAAGAAGTGTGTAGCCGTTACGCCAAACACGAGCTTCCGCCCTAACCTGATCAGGCTCTTTTCGTTGCAGCTCCTGTATTAACCGCAGATCAGCATTGGGGGTACGCCTACGCTCTTTGGGTGAATCTTCGGGTTGCATCAGAACCACTATCTCAAATCTCTTAGTTGGGGATAGTAAGCCTGAAGCTTGCCCCACATCCGTTATCTCCAGAAGGAGCACCCGGATGTGTAACCCCACAATCACAGAGAAAATCTACCTCTTGAACGATCTCCTTTTGCTTATTGCCTGCGCCACGTTTTACAAGAGGTGCGAGGTCAAGCTGCTGTGTCTGACTGAAAACGTGTTTACAACGCGGACACGGCCCATTAATAGTAACGGAGGGGACATCAATAGTGTCGCAACAAACGACACGGGCGTTAGGGCCGTTAAAGAGGGTGGCCGCTTGTTTGTCAATTTCTTCTGAAGCGGACGGACAGTACGGAAGTTCCTCAGAATTGCTATGAGAAGACTTAAACAAGCCCATTTTTCCTCCTTGTGAAACAACTATGTAAAGAAAGGTGCTGATTATACTAGCTACGTGGATGAGATGCCATCAAAAGACGAGGAACCCTCGTTGGATGAGATGATGAGGGAAGTAGACAGCCTATCCAACGATGATCCGGATTGGATTGACCGTCACTGGTACGTAGCAGATGCGCTATACCGGCGATTCCTAGACAAAGGCGATCCCAACGACCTGAACGAGGCAATCAGACGTGGCATGTCAGTCGTAGAACGACAGGGGCGCTCATCTGCTACTCACCTACATGACGTGGCTCTTATGATATGGGATCGGTTCACTGAAAAATATGACCCAAAGGACCTCACTCTATTTGTGGAGTTGCTTGAGACTGCCCTTGAAAAGGCAGAAGAAGACGGAACAGACTTAGAACTCATCGCCGAGTGCCAGGCCAACCTTGCCACAGGACTAATGGAGGGGGCCGCCGCTGATGTACCTGAGCCAGTACGCCAACGGGCCATAGCCCTCTGGGAGTCAGCCCTTGCATCTGGTCAGCTGGACGAAGATGCCAAACGAGGAATCGAGGCAAATCTCGCACTGATCCTAAGCCATGCAGGGGCGTCACAGGAAGAACTTCGACGTGTTTTGGCCTGGGGGAACCAAACCGTAGCAGAGGCAGCAACCCCTGAAGATACAGCCAACGCCCATTTCATTCTCGCGGCAGCCTTGGAAGGCCTACACAACATTGCACCCGACGAGGGTCTTCTCGAAGAGGCTATCGAACACATGCGGGATGGCCTAGACCTTCTTGGAATCAACCACTGTGATCATCCCGGCTACACAGCCGGCCTTATTAATTTACTCAAACGTCTTTCACGCGAGAGCGGAAACCCAGACCACATTAAGGAAGCGGTCTGCCTGGGTCGTAAGGCACTGAAACGAATTCCCGACGACGACTCAGATCGCCCCGTCATCCTAACGAGCACGGCTTCAGCCATCTTAGAAACTGTCAAGAGCGACTCGGATCTAGGCCTGATCGATGAGGCCCTCAGCATGCACCGGGAAGCTATCGATATCGCACCCGAGGGATCACAAGATCAGGGTATAGCAATGGTAGACCTGGTGTTTGCCTGCCGAGAGGCCAATGAGCTGAATCCTGACTCTGCGCTGCTTAACGAAGCCCTCACCCAAGGCAACAAAGCGCTGAAACTGTTTTCGGATCCTGACTTATATCGCGCGAGAGCACTCGCTGCAGTGGGTAGCGTACAGCGCGACCGTTATCGCGAAACCGGATCCCTAAGTGATTTGGATAAGGCACTCAAACATGCTGAAGAAGCCCTAGCTCTGACACCGAAACGGCATCCAGAGCGAGTCGCACGCCTGGCTAACCTCGCTGTGCTCCTGTCAGATGACTTCGAAGAGCGCGCCAATAGGAGCCAGCTAGATCATGCTATTGAGCTATACCGCCAGGCGCTGTCCCTACCTGAACCTGTAGCTAGCTACATTGCCCTACGTAGGAACAACTTGGCATTAGCTCTACGTGACCGGTACCGAGATACCGAGAACTCACAGGATCTCGACGAAGCTATCGACCTTGCCCAGCAAGCTGCAGCAGCCTTAAAGTTCGATGAACTAGACTACGCAGGCTATGTGAACAACTTGGCCAATGCACTGTCCGAGCGGTATGAGCGTGACCATAAGCCAGCGGATCTAACCGAAGCAATCAAGTGGTTCAACGAAGCGCTGGTGGTATCAAAGAACCGACCAACTGAAGCTTCTGTGTATGCAACAAACATCGGAATTGCCTTGGCTGCACGTGCACAGGACACAGGATCAATGGATGACATGGATCAAGCCCTGCTGCACATGGAGCGCTCCATAGACCTGCTGCCGACGTCCCACCCAGATCGAGCCTATCGAATCTCGAACCTATCTGACGCGTACTGGCAGCGGTCACTGATGTTTCAAGAAGGCAGGCACCATAACTTAGCACTCGAGGATGCAAAAAGTGCGGTCACAACAGCTCAGGAGGCAGTTGCTGCTGCGGGGTCTAGCGATGCTCGTCTCCTGCCAGCTCTGTCTAACCTAGCTCAGTCTCTGCGCTGGCTCGAACACCTGGTACCCGGCGTATCTCAATCCCAGAAGACGCTTGAGGCACAGCGACAAGCTGCTCTGCTTGAGGGGATCACCCCGGCAGAAAAATTCGGGCAGTCCGCCCGCTGGGCCCGTGACGCGGAAGCGATAGGGGATTACGAAGAGGCATTCAAAGCATTCAAGCGAGCCGTTTCCTTGACCACACAGGTAGCATGGATCGGACTAACTCTCAGGGAACGTCGCAAGCTGTTGACTGACATGCAGGAAGTGCTGGAGCATGCCGTTGCGCATGCAGCTAATCAGCGACGTCTCGAAGCTTTTGCCTGGGCTGATCATGTCCGATCAGTCCTGTGGCGCCAGGGCCTCCAAGCTCGGTCACTGGCAGAAAAGAAGGAAGACGAACAGTGGGCATCACTCTCCGGTTTCATTAGTAATGTAGAGACTGACAGACGACGGTCTAACATGCGTCCAGATGAGCAGCTACGACTTCGGGCCCATGAGGGTGAAGCAGAGCTCGGACAAACAGTGCCTGCTCCTTATGCGTACCAGGGCCTCGGCGCTGACGGTCCGATTGTCCTGCTTGCTCCAGGGGAGGAAAAGTCATTAGCGCTAGTTCTAAAGGGGGATGCTGAACCATTGCTGATCCATCTCCCGAAAGCATCAAAGGGACAGTTGCGAGAGCAGGTGGAAAAGCTTCAGGCCAAAATTACCGATAACGAATGTACCTATGGCTCTGAGTCAGATGCGATCTTCGATTGCCTAGGGTGGCTCTGGGAAAATGTAACTGCCCCTATTCTGGAGCGGATCACTACCGCAGAAGAGCGGCCGCACGTATGGTGGTCACCGCTTGGAGAGTTCGCTCTTCTACCTGTACACGCCGCCGGTATTCACCCTCGTAGGAAACCCCAGATTAATCAGCGTAAAAACGACCCATCAAAATGGCCCAACATGCACGAGCGGGTGATTTCGTCATACCTGCCGACAATCCTACTGGTTGACTCGCATCCTGAAGCAGAGAACGGGCCCCTGGATACTGTACTTCACGTATCGGTAGATCCCTCTGAACAGCTCATATCTCTGGAGGATGAGCGGCAGGTTATCGATAATGCACTGCCACAGGCACACATAAACCACCTCTTTGATGATAACGCCACGATTTCTGCCTTCCGCGCTGCACTACCAGAATGCACTCTGCTCCACGTAAGTGCGCACGGCTGGCTAGACCGGAATGATTCATTCGAGGCTGGAATCGACCTATTCGACGGTCGGTTCACGCTCCGTGATCTGGCAGCAAGTCGTGCAGACAAGGGCCAGTTAGCGGTTCTCCTAACCTGCGACTCGGCGTCAGGTGACTTCACGACCCCTAATGAGGCCCTGCACGTAGCTGGGGCGGCGCAGCAGGCCGGATTTAAGGAGGTCGTGGCCGCCACCTTACCGGTACGAGACGACTCGGTTGTGCCTTTCGTAACGACCCTATATGCAGACATCACCGCAGAACCTGTAGATAAGACCTTTGCTCCGGCAGTGGCACAGGCCATGACTGACGCCGTCGATAAACTTCGTATGGATTCTCGGTACGCAGTTGATCCCTTATCTTGGGTGCCCTATGCACACTTCAGCAGCCATCTCCGTTAAGACGCTCACGATAGAGCGCCACGATACCGCTGAGCTGAGAAATTATTAAAATTTTGAACATTGGTAAATGCCGCCCCTAGCCGCTCTGCATGGGCAGATAAGTCCAAGTATCTAAACTGACTTGGCGCAAAAATATTCTGTGACCCGCTGACGAAACAGGTGCTGCACAGAGCAGAACCAGATGCAGTAAGGTTCATTAAAAAGCACTCAGTCTGTTGTCAAATTTGAGAGAATGCAGCCATGACCGGCATACCATCCCCTACAGACGTACTGTTCAACACGTTGCATTGGCTGGGCGTTCCCTTTCTGATTTTCGCGCCACTCATGCTCGCTTTACAGATCGCCGAGTGGGTGAAAACAGGACAACATCTGGGAGTCGGTATGCGGGTAGTAGGTGAGAGTGCTGCTATACTTGCACGTCGACGTCCCGTGCGTCTTGTCATGTTCGCACTGCTACAGTCACTGCTGGTAGCACTCGTTTACTCAGGCTTTACACTGGCTCATGCTATGGGCGTGTCAGACGCAGCCGGAAGAAATATTGCTGACGGGAGCTCATTCACATGGACGCAGCTATGGATGACCGTCACAACATACTCGACGACCGCTAAGCTTCCGTGCCAGGCCTCATTTGGGATGATGGGGTGGCTGATCGCGCTGAATATCGCACATGTGGCACGTTCACGACTACTGATCCGTATCCTGACATTGCCAGTAAACCTCTTAGCTATCTTGGCAGTTATCGCCGGAATCTTAATTGGTCTCGTAGGACTGATGGTTCTCTGTCTCGCAACCTGGATGCATAACCCCGGATACAACGTGGGAATGGTGTCGCTATACGCAGCTTGGGTGGTCATCCTCTGGGGCGCTGCAGCCGTCCTTCTTGAATGCGTGAGTAAAGCTGAGCAGATATACAACCAAGATGCTCAATCTCAGACACTTAAATAGTCATGGTAACCCATTTCACTACTATGGCCGCTAACGCCACCCCTATTCGCTCTGCATGGGAAGGCAAGTCCAAGCAACTTGATTGTTATGGATAAACACGACGCCCCTACGGTCCAAAATACCGCAGGGGCGCTTTAGTGGTGGAGCTCAGGGGGCCTGTGTCGAACTCCGGGCGTGGCGTGACCACCTGCTGTTGGTGGCTGCGCTGGCGGCCTGAGCCACGTGGCCGAGTGGTGCGCATGAGTACCCTGTCTTGCCGTCGAGCCAGCCGAGCTAAGCGTGGGCCAACCTGCGGTTCCATTGTGAGTGAACGAGGGAACTGACGGCACTTCCAGAATGGCACGGCCGCTGGTTGCTGTCCATTGCGAATATAGCCGGCTTTAAACAAAACCGTAGTCCGGTGTGTTCTTGCGTGGATCTTGGTGTGGGCGTGTATAGAACGGGCGCATGCAGGTTGATGTCACGTCGGATGAACGCGATATGTCCTTTTGGAGTGGAAGAAGCGCAACGACACGCTGATCTTGGTCAGATTGAAAGCCGAGGCGATTCTCTACGCGTCCCCCGGCGTCGACGTGGGTGTTATCGCTGAAATGGTCGACCAATGCGAGAGAACCGTGAAGGAATGGCTCTCGGACTGGCGGCGCGCCAGACTGCATTCCGTCATGACCGGTCACGCCGGAAATGAGAACGCCGCGAAACTCACCCGCATCCAAAAGGAGCAGCTCAAGGAAGTCCTGAGCCTGCCGCCATCGCAGTCCGGCATCCAGGCCGACTTCTGAGACGTCCCCGCCCTGCGGGACGTGGCCACGCACAAGGTTCGGCATGGAGTACAAATCGGACTCCTCCTACTAGCTGCTCCTGCGCTTCGCCGGCATGAGCTTCAAGCTGCCCGACCCCTTCGACAAGCACCGTGATGAGAAGGCCATCACGCAGCGGATGGCGCAGATCCGCGCCGAGGTCGCCGGCCTGTTGGCCGGCGGCTGGGAGCTGTACGCGGTCGATGAGGTCCGTGTGGAGCACGAGGCCGAGACCCGCCGCATGTGGCTGCCCAAGGGCAAGCGCACCAAGATCCACGTCGACCGCACGCGCTTGGCTCAATCCTTCTTCGGCGCCCTGAGCCTGACCACCAAGACGATGAGAGTCTATCCCATCGAGGGCAACCAGAACGCCGAGCAGATCATCCTGGCGATGGCTCGCCTGGCACGCGAAACAGATAACGATAAGATCGCTGTCGTCCTGGATAACACCATATTCCACCACGCCAAGGCCCTGACCAGCCTGTACGAGCCCGGCGAGGCACTAGACCGTATCATCCCGATCTACCTACCGCCCTACGCGCCGGACCACAACCCCACCGAGCACGTCTGGAACACCGCGAAAGGCCACATCGCCAACATCCAGCGCGACACCCCCGAGCAGACCTACACCGCATTCACCAGCTACATCACCAACCGCACCTTCGACTACGACTTCGAACCCCTACCAACAATACGGTCTGAAAACGATCTTGTTTAAAGACGGCCATAGTTCTTCGGCCATGGCCGTTGCAGGCTCGGTCGGGTCATCCTGGTCGTGCAGAACGAGGAGCGTATGCCACATCGCCGGACAACTGTTCGTACGATATGCCCACCGTCCCTGTCCCAGTGCGATACCCGGCACAAGACAGGTGAGTGCCGCGCAGGCGCTCGCCCAGCAGATGGGCCGCCGCGCGATTTTTCCCCCGCGAGCAGCGCACGTCGGGAGTCACCTGGGTCGACCGCGGCCAGGGCAGTCCCGGGATGCCCCATTCATGGGCGCGATCGCTCCGCATTCAGGCTCGCCACGTTCGCTGCCGTAGGTGAAGACCTCGGCTGGATCCAAGCCAAGCCAGCCTAGTGCAAAGCACCCGGACTCTCGCCCATCCCGCGCTTCTACGGCAGGATGTCTTCCGGGAAGCGGCACCAGATGTGGCCAACCCGCCGCTCGTCAGTTGGTCTCTTGCGTGGCAGGCTTCACATCCGAATTAATGGTTGCCAAGGGCGTTGCAAGTTCAGGAATTGTGGGCGACTCCTGATCACGAGACTCTTGCGTGTCCGGGCCCTCGGCAGATGTCTCAGGCACCAAACTACCCAATTTCGAAATGATCTTTTCCATATCCGCCGCAGACTCAGCGCTCAATTCAATTTCGCCGTATTTGATGTAGACATGTCGGTTTCGCCGAATGAGTGCCAAGCAAATTGATTGGGCGAAGAGTAGGGTATTTTCGGCGATAGCCGCGATCGCGATGATTGTTTCAGGATCACCAAGAAGTGAGTCTGTCGCGAGAAAGTGAGCGTAGCTTTGGCCCGAAAGTTCGTCAGGTTGACTGTCAGATATGCCCCGAACTTCGTCAAGCGGGGCATCCGTTGATATGATGAACATCAGTCCTCCTTAGGCCAAGGTAAAAGAGACATTGTGAGCAACTTCCCTTGATCTTCTCGTATGGTGAAATTTGGCCCCATTCGCGAATCTACGTTAGCCTCCCAGATGCGTTGAAGGATCGCGTCTGCGTCAGCCTCGAGAATCTCTGGATTCTCTTCAGAATATTCTTGAAAGAAGTATTTTCGATCTTCGTCATCCCACCACCAAGGTTCCAAGGAGGACCCAGGGATCGGCACAGCTGGGAACAATACCCCCTCGCCCGCACGGACGACAATCTGGGTCAATTGATGCACGACAGATAACCAAACCCGCAAAGCATCTCCGAAAGGAAGAGAGCCCGGCAATGTAGGTCCGAGTGGCGGCACTTCCGAATCACCCAGGGGGGATTGACTCCATATTCGCGACAGGCCAACTCCGAGGCGAAGAGCAGAGTCTGCTGAGATGTCCAGAATATCGGCTTGGTCTAGTTTGCCGCCAGTCGCAGCAATCGCCTGTGCAAGTGTGGCGGAGAAGCCGAGGCAACATACAGCAGAAACGGACGCAGCGGCCTCACTCCAGGCTGGATCCGTTGCGTAGAAGAGACGTTCGAGCGCCCCGAGAGCAAGCGCATCGATAGCGGCTTCCTTACGATTCGACCCTTCAAAGGATGCTCGACGAATTCTCTCTGGGAGTTCCTGCATGCTCGAGGGCAATTCGATCCAGTCCAGCAAAGCTAAAATAAAGGATCGTGACTGTTGGATTTCGTCATGAGACAAATCATCAACATCAGCCAGATGGGCCATCTCATGAAAAGCAATCAATGTATCGTTTGCGATCCTGAGAGCGCTGCCTGGAAAATCCTCTCCGAAGTGGTCATTCCGTGGCCACCTTTCCCTCAGAGTCGCCAAATTCCACTGGGCAATGCATGCTTGGAAGTTACCGTTCAATCGGGCAATCGCGGTTCGCCGCGCCTTTGATAATTCGCGTGAATAAGTGGCGCCGCAATGCGTCGCGATAGAGGCCTCCAGTACCATAAGATGATGGTCTGTCGCTTCGAAATCCACATTCTCCATCGCAAAGAACCCGTGAGCAACTCCGGCAGCATAGTCCATTAAAGATCGCTCCCGGAGATCATGAAGCACCAAGGTGGCCCCCGGGAGCGAGAACTGCTGACTTCGCGGTGGAGTCTGAGTTCCCGCGATAATCACAACCTCACCTGATACTGGCAAGACGCTGCGAGCCAATTCATAGATACTTGACAGATAATCCTCGTACCCACCGAAGCTGGTTTCCTGACCTCTGCTTGGGAAATCGGTCACTCCGCTTGAGTCAAGCGCGAATTCAAACGCAGACATGAGCCCACGTTGGGACATGGCGACAATCTGACCCAGAAGCTCAAATTTCGACTTTGTCACAGATCCACCACCTACTCTCAAACTGATACACGTCATACTAGCGCACTTTCAAGAGCCGAACTAGCGCTGCCATGCGACAGCCGAGACTCGAACGATGCGTGACGTTGGCTCGCAGCCCGTCGGTCGAACCGTCCCTGCTGTCTCCCAGCCGCGCAGGCTCTCGGGGAAGTAATGGGCTGACCGTCACGCGCACAGAATTCTAGGTTCTAGTGGTGGTTGCAACGGTTTTTGGTGAAGGAGTTTGTTGTGGCTGGTGTTGGTAGTGTTTTTCAGGGGGTGAGTACCCGTCCCGTCGTGAGGCGTGTCGGGCTCGGTATCGGGAGTATGTTCGGGCTCTTGCTGATGGTTTGAACGTCACGCAGGCAGCTCATGCTGTTGGGGTCCCGAAGCGGACGGGTAAGGTCTGGCGTAATGGTCGGACTCGCTCAAGTGGGCGGTGTGAGCGAGCTAGTATCGCTCCTCAGGCCCATTGGTACCGTCTGTACATGAAATACCAACCACATCGGGTCAGTCAACGGTTCTTGTCGCTCAAGGAACGCATGCTCATCTTCGGATGGCGCGTCGAGGGCGGGACATCGCTCGATAGTTAGGGCATTCGCCCCGGGCTGTGAGCCGGGAACTAAGACGAAACGGGATTACGCCCACGTGCTGCAACCCCTACATCGCTCACATGCGAGCAGGCAAGCGCCTCAAACGCCCCAGACCGCGCAAATGCGCCAATCCTCACTTGTGGGGCATCATCTGGGACAAGCTTCAGCTCAGATGGAGCCCAGAACAGATTTGCGCATACTTACGCATGCGTTTCCCGCATAATCAGAGCATGAACCCGTGCGTGGAAACGATCTACCAGTCCATCTTCATCCAAGCCACAGGCACACTCCGCAAAGAGATCGCTTCCCTCATGCGCCAAGGCCGCACCCGCAGGCGCCCAGCCGCGCACAGTCGTCAGACGCGGCCGCGTTTGACGGAGCCCATGGTGATGATCAGTGAGCGCCCCGCCATCGTGGAAGACCGGGCGCTCCCCGAACGCTGGGAAGGCGACTTGATCATCGGAGCCAAAGGACAATCCGCAGTCGGAACACTTGTCGAGCGTTCCACCCGGTACACGCTGCTGCTCTACCTGCCCAACGGGCACACAGCCACTGACGTCCACGATGCCATCATCCATCATCGACAAGCTCACAGACTTACCGCACTCCTTGCGCCTGTCACTGACCTGGGACCACGGAAGCGAGCTGGCCCAACACCGCAAGATCGGTTCACAACTGGGCCTTAACGTGTACTTCTGTGACCCACACTCACCCTGGCAGCGCGGCACCAACGAGAACACAAACGGGTTCCTGCGCCAATACATGTCCAAAGGAACCGATCTGTCACCCCTGACCGAAGCAGACCCAGGTGCCATCGCCGACCAGCAGGGCAACGCCAGATTCTAGGGGTGGTTGCAACACCCTTCACGATGCTAACAACACACCAAAACGCTCCCGAGGCGTATCCCAGTCTAACGTCTTACGCGGCCGATCATTAAGCTCACCAGCAATCACATCAAGCTCCCCCTCAGACCAAACCGACAAATCAGTCCCCTTAGGCAAATACTGACGCAACAACCCATTCGTGTTCTCATTAGTACCACGCTGCCAAGGCGAATGCGGATCACAAAAATACACCTCAAGCCCCAACCGCGAAGCAATCTTACGATGCTGAGCCAACTCACTACCCTGATCCCAAGTCAACGACAACCGCAAAGAATCAGGCAAACCCGCAAGCTTGGCAATAACCGCGTCTTGAACTTCAGCAGCGCTATGACCATTAGGCAAATAAAGCAACAACGTATAGCGGGTAGAACCCTCTACAAGCGTCCCAACGGCAGAACGTCCTTTAGCCCCAATAATCAAATCACCTTCCCAATGCCCAGGAACCGCCCGATCCTCAACGCTAGCAGGCCGCTGACTGATCATCACCATAGGATCTTTAAACCGAGGCCTCACCTGACGGCTATATACAGCCGGGCGCCTACGAGTACGCCCTTGACGCATAAGAGAAGCAATCTCTTTACGCAACGCCCCTTTAGCCTGGATGAAGATGGACTGATAAATCGTCTCCACACACGGGTTCATACTCTGATTATCAGGGAAACACCGACGTAAATAGACACAAATCTGCTGCGGACTCCACCTAGCAGTGAGCTTATCCCAGATAACAGCCCACAAACGCGGGTCATCACACTTACGGTCTTTCGGGCGTTTAAGCCTTCGCTCTGCACGCATATGAGCGATATACGGGCTATAAGAGCCACGCGTGATGCTATTGCGAGCTAGTTCCCTGCTCACTGTCGAAACAGAACGCCCTAAACGCTGGGCTATCTGACGCATCGAGATACCCTGCCTGTGCCAGTCAGCGATAAGCATCCGTTCTTTTAAAGACAAAAATCGTTTGTTTACCTGGTGAGGACGACAGTTCATGTACAGACGGTACCAGTCAGCTTGCGCAGCGATACTGGCACGCTCACACCTACCACTTGAACGCGTTCTACCGTTACGCCATACCTTGCCCGTACGTTTTGAAACACCTACCGCGTGGGCTGCCTGGGTAAAGTTCAAACCCGTAGCAAGAGCTTGTACATAAGCACGATGCCTAGCTTTACAAGCTTCGTGACGCAAGGGGTATTCCACCCCGTCATAAACACGCCCTAGATTAGCCACAACACACTCCAATCAATCAGACCGTGTTGCAACCACCACTAGAATCCAGCCCCGGATCTGGCCGACGGTCGTCGACGCACGCCTCTTGGTCTGGCCTGGAACGGTATGCTTTCACGCTGGTACACTGTGCTCTAGCGTATACAGAGGATGTTCGTTTCGCGGTGCCGAACTCAGACCAGGCCGCTCACCGAACACCTACGATTCTGCTGTTGGCGCACACCTGGAGGACACGAAGCGGAGCGTGACACACATGAAAAAGGGCTTCAATTTCTCGGTCATCGTGTTCCCGTCGGGCGAAACCCTCAACCAGGAACTGTCCTTCATCAAGGCCGCCATGCTGTACGCCGATCAGGTCAACTTGATCAGCCCGTCGATCTGGAATTTCTTGCAACGCTACCAATGGGCCGAAAACCTCGATCACGCAGAGATCCTCGACACCTCCATCAAGATCCTCGAACACATCAGGTCTGATCAGCTGGACACGAACCAGATCCTGCGGTCAGTCGTCCAAAGTGCCCACTTCCGGAATCTGCTGAAAGCGCGACTGGAGAAGGACGAGCTGGAGAAGCAACTCATGAACGGTATGCTGTCCTTAACGGAGTCCGCCCATTCCGCATTCATCGACAGGGACTACCCCGAGATCATGAGGTTGTTGCGCTCGAATCAGCTTACGATCGAGGAGTTCACGTACCCGATCGAGGACTACGGGACATTCTCGGCGGAGTTCTTCGAGAAAACACGGGCCGCGGTCACCGGGGCAACGTATCCGGTGCTCGACGAGCAGACGAACGGCGTACTGAAGAGCGCGGCGGAGAATCACCGCATCGATCTCAGCGAGAGCGCCACGAAACGAGTCGTCCACGCGCAGGCCGCCGACCTCATCTTGAGACGACTTCCGACGTTCGAGAAAGCCACCCTCGACGAACTCGTCGATATCAAGCGCACCCTGGCAGCTCCACTCGACAGATTTCGCGGAAAGATGCTCGGCTTCACCGATAGCATCAAGACTCGTCCATGGGATGCCGATTTCGCCCCCGACTGCGACGCCCTGTACACGAAAGAAGTCGCACCGGCGATCGCCGACATTCGGGCAGCGGTTGACGACAACAAGGTTCTGGCCAACCTTGGGCGCAAATTCACGTCCGACAAGGACGCCTGGAAGACGCTCGGCTTTCTGTCAGTCTGCGTCGCGGCGCCCGGCGTACTCCCGGGCTTCGCAGGTGTCGACCTCGCCTCGATGCTAGGCGGGGGCGCTTTGGCGTTGGCCACCGTTTCCCAGGCACTTCGCGACTATCGCCTGAACCAAAGGAAAATCGAGAGCAACGACCTCTACTTCTACTTTCAGGCTGGCGAAACGTTGCTGAGGCGGCATCGGCGCGACTAAGACGCCGGTCAAGAGGTCATGGTGGAGGCACCGTTCACCATGCGTCGCGCAGCCGAGTTCTCACTCGCGCAGCTCGCCAAGCATCACACCGTGGGATTCGAGGGCTATGTGTGTGGCTCTTCTGACTTCAGGTGGGGGTGCAGGTGTCGGGTCCTCCGACGATGAGGAGCATGCGTAGGCGGTAGTTGTCACGGTTGTGGAAGCTGCGGGCGATGCGGCGGTACTGCTCGCCGATCACCGCCTATATCACATTGTGGCGCATGTAGATCAGCGCCGCCCTCAGGGAGTCCCTCAACCCCGGGCTCGGCGGATACCCCTCGACACCCTCCTCGCGCAGGCGGATGAGCAGGTCGGCGAACTTGGCCGTGAGCAGCCCCGTGGTGTACTTCATAACGATAGCCTGTTTCTCACGAGGCTGTTGATGGCGCTCACCAGCCATCATGCCTCATGGGAACGGACGATCATAATATCGTTTCCCGGAAATGCACGCAGACACCCGCTGAATAACCTTCAATTTTCATCGGTCGAGACCAGATCGTCATCGCCTCATACTACCACGACAGCGCTCAACCCACCGAGTCCGAGGACCTCGAAGAAGGGCTTCGCAGCGAATACAGATCGGGGGAAGTGCGAACCTACGCTCGAAAGCGAGAGTTCGACACTTCCCCCTCAGGTGGAGATGCGGGGAATCGAACCCCGGTCCGACAGCAATG
>ERZ772935.502-NODE-502-length-15728-cov-4.197792_pt1 | contig 15728 bp, 9 predicted proteins | sample MGYA00511683_ERZ772935 | MGnify/ENA primary metagenome ERZ772935 (study PRJEB29015, sample SAMEA2738086) | human oral metagenome | biome: human oral; feature: human-associated habitat; material: saliva | place: China | collected 2228 ...
CCCAGAACCCATTGATTAAGAGTCAATTGCTCTGCCAATTGAGCTAGAGGCGCTTGTTTGTTTTTCAAGGTTTCCCTTGCAACAGAAAAATACTATACGCGAGTTTTTGTGGTGTGCGCAAGTTGATTTGAGGTGAGCCTGGACACATTGTCTGGGTGGGGTGTGTGGGACACTAGTGTGTGTACTGTGTGGGGCGCTTCTGTCCCCTCCCCTGTTTGTTGTTTTAGGAGTTTTGATGAGTGTTCGTCTTGAGCCGGGTGTTCCGGCGCCTGCTTTTACCCTTGCTGATGCGTCGGGTGTGGAGCATAGTCTGAGTGATTATGCGGGCAGTAAGGTGATTTTGTATTTTTATCCGAAGGCGTCGACTCCGGGTTGCACTAAGGAGGCGTGCGATTTCCGCGATAATTTGGCGTCGTTGAAGTCGTTGGGTTATGTGGTGTTGGGTGTTTCTCCGGATTCGCCGGCGGCTATTGCGCGTTTTGTGGAGAAGGAGTCGTTGACGTTCCCGCTGTTGTCTGATGCTGATCATGCGGTGGCTGAGGCGTATGGTGCGTGGGGTGAGAAGAAGAATTACGGCAGGGTGTATGAGGGTCTGATTCGTTCGACGTTTGTGATTGATGAGCAGGGTGTTGTTGCTTTGGCTCAGTACAATGTGCGTGCGACGGGTCATGTGGCTAAGCTGCGTCGTGATTTGGGTATTGACCCGAAGTAGGGGTCGTGCTTTCTGCGCTTGAGTAGCACGATGAGCGGCGGCTCGGTGCGGGGCTGTCGTTCGGCGTGTTTGCGGAATTTTTGCCCTATGGGCGCTTCTTTTAAGGCTTGGAGAACATTGGTTCCTGGTGTACACTAATTTTTTGTTGCCTCAGACGCATGCATCTTCGGGTGTGGGGGTGACACTGCGCGCGAGTGGTGAAATTGGCAGACACGCAGGATTTAGGTTCCTGTGCCTTATGGCGTGGGGGTTCAAGTCCCCCCTCGCGCACACACACATTTACATTGGGCCCGCCGTCACGGTTTTCGTGGCGGCGGGTTTTCTTGTATGTGCCGTGCCGGGGTGGGTGTGTCTCGCCCGGTTGGGTGTTGAACCGTTATCCTGAGAGGTAAGCATCCGCGACGGAAGAGAGGACCCTCCCGTGCAGCATCAGCCTTATGCATCGTCTGCTGTTGGCAATTCTGGTGCGCTGCTTCGAGCCGCTGCCGGCTCGAGTGGCTTGAGTCGACGCGCCGTTTTGCGTTTTGGCGCGCTTTTTAGTGCTGGTTTGGCGCTTTCTGCGTGTTCCGGTCAGTCTTCGGTTGGTTCCTCTGCTGGTTCTTCGGCGAGTGCGTCGTCTGCTGATGCGCGTCGTGTGTTTCGTTTTGCGCAGGGTGCGGCGCCGTTGGGTTTGGATCCGGCGTTGTTTCCTGTGGCGAGTACGTATCAGGTGACGGCGCAGGTTTTGCAGACGTTGTTGGTGGCGAATCATTACACGGGTGATCCTGAGGTTCAGGATTCGTTGTGTAGTGACTGGAAGGTTTCTGATGACCGTTTGACGCATACGTTTGTGTTGCGTGAGGTGCATTTTAGTAGTGGCGTTGCGTTGACTGCGGATGCTGTGGTGCAGAATTTCCAGAGGTGGCAGGCGTTGGCTACGGGTGAGGGTACTGCTGCCCATGCGGTGCCTGCTCAGCCGTTGTTTGCGTGGGGTTTTGGTGTGCCGAAGCCGGGTTCTATTGATCCTTCGGCGGTGGAGCCTGCGCCTGTTCAGGCGTCTCCGTCGGGTGCGGCTGCTCCGGTTGCTTCTGCGAGCGCTTCCGCGACTGCTTCTGGAACTGCTTCTGAGACGGCTACTCCGAGTGCGTCAGCTTCTGAGACCGCCTCCCCGAGCGCCTCCCCGTCGGTTTCCACTTCTACGAGCGCTTCTGATGCTGCGCGTCCGGGCGATAAGAAGCCCGCACAGAATGATTCTCAACCGTATGCGGTGCAGTCTTTTATGCCGTTGGTTTCGTCGGTGGTGGCGAAGGGTAACTCCGTGGTGGTGACCCTGTCGCGTCCTTCGTTGGCGTTCCCGCGTATTTTGACGCAGCAGGCGTTCGGCATTATTGAGCCTTCGCTTTTTGGGGCTGATCAGAAGCTGACGGGCAACCCGGTGGGTACGGGGGCGTTCCGTGTGGAGTCGTTCAAGGACGGCACGGTGCGTCTGCTGAAGAACACCCATTTTGAGGGTCAGGCACCTGAGCTGGATGAGATTCAGATTTCGACCCTCACTTCGTCGGATAAGCGTTATTTTGCGCTGATGGAGGGTCATATTGACGCCTGCGATCAGGTGAATTCGTCTGATCTGGGTCAGTTGGCGCGTGATGGCTATCAGACTCCTGGCCGTGACCCGTTCTCGCTGGTGTATTTGGGTTTGAATACGGCGCATCCGGTGTTGAAGAACATTTCGGTGCGTCGCGCTATTTCGCATGCGGTGGATCGTGGCGCACTACGTCAGTATTATCCGCAGGGCACCTCGGATGCGCAGACGTTGATTTCGCCGTCGTTCCGCATTAAGGCTGATGATGCGAAGAATTACACGGACCGCAATCAGGATATGGCGCGCTCGCTATTGGCGGCGGCCGGGTACGACAATCAGGTGATTGAGTGCTACTACCCGGCTGATGTGTCTCTGCCGTGGATGGATACTCCGCAGAAGGTGTATTCGGAGATGGTGGCTTCGCTGATTGAGGTGGGCCTGAATATTAAGCCGGTGCCCCTGCCGTGGGCTGAGTATCTGCCGAAGAGCCGTGAGGTTTCTTCTGAGCGCGGTATTACGTTGGCCGGTTTCTACGGCATGTACCGTGATCCGTATGCGTTCTTTGGTCCGGTGTTGGCGCCGCTGATTGCTGAGCATCAGGTGCGTTCGTTGATTGCTGATGCGCCCTCGGATATGACGACGGGTTTGACGAAGAAGAGTTCTGATGTGCCGTCGTCGGGCGGTTCAGATTCGAATGTACGGATTTCTGCGTCTCCGAGCCCGCAGCCGAGTTATTCGCCGGATCCATTGTCTCCGGAGGAGGAGGCTTCGGCTTCTGCTTCGCCGAGCCCTTCGGTAACTCCTTCGCCGTTGCCTACTGCTGCGGCGGTGGCGCCGTCGCCTCGTTTTACTGAGATTCTGGAGGCGATTCGTACCGCGGATTCTGCCGATTCGATGGATTCGCAGCGTGAGTTGTATGCGAAGGTTGTGTCTCAGTTGGGTCAGTTTATGCCGGCGGTTCCGTTGTTGAATGTGACGTCTAAGGTGGCGGTGAGCCGTGAGGTTCAGGGTTATCAGACGGAGCAGAATGCGATTGAGCTGTTCGGTAAGCTGCGTAAGTTGTAGCCTGCATATTTGATGGCTTGGTGAGGGGCGCATCCCGGTTGGGGCGTGCCCCTTTTGCTACGTTTGGGAGCTTTCGGGGAGCCGGTTTCTGGTTGTTTCTGAGGGTGTTGCTGAGAGCGCTTTGGGGTTGTTGCCTGCGGGTGTAGCAAATGAACGCGATTACAGGTCTTTTCGACCCTAAGAAATTTATTGATATGAACTGCAACACTCTCTCTCGTTTTATGGATTCTGGCTATGCCAACCCCACCAAAAGGGGTAGGCTAGATGATGTACCCCACAGTCATTGTGCCCAAGGCCGGGCACCCGCACCCCTAAGGGAGAATTCAGTGGTAGCACGTACTGAACGAACCGACGTCGTCCTGGTCGGCGGCGGCATCATGAGCGCCACCCTCGGTGTGTTCCTCAAGGAACTCGAACCGAGCTGGAACATCGTCCTGCTCGAACGCCTCGATAAGGCCGCTCAGGAATCCTCCAACCCCTGGAACAACGCAGGTACCGGCCACTCGGCACTGTGCGAACTCAACTACGCCCCCGCTGGCCCCGACGGCACCGTCTCGGCAGCTAAGGCACTGAATATCAACGAGCAGTTCCAGATTTCCCGCCAGTTCTGGGCATCCCTGGTTGAAGAGAAGATCCTGGACAACACCGACTTCATCAACCCGGTCCCCCACATGTCCCTGGTCTTCGGTGAAGACCACTCCAAGTACCTGGCTGCACGCTACGACTCCTTCCGCAAGGAGAAGCTCTTCGAGCGCATGGAATTCTCCACCGATCGCGAGAAGATTGCCGAGTGGGCACCGCTGACCGTCAACGGTCGCAAGGGCAACGAGCCGATCGCCGCGACCTGGTCCCCCGAAGGTACCGACGTTGACTTCGGCGCCCTCACCCAGCAGATGATTGACCACCTGCAGACCAAGGGCGTTGAGGTTCGCTACGGCTACCAGGTCACCAACCTGAACCGCGAATCCAACGGCTCCTGGACCGTTGACGCCATCAACCGCATCAACAAGGAAGAGCCGCTGACCATCAACGCGAAGTTCGTCTTCCTCGGTGCCGGTGGTGGCGCCCTGCACCTGCTGCAGAAGTCCGGCATTGAAGAGGGTAAGGGCTACGGCGGCTTCCCCGTCTCCGGCCTGTTCCTGCGCAACACCCACGAGGCCACCGCAAACCAGCACAACGCTAAGGTGTACGGTCAGGCTTCGGTGGGCGCACCTCCCATGTCTGTCCCCCACCTGGACACCCGCTACGTGGACGGCAAGCGCGCCCTCATGTTCGGCCCCTACGCTGGTTTTAAGACGAACTTCTTGAAGCAGGGTTCCCTGCTGGACCTGCCGCTGTCCCTGCGCCCGCACAACATCTACCCGATGACCCGTGCAGGTCTGGATAACTTCTCCCTGGTCAAGTACCTGCTCTCCGAGCTGGTCAAGGACAAGAACGCTCGCCTCGAATCGCTGTACCAGTACTACCCCGAGGCTAACGGCGGCGAGTGGGAGCTCATCGAGGCCGGCCAGCGCGTCCAGATTATGAAGAAGGACGCGAAGAAGGGCGGCATCCTGCAGTTCGGTACCGAGGTTGTTTCTGCAGCTGACGGCTCCATTGCGGCTCTGCTGGGTGCATCCCCCGGTGCTTCTACCGCGGCTCCGATTATGCTGAACCTGCTGGCTAAGTGCTTCCCCTCTAAGATTGCCGGTTGGGAGCCTCGCCTGAAGGAGCTCATCCCCGGTTACGGCGTGAAGCTCAACGACAACCACGACCTGGCTGATGAGCTGATGGCTCACACCGCTAAGGTTCTGGGTATTCACAACTAGTTTTCAGCTAGTCGACAACAGCATCTGACAAGGCTTTTTGAAGCTTTTCGGAGCGGCGACCCTCTCTAATTGACCAGCAGGTCACCTATCTGCACTCGCAGAAAAATGCGGGAGGGTTAGAAAACCCTATAATGTCACCGCAGGGGCGGGAAGGACAGCTCATTGTTCTCCCCGCCCCTTCTGTGCACCCACACGCTGAAACCCGCACGCTGAAACCCGCATGCTAAAGCTAACAGGCGCACTACTGTGTACATCCCACTCATTCAAGGAGCCCCATTGGCTGCACACACCGGCTCTTCCACGGACACCTCCTCAACCACGGTGTCCGCCGGAGCTCGACGCGGACTCTTCCCCCGTAAGAAGAAGCCCGCAGCCCCCAAGTACGCAAGCGTAAAACTACGCGACTTCCCCAAGGGCAGCATCCTCTACATCCTGCGCCGTGCCATCTTCAAGTTCGGCGTAAACGGTGCAAGCGACATGGCGGCAGCACTCACCTACTTCACCGTACTGTCCATCTTCCCCGCCCTGCTGGCTATCGTCTCGCTACTGGGTGTGTTTGGGCACGGTGAGGAAAGCGCCGCCGTCATCCTCGCCTTCCTCAAGGACAACGCACCCGCCCAGATGTACGCCATTATGGAAGACCCCATCAAGCAGATTACCGGCGACCATGGCGCAGGCCTGGTGCTGTTGACCGGTATCCTCAGTGCGATCTGGTCCGCATCCGGGTACACCGGATCCTTCGGTCGAGCACTCAACACCGTCTACGGTGTGCGTGAAGGCCGCCCCGGCTGGATTCTCAAGCCACTGAACGTCTTCGTCACCACCGTGATTATCATCCTCGTGGTACTCATGATGCTCATGCTGCTACTGGGCGTAACCGTCCTCGATTTGGTCGGTCAGTACGTACCCGAAACCGTGGACATGGAGCTCATAAAACTCATCTGGCTCAACGGCCGTTGGGTGCTGATTCTGTTCATGGCCATCGGCCTCATCACCCTGCTCTACGCGGCTACCCCGAACGTGCGCCGCTTCAAGCAGTGGAAGCTCTCCCCCGGCGCGGCGCTGGCACTCTTCGGCATGGGTCTGGGCGGTTTCGGCTTCACCCTCTACGCCAATAACTTCAGCAAATACAACGCCACCTACGGCCTGATCGGTGGTGTGATCGTGATGCTGCTGTTCATCTGGATCATGAACAATATGCTGCTCTTCGGCGCGCACCTGGACGCAGAAATCATGCTCATGCGCCAAATCATTGCCGGCGAAGACGACCGCGGACTCCTGAAGGTTCAGCCGCGCAGCACCGTTGCCTCCCGTGCGATGAAAGAACAGCGCGAACGCCTCATGTCCGCCGGGCACGAACTGCAGCAGCAGGCGGTGGGCCAGGGAATGCTCCCCAAGCCGAAGGGCCCCTCCATTGCGGATCGCGTACAGAAGGCGGTGGACACCAGCACCACCAGTATTCGCACGCTCATTGCCGACGGTAAGGAACGCATCGAAAACGGCAAGGAGCAGCAACAGCAGGTGAAGGCAGATGCTACGGCGGAAGCTACCGAGCCTGAGGCGAAGACTGACTCTCAGCAGGAGGCGCTCTTTGACCTGGGTACTGAAACTCCGAGCGGCGGCGCTGTAAGCGCGGCGAAGAAGAACTAAGCGGCAGCTCCGCTGAGCGCGTATCGCCTCAACCTTTCGGGCGTGGGACAGAAACCCCGCGCTGGTCACTAAGATAGACATATGACCAGTGCAGATTTCTCTCCCGCGCCCTTTGCTGTACCCAGCATTGCCCTGCCCGACCTCGCGTACACCCTCTACCAGCCGCAGCAGCTCAAAAGCCGCGTTCCCGCCCTCATGATTCACGGCTTCGCCACCCGCGGCGAACAGCTCTACGGCGGCACCGGCTGGATCCGCCAATACCTGCGCGCCGGATACCCCGTGCTGATCGTTGCCCTGCCCTACCACTCGGACGAATACCTCAAGGACCCCGAGTCCATGCACGCCATCGACTGCAAGCTCCCCAACAACACGGGCGTGCGCAGCCGCACAATTCCGTTCGATTCGGTGCCCTCTGTCGACGCGGCAGGTCAGCCACTGACCCCCATGCACCTGTACACCAACCTGCTCGCCCAGCTGCTGCGCACCGTCGCCACCAAGAACGACCTCGGCGTTGAACTGGAGCCCCGCGCACACGTTATCGGTTTTTCCTTCGGCGCCCGCGTCGGTTGGGAACTCGCCCTCACCCACCCGGAGGCGGTCGCATCCCTCACCCTGGGCGGCCTGCCCCTGCACGACCACCTCATCACCCTACGCGCCATGCTCGAAGCGCACGAAGATACCAGCGCCTCCGCGAGCGCAGAAACCCCCGCGGCGGACTCCACCGACGAGGCGATTGCATCCTTCACCTCGATTATTGACAACTCTCCCATTCAGCCCGACGCGCTGCTGAAGTTTGTGCGGATTCCCTTCGGCCCGTTCTTCGACGTGCCCGCCCTGCGCGCCGGCTCCCCGGATTTGCCGGCGGGCCACCCGGGCGCGCATCCGCGCGTACCCGTTGCGGTGGTACTCGGTGACGCGGACACCATCGCCGCCGACGGTGCGGAACTCTACGACATGGTGCGCGAGGACAACCCGCTCAACCGTTTCATTCCCCTGCCCGGCCGCGATCACGTGAACGCCCTGACCTCCGGAGTGTTTCGCCGCGGCGCGCTCGCCTTCGCGGCGGAAGCGGAAGCAACCGAGGCGGCCGAAGGTACCGGGGAAGCGACGGACCCTTCATAAAACGTCACATTCCTCCGGGGGCTTCACGCTCAGCCCCGGGGTGCGTCAGGTATGCCTTAGCTCTTAGAATGGGAACATATCAAAAAACCTTTATCTAGCGGTTGAGGCTCAACCGCGCCCAGCAAAGGAGCACCATGCACAAAGTTAAGGCTGTCGTAGCCCTCGCCCAGGACGCACCCGTCACCGTCACCACCATCAACGTACCCGACCCCGGCAAGGGCGAAGCACTCGTCAAGGTCCTCACCTGCGGTGTCTGCCAGACCGACCACCACTACGTCACCGGCGGCGTCGGCCAGGACTTCCCCTACCTGCTCGGCCACGAGTCCGCAGGTATCGTCGAGGCTGTCGGCGATGACGTCACCGACATCGCCCCCGGCGACCTGGTCATCCTCAACTGGCGTGCCGTCTGCGGCGAGTGCCGTGCATGCCGCAAGGGCCAGCCGCAGTACTGCTTCGCAACCCACAACGCAACCCAGAAGATGACCCTCGAGGACGGCACCGAACTCACCCCCGCACTGGGTATCGGCTCCTTCGCGGAGAAGACCCTCGTCGCAGCAGGTCAGTGCACCAAGATCACCGCTGACATCAGCCCCGAACAGTACGCAGCAATCGGTCTGCTCGGCTGCGGCGTCACCGCAGGTCTGGGCGCTGTGCTGAACACCGGTGAGCTCAAGCGCGGCGAGTCCGTCGCAGTTATCGGCTGCGGCGGCGTCGGCACCGCAGCAATCGCTGGTGCACAGCTCGGTGGCGCAACCACCATCATCGCCGTCGACATCGACGAAGAGAAGCTGGCACGCGCACGCGAGCACGGCGCAACCCACACCGTGAACTCCTCCAAGGTCGACCCCGTCGAGGCCATCAAGGAACTCACCGGCGGCTTCGGTGCAGACCTCGTCATCGACGCTGTCGGCATCGCCCCCACCTTCAAGCAGGCGTTCGAAGCACGCGACCTGGCTGGCCGCGTCGTCCTCGTCGGCGTGCCCGCACCCGGCACCACCTGGGACATCCCGCTGGATGAGGTCTTCGGCCGCGGCGGCTCCATCAAGAGCGCATGGTACGGCGATACCCTGCCCTCCCGCGACTTCCCCGAATTCGTGGACCAGTACCTGCTCGGCCGCCTCGACCTGGACGGCTTTGTCTCCGAGCGCATCCGCCTCGAAGACGTCAACGAAGCATTCGAAACCATGAAGACCGGCCGCGTGCTGCGCTCGGTCGTGGAACTCTAGGAGCGTAGCGTGAGCGAACGTATTGAACGAGTCGTCACCTCCGGCACCTTCTCGCTGGACGGCGGTTGCTGGGATGTTGACAACAACGTCTGGATTATCGGCAATGACTCCTCCGTGATCATCATTGACCCCGCCCACGACGTCGACAAGATCTCCCGCACTGTCGCAGGCCGCACCGTGGAGAAGATTCTGCTGACCCACGCCCACGACGACCACATCCGCAGCGCCAAGGAAGCGGCAGAACGCTTCGGCGCACCCGTCTACCTGAACCCCGCGGACCGTGTGCTCTGGGAAATGGTGTACCCCTCCTGGGACTTCGACCACGAACTCGCTGACGGCGACGTGCTGCGCATCGGCGACACCGAGCTGAAGGTCCTCGCAACCCCCGGCCACTCCCCCGGCTCCGTGTGCTTCTACGCACCCACCCTCAGCTGGGAGAACAGCGAAGGCGTCGTCTTCTCCGGCGACACCCTCTTCAACGGCGGCCCCGGCGCAACCGGACGCTCCTACAGCGACTTCGACACCATCATCGAGTCGATCTCGACCCGCCTGCTGACCCTGCCCGAGTCCACCGCGGTCCTCACCGGCCACGGCGACAGCACCGGCATCGGTCTGGAAGCACCCGAGCTTCCGGCATGGATTAAGCGCGGTCACTAAACCGGTAGCCTCACGCTGAGGTTCTTACGCGGAGGCTCACCACAAACCGTGCACGGTACACAAAAGGCGGATGCCCCACCACCTACAGAAGGTGGCGGGGCATCCGCCTTTTAGCATGCGCTCGGCACGCTCAAGCTGCCCGCAGGGAACAAGCCGCAAGGAACTAGCAGCGCCCTAAACTAGCCGCGTTCCGTCTCAGCCAAAGGAGCCAGCTGCTCCTCATGCTCCTCACGCCACAGGTAACCGTACAAATGGCCCAACGCAAAATACATCGTCGCAATAATCACCGGAACCATAAACGCATTACGGTAATACGGAGCGTCGCCCATATAGCCGCCCCACATGCAACCCATCGCAAGACCAACGCCCAACATCGAACGAGTAAAGAAGCTCGCCTGCGAATCAGGAATATGCTTGAGCGAACGGTTCAGCCACAGCTCATGGCCACCAAACGCAACGCCCAGCACCGCGCCGCAGAACGCCAGCGCATAGAAAATCGAGGACGTATCATCGCTTGCCGGCAAATACAGCGCCGCCATAATCAGCAGAATACCGCTCACCAGCCAGCCGTGCCACGGATTCACCGAACGGCCACCCAAAACCACCGGGAAAGCCACCACAACGAGCGCGCCGGTACCGGTCGCAACCATCGCCATAAACAGGTTCATCGAACCGTGAATCAGCGAGAAGCCCAGCAGACCAGAACCAACCGAACCCATGCACGCGCCCAGCAGCACCAGGCCAAGAATCAGCACCACCGTCTGACGGCTCGGACGCACCAGATTCTGAGGCGGAGCCATACGAATACGCGAAATATCCGGCAGAACCCTCGGTGCCACCAGCACCACAATGAACAGCAGCGCATCCAGAATCATCGTGATCCAGAAGCCCGCATACTCATGATTCGGGGTGATGTACGCATCACCCAGCCACACCAACAGAGCAGCCAGCGGGTACATCGACATATTCGCCGTCGTACCCCACGACACCGCAGTCGACAAGCGAACATCACTGTACTGGTAGTTACGGCGATACAACGACTCAAGAGCGAACGGAGTCCACGGCGGAGTCGTAAAACCCATCGCCACACAAGAGAGCGCATGGTAGGTCGTACTCACGTTATTCGGGTCAACCGTCAAACGCCAACCAATCACCAGCATATTCAACCCCGCAGCAATATTCAGCACCGACGTAATCGCCAGCAACGACCGCAAACCCAGAGCACGCACCAGCATCGGGCCGAGCATAATCTGCACCGAATACGCGCCGGTAAACGCCGCTACCGCGTAGCCGCCATCATGCACACTACCCAGATGGCTCGCCAACAGAATATACAGCGCAAACGCCGAAGAAGCCGCCGGAATGTGGAACAGAATCGTCAACACATTACGGGCGAAACCCTCAGCACGAAGCACCGCATACAGGTGACGACGCTGCTCCTTACCGTTGCGCTGAAATAACGCCCAATGCTGACGCAAAATATCCGGCAGTGAAGCGTTCGTATTAATCTCATCCGCAGCCGGAACCGGGCGAGGCGGCAACTCCTGCAACACGTGCTCATTGTTGCGCACCACATCCGTCAGGGAAGTGCCCGGAACCGTCGGAATACCCGTGCCCGAAGCACGCATTTTATTCAGCGCATCGGAAGCGGGGCTCACCTTCGTGGTGCGCGGAGGAACCTCCGGCGCGGATGCGCTAGCGCGCGCATCAGCCGGAGGCTCCACACGATACGTTGAATTCGGTGCCCTATCCTGAGGTGTCGAGGTCATCATCTCTTTCACGAATAAGCCGCCGGACATGCTACAACAGAGGCCCGGAAGCGAATTTATGCCTAATAGGAGTTTACCCTCACCGACGAGCCGTTCTGACCCTTTTCAACCACAATCTGGGCGGGAATACGGTTCTTCATCTCCTCCACATGCGAAATCAGGCCAATAGTGCGGCCGCTATCACGTAGCGACTCAATCGTGCCCATCACCATGTCCAAGGTTTCAGCATCCAGAGTGCCGAAGCCCTCATCGATGAAGAGGGTATCCAACTCGATACCGCCGTTATTCGCCTGAACAACCTCAGCCAGACCCAACGCCAACGACAGCGACGCCAAGAACGACTCACCACCGGACAACGAGGACGCCTCACGCGGCTCGCCCGTCCACGTGTCAGTAATCTCAAGGTTCAGGCCGCCACCGGAACGGCTACCCTTCGCACGGTGATCGCTGAACACCATGCCGTAGCGGCCCTCACTCATCCGGTCCAGATGCAGCGACGCCGACCGCAGAATACGCTCAAACTCGGCACCCAACACATAACTGACCAGGTCAACCTGATGCTCATAACCACCCAGAGTGTCACCGCGGGCAGCCGCCGCCAGGTTAGCCAGCATCTGCGCACGGTCATAACGCTGCGCCGTCTGCGCACGGAACGCCGCATACTCGGCACGCAGCGCCTGCAAAGAACGCAGCACGCTCTCCCGCTCACCCTCACGAAGAGTCAAACGGTGCGCCGCCGCACGCAGCTGCTCAACCTGCTCACGCACACCCTGCAGATCATCCGGCGCCTGCTCACCAGCGGCGGCACGCGCCGCCACCGCAACAATCGCCTCACGACCAAAACTCTCAAGGAGGCGGGCATGCTCCAACTCGTACGCGGCAACAGCCTGCTCCAGGGCGTCAACACGCTCGGGGGTGCGCACCGCCGCCTGCACCAGCTCGGCACTCTCAAACGAAGACTCAGCCAGCAGACGCTCAGCCTGCGCCGCCGCCAAAGCATGACGCTCACGCGCCTGCCCCAGCAGCAACACCGCACGGGCAAGACGCTGATGTGCCGCACGGTAGCCTTCCACGGCCTCAACACGCTGCGCAAAACCCACCGCCGCACGAGCAGGCGCCAGCTCAGCCGCAGCCGCCTCACAGCGCGCCGCAGCGTCACGGTGACGAGTCTGAGCCTCAACCGCCGCGGCCTCGATGGTGCGTAGCGCCTCCTGAGCCTTCTGCTGCTGCCCCCGCACCCGCTCAACCTTCACCAGCACGCCATCGCGCTCAGTCACGCGCGACTGAGCCTGCGCGAGGCGGGTCTGCGCCTGCTGCAGCTGGGCGGCTGTCTGCTCAACATCGCACTCACCCTGAGCCACCAGGGTCTCGTACTGGGTGCGGGCGGCGGCAAGCGCCTCGGAGGCTTCCTGGTGCGCCTTGGCCGCCCGGTCCTTAGCCAGTTCGTGGGTGCGCGCCTGCTTGTGGGCCCTATCTTCACGCTCCTTGGCGGCGTCCAGGTCGGCACGCTCAATCAGCTGCTCCCCCTCGGCAATCTGCGCGGGGGCGGGGTGCTCGACCGAGCCGCAGACCGCGCAGGGTTCGCCGTCCTTGAGCTCACGCGCCAGCAGGGAGGAGGCCTGAGCGAGGCGCAGCACCTGCAGGTTCTTGAACTCCTCGGTCGCGGCGAGCGCCTGCTGAGCCGAAGCCTGCCACTTTTCCTGCGCCTTCTGCTCGGCGGTGGCGGTGCGCTTGCTCTGCTTCTGGGCCGCGGCGACCGCGGCGGAGGCGGCATCCAGCTTCTGCTGCATCTGCTGGGCGGCATCGTGCTTCTGCTGCGCCTCGGTGACCAGGTGCGCGGCGAGAGTGCGCTCCTCGTCGGCGGTGCTGTAGCCGGCGAGTTCTTCGGCGAGCTGCTCGGCTTGGGCGGTGAGGTCGCTCAGCGTCTTTTCGGCATGCAACTTGTCCTGTTCGAGGGAGTTAGCCTGCTTCAGCAGGGCGGCTGCGGCGGCTTCCTCGTCGGTAAGCTGCGCGTCCTTCTTCTGCAGGGCACGCAGGGTGTCGAGGAGCGCCTCGAGCTGGTTTTCCTGTTCGGCGGGCTCAAAGGAAGGGAATGCGGCGAAGGTCGTCTCCTCGGGGAAGGTGACCTCCGGCGAAATGTTCTCGTCGCGGAGTGCCGCGAGCAGGGCACGCCCGCTCTCCTCCAAAGCTGATGCGCACGCCGCCTGGTCCTGTTCCCGGGCAGCAAGCGCCTGCGATTCGGCGTGGACCTGCGCGTACTGTGCGTGCAGGGGCGCGGCGGCACGCGCCTGCGCCAGCTCTTCACGCTGCGCCTTGTGCTCGTCGGCGCGTTCGGTTAGGCGGGTGCGGCGCTCGCAGAGCTGCTCGTATTCGCGCCAGTCGGCCTGCAGCTGGGCGCGTTCGGCGAGCAGGCGGGTGTGCCGGTCGGCTTCGTCGGTGAGGCGCTGCTGTTCCTGCTTTTCGTGCGCGGAGGTTTCGCGGGCGCGTTCTACCCCGCCGGCGACCCATGCGTCGAGGGTTTCGGCGGTGACGCTCTCAGCGGTGAGCTGTTCGGAAGTCTCCGCCTCCGCAGCCTCTTCAGCGTCCGGGTCCGCAGCGTCCAGTAGCGCCTGCAGGGCGAGCATTTCTACGCGGGCACGTTCAAGGTAGCCGCGCTGGATGTTTTCGTCCTGGGCGACTTCCTGCTGGGCGGTTTTCGCTTCTTCGGTGAGTGCGGCGAAGAGTTGCTCGTAGTGTTCGACGGGGAACATCTTTTTGAGCAGTTCTTTGCGTTCTTTGGGCTTGGACTTGAGGAATTGCGCGAACTGACCCTGCGGCAGGAGTACGACTTTGAGGAATTGTTCTTTGGTCAGGTGGGTGCGTTCGGCGATGGTGCGGTTGACTTCGGCGACGCTGCTGGAGATGGGGGTCCAGGCTTTTTCGTCGGCGGGGTCGGCGCCGGGTGCGAGTTCGGCGAGGGTTGCTTTGGCGCTTTCTTCGCGCATTTGGCCTTTGCGGGCGCCGCGGGTGATGGGCTTGTTGTAGGCGGGGGTGCGGTCGATGCGCAGGCGCTTGCCGTGGAGGGTGACGTCGAGTAGCACGCGCGGTTTGGTGCCGCTGTGTGCCGCGTAGGTGGAGTGTAGTTTGGCGGATTCGCGGTCGCTGCTGGTTTCGCCGTAGAGGGCGTAGCAGATGGCGTCGAGGATGGTGGTTTTACCGGCGCCGGTGGGGCCGTTGAGGAGGAATACGCCGGCGTTGTTGAGGGTGTCGAAGTTGATTTCTTGGCGTTTGGGGTATGCCATGAAGGCTTCGAATTCGAGGTTGTGCAGGATCATGCGTTGTCCTTGTGGCTTTTGATGTGGTCGCTGAGGGTGGTGATGACGTCGCGTTCTTCGCTGGTGAGGGAGCGGTTGCGTACGTATTGGTGGAATTGGTCGAAGGTTTCGACGGGGTCGGCGTCGCGGGTGGGGGGTGCGACGGCGGGTTTGTCGGCTGCGGGTTGGGTGCTGCGGTAGCTGAAGTGGGAGATGGTTTCGTAGCGGCTGCGCAGGCGGTCGACGGCGCCGACGGGTAGGGTTTCGTCGGTGAGTTCGATGCGGCAGTAGTAGCCCTGCTCGTAGGGGGCGTATTCCGGGTTGTTGAGTAGCTCGTCCATGGTGCCGCGCAGGGTTTTCATGTGTACGCGGGTTGCCCATTCGTGGCTGCTGATGGTGGGTGCTTCGCCGGGGTTGAGTTCGATGAGGTAGGCGCCGTTGCGGTTGTGTTCTTCGCTGAATGAGAAGCCGAGGGGTGAGCCGCTGTAGCGGATGGTATGGGTGACGGGGTAGCGCTTGTGGATGTGGCCGAGGGCTACGTAGTCGAAGCCGTCGAAGAGGGAGGCGGGTACCCAGTCGATGCCGCCGACGCTGATGTCGCGTTCGGAGTCGCTGCGGGGTGTGGTGTCTGCGCTGCCGGCATTGTCGCTGACGGTTGCGTGGCTCATGACGATGATGCGGTCGGCGCCTTCGCCGCGGGCGTGACGTTCTGCGGCGTCGGCGCGGATGGCGTTGGTGACGGCGCCGAGGACCGCCTGGTGGGTGGGGTCTACGCCGAGGGCGGTGGCGTGGAGGCGCGGCGCGAGGTAGGGGATGGCGTAGACGTGTACGCGTTGGGTGCCATCGGTGAGTTCGACGGGGCGGG
>ERZ772935.505-NODE-505-length-15675-cov-16.908323_pt1 | contig 15675 bp, 10 predicted proteins | sample MGYA00511683_ERZ772935 | MGnify/ENA primary metagenome ERZ772935 (study PRJEB29015, sample SAMEA2738086) | human oral metagenome | biome: human oral; feature: human-associated habitat; material: saliva | place: China | collected 2228 ...
AGTGTCGTAACCTCAATCATCGGGCAGGCCCCGACCCCATGCCAACACCACCCCCACACCCCAACATGCGAAGAGCCACATTGGTGGAATAGAGGCGCTCGGCCACGTGGCGGACCGAACCGCGGCCCCAGACGACTCGTCCCCGACGCGACCGAGCAGGCCTCGGGCGTCGGGGACGGTTCTCTATGATCCGCTCACTGTCTCGCGGGCGTGAAAGCGACGACCGCGCCGTTGCTAGTCCCTACGAGCAGGTCGTCGAAGACCCACACCACGTTCGTGGCATCGTCGAGCCGTGGCAACACGTAGGTCATATCCCGCGACATGTTGAAGAAGAAAGCCCGCCGTTGGGCAGAGGGTACGCCCTGAATGTACAGGGCATTTCCCTCGGCGCTGGCGCGCACCTGGGCGGCGCGCCACGTGTTGTACTCGGGCATCTCGGGGAATGACTCGCCGGGTTTGATCCTATAGCTCTCCCCGCTGGTAGAGACGGCGACCATGGTATAGCTGTAGTCGTCATTCGGATAGGGGCGCTCGACGGTTCCCGTCGTCCACGGGGCGCTGCCCTGCGTCAAGAAAGAACTGAGGTCTGCCACGCTCGGGACCTCACGGTCGGAGGTTGGAAGACGGTCGAGCTCCCACCCTGCCCTGACAGTTCCCACGACCGCGCCCCCGGTATTGTAGGCGACGGTTTCGGACTTGCTCGCAACGAGGACTCTGTCCCTCGCCAGCGTGATCCTGGAGACGGAAGGGCCTGCCGCGGAGGGGGCCTCCCCGAGCGTCGTGACTGCGCCCGTGGCCGGGTTGATGACCTGCGGGGCGTAGTGGGCCTCGTCGACGGGGACGACCACGGCAGCGCCCGCTCCGCTGCCAACGACTGCCGTCGTGGGCCTGGTCAGCCCCGAGTGGGCCAGGCCCGCGCGGCGCTGGGGCGAGGTCTGCGTGGACCAGAGGGCCCTCCATGCACCCGAGTCGTGGGACCAGCCGGAGCACGAGCTGAATGTGTCGCAGGTGACGAGGACGCCGCCTGCCACCCCCATCGGCAGGTCGGAACCCCAGGGAGCCTCCGTCTGGGTGCCGGTCGAGCGGTCGACAATGATGCCGCTCAGCAGAATCTCTTCCGAGGTCGAGACAGAGGAGGGGAACGCCTCGGCGCGAATTCGGGACGGTTGGGGCCCGGTCGTGGTCCACTGGTTGACAGGCTCGGAGCCCGACACATCGTAGGCGGACACGGTGGTCACGGCCTCGCTACCGCTCCCGTAGGTGAGCACGTACAGGGTCGACCCCTCTGCGATCAGCCGAGCGGGCAGGTGGGAAACGTCGCCGGTGGGGAGCGTCCACGCCGTTGCAGCGCCCGAGGCCCACGCGTCGGGGAGCTCGTTCGTGTTGGTTGCCTGTCCCCGGTAGCCAATCGGTGTCAGAGACACCGATTGTTCCGGGCCGTCGTTGGTCGGAGGCGGGGTCGCCGCCGGGCCTGGGAGTTCGAGGGCGCTTGCGCTCAGTGAGACTGTGAGAGAGGTGGCGAGGGCTGCGAGGAAGGAGGAGCCGGCCAAGAAGAAGCGCGTCGCTCGAGAATGCCCGGGCGTTAGGAGGCGGGACCTGTTCCGGGGGGCGTTGGTGCTCACGGGCTATACCTTTTCTGTCGGTGGTCGGGCAGGGTCTTACGAGGCCTTGGGGGTGAACGCCACGACGCCGTCGAGCGTGACGCCGATGGCCAGGTCATCGAAGGGCCACATGAGGCGATCAGCGTCGTGGAATTCCTGCGAACCGTGTCCCTGGCCGCTGGCCGTGTCACAGAAGAATCTGTTACCAGAGTGGTTTCTGTCGACGGAATCGACGTACACGACCGACACGTCGGTGCTGGCGCGGACCGCGAAGAGCCCCGAGCTGGGGGCGGTGTACGACTGGTCGATATTGCTGGGATCAATATCGACGCTCGGCCTTCCGTCGCTCGGAGTCACCGTGAGGGTGAGGGCCGCCTGCTGGGGAGTGACCGTCGCATTCGTCCATGCGGGCGTCCCTCCGAGCAGGAAATCGGTGAGTTCCGATGTGGAGGGAACACGTCCGTCGCGCGTCGGTGTTCTCGCCGACTTCTCGTAGGAGTGAACGCCCGTGATGAAGCCGTCGGCGTCGTAGGTGACGAAGAAGTCGTCGTTGAAAGCTATGACCCCATCGCTGGCGATGATGACAGACATCTTGTCGTCGCGCCTGGTCCCGAATGGACTGACTGAGGCGGCGTCCGTGACCTGCCCGGTCTGCGGATCGAGGAGCTGGAGCAAATGCGTCTGCGAATCAACGGACAGGACGACCGACTGGTGCTCTCCGGTGCCGATCACGGGAGTATAGGGATAGGTGATGCTGTCCGAGGTAGGCAGGGCATCGAGGAGGAAGTCGGTGGTTGTCTCCCACTGGCGAACCCACGAGGAGGACTCCTGCGTCCAGCCCGAGCAGGTGTATTGGCGATCGCACGCCACGACGATGCCGTTAACGGCCGCGAGCGCCTCCGATTCCTCCCATGGAGCCAGAGACTGGGCGCCCGTCGCTTTGTCGATGACAATGGAATCGACGATGAACTGGTCTCCATCTGACACGAAGGTGGATTGCCTGAACGACTCGGGTACGGGCCCTGTCGTGCGCCACAGCTCGCGCGGCTGCTCGGAGGAGATGTCGAAGGCCGCGACGGTGGCCTCACGAGTGGAGGAATCCGGGCCGATGGAGAAGACGTACAGGGTGGTGCCTTCGATGGTCGTGAGCGCCCGGGGGCCGTACGGTGAGGACGGGAAGGGGATCCTCCACGCCGTCTCGACGCCCGAGGCCCAGGCGGGGGAGATCGATCCCGTGCTCGTCGCGTCCCCGGAGTACCCGACGGTGGGGGTGGGGGTGGAGGTGAATGAATGGTGAGGGTCCTGACCACCCGGGGTCTGCGTGAGCTGACGAATGCCGAAGACTGCGGCCAGAACGACGATGACGCACAGCAGAGCCGCGAGGAGGACTGGCTTCCCGCGTCTCCTCGCGTGGGGCTTGGGGACGCCGGGCTGGGGGATTGGGGGCGTCCCGCTCGGCGGCACCCACTGCTCGGCCTGCGGGGGAGTGTTCGTGCCCGGATGATCGTCATTGCTCATGTGTCGTTTCTACCACAGGGCAATGGCGGCGTGGTAACCGGTCCCAACAACAGGAAGACACCGCGACGAACGCCTCGATACCGCTCTCGGTCATTCCGATGCCCATGCCGTCGAAGGCTCACGCGGTTCTCCCCTGGCCCGCCACGGCCTCGTCAGGAGGACGCCGGCACGAAGGCCGTGACTCCCGTCTTGCTGGCGCCGATCAGCATGTCGTCGAAGACCCACATGGTCTGTTTCGGCAGGTTGAGAAGGTTTGATGTGTAGGTGAGCCCGTTGGCGGTATCGATGAAGTACCGGCTCTGGTCCTGGTAGGTGAAGGTATCGGCATAGAGGACCGAACCATCCGCGCTCACGCGAACCTCCTTCGGGCTGAAGAGGCACGTACTGGTCATGTATGGGCTCAGCACGCCGGGGACCGGAGTCGTGCGCGACGACCCGTCGGAGGTGAGGGTGACCTGGATGGAACAGTCGTCCTTACCCACGAGGCCTACCGTGCCCGTCGCCCAATTCGCAGTCTTCGTCGTCATGAAGGTCTTGATATCCGCAGTGCTCGGGTTGCTACCGTCACGGCTGACTGCGGGTAGACGCAGATATTCATCGGTTGAGAACGTGGATTGGCGGGCCCCCGAGCTGTCGGTGAGGAACCCCTGCTTCTTGCTGACGTCGATGATGACGAAGCCGTCGGTCGCCACCTCGACGGATTGGCCCAAGCCTGACTGGTCGGGGCTGGGCAGGTACGTTGTCTTTCCGGTATGGATGTTGATGATCTGCGGGGTTTCCTGATAGCTGGAGGGGACCAGGACGGAGGCGAGTTCACCCGTGCCGGAGCGCGTGGTGCCTGCGGGCGCATAGCCCAAACCCTGGTTACTCAACCCGTAGGACGTCTGTGGATTCGTTGTCGTCGTCCACAGATTCGTCCACTCGCCGGAGGTTTGCATCCACCCGCGGCACGAGGATGTCGTCGAACAGGTCACCACGATGCCGTCGGCCTGCGCGAGGGGAAAATCATCGCCCCACGGGGCCTGTGTCTGCTCGCCGGTTGCCTTGTCGATGACTACGTCGTGGAAAAAGAGCTGGGTCTCGCTCGACACGAACGCGGGTGTGTACGTCATGATCGCGGAGTTTTCCGTGGGGCCGACCGTGTCCCACAGGAGGGTGGGTTCCTCCCCGGACAGGTCGTAGGCCTGAGTTCTGACGGCGGAACCGCGCTGGCCCTCGATCGTGTCGTTGCCGGCGATGTAGAGGACCTGACCCTCGGCGAACATCTGCGGTCCGAACTGAGTCATTTCTGGGGGCAGCTCGAGCGTCCACGCGGTGGCCACGCCCGAGGACCACTGCGGCGATATGGAATGCGTGTTCGTGGCGCTCCCGCGGTACCCGGGCGCGCGGGTCGGCAGGTTCGCCGCATGTTCGCGTACCTCGGAGTTCGCCTGTGCGGCGGAACGCGACGAGGTCTGATGGGACAAAGGCGTTGACGACGACCCGCTCCGACTGGGAGAGAAGAGGGAAACCGCGACGTTGAGCGCGAGGATACAGCCGAGCACGATCATGACGACAGACGGCTTCCGCTTCACGGCTGTCTTGTCCACCCACGTCCGCGAAGGCTCGAGGTCTGGGGCGCGCAGCGCAGTCGGCGTCCGGTCGCCTTCGGACGTCCTCCGCGACGAGGCCGTGGCGGCCGCTATGGACGCGACGTCACGCGAGGCAGGTTGTGGCTCCTCCGAGGTGGTCTCGTCTGGCAGCAGCTCGAATGCGTTTACGGAAGTGCTGACCAGCACAGCGGCACCGCGAACGTCCCGCGCCGGGGCTTCCTCGGCCTGGGGCCAGGCGACGCCGCTCTCCATTGGCTCTTTCTCATTGTCAGGCGCTGTCGGATCTTCCGCGAGGGGCTGGGCGATGTCAGGTAGCGGCGAGATCCCGGGCAGGGGAGAGGCGCCCGGGAACAGGTCGTCATCCCGCGATCCCGCGGTATCCGCCTGCCCAGCCCCGGCCTCGTCGGCGGGCGGGGTCAGAGTGAAGAAATCATCGAAATCGGGCAGCGGGGCCAGATCCGGCAGCGGGGCGAGTTCGGGCAGCGGCGCGAAGCCCGGCAGTGTCCCGAACTCCGGCAGCGCGAAGGCGCCGCCGCTGTCCGGGGATTCCTCCTCCCGCGAGCGCGCGGAGGGTGCCTGCATCCCGTCGGTGGAGGTTCCGAGGACATCGTCCTTGCTCATAAAACGTTTCTATCACACCCGCACGCCAACCAACGTGAGGAGCAACCCGGGCCTTGTGAGGACAAGCAATGGACTGATGCAGGCCGAGCGATCGCCGCGGGAGCAACCCCGGCCTCGTCAGGAGGACGCCGGCACGAAGGCCTTGACACCGGCCTTGGACACGGCGATGAGCATGTCGTCGTAGACCCAGGTGAGCTGTTCCGAGTCGTTGAGCGCCGGAGACATGTAGGCCTCGCCGTTGACGGTGTCGATGACGTATTTGTTCGTGTCGGCACCGACGAAGGCGTCCATGAACAGAGCCGATCCATCGGCGCTGATACTCACCTGCTTCGGGTCGAAGAAGCAGGTGGACGGCAAGCTGGGCGTCAGCGCATCGGGGACGGGGGCCGTACGCGTCGAACCGTCGGCGGTGAAGGTGACCTCGAACATGCACTCATCCTGGTGACTGCCAGTCAAGCGCAGGGTAGCTACGGCCCACGGCGCGTTCTGGTGTGTCAGGAACTCTTTGACGTCCGGCGCGCTGCGAGGTGTCTCATCGTGACTGACGATGGGCAGGTTGCGGGCGGTCTTAAACGTGGACTGGAGGGTGCCGTCGCTGTCGAAGAGCATCCCGTAGGATTCGATATTCTCGTAGACGACGTAGCCTTCGGGCGTGACCTCGACGGTTCGGAACTTGCTGTCCCCGTCGGGGTTGCTCAGGGACGCGATTGTCCCCGTGTGGATATTGATGATCTGCGGAATCTGGTCGCTCTTGGGAGGAACCAGGACGGAGGTGTGCTCGCCGCTGCCGGAAATAGCGTTACGTGAGGGCGAGTATCCGAGGTCGAGCTGACGGAACCCCGACGGATTTTGCTGCGTCGTCGTCGTGGTCCACAGGTTCGTCCACTCGTCGCCCTCCTGCGTCCATCCGCTGCACGTCGTTGTTGACGAGCAGGTCACGAGGATGCCGTCGGCCATCACGAGGGGAAACGCTATGCCCCAGGGGGCCTGGGTTTGCTCGCCGGTCTTCTTGTCGATGACGACGTCGTGGAAGAAGAGCTGGTCGTCGCTTGAGACGAAGGTGGGCGTGTAGGTCAAGGCCACGTTGTTTTTCGTGTGCCCGGTCGAGGACCACAGCTGAGTGGGCTGTTCCCCCGATATGTCGTAGGCAGCAATAGTGACGGCGTAACCTGGCTCGCCCTTGATGGTGGCGTTGGATGCAACGTAGAGGGTCGAGCCGTCGACGTACGTGTGCGGCCGGAACGTGGACGAGGTGTTCTCAACGGGAATCGTCCACGCGGTCGCGATCCCCGAGGCCCACTCGGGCGACAGTGTGTGCGTGTTCGTCGCGGTCCCACGGTAGCCGGGCGCGCGAGTAGGCAGATTCGGTGCCTGCTCGGGCACCTGCACGGTCGGCGTGTGCGAGGCCCGCGCTGAGGAGGCCGTAGGCGACGGAGTCGACGAGGTCATCGGTTCGACGCTTTGTTGGCTGCAGAAAGAGAGCACGACGCCGAGCACAACGACGCATCCGAGCGCGATCAGGGGGCGGGGCAGGCGTTTGTGGGCGGAGGCAGCCTCGCCGATGCTCTCCTCGGGCTTGAGGCGGAAGGGAGTGCGGCCGCTCGATGATCGGCCGTTCACGTGTCCCGCCATCGACGAGGTCGGGGCTGCGACCGCGGAGACGGTATCCATCTGGGTGGTGGCCGCCGAGGCCGAGGGAGCCGCGTCCGGCAGGTGAGCGGCTTCGGGCAGGTGAGCGGAGGTGGGCGCCGGAGCGGTGCCTGAGAGAGGCCTGGACTCTGGCGCAACGGGTTGAGTGTCGTCGACGGTGGACGAGGTGGGAGCGTCTGCGAGTAGCTGGGCGATGTCAGGTAGCGGCGAGATCCCGGGCAGGGGAGAGGCACCCGGGAACAGGTCGTCATCCCGAGATTCCGCGGTATCCGCCTGCCCGGCACCGGCCTCGTCCCCGGGCATCGACGCGGGGGAGGAGAGGACGTCACCGATATCGGGCAGCGGGGCCAGATCCGGCAGCGGGGCGAGTTCGGGCAGCGGCGCGAAGCCTGGCAGTGTCCCGAACTCCGGCAGCGCGAAGACGCCGCCGCTGTCCGGGGATTCCTCCTCCCGCGAGCGCGCGGAGGGTGCCTGCGTCCCGTCGGTGGAGGTTCCGAGGACATCGTCGTTGCTCATGAGACGTTTCTATCACACCCGTGTGGAACGCGGGCGTGGGTTCTCCGCTTTCGTCAGCCGAGGCCTCGCCCCCTGTGAGCAGTGCGCTCTCAGGAGGAGGCAGGCACGAACGCTCGAATTCCGCCGTCGGTCTGGCCGATCAGCATGTCGTCGAAGACCCAGGTGAGGTGTGTGGCCTCGTTGAGTTCATTCGACGTGAAGGACAGTCCCTTGGCGGTGTCGATGAAATATTTGCTCGTGTCCTGGAAGTTGAAGGTGTCGATGTAGAGAGCCGATCCGTCGACGCTGACACGCGCGTCGGCCGGGTCGAAGTAGCAGCCCGGCTGCATTTTCGGGCGTGCCGATGAGGGGATGGAGATCGTGTGTGTGGCGCTGTCGGCGGTCAGCTTGTACTCGATGGCGCATTGGTCCGTGCCTGTCAGCGCAATCGTGCCCGCCGCCCACGGTGCCTTCGTGCTTGTCATGAAGGTGTGGATGTCCGACGTCGTTGGCTGCCTCCCGTCGTGGCTGACTGTCGGCAGGTGCGGCTCTGCTGTGAACGTGGACTGGAGGGTCCCGCTGGGTTCGAAGAGTAACCCGACCTGTTCGCTGCGCTCGTAGACGAGGAAGCCGTCGGTGGCCACCTCGACCTTCCGATAGTCGGCATTCCCGTTGGGATTGTTCAGGGTCGTTACCTCGCCGGTATGGACGTTGAGGACCTGCGGGAGTTCGTTGGGGGCGGTGGGGACCAGGACGGCGGCCTGTGCGCCGCTCCCGGCGAGCGCAGTGCCCGCAGGTGCGTAGCCCAGATCACGGTTATGCAACCCGAATCCAGACTGTATCGCCGTGGTCGTCGTCCACAGGTTTGTCCACTCGCTACCCTCGCGTGTCCATCCGGCGCATGATGTTGTGGCCGAGCACGTCACCACGATGTCGTCGGCCACCGCGAGAGGATAATCCCTCTTCCAGGGTGCCTGGGTTTGCGCGCCCGTGGCCTTGTCGATGACGACGTCGTGGAAAAAGACCTGGTCGTCATCCGAGAGGAACGCGGGCGTGTGGGAGGACATAATCGCCGAGTTCTCCGTCGGACCCGTCGATGTCCACAGGAGAGTGGGTTCGTTACCCGACAGGTCATAGGCTGACACCGTGACGGCCGATTCCTTCCGGTCCTCCGTCAGATCGTCGGCGGCGAGGTAGAGGACCGACCCGTCGACGTATATCTGCGGTGGTGTACCCGCCGGCCCGTTCGTGGTGGGGATCGTCCACGCAGTGGCGACGCCCGAGGCCCACTCGGGCGACAGGGAATGCGTTTTCGTCGCGGCCCCACGGTATCCGGGCACGTGGAGGACCTGCTGTTTCGTGTCGAGGTCCGGTGGAGGGAGCGTGGGATGCTTGTGATTGCTGCCGCCCGCGTAGACCGAGGAAATAATGCCGCTGAGTACGACGATGGCACCGGAGATCGCCAGACCGATGGGGATGGCGGAACTCGTGGTCCTCTGCTCGCCCCAGGACAGTCGACCCGCAGGGTGAGCGACGCGTTCGTTCGGTTCTTGGGCGGGACTGGTTCGTGACGAGGCCGTGGCTGCGTGAGTGGGTGCGGCATCGGCCTGGGAGGGGGTGACGGTGAACGTCGGAGCTGTGTTCTGCGTCGGTGTGGTCGAGACCGCGGGCGACGACGGGACCGCGGGCAGCGATGGGATGTCGCCTGCGGGCGCGGCGCTTGGGAGTGCGTCATCGTCGCGCGAACTGATGGTGTCCGCCTGCGCGGCCACGGCCTCGTCGAATCCTGCGAGTGGGTCGGCCTTCAAGAATTCGTCAAGGTCAGGCAGCGGTGCCAAGTCCGGCAGGGAATCGAACTCGGGCAGGACGAAGGCGTCGGCCCCGCTCGGGGACTCCTCGCCGCGTGCGCGCGACGAACGCGGCTGCGCATTGCCGGGAGGCGTCACGCGAGAATCATCGTTACTCATGGGACGTTTGTATCATGCGAGGAGCGTCGGTGTGCCTGTCCCGCGTCGGGCCGGTGTGGGGATCCGCGTCTAGTTGGATGCGGGGGCGACCCGGACCATGAGGACGCTCGCCAGCGCGGCCACGCCCTCGCCTCGGCCCGTGAAACCCAGACGATCCGAGGTCGTCGCCGACACCGTCACCGTGCCGCCGGCGATCTCGCTCATGACGGCACCGGCCTCGGGCAGGCGTGTGGCCATGCGCGGGCGGTTGCCCACGACCTGGACGGTCGCGTTGCCGAGCACCCAGCCGGCCTCGGTCGCCATGCGGCGTACCTCCTGGAGCATCGCGCGGCCCGACGCGCCCGCCCACTCGGGGCGATCCACGCCAAACACCGTGCCGAGCTCACCCAGGCCCGTGGCCAGCAGCATCGCGTCGCAGAGCGCGTGCGCGGCGACGTCCGCGTCCGAATGACCCTCAAGCGCGCGTTCGCCCGGCCACTCCAAGCACGCGAGCATGAGGGTGCGCTGCGAATCGGGGGCTGCGAAGGCGTGTACGTCGACCGCTTGGCCGACGCGGAAAGGCAGATCAGTCATGCCACCAGGGTAGTCTCACGACGAGGCCGGTGTGAAGGCCGTGATGCCATCATCGCTGATCGTGATGAGCAGGTCGTCGAACGCCCACACGGTTTTCGTCGAGCGCGTCAGGGTTGAGAAAGTGTGCGTCTTATTGGCATTCATGTCGATCATGTACGCGGTGGATGTGCTCCATGTCGCGACCCAGATGAACGCCGCAGACCCGTCGGTGCTGGCGCGAAGCTCGCGCGGCTCAAAGGAGCAGGTCTTTGAGGAGTAGGAGTAGTAGGTGGTCAGCCCCTTCACGCCCGTCGCCGAACGAGGGGGGAAATCCCCGGTGGGGGTCAGCCTGACAACAGAGCAATCCTCCTTCTCGATCGTCACCCTGCCCGTCGTCCAGGGGGCTGACACCTCCGTGAAGAAACCTCTCAACTCCGCCACCGTGGGCGCACGCCCGTCCATCGTCGGCTGCGTGTTGTGCCTCACCGGGTCGAAGGAATCAACGAGCCTCCCTGACACGTCGTAGACCTCCATCTCGCCCCGATCCCGCTCCACGATGACCCCGTCAGAGGCGTCGTGGAGCTTCACAACCCGCGAGCCTGACCCCAGGCGACCGTCGGCGCCCAGGGTGGCGACCACGCCCGTGTGGACGTTCACCAGCTGAGGGTTCTTGTCGTAATAGACGGGAATGATCACCGAGGTCTCCTCGCCACTTCCGACGGTCTGCGAACGAGTATCCGACCGCGTGTCACTCGACCAGGACTGCTTCGTCGTGATGCTCTGCCACTGGCGCGTCCACGAACCGGACTGGTTCGTCCATCCGGAACACGTCTCAAGACCCGAGCAGGTCACCAAGACCTCGTCGACGAAAGCAGCCGGGATGTCCTCGTCCCACGGTGCCTCCTGCTGCCTGCCCGTCTCCTTGGACACCAGGACATTCTCAACGACCACCCAAGCACCCGCAGAGATCATCCGAGGCCCTCCAGACCTGCTGCGCACCTCAATGTCCTGACCATCCGACACCCATTTCTGCACAGGCTGGACGGAAGCAATGTCGTAGGCGCTCAGCCTCAGGACCCTTTCCTGCGTCCTGGTAGCCACGTACAGGGTCGTGCCCTCGACGAGGACAGACTGCGCCTCGGTGCTCGCTTTGTCCGGCGCGGAGGGGAGTACCCACGCCGTGTTGATCCCCGAGGCCCATGCGGAGGACAGCGTCTCCGTGTTGGTCGCCGTGCCCCTATAACCCTGGGGACGAGACGTCGCCAGCGACGACGAACCGGCCGACGTTCGCAGGGCGATCGCCCCGAAGAGAGCGGCGATGAAAACAACCACGGCAAGAGTCCCCCACACTTTGGACGTCTTCGTGAACGAGAGCGCGCCCCTCACACTCGACCCGGCGCGCGTAGCGCCCGCGCGAAAGGCCCGACGCCTCGACGAATCGGCACTCTCGTCAGGCAGCGTCGCCGTGATTGCTGTCGTGTATGAATCCTCGATCACATCGGGGTTGACCGATGTGTCAGCGTTACGGGGCGGCGTGTTTGACGGACGTGTCGCCTGAGATGGCGACGGCCTTCCTGACTTCTCACCCTCATGCGGCGGTGCCCAACGATCCTTGTCAATACTCACCCGTTGTTTCTATCACACGCGCTTTGTCCTTGCCCTGTGCGCATAACGCGCCCAGGCCTCGTGGAAACGTGACGAAATACGACCTATCTGGCTTCACAGGCCGTCTCTCCGATAGGATCTGCCCGTGCGTTATATTTCGACTCGACGTGGCCCCGATGCGCCCACCCGCTCCTTCAGCGACATCCTGCTGGAGGGCCTGGCGCCCGACGGCGGCCTCTACCTGCCCGAGGAATACCCGACTCTGTCGCCCGCCGACCTGGACGAGCTGCGCATCGTCCTGCGCGAGGAAGGCTACGCGGCCATGGCCGCCGGCATCCTCTCGCTGTTCGTCGACGACATCAGCGCCGACGACCTGTGCGCGATCACGGCCCGGGCATACTCCACCCCCTCCTTCTCCGACCCGCAGATCGTGCCCGTCGACGCCCTCGAAGGTACCGACCTGCACATCGCCCACCTCTCGAACGGCCCCACCGCCGCGTTCAAGGACATGGCGATGCAGCTCCTCGGTGAACTCTTCGAATACGAGCTGACCCGCCGCGGCGACTGGCTGACCATCGTGGGCGCCACCTCCGGCGACACCGGCTCCTCCGCCGAATACGCGCTGCGCGGCCGCCCCGGACTTTCCGTCGTCATGCTCACCCCCGCCGGACGCATGACCGCCTTCCAGCGCGCCCAGATGTTCTCCCTCCTCGACGACAACATCGTCAACGTCGCCGTCGACGGGGTCTTCGACGACTGCCAGGACCTGGTCAAGGCCATCAACATGGACGCCGACTTCAAGGCCACCTGGCACGTGGGCGCCGTCAACTCCATCAACTGGGCGCGACTGCTCGCCCAGGTCTGCTACTACGTGGCCACCTGGCTGCGCGTTACCGAGGAGGGGGCCGACGCCTCGTCGAAGGTCAGCGTCGTCGTGCCCTCGGGCAACTTCGGCAACGTGTGCGCCGCCCACATCGCCCGCCAGATGGGCGTGCCGCTGGGCACCCTCGTCGTCGCCACCAACGAGAACGACGTCCTCGACGAGTTCTTCCGCACCGGCGTCTACCGCCCCCGCTCCTCCGCGGACACGCTGGCGACCTCCAGCCCGTCCATGGACATCTCCAAGGCCTCGAACTTCGAGCGCTTCATCTTCGACCTGCTGGGCCGCGACGGCGACGCCACCCGCGAGCTCTTCGAGACCGCGCTGGCCCGCGACGGCTACTTCGACCTGTCCGGCACGCCCGAGTTCGCCGCCCTGCGCGACACCTACGGCTTCACCTCCGGCACCTCCACGCACGCCGACCGCCTCGCGGAAATCGCGCGCACGGAGAAGGAAAGCGGCTACCTCCTCGACCCGCACACGGCCGACGGCGTGCACGTCGCCCGCGCCCTGCGCGCCGACATCGAGGGGCCGCTCGTCGTCATGGAGACCGCCCTGCCCGTCAAGTTCGCCGACACCATCCTCGAGGCCACCGGCCACCTCCCGCCCGTCCCCGCGCGCTTCGAAGGCATCGAAGGACGCGAAGAGCGCGTCACGCCGCTGGCCAACTCCGCCGAGGACCTCAAGGCCCTCATCCGCGAGCGCGTGCGCCCCGGCGCCTGAGCTCGCTTCCGCTCACTCGTCACGAGGCCTGGACCCCACCTGCGAACCCGCGCGGTTTTCGGGGAGGGGACCCAGGCCTCGTTACATGTTCCCGGGCAGTGCCCCTTTCCCTCGCCCCCTCTCGCTGACAGGTAGGATTGATGCCATGCTTCACCTGTACGACTCCAAGAGCGCCCGCGTCCAGCCCCTCAACCCGGTCACCCCCGGGAAGGTCGGCATCTACCTGTGTGGCGCCACCGTGCAGGGATCCCCGCACGTCGGCCACCTGCGCGCCGCCGTGTCCTTCGACACCCTGATCCGCTGGCTGCGCCGCAGCGGTTACGAGGTCACCTACGTCCGTAACGTCACCGACATCGACGACAAGATCCTGAACAAGTCGGCCGAGGCCGGCTGGGAGTGGTGGGCCTGGGCCTACCGCTTCGAGCGCGAATTCACGCAGGCATACGAGACCCTCGGCGTCGAGGCCCCCACGTACGAGCCGCGCGCCACCGGCCACATCCCCGACCAAATCGACCTCGTCCAGCGCCTCATCGACGCCGGCCACGCCTACTCGGATGGGCGCGGCAACGTCTACTTCGACGTCCACTCCCAGCCCGACTACGGGTCGCTCACCCGCCAGCGCCTGGCCGACATGCGCACCACCGAAGACGACGCCCAGATCGACGAGGCCGTCGAGGCCGGCAAGCGCGACCGCCGCGACTTCGCCCTCTGGAAGGCCACCAAGCCCGGCGAGCCGGCCACGGCCTCGTGGGACAGCCCCTGGGGACGCGGCCGACCCGGCTGGCACCTCGAATGCTCAGCCATGTCGCGTCGCTACCTCGGCGACGAATTCGACATCCACGGAGGCGGCATCGACCTGCGCTTCCCGCACCACGAGAACGAGCAGGCCCAGTCGCACGGCGCCGGCTGGGAGTTCGCGCGCCTGTGGGTCCACAACGCGTGGGTGACCACCAAGGGCGAGAAGATGTCCAAGTCCCTGGGCAACGTCCTGTCCATCGGCGCGCTGACCGAGGACTACCCGGCCGTCGCCGTGCGCTGGGCCCTGTCTACCGTCCACCACCGCTCCGCCATCGAATGGGGCCCCGAGACGCTGCCCGCCGCGCACGCCGCCTGGGAGAAGTTCTCCACCTTCGTGGCCCGCGCGATCGAAGCCGCCGGTGAGGCGCCTGCCTCCGAGATCGCCCTGGCACCCGCCGACCTGCCCGAGGCCTTCGTCGCCGCCATGGACGACGACCTCAACGTCGCCGGCGCGCTCGCCGTCCTGCACGAGCACCTCAAGGCCGGAAATGCGGCTCTTGCTGCGGGGGATGTTTCCGGTGTCTACCGCGAGCAGGTCCTGGTCCGCTCCATGCTGGACGTGCTGGGCCTCGATCCCGCCTCCGAGCAGTGGCGCGGCCAGGCCGGCATCGGCGCGGGTGCCTCCGGCGCGGCTGCCGCCGAGCACTCGGCGCTGGACGCGCTGGTTCGATCCGTGCTGTCCGAGCGGGCTGCTGCCCGCGCCGCCAAGGACTGGGCGCGCGCCGACGCCCTGCGCGACAAGCTGACCGGGGCCGGCGTCGTCGTCGAGGACTCCCCCTCCGGCGCCCGCTGGCACCTGGCCTGAGCGGCCCGCCAACCAACCATCCAGCTACTCTTTCGCAGCACACTCGCCATCGTCACGAACAGGAGGCCCGGATGCCCGGCAACGAGCAGTACCCCGGCGCCAAGCGCCGCCCCGGCTCGAAGAAGGGCCCCACGAAGGGCTCGGGCGGCCAGCGCCGCAAGGGCCTGGAGGGCAAGGGCCCCACCCCGCGCGCGGAGAACCGCGTCGGCCACCCCAAGGCGCGCGCCAAGGCCCTGGCCGAGGCCCGCGCCGACGAGATCAGCGGCTTCACCAGCCTGTCCGACGACCCGGACCTGGTCAACACGCTGCTCGCCCGCATGCACGGGGTGACCGGCGAGCAGATCGCCGAGGCCGCCCGCAGCTGGCTGGCCCCCGAGCACCGAGCCGTGCTCGTCTACGAAGCGGAGGACGCCCGATGAGTTCCCAGGCCCCGCGCCCGCAGGTCGACCCGACGAGCGACTGGCGCTTCCCGCTGCCGCGGGTCACCCGCCTCGACAACGGCATGAGCATCTGGGCGTACGACCTGCCCGGCCAGTACGTCATCACCGCCGAGATCGTCCTCGACGTGGCCCTCACCGACGAGCCGGTCGGCGGGGAGGGCGTCGCGCGGCTGGCCGTGCACTGCTGCGACGAGGGCTCGCAGGCCCACCCCGGCGAGGCGCTCGCCCGGCGCATCGAGGACATCGGCGCGCTCTTCGACGGCTCGGCCGGATGGTGGGGCACCCGGTGCGGCGTCGAGGTCGCCGCGCCCTACGCGCACGCCGGCCTCGAACTGCTCGACGAGATCGTCCGCACGCGCAACGAGGGGCGACCCTCGCTCGTGGGTACCACTTCGGTCGAGATCTCTGAGCTGCTTAGCCGTATGCTC
>ERZ772935.506-NODE-506-length-15670-cov-2.920717_pt1 | contig 15670 bp, 13 predicted proteins | sample MGYA00511683_ERZ772935 | MGnify/ENA primary metagenome ERZ772935 (study PRJEB29015, sample SAMEA2738086) | human oral metagenome | biome: human oral; feature: human-associated habitat; material: saliva | place: China | collected 2228 ...
TGTTAGAGGAAGGGAAAGAAGCAGAAGACCTGAAGATATTATTGCTGAAGTTAAGGCTTTGGCTAAAGCAGGGTATAAAGAAATAACTTTACTTGGACAAAATGTTAATTCTTATGGAAAAGATTTTAAAAATGGAGATAATTTTGCAAAACTTTTAGATGAAATTTGTAAAGTTGAGGGGGATTATATAGTGAGGTTTGTATCACCACACCCTAGAGATTTTACAGATGATGTCATTGATGTCATTGCAAAAAATGATAAAATTTCAAAATGCTTACATCTACCTTTACAATCAGGCTCATCTCAAATATTAAGAAGGATGGGAAGAGGTTATACTAAGGAAAAATATCTAGCTTTGGTTGATAAAATTAAATCAAAAATTCCTGGTGTAGCTCTGACAGCAGATATTATAGTAGGGTTTCCAGGAGAAACAGAAGAGGACTTTTTAGACACTATTGATGTTGTACAAAAAGTTAGCTTTGATAATTCATATATGTTTATGTATTCTATAAGAAAAGGAACACCTGCAGAAAAGTTTGAAGATCAAATCGAGGAAAGCGAAAAGCATAGGAGATTTGACCTTCTTGTAAGTGCTGTAAACGAAATAAGTGAAAAGAAGAACAAGGTATATCAGGACAGAGTTGAAAAAGTTCTAGTAGATGGTGTAAGCAAGAATGATAAGTCAACGCTCACAGGCAGAACTGATGGATTTAAGCTAGTAAATTTTGCTGGTAAGAAGGAACTGATAGGAAGCATAGTAGATGTTAAGATTACGGATGCTAAGACCTTCAGTCTCTTTGGTGAAGTTATAGAACATTAAATGGAGAAATAATATGAAGATAAACCAAAACCAATTAAATTCAGCGGTTCTGATTGTTGCACTTGTAGTAGTACTCAATCTTTTGCAGGGAAACAATGCATTTAGCCTAGATATGATTGTAACAAAGCTATATATGCTTCCTGGAATAATAATAGGACTTACACTACATGAGTTTTCTCATGCGATGGTATCATATAAGCTTGGGGACCCAACTCCAAAGGAACAGGGGAGAATAACGGTAAATCCGCTTAAGCATATTGATCCAATCGGATTTGTAGCACTTATAATGGCGGGATTCGGATGGGGCATACCAGTACAGATAAATCCAAACTATTATAAGAAGAAAAGATTAGGCGAGGCTCTTGTAGCAGTTGCAGGTGTAACTATGAATCTAATAATTGCACTTGTATTTGCACTCTTGCTTAAGCTTTTGTATTCAAGTGGACTGGCTGCAGGATCTAATCAACCTATACATGTAATAACTATGATGCTACAGTATGGCATTTTGATAAATATCATGCTTATGATTTTTAATTTGCTTCCAATCCCACCACTAGATGGATTTAATTTTGTAACGCAAATATTTAAGCTTGACAAATATTCATGGTGGTACCAGTTCTACCGTCTTGGTACATTCATATTGCTAGGACTAATTTTGTTAAATGTACTTGATATAGTAATTAATCCACTAATATACGGATTGTTTAATGCAATAATGGGCATAGTTTAAATCGCAAAAGGCCTGTAATTTCAAAGCAAAATAAAAGAGAGAAAAAAAAATATTAGCACTCATCGTTAAAGAGTGCTAATATTTTTGTTGTTTTTTGAAATATAGTGGTATATAATATAAGTAACGAAGATAAAAATCAAGGAGGTATAACCATGAATATCGAAAAATACACACAGAACGCGCAGGCTGCTATTGTTGAAGGGCAGCGCATTGCAATCGAAAATGGTAATCCAAGTCTTGAACCTGAGCATATAAATCTAGCTTTGCTACAGCAGAGCGATGGCCTAATCCCAAGGCTTCTAAAATACATGGAGATAGACGCTAATTCAGTTGAGAAAGCTGTTTCTGAGCTTGTCGATAAGCTACCAAAGGTTAGTGGAGGACAGATTTATGCTTCACAGCGTTTAAATTCACTACTAGCTGAAAGTGAAAAGGAAGCAGAGCGTTTCAGGGATGACTATGTGAGCGTTGAACATATTTATCTAGCTTTGTTAAATGAGAGAAAGAGTCCTTTCATAGATGTATGTAAGAGATTTGGAATAAGTAAGAATGGTTTTCTAGAAGCTTTGACCAAGGTCAGAGGGAATCAGCGAGTTACTAGCCAAAATCCTGAGGACAATTATGAGGCTCTAGAGAAATACGGTCAGGATTTAGTTGAGCTAGCCAGAAAGGATAAACTTGATCCAGTAATCGGAAGAGATAGCGAGATTAGACATGCTATACAGATTCTATCTCGCCGTACTAAGAACAATCCTGTTTTGATAGGTGAGCCTGGTGTTGGTAAGACTGCTGTTGTAGAGGGTCTTGCACAGAGAATTCTCAAGGGAGATGTTCCAGAGGGTCTAAAAGACAAAACAATATTTGCACTTGATATGGGTGCGCTTATTGCTGGTGCTAAGTTTAGAGGTGAATTTGAGGAAAGACTCAAGGCAGTTCTAAATGAGGTGGAAAAATCAGAAGGAAGAATTATCCTATTTATAGACGAGATTCATACAATTGTCGGTGCAGGAAAAACTGAAGGCTCTATGGATGCCGGAAATCTCCTAAAGCCAAAGCTTGCAAGAGGTGAACTTCACTGCATAGGTGCTACAACTTTGACAGAGTATAGAAAGTACATAGAAAAGGATGCTGCACTTGAGAGAAGATTCCAAAAGGTAATGGTAGATCAGCCAGATATTAATGATACTATTTCTATTTTGAGAGGACTTAAAGAACGCTTCGAAATTCACCACGGCGTAAGAATTACGGATAATGCTCTTATTGCATGTGCAACTCTATCAGATAGATATATCACAGATAGATTCCTGCCAGATAAGGCTATAGACTTGATGGACGAGGCTGCGTCACGTATCAGAACTGAAATAGATAGCATGCCATCAGAGCTTGATCAGATTTCGAGAAAAATAATGCAGCTTCAGATTGAAAAGCAGGCACTTCTAAAGGAAACTGATAAGGCATCAAAGGCAAGACTTGAGGCACTTGAGAAAGAATTAAGTGAGCTCAACAGTGAGAGTGCAACTCTTAGAACTCAGTGGGAGACTGAGAAGAAGAAAATCACTGATTCAAAGCAGACGAAACAGGATATCGAGGAATTGAAGCATCGCATCGAGGAGGCAGAGCGTGCATATGATCTTGAGACGCTTGCAAAGCTGAAATATGGTGAACTTCCAGCACTTGAGAAGAAGCTGGAGGAGGAAAAGCAGGCTCTTGCAGATAAGAGTGAGGATAGACTCCTAAAGGAAGAGGTCGACGTTGAAGAAATAGCAGAAGTCGTATCACAGTGGACAGGAATTCCTGTATCAAAGCTAGTTGAAAGCGAAAGAGAAAAACTTCTAAAGCTTCCTGAAATCCTTCACAAGAGAGTTATAGGTCAGGATGAGGCAGTAGTTGCAGTTTCTGATGCTATACTAAGAGCACGTGCTGGTCTCAAAGATGAGAATAGACCTATAGGTTCGTTCATTTTCATGGGTCCTACAGGTGTTGGTAAGACTGAGCTTGCAAAAGCACTTTCCGAGGCACTCTTTGACACCGAAAAGAACATGATAAGAATAGACATGTCTGAGTACATGGAAAAACACAGCGTTTCTAGACTTGTTGGAGCACCTCCAGGATATGTGGGATACGACGAGGGAGGGCAGCTAACTGAAGCAGTTAGAAGAAGACCTTACAGCGTAATACTCTTTGATGAGATAGAAAAAGCGCATCCTGATGTATTTAACATCTTGCTTCAGCTTCTAGATGACGGAAGATTGACTGATAATCAGGGAAGAACTGTAGACTTCAAGAATACAATCATCATCCTTACATCAAATATCGGTAGCCGTGAGCTCATCGATAGAATCGAGGAAGGTGGCCAGATTTCTGAGGACGTAAAGGAAGATGTAGTAAGTAAGCTTCATAGCTTCTTCAGACCAGAGTTTATAAACAGAATTGATGACACAATTGTGTTCACTCCACTAAATAAGGATCAGATAGGCAGAATCATAGAAATCGCACTTGTATCGATTCAGAAGAGACTTTCTGAGAGAAATATTAAGCTTGTTCTAAGCGAAGCAGGAAAGGACTACATCTGTGACAATGCTTATAGTCCAGAGTTTGGTGCAAGACCTGTAAAGAGATTCATGCAAAAGTATGTTGAGACAAAGCTTGCTGAAGCACTGATTAAGGGTGAAATCGCTGATGGAAACACAGTTGAGATTACATCAAAAGGTGAAGGCATTGAGCTTGAAATTAAATAATTAAACAGCATAAGCTGGGATACCCTCTAAACCATATGAGTTTAGGGGGTATTTTAATATAAAAACAAGCGTTGTCATAATATTTTTTTTAAAAAAATAAAGAGATATTATAAAAAGATAATAATTATTATATATTATTCTAAAACATATTGACTTTTGTTTAAATTTTAATATAATTTGCGTGGGATATAACAATTTTAAAAATTTGTTACTGTGTAAATTTATGGTGACTATGCATAGTAAAAGGGGACAAATTAATTATGAACAAATCTATTTTTAGGAGAGTTTTGCTATTTGTTGCTATCATGACATCGCTCATGATAGTTTGTTTATCTATTTCTTTTGCTGATTCTGAAGAAACAAAGGAAATAGAGCAAAATCAAGAAATCCAAAGCAAGCATGAGAAGGAAAGTTTATCTCAGCAAGGTGATAATCAAAACCAAGATGTAGTTAATAATGAAATCACAGAATCTGATATCAAGAACGGCGAGACTAAAAGTGATGAGAGTGTAAAGTCTAGTGCAAACAGTATTGCTAAAAATACTAGTCAAACGCCAAGTGTTAATCCACTAGATATATTCGAAATTATTAGGCTAGGAGGTAGCGATAGGTATACGACATCTATGCGTGTAGCTGATGAATTCAAGAATAAACTTGGAATAGAGAAGTTCAATTGTATAATTTTGACCTATGGTGGAGGCTTTGCTGATGCAATGTCTGCATCATATCTTGGCAAGGTAAATAATGCGCCAATTCTTTTAACGGAGAATGATAATATATACTTAACATTAGAGTATATCAAGAAAAATCTTGCTGCTAATGGAAAGATATACATAATAGGTGGACAAGGTGTTCTTAGTAATAAATTTGAAGCGCTATTAAAAGATTATGATGTAACTAGACTATCAGGAAATACAAGATATGAGACAAATATGGAGGTACTTAAGGCAGTTGAAAAGCCTAATGAACTAGCGATCTGCTCAGGAAATGCCTTTCCAGACAGTCTTTCGGTTTCAAGTACAGGTAAAGCCATAATGCTTGTAGACAATATGCTTTTGGATTATCAAAAGCAGTTTATCAAAGATATTACAAACATATACATAATCGGTGGGACAAAAGTAGTAAGTTCGGCAATAGAAGACGCTGCGAAGATAAATTCAAATTGCGAGAGAATATATGGTGGTGATAGGTTTGAAACCTCATATGCTGTTGCAAGAAGATTTTTCCCAAATCAAACTGACAATATGGTGCTAGCCTCAGGGGATGATTTTCCAGATGGACTTTGCGGAGGAAATTTTGCACATGTTGCCATAAATGCACCATTGCTATTAGTAAATGATAATAACTACGCTGATGCAAACGCCTTTGCACTGCAGGCGAGTAGCTTTAGATATTATATCATAGGTGGGATGAAGGCGGTTCGCGACGAATGGGCTCACTACATACATCACGAATTTAGAGATAATCTATATAAGATTGACTTGGTTGGAAATCCAAATATAACAGTCAGCTCAGCAAATATAATAGGTGTATATATGCCTAAGCATATGAAACCAGTAGTGAATTGTAGCCATGGCCTTACAGCAACTCTGGTAGGATATGGCAAAATAGATGGGAAATTTTCATTCATATATCATGTCACATCAAGTGAACTAGGCACCTATATAATTTCTGCAAGTAATGGTGTGATAAATAAAAGCATGCAGCTTAGGGTTATCCCTAAGAGTTATGGAGATGTATATTACAGCCAAAGTGACTATAGATGGGGAGGTCTTAGATATGGATACTATAGTTTTGCATCAACAGGATGCGCACCAACAGCTATGGCAATGGCATTCCAAGGAATAAAAGGCGGTACATATTTGCCTTATCAAATCGGTTCATATCTATATAACAATACATTCGAATATAATAGAGTTGCGCTTGGATCATCTGGTAAAGCTATATACTATGCGGCTAATGCATACGGCTTTAAAAGAGAATCCCTTAGAACGCTGGCTGAATTAGAAAATGCATTGAAGAAGGGATATATAGTCATCGCATATGTAGGAGCGAGCAAATATGCTTCACAAAGCTATACGCATGCAATAAGACTTAGAGGCTATAGCGACGGCTGGACTATGGTTTATGACCCAGATAACAGATATAATAACGGATGGGCCGGTGTTAGATATATATGGGAGCATCAAAGCACAGACCCTTACGACAGATTTGACGGAACAACGTTTCAAGCGATATATGATTAATAAATTTACTTTCTGATTGATTTATATGACCCTCTTTACTGGACAAGTAGTAAGGAGGGATTTTTTATTTGTAATCAGATTTCGTCTGTAAAATTTGATTTAAATTTAAGTGTACTTGACTTAAAATCAAAATGCACTTAAAATACAAACAGTGAAATTTCAATGGTTTAGAGGAGCCGCAACCACCGGTTGACAAATTGCAAAACAAACTTTATAGCTAGCAACCGCTTTTTTTCATAGAATGAGCTTGTTCGAACGAGAAAGCTAGACGTGGTAATTTCATGGGAGGAATAAGATGATATTAGCAGATAAGATTATTGAAGAAAGAAAGCGAATCGGACTAAGTCAAGAGGAACTTGCCGAGAAGCTAAATGTTTCTAGACAGTCTGTATCAAAATGGGAGGGCGCACAGTCGATCCCAGATATAAATAGAATAATAATGCTTGCAGAAATCTTTGGAGTAACAACAGATTACCTATTAAAGGATGATGCTGTGCGTGATGCAGGTGATTCTGTTAAAGAAAGTGCAGAGCATCCAAGAAATGCAAGGAAGCTTAGCCTTGAGGAGGCTTCAGAATTCTTGAGGCTACGTAAAAGCTACGCACCTAAATTTGCTCTTGGAGTAATGCTATGCATTTGGTCTCCAATAGCTATAATTTTGCTTGGCGGTTTGTATGAGGAAAAAACGATAAATATATCAGAAAATGCCGTAGGTGGTATAGGAGTAAGCGTACTTATTTTGATGATTGCTGCAGCTGTAGCACTATTTATAAATTCAAGTAGCAAGCTTGACAAATTCAAATTTCTTGAGAACGAAGAGATTGAAACAGCCTATGGTGTTGATGGAATGGTAAAAGAAAAGAAAGAAGCTTATGCACCAAGTCACACTTCATTTCTTATTGCCGGAGTTGTTTTATGCATTTTGTCAATTATGCCAATGTTTATAGCGCTTTGTTTTACGGAGAGAGACGTGGTTATGATTGCAATGGTTGCATTGCTACTTTTTATAGTAGGTATAGCGGTTAATATGATTGTACGTACGATTTTAATAAAAGATAGCTACGATATGCTGCTTCAAAATAATGACTACTCTATAATGAAAAAGAGAAGTCGCAATAAGCTAGGGCTCTTTGAACAAATTTACTGGCTTGTAATTACAACTGCTTATTTCATCATATCTTTTTTCACAAATGCATGGGGAATAACATGGATAATCTGGGTAATTGGAGGTATTTTAGCAGGAATCATAAAGCTTATTTTTGAAAATAAAAGTAAATAAGTAATAGTTAATTAAAAGAAAAAATCCCGTAGGGCAATTTGCAATAAAATGCATTTGCTTGCTACGGGATTTATTTTTCGTATATATTTAGATTTATGTTTGCAATAGCGCGCTTAATCGTACTGCTCATATGAAGCTTCATAGCCCTTGCGCCACTTGTTACATCTTTTTTTAGATAGGCGCTATAGATTCTGCGTCTTTCCTCAAGTGTCTTGTCTAAAAACTTTGGAGCAAAGTAATTTGGAGGGCAGGAGTATTTGCAGTAATTAAAGTATGTTGTTAGAGTCTTATCAAGCATTCTGTCATGCGATGTCTTGTAAATATGTCTGTGGAAGGCTGAATTTGCATACATCATCATGTGAATATCATTCTTCTTTGTATAAAACTCCATATAGCGAAATATATCGTCAAATTGCTCCATCTCATCATCTGTGATGCGCTCTATACTCCAGCTGACAGCTCTAACTTCAAGGTCTGCGCGTATATTAAGCATGTCGACTAATTCATCATAGCTAAAACCACGCACATATTCGCCTCTCTTAGGTATGTACTCCAAAAGGCCATCCATCTCAAGGCGTCTAAAAGCCTCTCTAACAGGAGTTCTACTAGCTCCATACATAGAGCAAACCTTTGTCTCTGTGAGCCAAGAATCACGAGCTAGCTTACCAGTCATGATATCCCTCAGAAGCTCCTCATAAATCCTATCAGTAAGTGGAAGTTCTTTATTTGTTTCTTTTCTTAGTTGCTGTATAATATCCATGTGTGAATTATACTTTTTTCGAGTATATATTGTCAAGAAAGGGAAGTTATGGATAGGAAAACTGTTAACAGCATTTTAGACAGATTAGAGGAAGCGTATCCAGATGCAGACTGTGCGCTGAATCATAATAATGTTTTTGAGCTTATTGTTGCTGTGGCATTATCTGCGCAGACAACAGATAAGAGCGTGAATAAGGTTACACCTGAGCTTTTTGAGGCCTACCCAGATGCCAAGTCTCTGGCAAAGGCAGATCAAGCTGATTTAGAAGAATATCTTAAGAAGATAGGAATGTATCGCACAAAGTCAAAGAATATAATCAATATGGCAAAATCCTTAGTTGCTGAGCACGATGGTATTGTTCCGCAGGATTTTGACGCGCTAACAAAGCTTTCTGGAGTTGGTAGAAAGACTGCAAATGTAGTCCTTTCAGTTGGTTTTGGCGAGCCACATATTGCAGTGGATACTCATGTTTTCAGGGTTGCAAACCGTATAGGTATCTGTAAAGAAAAGAACGAGCTAGCAACTGAGAAGGCACTGATGAAGAAGATTCCAAAGGATAGGTGGTCAAAGGCTCATCATCTTTTGATTTTCCATGGAAGACAGTGCTGTAGTGCTAGAAAGCCAAACTGTGAGGAATGTCCGATAGAGTCAATGTGCAAGAAGAGAATATAAGATGAAAGATACCAAAAAATGGAACTGGGAGAGCATGCCAGTTATTGAAACTGCAAGGCTTATCTTAGATGAAATCAAATACTCTGACCTTGATATATATAACAAGATTATCTTTGATAAAGATAGAAATATATATTGGGGATACGATGATATGCTCAGCATAGACGGTGAACCTGAATACGATAGTTTTTATAAGGTTGCTCGGATGGATTTTGATGCGCATGATGCTATCAATTTTGCCGTTAGAAAGGATGGAAAGATGATAGGAGAAGCCGTCTTATTTGATTTTAGAAAAGAAGGGGATATAGATGTCGCTGAGCTTGGATGCAGGGTTTTGCGAAGTGAGTCAGGCAAGGGCTATGGCGCAGAAGCTTTTTATGGAGTCCTTCACTGGGCGCTTGAGAGCGGGCTTGTATCAAAGGTCGTAGCTAAATGTTTTCACGAAAATACGCCATCATACTTTATGTTAAGTAGAGAAATGAAGCAGATAGGTGAAGATAAAACATTTAAATACTTTGAACTACAAAAATGAGCAAACCCCTCAGGTGATATAATCACCTAAGGGCTTTGCTTTCTAAAGGTCATTTGTCTTGTTAGCATGTTAATTATAGTATTCTGGCCTTATTAAAATTCTAATTTTAGGCTCTCTTGCCGCAGCAGTTCTTGTACTTCTTACCACTACCACATGAACATGGTTCGTTCCTGCCTGGCTTTTTCTCTACATGTACTGTTCTTGAACGTCTATATTCGTTGTAGATTTCTATTCTTCTCTCTTCGCTGAGAACATCGTTCCACTCCTCAAGTCCCCAGAGATAATCGGCATCAGCCTTATGCATATTAAAATACAGCTTTTCAAAGTCAATGTCAAGGTCTATCTCACTATCTGGCGTAATTTTAGTCACATCTAACTCATTTTTTAGGCTAGTTGTAACTCCATCAAGAAAGCCAGTGAAGATAACCTTATCACATTCGAACTTCTCTGCAAGATCTGAAACCTTGCCCTTAAGATGTTCGTTATGGTTTGAAAGGATGTAAGCATATATTCTTGCTTCTGCCTCTGAATACTCCTTCCAAAACTCGTCAATTGTCTCCTTTGTCTGTCCGTTGAGAAGCTTGTCCCAATCTTTGTATAAACTCATTTTGATTCCTCCATCAAATAATTATCATTTATTATACTGTCTTTGCAATTGCTATTACATCGCCTACCACTGCGCTTCCTGTCGGGAAGGCACCAGCGCCTGCACCGTAGAACATAAGCTCGCCAACTGCATCACCTGTAACGTAAATTGCGTTATACTCTCTTGAAACTGAAGCAAGTGGGTGACTGTTAGGCATTAGAACTGGCTTAACACTGTACTCGACCTGATCTCCAGAAAGCTTAGCAGATGCGATTAGCTTAATCTTGCTATCCTTTGCTTCTGCGTCTTCAATATCCTTCATTGTAATCTTGCTGATTCCAGTCGTTGGAATATCATCTGGCTTAACATACTTGTCAAAGCATAGAGTCATCAAAATGGAAAGCTTGTTTGCGGCATCAATGCCTTCAACGTCAGCAGTAGGATCAGCTTCAGCAAATCCCTTAATCTGTGCATCCTTAAGAGCATCCTTATATTCCATTCCATCAGCCTGCATGCAGCTTAGGATATAATTTGTTGTACCGTTTACAATTCCCATAACTTCTAGGAATTCATTTCCGCTCAAAGCTTCCTGAATTGCAGTAAGGGCAGGTATTCCTCCTCCTACGCTAGCTTCAAATCTAAAGCTTACATTGTTTGCCTTAGCTGTTTCTGTTAGCTCCTTGTAGTTTGCAGCAACAGCAGCCTTGTTAGGTGTTACAACATGCTTGCCAGCCTTCATAGCCTTTAGCATATATTCGGTTGCTGGTTCAATTCCACCAATGGCTTCAACAACTATATCTATGCTGTCATCAGCCAAAACATCATCTACATTTGCAGTAGCTATCTCTGCAGGAAGGCCTTTTGACAAAGCTTTCTCTGTATTTCTTGCGAAAACCTTAGCTACTTCTATTTCACAACCGCTGCGCTTTGAAATTAGTTCAGCGTTTTTCTTCAATATATCAAAAGTTCCTCCGGCAACAGTACCGAAACCTAAGAGTCCAATCTTTACCTTCTTCATAATCTGCCTCCTTAATTTATTAGAAAATATTATAAACGAAAATTTTCGTTTTGTCTTTGATTAAATTAAAATAATTAGCTCTTTCCATCTTGTTTTCTACAGTAAAAAGTTTAATATATATTTATAAGCTAAGGAGGAGCGCTAGATGAAAAACAGTATGAAGATTATAGATCTACATTGCGATACACTTTTGGAATGTTGGAAACACAAGGACCAAGGACTAAAAGATGGTCCTAATGCAATAAATATAGAAAAGCTTAGAGAAGGCGGAAGCCTTGCTCAGTGCTTTGCAATGTATCTTCCATGGAAGAGCATGAACATAGGACCTTATGAGATACTTAAGGGTGTCTATGAGACATATAAAGAGCAGATGGAACTAAATAAGGATGCTATAAGACCAGCCCTATGTGTTTCAGATATAGAGAAAAACGCTGCAGATGGAATGCTTTCATCCATATTGACCATAGAGGATGGGGCCTTTTTAGAGAACAAAATTGAGAGGCTTGATGAAGCCTATGAGATGGGCGTTAGAATGATAGGACTCATTTGGAATCATGAAAACTGCTTGGCATACCCCAATAACAGAGATGTAGTAGCTCACGAAAGAGGACTCAAGGTCTTTGGTATGGATGTTATTGAGAGAATGAACGAGCTTGGCATGGTAATAGATTGCTCTCATTTAAATGAAGGCGGATTCTTTGATGTCGCAAAGCTTAGCAAGAAGCCTTTCATGGCATCGCATTCATGTGCGAGGGCTCTATGTGACCATCCTAGAAATCTCAGCGATGAGCAACTTCACATGCTTGGGGAAAAGGGCGGTGTAGTTGGAATTAACTTCTACGGAGCATTTTTGAATGAAAATGGAGATGCGGCAAGCTTTGATAGAATAATAGATCACCTAAAGTACATGAAGGATAAAGCAGGTATAGATGCAATTGCTTTAGGTTCTGACTTTGATGGAATAGATGATAATGGAGAGCTTGTTGATTTCACTGGCTATGTGCCTTTGATGGACAAAATGAGCAAGCATTTTAGCGATGACGAAATTGAGAAAATCACTCATCTCAATGCTATGAGAGTATTTAGGGAGAATATAGGCAGATAATGGCATTACATATAGTTTTCGTTGAACCGGAGATTCCACCAAATACCGGAAATATTGCAAGGACATGTGCCGCAACTAATACAAAGCTTCATCTTGTGAAGCCACTTGGATTTGATATAAGTGAGAAGGCTGTTAAGAGGGCAGGTCTAGATTACTGGCCTTATGTGGACCTTGAGATTCACGAGTCACTAGATGATTTCATGGAGAAGTATAAGGATAAGCGCAAATTTCTTGCAACGACTAAAGGTGGGCGTATATATACAGATTTTGAATATATGGACGACGATATGTTTTTGTTCGGAAGGGAAACAAAGGGGCTGCCGCGTGATTTCATAGCCCAAAACGAAGAAATGGCTATAAGAATTCCTATGAGTGAAAACACTAGGTTAAGGTCGTTTAATCTATCAAATTCTGCCAATATTATTTTGTTTGAGGCCTTGCGTCAACTAGGTTTTCCTGAGCTTAAATAATTTGCCATAGTTTTTTCAATATGGTATAATAATTGCATAATATTGTTGAATTGCTGGAGATTTTGCTTTGAAGATAGGATACGAACTGACAATTGAACAGACCCAAAAGCTGTCGATGACACCAGAGCTTATTCAGGCGATACAGATTTTGCAATACAATAATCAGGAACTTAATGAATATATAGACAAGGAGCTTCTTGAGAATCCGATACTTGAGTCGGAATACCACAAGGAGTCCGATACAGAGATAGATATAGACAGCCTGAGAGATCAGTTAATTCAGGCAGACGAGAATGTAGAAGCATATAAGCAGTGGGAAAGTCATAGCACAAGTGATGAGTACTCATACGAGAACTTTGTTGCTTTTAACTATACCTTGACGGAATTTCTGATAGAGCAATTACATTTTTCAAGTCTTAAGGGTCAGGATGCTGAGATAGGTCGTTACATAATTGAGAATATCGATGATAACGGCTATCTTTCTATGTCATTAGAAGAAATTTGCAGTGTTTTAGATGTTGATCTAGATAGCTGCGAAAGAGTTCTAGATGTTATCCATACCTTTGAACCTTCAGGAGTAGGAGCAAGAGACTTAAACGAATGTCTCATCATTCAGCTTGCATCTTTAGGAGAGCTAACCGATGAGATTGAATTTATCATATCAAATAGACTTAAGGACTTAGCTGATAATAAATATGCCCTTATTTCTAAAGACATGGGAATAAGCATTGCAGAAGTCCAAGGCATAGCTGATTTGATAAAGACGCTTGAGCCTAAACCAGGCAGAGGATTTGATTCTGACAATAGCATCAAGTACATAATTCCGGATATATATGTTGAAGAAACAAATGGTGAGTACGTAGTAAGCGCAAATGACGTAAGTACTCCAAGTTTACATATTAGCTCATACTATAATTCACTTACAGAAGAGGCAAAGTCTGACAAGGAGCTTTCTAACTATCTAAATAATAGATTTAACTCTGCGATGTGGCTTATGAAGAGCATTGAGCAGAGGAAGAAGACTATTTATAATGTTGCCAGCGCAATAGTTCAGTTTCAGAATGACTTCTTTGCTAAAGGAGAGAGATTCCTTAAGCCTTTGACACTCAAGCAAATTGCTGAAACTGTTGGAGTTCATGAGTCTACTGTGAGCCGTGCAATAAATGGCAAGTATATGCAATGCCCTAGAGGAGTTTTTGAACTTAAGTACTTCTTTACAGGCGGAATCCTTAATGAAGATGGTAGCGGAGTTTCATCAAATAGCATTAAATCTATGATTAAGGAATTTGTAGATGCTGAGGATGATAAGAAACCCTTAAGCGATTCGAAGATTTCAGAGATGCTTCACGAGAAGGGCATAGATATTTCAAGAAGAACCGTTGCAAAATATAGAGACGATATAGGCATACTGCCGTCGTCCAAAAGAAGACGTTTTTAGGTTTACACCTTTTAACATACAATATAGCTTTAATTAAGAAATAAAGAGACATGGAGGGTTATTATGTCAATTAAAGTTGGTATCAGTGGATACGGAAGAATCGGACGTCTTGTACTAAGAGCGTCACTAGAACATCCGGAGATCGAAATTGTAGGAATCAACTACAGAAGTGCAGAGGATATGGAATATCTCGCATATCTTTTGAAATACGATTCCACATTCGGAAGATTCCCTGCTGAGGTAGGATATTATGACGGAGGTATCATCATCGGAGGCAAGAAGATACCTGTTTATAAGGAGTCCGAAATCAAAAATATTCCATGGAGAGAATGCGGTGCAGAGTATGTTGTTGAGTCAACAGGTGCATACACAACTACCGAAAAGGCTCTAGGACATATAGAAGCTGGTGCCAAGAAGGTTGTTATCTCAGCTCCTGCAAAGGACAAAGATACTCCAACATTCGTTTGCGGAGTTAACACAGACAAGTACACAAAGGACATGCTAGTTGTTTCAAATGCATCTTGTACAACAAACTGTCTAGCTCCACTTTGCAAGGTTCTAGAAGATAAGTTCGGTATCGAAAAGGGGCTTATGTCAACAATCCACGCAGCTACATCCAAGCAGAAAACAGTTGATGGAAAGTCAACAAAGGATTGGCGCATAGGTAGAAGTGTATTTGGAAACATCATTCCTACATCAACAGGAGCAGCTAAGGCTGTTGGACTAGTTATTCCTGAAGTTGCAGGAAAACTTACTGGTCTTGCATTCCGTGTTCCTACAGCAGACGTATCTGTTGTTGACCTAAACGTTGTTCTTAAGACAGCTACAACTCTAGAAGAAGTAAAGGCAGCTATTAAGGAAGCTTCGGAGACATACATGAAGGGCATCCTAGAGTACATGGATGACGAGTGTGTAACAAGCGATTTCATCGGTGATGCAAACACATCAATCTTTGATGCACGCCAGGGAATCCAGCTTGATGAGAAGTTCTTCAAGTTCCTAGCTTACTATGACAACGAATTCGGTTATTCCTCCAAGATTCTCAATTTGATAGAGCATATGAGCGCTGTCGACAATAAATAGATATGAAAAAGACAATAAGAGATATAGAGTTAAAGGGTAAAAGAGTTCTAATCAGATGTGATTTCAACGTGCCTCTTGATAGCAATCAAAACATAACAGATGACACTAGAATAAGAGCTGCGCTTCCTACTCTAGAGTACATGGTTACGCAGGGTGCTAAGGTTGTTGTAATGTCTCCCCTTGGTAGACCTAA
>ERZ772935.507-NODE-507-length-15647-cov-2.053746_pt1 | contig 15647 bp, 13 predicted proteins | sample MGYA00511683_ERZ772935 | MGnify/ENA primary metagenome ERZ772935 (study PRJEB29015, sample SAMEA2738086) | human oral metagenome | biome: human oral; feature: human-associated habitat; material: saliva | place: China | collected 2228 ...
TATTCCCGTGTCAGTACCAACTACAGACTTAAGTGAGGTGACTGATGATGCAGCGTAGAAAAAGGTTTATAAAAGGTCTGTCATTATTAGTAGTTCTTGTTATTTGTGGTTTGTTGATAAATAACTGGTTTTTTAAGTTGAATACTATGAGACTGCCAGAGTTAAAAAAGCAGGCAGCTCAGTATGTTGTGCAACAATATGAGAATAAGAAAAATGGTCTTAAGTCTGATTTTGGGTCCGCAGAAAATATTGATTTAGAGACCGCTACTATCTCTGGTCCGTTTTTGGGTGTTAGCAAAGCTGGTCCAGTAGTAATGAACATAACGCTTTATTGGACAATAAGTTCCCATGGAGTTCTTATTGGAACTGTTGAGCAAGATTTGGGAGTCTTTGCTATAAGCGCATTTACGGGATCTTCATCAGAACTGTGGATTCAAACAAGGAATGCTGGGCTGTTACAAGAAATGCATAAGCAAAAATTACCGTGCTTGGTTTGGTCAGTTGCAGGAGAAAATGGATGGCCTCCAAGCTATCGATCAGATGGTTATTATGGCCGCTATAGTCCAGCTGACGGAGATTTCGAAATTATAAAAGAAGATAGTCATGTATCGGAAATTATTAGCTTCCGATTAGGGGAAGAACACTTGGACTTTATGGCAAATCCTGAGCGTGTTGTAGATTTAACCAAGTAATTTTAAAGCGTTTTTGCTGTTCTAAAACAAGAGTTGGTCCGATTTTGGACTGACTCTTGTTTAATCTTCACAACATATCCGTAATTTCTAAAGGTAAACGGTAGTAAATCATCGGTAAACGGTAGTTGACAATGATTACTACTTATGTAGTTAGTTAAATATTTTATATATTTGATAAGGTAAAATAATAATAAAGCCCGCTAACTGCGGGCCTTCTTAGCTGCTATTAAGATTTATATGCAGTAAATAATACAACAAAACACGTTTTCATATTTTGAGCAGCCAATGAGCGAGAAATTAATACCGTTGGGCGAACTGTCTTCAGAAGAAATATCTTTTCTTCATATAGTTATGTAGATGTAAGCCACACAAGTGGCATTGGTGCCACGTTGTGGCAAGGAGAGTTTTTAGAAAGAGGCAGAAATGAGCGAGTTTATTAACCGTCCACTTTCGCGTCGCGGCTTCCTTGGCGGAGCAACTGTAGCAGCTGGTCTTGGTCTCACCGCTTGCGGTGGCGGACAGCAGAAGGCAGCTGAAGCTCCATCTGGAAAGGGCGGCGGCACAATTACTGCTGGTACCGCTTATTCAACCCAGAACTATGATCCATCTACTACTTCATCAGCACTTGCCCTTGGTGTTAACTGGCAGGTAGTTGAGGGCCTCTACGGTCTTAACTTCCACGACTACTCAACATTCAATGAGCTGGCTACTGCTGATCCTAAGAAGGTTGACGATTACACCTTTGAGATTACCCTCCGTGACGGCGCAAAGTTCTCTGATGGTAACGAGGTAAAGGCAGATGACGTTGTTGAGTCCTTCAACCGTTCCGCTGCTAAGGGTAGCGTCTACGTCCCAATGCTCTCTCCAATTGCTTCCGTAGAGAAGAAGGATGACAAGACTGTCACCGTTAAGACCACTATTGCTAACTTCTCCCTCCTCAAGGAGCGCCTGTCTATTGTTCGCGTCGTTCCAGCAAGCAGTTCTCAGGATGAGATGAAGAAGCAGCCAGTTGGTTCTGGTCCATGGCAGTTTGAGTCCATCTCTGACAACACTCTTGACCTTGTTCCTAACAAAAACTACAACGGCGCAACTCCTGCTAAGGATGAGAAGCTCCACTATGACGTCCTTAAGGATCCAACCGCTCGTCTGACCGCACAGCAGGACGGAACCACCCTTGCTATGGAAATGGTCCCTGCAGACGCTGTAGACCAGCTCAAGGGCGCAGGCTGCACCGTTGACGCTGTTCAGGGCTTTGGTGTCCGCTTTGCAATGTTCAACCTTGGCAAGGCTCCTTGGGACAACGTTAAGGTTCGCCAGGCATGCCTCTATGCACTTGATACAGACAAGATGCTTGCAAACGCATTCTCTGGTCAGGCTGAGATTGCTACCAGCTACCTTCCTTCTTCCTTTGCTAACTATCACAAGGCATCCACTGTCTATGCACACGATGTTGATAAGGCTAAGAAGCTCATTTCTGAGTCTGGTATCACTCCTGGTGATGTCGTTCTTCGCACCACCGATAACGAGCAGGTTAAGTCCATGGCAACTCAGGTCAAGAATGATCTTGACGCACTTGGCTTTAATGTAAGCATCGTTTCCGATACTTCTCCAGCAACCTATGCTGCAATCGACGCAGTTGACGGTTCTTGGGATATCCTGCTTGCCCCTGGCGATCCTTCCTGCTTCGGTGCAGACGTCGACCTGCTGCTCAACTGGTGGTATGGCGATAACGTCTGGATGACCAAGCGTTGCCCATGGAAGGAGTCCGCTGAGTGGACTAAGCTTCACGAGCTCATGAACAAGGCTCTTGGCCAGTCTGGTGCCGATCAGCAGTCCACTTGGAACGAGTGCTTCGACATCATCGCTGAGAACGTACCTCTGTACCCAGTTCTCTTTGCTAAGACCTTCACCGCTTCCTGGAGCGAGAAGCCAAACAGCAACGGCGTTGCTCTCAAGGGCTTCAAGGGCATCGGAACCACCGGCCTGTCCTTCATTGATGTCAATACAGTTACTGCTAGCTAATTTGTTGTTGTCACGCGCTTAGCATCTCATACATTGGGGCCCGAGCGTTTTACTTATAACGCTCGGGCTCTTGTTCGCAAAATTCAGTCCTGAGATGTGCAAAGTCTCATCAAATTTTATTTGTACGGTTTGTTTTAAAGAGAGAGGGGGAGATAGTGAACAACCTATTACGTCTTATCGGACGCCGTCTTATTGCGCTGCCGATTATGGCTCTAGGCGTCACCTTTCTCGTATTCTTCCTAATGTCTTTCTCGCATGTTGATCCTGCATACAATGCCTTGGGAGAGTCTGCTTCTGAAGAAGCTATCCAGCAGTATCACATTGAGAATGGCCTTGATGATCCATGGCCTGTGAGATATGTACGCTATATCGGTGATGTTGCTCATGGAAACTTGGGTACCTACGGCACTTCTCACTATTCAGTTGCTGCAAGAATTTCAAAGGCTCTGCCAGTAACTATGCAGTTGACCTTTATGGGTCTCTTTATTGGCGCAATAGTTTCGTTTACGTTGGGCGTTATTGCGGCTCTCTATAGAGATCAATGGCCCGATCAAATCATCCGCGTATTCTCAATTGCCGGTCTTGCAACGCCATCATTCTGGTTGGCAGTTCTTTTGATTCTGGTCTTTGCGTCTACGCTTAAGCTGCTACCAGCCTCTGGAGCACTACCAGATCCTGCGGTAAATCTTGTCGGCTACTTTGCTCGTATGATTATGCCGGCATTTGCACTTGCGGTTCCAATGTCTGGTCAGATGACCCGTATTGTTCGTACCGCAATGGTCGAGGAGCTGGATAAGGACTACGTCCGCACTGCTCGCGGCGCTGGTATTCCAGAGAGAATCGTCATCGCAAGAAACGTACTTCGCAACGCTCTTATTACCCCTGTAACCACGCTTGGTCTGAAGATTGGTTACCTCATGGGTGGTGCCGTTGTTATTGAGGTTATTTTTAACCTTCCTGGCATGGGTACCGCTATTCTTGAGGGTATCCAGGGTAACGAGGCAATGCTTGTTCAGGGCGTTGTTGTTGTCGTTGCACTGTCCTTCATCATCATCAACATTGTTGTTGATATGTTGTACATCTTGATTAACCCACGCATTAGGACGGTGTAGTGCGATGGTACAAATGAGAAAAAAACAAGTCGAGAAGCTCGAAGAAGCCGCTGCAAAGGGTTCAACCTTTGGTGGCTTTAAGAAGATGAAGACAGCTTCCAAGATTGCTCTTGTCATTCTTGTCTTTGTTGTCCTGGCTTCTGTCTTTGCAAACTTTATTGCTCCACATAACCCACTTGAGATTTTCAACGCTCGTCAGGCTCCAGGCAATGGATTCATTTTTGGTACTGACGATAAGGGCCGCGATATTCTTTCTCGTATGCTCCATGGTGGTCAGTATTCACTGGTCATTGGTTTTGGTGCTACGGGCATGGCACTGCTATGCGGCTCAATTATCGGTGCTATTGCCGCTGTTTCTAGGAAGGCTGTCTCTGAGGTCATCATGCGTGTGCTCGACATCATCATGTCGTTCCCAGGCATTGCACTTGCAGCAGTCTTTGTTTCTATTCTTGGTAACAGCGTTCCTTCAATCATCTTTGCCATTGGCTTTATGTACACGCCACAGATTGCGCGTATTGTTCGTGCAAACATCGTAAGTGAGTACGGCGAGGATTACGTAAGGGCAACCATTGTTTCTGGCGCTCGTGCTCCGTGGATCTTATGGAAACACGTACTTCGCAACTGCATTGCTCCCATCATGGTCTTTACCGTTACGCTTGTTGCAGACGCAATTATCTTTGAGGCATCCCTGACCTTCATTGGTGCAGGTATTGCAGAGCCAACTCCAACATGGGGTAATATTCTGGCTGATGCTCGTGCTGGCGTTCTTGCTGGTCGTTGGTGGCAGGCATTCTTCCCAGGCCTAGCTATTATGATGACCTGCCTGGCACTGAACATCCTCTCCGAGGGTCTTACTGATGCTATGGCAGCAGCACCTGGAGCTCCTGTTGACACAGAGAACTCTGATTCCAGGCGTGCAGATGACATCCTGGCATCTGATCCAGTTCGTGCGTACGCAGAGCAGGCAGAGTCTCTTGAGCGCAGACTTAATGCACTCAAAGAGGTTGAGCTGTCCAGAACAGACAGACGCAAGCCAGACTTTGATGTTGCACCATTGCTCAGCGTTAAAGATTTGTGCATCAGCTTTGAGTCTCACGGAGACGTCAAGGTTGTTGACCATGTAAGCTTTGATGTCCGTCCTGGTCAGTGCATGGCGCTGGTCGGCGAGTCTGGCTGCGGCAAGTCAATTACCACCAAGGTCATCATGGGTCTGACTGATCCAAAAGAGACCATTACTGGTCAGGTTCTCTACAAAGACCAAGACCTCCTGAAGCTCTCCAAAGAAGAGCACCGCAAGCTGCTTGGTCACGAGCTTGCAATGGTGTACCAGGATGCTCTGTCTTCGCTGAACCCTTCCATGCTTATCTCTTCTCAGATGAAGCAGCTTACCAGCAGGGGAGGCACTCGTTCTGCTGAGGAGCTTCTAGAGCTTGTAGGCCTGGATCCAAAGCGTACGCTTGAGTCTTATCCACATGAGCTTTCTGGTGGTCAGCGTCAGCGTGTTCTGATTGCTATGGCACTTACCCGCGATCCTTCACTGGTTATCTGCGACGAGCCAACAACCGCTCTGGACGTTACTGTTCAGAAGCAGGTCATCAAGCTCTTGAATGACCTCCAGCGTCGTCTTGGCTTCGCAATGATCTTTGTTAGCCACGACCTTGCACTTGTTGCAGAGGTTGCTTCTGAGATTACCGTTATGTACGCAGGTCAGGTTATTGAGCAGGCAGCTACTACTGAGCTTCTGACCAATCCTGTTCACGAGTACACCCGCGGTCTTCTCGGCTCTGTTCTTTCCATTGAGGAAGGCGCACAGGATGGTACCAGGCTTCACCAGGTACCAGGTTCTGTTCCTTCTCCAGAAGACTTCCCAACAGGCGATAGGTTTGCTCCTCGTTCAAGCCACCCAGACTTGGGTCTTGAGGTTCACCCTGTTATCAAGGAGATTCCTGGTAAGCACCATCGTTTCTCCGAGCTGCCTGATGAGTATCTGAAGGAGCATGGTCTTGTGCCTTACCTTGAGCGTTCTCAAAAGGAGGTGAGGTAAATGGCTACAACAACTGAAGAACAGCCAATTATCTTCCTCGATGACATTTCGGTTACGTTTAAAACACGTACGGGTTCAATCTTTAAGCCTAATAAGGTTCACGCAGTACAGAATGTTTCTCTCAAGCTTATGCCTGGTGAGACCATTGGTATTGTTGGTGAGTCTGGCTGCGGAAAGTCCACTACTGCAAATGTCATGTGTGGCCTTCAGTCACCAACGTCCGGTCATGTGTACTTCAAGGGAATGGATGTTACCAAGCGTACTCCAGAGCTTAGAAAGCAGATTGGCCGCGTTGTCTCTGTTGTCTTCCAGGACCCAGCAACTGCTCTTAACCCTCGCATGATTGTTAAAGACCAGCTCATGGATCCACTGCTCGTGCACAAGGTAGGAACAGAAGAGGAGCGAGAAGCCCGTATTAATGAGCTTGTCGGTTTGGTAGGACTTCCACATTCCGCACTTCGCGCCCTGCCTGGTCAGCTCTCTGGTGGTCAGCGTCAGCGTGTTGCAATTGCACGTGCGCTTTCTCTGAACCCATCGGCAATCATTGCTGACGAGCCTACTTCCGCACTGGACGTTTCTGTTCGCGCACAGATCTTGAACCTGCTCACCGACCTCAAGTCTGAGCTGGGTCTCTCGATGATCTTTATTTCGCACGATATCCAGACCGTCCGCTATGTTTCTGACCGCATCATTGTTATGAATCACGGCCAGATTATGGAAGATGGTCCTGCTAAGCAGGTCTTTGAGCATCCAACAGATCCTTACACTAAGACGCTTTTGGGTGCTGCACCATCTTTGCTTCATCCTAAACTGGGTGAGTAGCGCTTACGTTTTTGTTTGACTAGAGCGCAGCTTAGGCTGCGCTCTTTTAGCTTGTTAGGTGGATCAATGCACCAAGAAACGCTTGAGCTTGCAGAATTGAAGGCAGCTCATGCTTTGACGCCCTATCCTTCAGATTTTGAGGCGTTTTGGAAGGCACGTATGGAGGAAGCAGATAACGCTCCTCTCAGCTGGCAGATTGTTCCTTCAACAGAGGTCACGTCAACTGCTTCAGCTCACTTTTTTGACCTAACGTTTGTGGGTATTGATGGCGCAGAAGTCTATGCAAAGTATCTGCGACCACAGACTGCCTTAGATGTACAAACCCCGCTTGTTTTACAGTTTCATGGCTATCCAGGATCTTCTCGCAGTTGGTTTGAGCAGAGCTCATTTTTGGGCTTGGGCTGCTCGCTGATTGCGCTTGATAATCCTGGGCAGGGTGGCCGTAGTTTGGACGGAAGCTCGTACAAGAGCACTACCGTCTCTGGTCACTTGGTGCTTGGACTAGATGGACCTGTAGAGGACCTTTACTTTGTTCATCTGTATCAGAACATTCGCTTGCTCTGCAGAATTGTTCGCCAGCTTGAAGGAATTGATACAGATCGCGTTTTTGTAAACGGCGCCTCGCAGGGAGGCGGTATTGGTCTTGCTACCTGCGCACTTAATCAAGACCTGATTAATAGGGCAGCAATTCTTTATCCCTTCCTCACTGATTTTAGGTGTGTGTGGGAACTTAATGCTGATGAGGTTGCCTACGAGGGCATCCGTTATTATTCCCGCTGGTTTGACGCAGATGGTTCTCGCGTTGATGAGGTCTTTGCAAAGCTTGCCTATATTGATTCAGCTAATTTTGTACGCCTGGTTACCTGTCCTGTGCTTTTTGGCACCGGACTTGATGATCCGGTAGTTCCTCCAGAGGCTCAGTTTGCAGCTTACAATGCCTTGACCTGCCCAAAGAGACATCTGCTGTATCCAGGCTATGCGCATGAAGAGATTGGCGATTTTGACGATAAGATCATTGATTTCTTCTGCTCAGACAAGGGAGAGCAAGCTCTTGAAAAGTTGGACTCGTCATTTCCTGCTCAAGCAGAAGGCGAGGTGAAAGCATGAGGGGCTTAACACAAAGGCTTGAAGATGCCCGTTCTTATCGCGGTGCGTGGCTTAGACCATCAAACTTTGAATCATTTTGGCAGACGTCTGTAGCGTTTGCACAAAATGACCAGGTAGAGAGTGTGGTTGAGCTCCCGTCCGCCACTCAGGCGGCAACGTTTAAGCGCATCACATTTACCTCAACTGACCAGACGCAGCTGAGTGCTCGTGTCATTCTTCCAGCAGGTGTGTCGGTGGCAGAACCGCTAGCTCCAGCAGAGCTGCCCGCCTCGGCAGAACTGCCCGCGGTGGTGCTCTTCTCCGATCTTGGTCGGGGAGTGCGTAGCTGGTTGCACCTATTGCGCTTCTCGGCACTTGGTCTGCCCGTTGTGGCCCTGGAAGCTCGCCCGTGCGAAGCGTCACTCAAAGACGCTTGGAGGGGAGCGTTGACCGCAGAAGAGCTTGCCCGCGCGCTCATCAACCCAGATGACGCCGCATCCTCCACGCTCAAGCAGCTCATCGATGACGCACTGGTAACTACCGCGGTTGCATCGCGCTTCCTCGGGCGCACAACCGTCACCTGGGGAGAAGGTCTAGGCGGCTCGCAAGCATTGTTTACGGCGGCGCTTCTGCCCAAGGCAGTGAGCGCTACCATGGCGCTAAACCCGCTCTTTGCCGACAACGCAACAACCCTGCGCGCACATGTCGGGTGCGGAGATACTCCGCAGTCAGATGCAGCTATCGACGCGGTCGGTCTTCTCGACAGCGCGTGCGCGGCAGAGCTGGTGCATGTACCTGCGCTTATCGGCACGGCTCTGCTGGACCAGGGCGCTCCAACTGAAGGAACGTTTGCGCTGTACAATCGCTTGCCAGGACAGAAGGAAATGCGCGTGTACCCCAAGTATGGCCACGAGCGCATCAATCAGTTTGAGAACGAGCAAATCAACTATCTCTGCGAGGTTATATCAGGGCTTTGTCATAACTAAGCGGACTATAATTACGTAGGTTCTTTGAAGTTGCTTTTGATCAATGCTTTGGTCGGCTACTTCAGTACATTGTTGTATGAAACCAGTTGGATTTTCCAACGTGTGAAAGGATAAAGCATGTCCAGTAACGTACCATTTAGCGGTGTTGTTCCACCAGTTGTAACCCCAGATACTCCAGACCATCAGCTTGATGTTGTGTCGTTTGAGCGCTCCATTAACCGCCTCATTGAGGCTGGCGTAGACGGCCTGTTCTTCCTTGGCTCTTCCGGTGAGGTTGTTTTTGCAACTGATGAGCGTCGCGATCAGATTGTTCGCGAGGCTGTTCGCATTGTTGACCACCGTGTTCCGGTTCTTGTGGGCATCATTGATACCGAGACCGAGCGTGTCTTAGAGCATGGTCGCCGTGCCCTCGCACTGGGCGCAGATGCTCTTGTAGCAACCGCTCCTTTCTACGCACTTGGCGGCCCAGCTGATGTTGAGGAGCACTTCCGCATTCTTCACCAGGAGCTGGATGCACCTCTGTTTGCGTATGACATTCCTGTCTGCGTTCACACTAAACTTCCTTGGAAGATGCTTGCTCGTCTGGGCGCAGAGGGTGTTCTTGCAGGTGTTAAGGACTCTTCTGGCGATGACGTTTCTTTCAGGTATCTTGTTCAGGAAAACGAGAAGAACGGTCATCCTCTAACTCTTTTGACCGGCCATGAGATTGTTGTTGACGGCGCTCTTCTCTCTGGCGCAGACGGTTCTGTTCCTGGCCTTGCTAATGTTGAGCCAGAGGGCTACGTCCGCATGTGGAAGGCAGCTCAGGAAGGTAACTGGGCAGAGGTCAAGCGTGAGCAGGACCGACTTAACGAGATTTCCCACATCTTTGATGTCACTTCAGGCGTTCAGGGCTATGGTGCTGGCGTTGGCGCATTCAAGTGCGCACTTAATCTCATGGGCATTTTTGATTCTGACCAGATGCCTCGCCCTGTTAAGCCACTTGATGGCCAGAACCGTGAGGCAATCAAGCAGGTTCTTATTGCAAACGGCCTTCTCTAAACAAGAGGGGACACCATGGACTCTAAGTCTTTTTCTCCAACTCATGTTTGTGCTGTTGATATTGGCGGCACAAAAATTGCCTGCGGCATAGTCACCCTTAACGGCACTGACGCTCCAAACGTCCAGTCCGTAAAGAAGGTCCCAACTAACGCAAAAGAGGGTGGCAAGCAGGTTCTTGCCACCGTTCTGCAGGCAATTAGAGAGGCTCTTTCTCGTGCGGAGGAACTGGGCCTTACTATCTCTGGCGTGGGTATTTCTTCTGCTGGTGTTGTTGACCCTCGTACGGGCGACATCACCTATGCAAATGAGCTTATGCCCGGCTGGGGCGGAACCGCTCTTGGATCCGCAGTTACCAGCGAGTTTGGCCTTCCGTGCAGCGTCCTTAATGACGTTCATGCTCATGCTCTGGGTGAAGCTCGTCACGGCGCTGGCCACGGCAAAGATAGCGTTTTAACCGTAGCAGTTGGCACGGGCATTGGTGGCGCTTTTGTGAACCACGGCATCTTGATGCTGGGTGCTCACGACGAGGCTGGTCACATTGGTCACGTTGCAACTCCAGCAGCTGCAGGCGTTGATTGTCCTTGTGGTGGAACTTCTCACCTTGAGCCTGTTTCCGCAGGTCCTGGCATTATTCGCGAGTACGTCCGCCTTGGTGGCTCCGACACGCTTGAAGACGGTTCTGCTCTTGACGGCGCTGAGATTGATCGCAGAGCCCTTGCTGGCGAGAAGATCGCGCAGGCTGCAGAGGAGCGCTCTGGCCGCGCACTTGGTGAGGTTCTGGGAAGCATGTGTAACATGCTTGATCCTTCTGTCATCATTCTGTCTGGCTCCGTTGCAGAGTGCGGCAAGTACTGGCACGAGGCGCTTGCATCTGCATTTAAGCTGCAGGCAATGCCTCCTGTTCAGGCAACGCCTCTTGTGAAGGGCACGCTTGGTGGAGAAGCTCCTCTTATTGGAGCTGCAGAAAACCTTGTTCTACCTGGCTATTTAGAGACACGTCTTTAGGGAAAAGCACGTCAGCAGGTAAATTATTTGCTGACCAGACACGCTGCAAAGACACGCACCTTTAACGTACGTACATTCTTGTGAGGAGAATACCGTGGCACATTCAGAGCTTGTTGAGTCACTTAAAGGAAAACTCATCGTCAGCGTCCAGGCGTATCCTGGTGAGCCTATGAGGCATCCAGAGACCATGGCTCAGATTGCTCGCGCTTGTGAGCTTGGCGGCGCTGCAGCTATTAGGTGCCAGGGTTTGTCTGATATTTCTGCCATTAAAGGTAGGGTTGAAATTCCTGTTATTGGCCTCTGGAAAGAGGGTCACGAAGGCGTCTACATTACTCCTACGCTTCGTCATGCGCGTGCTTGTATTCACGCAGGTGCAGATGTTGTTGCCCTGGATGCAACAGACCGTCCAAGGCCAGATGGAAGAACCTTTGAAGAGACCGTTGCGGCGCTTCGTGCAGAGTCTGACGTGCTAATCATGGCTGACTGCATGACTATGGATGACATCCGTCGCGCTGTTGCCGCTGGTTGTGACCTTGTTTCAACCACACTTTCTCACAACAAGGCCGCTATTGATACAACGCTTGATGATGGCCCTGATATTGCCCTTCTTAAGCAGGCAACCACTGAATTCCCAGGTATCGCCATTATTTGCGAGGGCCACGTCCACACACCACAAGACGCAAAAGATGCTCTTGATGCAGGCGCTTGGGCGGTTGTTTCAGGTACAGCCATTACACATCCAACTTCAATTACCTCTTGGTTTGCTGCAGCACTTGAGGATTAACGCTTGGAGCGGTAAGGTTTTCTCGTCACGTATTTAAGGAGCGCCTGTGAAGAAAAACGATCCTACATCTTCAGTTATTCCCGACATTGTCATTATTACGGGTATGTCTGGATCGGGTCGTACGCAGGCGCTTCATGTGTTTGAGGACATGGGTTATTTCTGTATTGATAACCTGCCACCAGCTCTTATTTTGCAGCTTTCTAACCTTGTGGGCATTAATACGGGTGTTGGTCGCCACTTGGCTGTTACCTGCGATTTGCGCTCGCAAGGTCTTTTTGATGACATCTCTGAAGCTCTGAAGTCTCTTGCAGATCACGAGCTCACCTACAAGATTGTTTATCTAGACTCCTCAGACGAAGTACTTATGCGTCGCTATAGCGAGAACCGCCGTCGTCATCCTTTAGCGCAAGAAGGGGAGAGCCTGGCTTCTGCAATTGCCAAAGAGCGCTCACAGCCTCAAGACATTAAAGTTCTGGCAGATGTGGTCCTAGATACCTCGTCTATGCGCACTAATACGCTCAAGAGCCGCCTTCGTCGTGCATTTTCAGAGCTTGCTGAACAGCAGCTTATGGATGTTAGCGTGTTTTCCTTTGGCTTCAAAAATGGTTTGCCCGTTGAGGCTGATCTTATGATTGACGTGCGATTCTTGCCTAATCCTTACTATGATCCAGAGCTCAGGCCTCTTACCGGTCTTGATGAGCCAGTAGCTCAGTTTGTCCTTCAGCATGGCACTACTAAGAAATTCCTTAAGTCTTGGTTTGAGCTGCTTGATGTAGTAATGCCTGGCTATGTGCAGGAAGGCAAAAGCTTGCTCTCTATTGCGGTAGGTTGCACGGGCGGCCAGCATAGAAGCGTTGCAATCGCACGTGCTACGGCAGAGCATCTTACCAGCCAGGGCTATCGCGTAACGCTGTTCCATCGCGATCTTGAAGCGGCTCAGAAGAAGTCTCAGCAGGCTGAGTAGAAGTTAGTCTGTTATGTCCTATACTGCCTTGGTAAAAAATGAGCTGGTCAGCGTACCAGAAATTCAGACGGACTGTGAATTAGCCCAGCTTTCTGCGCTTATTCGTGTTTCTGGAACGTTGTCGATGCACGGTCCTGGTAAATTTGCCGTTCGCATTGTTACCGAGACTGGCACGGTAGCCCGAACAGTTATTAGTTCTTCTCGCCGTCTGTTTGATCTGGGTACTTCCGTTGAGTACCGTCGCTCTATCATGCATAAAAAACGCAACTATTTGCTTGAGATTTCTAACCAGGATTCGCTTGCAGAAGCGCTTTCCGCTCTTGGCATTTATATACCGGGAGAAGGCCTGGTAAGTGGCATTCCAAAGAGTGTTATTCGCACCAAGCAGGCGCAGCGAGCTTTTTTGCGCGGAGCGTTTATGGCGGGTGGATTTTTGGCCGACCCCTTAAAAGATTTTCACTTAGAGATTGCTGTCTCGGGAGAAAGATTTGCCACTGAACTGGTAAAACTTATGGGATCCATTGGTGTAAAAGCGCGTCTTAATCATCGTAATCGCCATACCAATGCACTCATGCGTACCAGAGAAATTTATGCCGTCTACCTTAAGAGTTCTGACGATATCATCAAGTTTTTGCGAGAGATTGGTGCGCCCACCATGGCGCGCGCTATTGCATTTACGCGTGTGCAAAAGCATTATCGCAACAACGTCAACCGAGTTGTCAACGCAGAGATGGCAAATCAAACACGCTCTTCAAATGCAGCGGCAGATCAGTTAGCGCTCATAGAAAAGGCCGAGAAACTCGTTGGACTCAGAGCTCTGCCGCCAGCGGTCAGAGATTTTTGTCTTGCACGAAAAGATAACCCTGAGCTGTCATTATCAGCGCTGGGGGAGTCGTTTGTACCACCCGTATCCAAGTCCGCCATGTATCACCGATTGCTTCGTTTGGAAAAAATCGTTCAGGATTTAGAAAAAGATGCATAAGTTATCGGCGAGTGCGGTAAAATACTCGGTGTACGGTTTAAATGTTAATGAATCCGGAGAATGGCTCTGGGTCACCGAAAGGAGCATTACGTATGGCAGTAAAGGTTGCTATTAACGGTTTTGGCCGCATTGGTCGCCTTGCATTTAGGCAGATGTTTGGTCACGAGGGTTCCGAGATTGTTGCAATCAACGACCTTACTTCTCCAGAGATGCTTGCATATCTTCTGAAGTATGACTCTACTCAGGGCAACTATTCCCGCGATCACAAGGTAGAGGCAACTGACCACTCCATCATCGTTGACGGTCACGAGATTGTTATTTACAAGGAGGCAGACGCTAACAACCTGCCTTGGGGCGATCTCAACGTTGACGTTGTTCTTGAGTGCACCGGTTTCTACACTTCTAAGGACAAGGCACAGGCTCACATCAACGCTGGTGCTAAGAAGGTTGTCATTTCTGCTCCTGCAGGCAATGACCTCCCAACCATTGTCTTCAACGTTAACCATGAGACCCTCACTGCAGATGACAACATCATCTCCGCAGCTTCCTGCACCACCAACTGCCTTGCTCCTATGGCAAAGGGTCTTAACGACTTCGCAACTATCAAGTCCGGTATCATGACCACCATTCACGCATACACTGGTGATCAGATGATCCTCGACGGCCCACAGCGCAAGGGTAACTTCCGTCGTTCCCGTGCTGGTGCAGAGAACATCGTTCCTAACTCCACTGGTGCTGCAAAGGCTATTGGCCTTGTTCTTCCTGAGCTCAACGGCAAGCTCATTGGTGCTGCTCAGCGCGTTCCTACGCCAACTGGCTCCCTCACCAACCTCTATGCTGTTGTTGATAAGAAGGTCACCGTTGACGAGGTCAACGCTGCAATGAAGGCTTATGCAGAGACCATTCCAGAGACCTTTGGTTACAACGAGGATGACATTGTTTCCCGCGACATCGTCGGCGAGACCCACGGCTCCATCTTCGACGCAACTCAGACCATGTGCTCTGACCTTGGCGATGGCACCACTCTTGTTCAGGTCACCTCTTGGTACGACAACGAGAACTCCTACACTTCTCAGATGGTCCGCACCATCAAGTACTTCGAGAAGTTCGTTGCTTAAGTTCTAGTTACATAGACGCCTTGGGCGCGGTCGCAGCATCTGCCGCGATCGCGCCTTCTTTTGTTGGAAACGTATTTAAAGGAGTGACATGGCTTTTACAAAGAAGACTGTCCGCGATGCAGATGTTGATGGTAAGCGCGTTCTTATGCGCGTTGACTTCAACGTGCCTCTGAAGGACGGCGTTGTTACTGACGACACCCGCGTTCGCGCTGCACTTCCAACCATCCAGTATCTTCTCGACCACAACGCAAAGGTCATCCTGATGAGCCACCTTGGCCGTCCAGATGGCACCGGCTTCCAGCCAGAGCTTTCCCTGCGCCCAGCTGCAGAGAAGCTTGCTGAGCTTCTTGGCCGCGAGGTTAAGTTTGTTGAGGATACCTATGGCGAGAAGGCCCGTGAGGCTGTAGACGCACTCAAGGACGGCGAGGTTCTTGTTCTTGAGAACGTCCGCTTTGACAAGCGTGAGAAGAAGAACGATCCAGAGATTGCAAAGACCCTTGCATCTTATGGTGACATCTTTGTTCTTGATGCATTTGGTACCGCCCACCGTGCACAGGGCTCCGTTGTTGGAACAGCAGCTTACCTTCCTGCATACGCTGGCTTCCTGCTTGAGAAAGAGGTTGACACTCTTACCTCTATCTTCTCTAACCCAGAGCGCCCACTTGTAGCTATCGTTGGTGGCTCCAAGGTTTCTTCTAAGATTGGTGTCCTTGATCACCTTATCGACTCCGCTGATACCCTCATCATTGGTGGCGGTATGGCTTACACCTTCTTCCTGGCAAAGGGTTATACCGTTGGTACTTCTCTTCAGGAGCCAGACTGGATTGAGCGCGCAGGCGAGATGCTCAAGAAGGCTGAGGAGAAGGGCGTTAAGATTCTGCTTCCTGTTGACAACGTTGTTACCGATCACTTTGGTGAGGACGCTGTTGGTGAGGTAGTTCCTTCCGATCAGATTCCTGCAGACCGCATGGGTATGGACATTGGTCCTA
>ERZ772935.508-NODE-508-length-15621-cov-4.655467_pt1 | contig 15621 bp, 10 predicted proteins | sample MGYA00511683_ERZ772935 | MGnify/ENA primary metagenome ERZ772935 (study PRJEB29015, sample SAMEA2738086) | human oral metagenome | biome: human oral; feature: human-associated habitat; material: saliva | place: China | collected 2228 ...
CGGCAGCCTGCTGGAAGTTGTAGACCGACGGCCCCAGCACCACCGGACAGCCGGCCGCATTGGCCTCGATCAGGTTCTGCGATCCGAAGGGCAGCAGCGAGCCGCCCATCACCGTCACGTCGGCCGCGGCGTACCAGGCCTGCATCTCGCCCATGGAATCGCCCAGCAGCACGTTGCAGCGCGAGAAATCGGTGTCCGGATCGTCCAGCGTCTTGCGCTGCATCGGCGGCTCGCCCATGTAGCGGGTGATGAGCCGGGCCACCGCCTCGAAACGATTGGGGTGGCGCGGCACGATGATCAGCATCGGCGGCAGGCTGTCACCGATGCCGCCCAGTCGCGGATCACGGTGCTGCACCACGCGCTGCCAGCTCTCCAGCACCAGCGCTTCTTCCCCCTCGCGGGTGCTGGCCGCCAGAATCACCAGACGGTCACCGAAGCGGCTGCGCCAACCCCGGCCACGCGCCTGCAGCACGAAGTCGGCCGGCTGGTCGAACTTCAGGTTGCCGGTGACGAACTCGGGGCGCTGCCCCAGATGGGCGATGCGCTCGGCGTCATCCTGGGTCTGGGCGATGATCATCGAATAGCCGCGCACTGCCGGCTCGATCAGCGAGCGGAAGCGCTGCCCGCGCGCCAGCGAACGGGGCGAAAGACGGGCGTTGATGGCAATCAGCGGCACCTGGTGACGATTGGCGGCCGCCACCAGATTGGGCCAGACCTCGGTCTCGACAATGAGACCGATGGCGGGATTCCAGTGCTGGAAGAACCGTTCCACCGCCCCCGGCAGGTCATAGGGCAGATAGCTCTGCGCAATGCGGCCGGGCAGATCCTTCAGACGCAGCGCACCGGTGGCCCGTCCGGTGGGCGTGCCGTGCGTCAGCAGGATGGGCACCTCGGGCCAGGCGGCCGCACATTGGCGCAGCAGCGGCAGCACGGCGGCCGTCTCGCCCACCGACACGGCATGCACCCACAGCGGCCGCACCTGGCCGGTGTGATAGCTGTGCGTGTCAGGCGTGTTGCTGGGCGTGCGCCAGTAGCCGAAGCGCTCGTCCCAGTGCTGACGGTACTCAGGCTGCCAGAGACTGCGGTAGAGCAGATAGCTGCCCAGAAGCGGGGTGGCCAGGCGCCAGCCCCAGCCGTAGAGACAGCGGGCAATGTTCTGAGCGCCGGAGGACTGGGTCATGATGGGAAACGGGCACTCAGAACGGAATGGAGAGATCGGGACGGATGGCCAGCAGCGCGGCCTTCACGGCCTGCTGGATGCGGGCCAGCGCTGCCGCGTCGTCGGCCTCGAAGCGCAGCACCAGCACCGGCGTGGTGTTGGAAGCGCGCACCAGGCCAAAGCCGTCGGGATATTCCACCCGCAGCCCGTCAACGGTGATGATCTCGGCGCCGTCGAAGCGGCCCCGCTCGCGCAGCGCCTGGACCAGCGCCGCATTCTCGCCTTCGGCCAGCGGCACCTGCAGCTCGGGCGTGCTGCTGGCATCGGGCAGGCCCTCCAGCAACGCGCCCGGATCAGGCACGCGCGCGAGGATCTCCAGCAGCCGCGCTGCCGTGTAGAGCCCATCGTCAAAGCCGTACCAGCGGTCATTGAAGAAGATGTGGCCGCTCATCTCACCGGCCAGCTTCGCGCCGGTTTCCTTCATCTTGGCCTTGACCAGCGAATGGCCGGTGCACCACATCAGCGGCTCCCCACCCCGTGCACGGATCCACGGCGCCAGGTTGCGGGTGCACTTCACGTCGTAGATGATGGTGGCGCCCGGATTCTTCTCCAGCACGTCGGCCGCGTAGAGCATCAGCTGCCGGTCGGGGAAGATCATCTGGCCGTTGCGCGTGCCCACGCCCAGCCGGTCGCCGTCCCCATCGAAGGCCAGGCCAATGTTCGCATGGCGGGCCTGCACCTCGCGGATCAGGTCGCGCAGGTTCTCGGGATGGGCCGGATCGGGGTGATGGTTCGGGAAATGCCCGTCCACCTCGCAGTACAGCTCGGTGAGATCCGTGATGCCCAGCGCCCGCAGCAGCGCCGGTGCCACCGCACCCGCCACGCCATTGCCAGCATCCACCACCACTTTCAGGGGGCGGGCCAGCTTCACCTCGCCTGCAATGCGGGCGATGTAGTCAGGCACCACGTCCCGCGTGCGCACCGTGCCCGGCGTGGCGGCAAACAGCGCCGCATAACGTGCCGGATCGGCCAGCGTGGCCGCGATGTCGCGGATGTCCTCGCCGTGCAGCGTGGCGCCGCCCAGCATCATCTTCAGGCCGTTGTATTCCGGCGGGTTGTGGCTGCCGGTGACGGCTACGCCCGTGCCACAGCCAGTCAGTACCGTGGCGAAGTACACCAGCGGCGTGGGCACCATGCCGATGTCGATCACGTCCACCCCGGCGGCACACAGCCCGGCCGACAGCGCTCGCGCCAGCGCAGGGCCCGACAGCCGGCCGTCGCGGCCCACCACCACCTGGCCAATGCCCCGGGCACGTGCCTTGGCGCCCAGCGCCAGGCCGATGGCCGAGACGGCCTCTTCCGTCAGCGCGGTCTCGACAATGCCGCGGATGTCATAGGCCTTGAAGATGGCCGCGGAGACCACAGGCGCCTGGGCAGGTGGAAGGACTTGATCGATCATGGGAAATTCGCGGCTTCCTGAGACGTGTTGTTCTGCTGTTTCCTGCCCGGGACATGCCCTGCCCCGCACGATTCGCGACGCGACGGACCACATCCGAGAACCTGGGATTTGCCGGCGCACGAACCCGCCAGGACACATTCCGGGATGTTTCTAACAATACCCCAGATTGCCCATCCACGCACGCCACCCCGCACATCCGGGCAGTACCGAAACACGCCACCGAACCTGATGCCCGCCCCCGGTCTGCACACCGGAGCGGCCCACCCGCACGAACGCGCGCAAGCCATGGACAACCCTGCTGACACGAACGCCCGGGCCCTGCCGAAAAACACCCAGAACCCATGCGGCGCCCACTCGGGCCGTCCGGGCGCAAATATACAATCTTCCGCCATGGAAAACTGTAACGTCTGCCCATCCGACACTGCGTCGTCCACTTCCGCACCCATCGTTGTCACCGGTGCCGGCGGCTTCATCGGTCAGCACCTGGTACGCCAGCTTCTGGAAGCCGGCTACAGCGTGCGCGCCGTCACGCGCAACCCCGCAACCTTCCGGTTGTCACCCTCATCTCCCGGGGGGACCGAGGCACGCAGCGGTCAGGCCGGCACCACGCCCACAGGCGCCGGCCATGACGGGAGCATGGAAAGCTGGATCCGCAACAAACGCCTGCAGGTCCTGGCCCATCCGGGAGTCGGGCCCGATGCCGACTGGCAGCCGGTGCTGGCGGGCGCCCGCGCCGTCATTCACGGCGCCGGCATTGCCCATGTGCCGCTGGATGCCAACCGCAACAGCCAGCGCCAGCTCTGGCGCGTGAACGTGCGGGCACCGCACCGGCTGGCATGCGATGCCGCCCGTGCCGGCGTGGCGCAGTTCATCTTTCTCAGTTCCATCAAGGCCGCCGGTGAATGGTCGGCCCCCGGACACCCCCTGCGCGAGGACGACCCGCCCCGTCCCGAGGATTGCTACGGCTTTGCCAAGCTGGCGGCCGAGCGCCACCTGCAGCGGCTGAAGCACGGCCCGATCATCACCATCCTGCGACCACCGCTGGTCTATGGTCCGGGCGTGAAGGCCAACTTTGCGGCCCTGCAGAAACTGGCCACCAGTGGTCTGCCGCTGCCGCTGGGCTCTGTCGACAACCAGCGCAGCTTCCTGGCCATCGACAACCTGTGCAGCGCCATCATGGCCATTCTGGAGAACCCCGGGCGCGCGGCCGGGCTCTTTCACCTCAGCGATGGTCCGGCACTTTCCACGCCGGCCCTCATCCGGGCCATGGCCCAGGCCGCCGGCAAGCCGGCCCGCCTGCTGCCCGTGCCGCCGGCACTGCTGGCGGGCCTGGCGAGGCTGGCAGGCAAATCGGGCATCTGGCAGCGTCTGGCCGGATCACTGGCCGTGGACAACCAGCGCTTCTGCCAGCAGCTGGGCTGGAAGCCCCCGGTGGATGCCCCGACGGCGCTGAAACGGATGCAGTGACATCCGGTGGCCCGGCCACGGGCGCAGAAACGGGTGCACAAGCGGGTAAGGCAACGGGGGCGGCATGTCCGCGCCCCCGCGCCCTTCACGGGCTGCGCCGTTGTTCGGCAGTCTCCTCCGAAGACAGAGGCAGGCATCCCGGCAGGCCTGCCCCTATATCACTTCTTCTGTTCCTCGGCCCAGGCCTGGTACATCAGCACATCCCACAGCCAGTGCTGCCAGTTGCGCTTGCCGGACAGGTGCTCGTTCCATTTCTGGCGCACCGCGGCCGGCTGGAAGATGCCCTCCTGGCGCAGACGCGATTCGTCCAGCAGGCTTTCGGCCCAGTCACGCAGCGGACCACGCAGCCAGGCGTCGATGGGCACCGCAAAGCCCTGCTTGGGCCGCTCGATGAGCTGACGGGGCACGTACTGGTACAGCACCTGCCGCAACAGCCACTTGCCCTGGCCGTTGCGCAGCTTCAGCGACTGCGGCAGCCGCCAGGCAAACTCCACCACCCGGTGATCCAGGAAGGGCACGCGGCTTTCCAGCGACACGCCCATCGAGGCCCGGTCCACCTTCACCAGGATGTCGTCGGCCATGTAGGTCAGCGCATCCAGCGCCATCATCTGCTGCACGCCATCCAGACCACGCAGGTCGGGCCGGTTGCCCGTCACCAGCGTGGGCGGCTCCCGCCCGTCGATCACCACCGACGCCGGGTCGGGCCAGTGACTGACGAAGCCCAGGTACAGGTCCTCGATGGAGCGCGCGCCCATGACGCCCGCCCCCTTGTGCAGCTTCTCGCCCAGGTTCACGTAGCGCGAGCCCGCACCCGGGAGCTTGCGCGCCAGCTGGTTCCACTGCGTGGGAGACAGCAGGTTAATGCCCCCGGCCAGCATCCGGCGCAGCGGCAGCGGCAGCGAACCCAGACGGTTCCAGAGCTGGGCCGTCATCTGATAGCGGTTGTAGCCGCAGAACAGCTCGTCGCCGCCATCGCCCGACAGCGACACCGTCACGCTCTTGCGCGCCAGCTCCGACACCAGGAAGGTGGGAATCTGCGACGAATCAGCAAAGGGCTCGTCATAGAGCGTAGGCAGACGCGGAATGACCGCCTGCGCCTGCGCCGGCTTCACATACAGCTCAGTATGTTCGGTCTTCAGGTGATCGGCCACCGCCTTGGCGTACACGGCCTCGTTGTAGCCCGCCTCGTCAAAGCCGATGGAAAAGGTCTTCACCGGCTTGGACGACTGCGCCTGCATCAGCGCCACGATGGTGGACGAATCGATGCCGCCCGACAGGAAGGCGCCCAGCGGCACGTCGGCCACCATCTGCTGGCCGATGGCATCGCGCAGCAGCGCATCCAGCTCGCGGATGGCCTGATCATCGGAACCCTGCCAGGGCGCGGCCACGCCAGCCACCGCCACCTCGGCCAGCGACCAGTAAGGCGTGGACGCCGGCAGACGCTGTGCCTGCAGGTCCTGCTCGGTCAGCGTGAGGTAGTGCCCGGGCATGAGCTTGGAAATGCCCCGGTAGATGGAATACGGTGCCGGCACGCAGTTGTGGCGCAGCAGCAGGCACACCGCCGAACGATCCACCTCGCCCGCGAAGGACGGGTGCTCGCGCAGCGCCTTCAGCTCGGAACCGAACAGGAAGGCCGGCTGCTGTCCCTGCATCTGCCAGCCGTAGTAAAGCGGCTTCTCGCCCAGCCGGTCACGCGCCAGCGTGAGCGTCCGGTTCTGACGGTCCCACAGTGCCAAGGCAAACATGCCCCGCGCTCGCTTGAGCGTCTGCTCGACCCCCCAGGCCTCGAAGGCCGCCAGCAGCGTCTCGGTATCGGAATGCCCCCGCCAGGCGGGCGCCCTGCCCTGCTGCTCCAGCTCGGCATGCAGCTCGGTGAAGTTGTAGATCTCGCCATTGAAGACCAGCACCCGCTGGCCCGAGGCCGAGACCATGGGCTGATGGCCAGCCGGTGACAGATCCAGGATGGAGAGGCGTCGATGCCCCAACCCCATGCCCACGCCATCATCTGTCCATGCCCCTGCGTCGTCCGGTCCGCGATGATGGATGGCCTGAGCCATCTTCAGCAACAGGTCCGGCGACGCACGTCGCTGGCCAGGTTCAAAATATCCCGCAATTCCGCACATTTATAGGCTCGCTGCCAGCCAGAATTCAAAGCTGTAGCATTCTACCCACGCGGGAAAGCCCACCCATCAAAAACAATACGGCGTCTCCGGTTTTACCAATTTGCCAACAATTAATACAAACTAAACAATTAGATGGGTTTGCAACGCTTAACAATCAAAATCACCCATCTTTGTATTGAATCAGACACACCAACTTGACGACTTCCAATATTTTAACTTCGTTCTTGTGAAAACACCCTGCAAAGAGCCCTTCTCATGACCGGCAGAAAGCGCTTCACGGCCGAAATATCCGCCACCAGCACCTTCCCCGAAGGCCCGTGCGCGGCGCATGACCGGCATGCCCCCATGGATGCAAAAACATGCCCCTGGATGAAAAAAGAGACGCCCCGGCACCCTGCCGGAAGCGTCCCCTCGGTCCTGAATGACCTTCAGGCCGCCACGCCTTCAGCGAGGCTGCCTGCTGCGGCGATCAGGCGTCGCGCAGCACCGTCTTCAGCAGCTCATCCCACGGCGGCATCCGCAGCCCCCACACCTGCTGGATGCGGGAAAGATCCAGCCGCGAATTGCTGGGCCGCTTGCTGGGCACCGGGAATTCCGTGGCCGGCACGGCTTCCAGCGTGGGCATGCGCGGCACCTGCCATTCGGGGCGCGGACGCTGGGCGGTGTTCTCGCCGGCAGCCAGCGTGGCCTCGTGCAGCAGCTTCAGCCCGGTCTGGGCGTAGCCGTGCCAGGTGGTCTCACCCGACGGCGCCAGGTTCAGGATGCCCGACCAGTCGGCCAGCTTCGGATCGAAGCTGCGGCGACGGATCAGCTCGGCCGTCACGTCGGCAATGAACGAGGCCGGCGTGGGCACGCCGTACTGGTCGGCCACCACCTTCAGGTGGTCACGGCTGGAAGCCAGCCGCACCATCGTCTTCAGGAAGTTGCCGCCGTGCAGCGAATACACCCAGCAGGTGCGCAGGATCAGGTGCGCGCAGCCGCTCTTCTGGATGGCCTGTTCACCGGCCAGCTTGGTGACGCCATAGACGTTCAGCGGCGCCGTGGCGTCGTCTTCCTTCCAGGGGCGCGTGCCTTCGCCGTTGAACACATAGTCGGTGGAGTAATGCACCAGCAGCGCGCCATGGGCCTTGCACCAGTCAGCCAGCACGGCCGGCACGTCGGCGTTCAGCACCCGGGCCAGCTCCTGCTGCTCGGTCTCGGCCTTGTCCACCGCCGTGTGCGCGGCCGGGTTCACCACCACATCGGGCTTGACGCGGTCCAGCAGCCGGCGCGTGGCCTCGGCATCGGTCAGGTCCAGGTCGTCGATGGAGACCGGCACCACCTCGCCCAGCGGCTGCAGCGCGCGGACCAGCTCCCAGCCCACCTGCCCGGTGGTTCCCGTCACTACGAACTTCATGGCTGCCCCTCTGCGTAGACGTCAGCTTCGGCCAGCGGCTTGCCGATCTTGTCCTTGTCGGACACCAGCACGGCCGACAGACCGCCCACCTGATCCAGCGGCCACTCGATGCCCAGCACCGGGTCGGACCACAGCAGCGAGCGCTCATGCGCCGGCGCGTAGAAATCGCTGGCCTTGTACAGCACCGTGGTGCCGTCTTCCAGCGACAGGAAGCCATGGGCAAAGCCCGGCGGAATCCAGGCCATGCGCTTGTTCTCGGCCGACAGCACGAAACCGGCCGACTTGCCGAAGGTGGGCGAGCCGCGGCGGATGTCCACGGCCACGTCGAAGATGGCGCCTTCCATCACGCGGATGAGCTTGCCCTGCGCCTGCTGGATCTGATAGTGCAGACCGCGCAGCACGCCCTTGGCCGAACGGGACTGGTTGTCCTGCACGAATTCCACGTGCGAACCCGCCATCTCGTCGAAGACCTTCTGGTTGTAGCTTTCGTAGAAATAGCCACGGCTGTCGCCGAACACCTTCGGTTCGATCAGGAAAACGTCCGGCAGGGCGGTATCGATACGCTTCATCAGAAAATCCGTTCAGTCAGAATGGTTTGCAGGTACTGGCCATAGCCGCTCTTCTTCAGCGGCTCGGCCAGCTTGGCCAGCTGGTCTGCCGTGATGTAACCCTTGCGGAAGGCCACTTCCTCGGGGCAGCAGATCTTCAGGCCCTGGCGCTTCTCGATGGTGCGCACGAACATCGACGCCTCGATCAGCGACTCCTGCGTGCCGGTGTCCAGCCACGCATAGCCGCGACCCATCGTCTTCACCTTCAGCTGGCCCGCCTTCAGGTAGTGCTGGTTCACGTCGGTGATTTCCAGCTCGCCACGCGGCGACGGCTTCAGGTTGCGGGCGATGTCCACCACCTGGTTGTCATAGAAGTACAGGCCGGTGACCGCATAGCGGCTCTTGGGCTGCGTGGGCTTCTCTTCCAGGCTGACGGCGCGGCCCTCGGCGTCGAACTCCACCACACCGTAGCGCTCGGGATCGTGCACGCGGTAGGCAAAGACCGTGGCGCCGCTTTCCTGGCGGCCGGCCTGCGCCAGATCCTCGCCCAGCGCGTGGCCGTAGAAGATGTTGTCGCCCAGCACCAGCGCGCAGCTGTCGTTTCCGATGAAGGACTCACCGATGATGAAGGCCTGCGCCAGGCCGTCCGGCGAGGGCTGCACCGCATAGCTGAGCGACACGCCCCAGCGGCTGCCGTCGCCCAGCAGCTGCTGGAAGCGCGGCGTGTCCTGCGGGGTGGAGATGATCAGGATGTCGCGGATGCCGGCCAGCATCAGGCACGACAGCGGGTAGTAGATCATCGGCTTGTCATAGATGGGCAGCAACTGCTTGGACACAGCCTGCGTCACCGGGTACAGCCGGGTGCCGGAACCTCCGGCAAGGATGATGCCTTTCATGGGATTTGGCTCGCTAGGTTTGGATTCGTCAGTGCCAGGCTTCGGCCACGCTCACTGCTTCGCGTCGCCCTTGCGATCCTGGTAGTTGTGCTCGATCCACTCGCGGTAGGCGCCCGACTGCACGTTGGCCACCCAGTCCTGGTTGTCCAGGTACCAGCGCACCGTCTTGCGGATGCCCGTCTCGAAGGTCTCGGCCGGCGTCCAGCCCAGCTCGCGGCCGATCTTGGCGGCGTCGATGGCGTAGCGGCGGTCGTGACCGGGACGGTCCTTCACGAAGGTGATGAGACGCTCGTAGGAGCCGGCCGGATCGGGCTTCATCTCGTCGAGCAGCTTGCAGATCTGCCGCACGATGTCGATGTTGGTCTTCTCGTTGTGACCGCCCACGTTGTAGGTCTCGCCCGGCTTGCCGGCTTCCAGCACGCGGCGGATGGCGCTGCAGTGGTCCTTCACGAACAGCCAGTCACGCACGTTCTTGCCGTCGCCGTAGATGGGCAGGTTCTTGCCGGCCAGCGCGTTGGTGATCACCAGCGGGATGAGCTTCTCGGGGAAGTGGTAGGGCCCGTAGTTGTTCGAGCAGTTGGTGGTGAGCACCGGCATGCCATAGGTATGGAAATAGGCGCGCACCAGGTGGTCGGACCCGGCCTTGCTGGCCGAGTACGGACTGTTGGGCTGATAGGGCGTGGTCTCGGTGAAGGCCGGATCGTCGGCTTCCAGCGAACCATACACCTCGTCGGTGGAGACGTGCAGGAAGCGGAAGTTCTCCTTCTCGGCACCCTGCAGCTGGTTCCAGTACTGACGGGCGGCTTCCAGCAGCGTGAACGTGCCCACCATGTTGGTCTGCACGAAGGCAGCCGGACCGTGGATGGAGCGGTCGACGTGGCTTTCGGCCGCGAAGTGCACCATGGCACGCGGCTTGTACTTGGCCAGCAGCGCGTCGATGGCCTCGCGATCGCAGATGTCGACCTGCTCGAAGTGGTGCGCCGGGTTGCCTTCCAGCGACGCCAGGTTCTGCCGGTTGCCGGCGTAGGTGAGCTTGTCGACGTTGACCACCGGCTCGTCACTGCCAGCCAGCCAGTCCAGCACGAAGTTCGAGCCGATGAAACCGGCACCACCTGTCACGAGAATCATGTATTCAGTATCCTTCCGATTGAAGCCGGACCGCTGTCCGGCAATGGAACGCGCCCCGGCGGCAACGCTCGGATCAGCCCCGAACAGGCGCATAATTTTTGGAGTATAAGCGGTCCCGGCCCTCGCCCTCATGGCATTCCCCCCATTCCCAGGAAGACTTAGGTGACCTCCATCACGCTTTTGCTGATACTTGCCGCCACCGCCGCCCTCGCCTGGGCAGGCACCGGCCTCATCATCCGGAACGCCGTGGCCTGGGGGCTGGAAGACGTTCCCAACGAACGCTCCTCCCACACCCGCGTCACCCCGCGCGGCGGCGGCGCGGCCATCGTGGCCGCCAGCCTGGCGGGCTTCCTGCTGCTGACCCTGGCCGGGGTCACCCTGCCCCATCTGGCAGGTCCGGGCCAGCCCCTTGACCAGGGCACCTTCGCCAGCCTGCTGGCGCAGGACGCAGCCTGGCTCCACAGCCTGGGCCCCCTGGTCTGGATCGCCCTGCCGCTCCTCTTCGCCGCGCTGGTCCTGGGCATCCTGGGCCTGCAGGACGACCGCCAGCCGCTCAGCATCCGCCTGCGGCTGGGCTTTCAGCTCTTCTGCTGCGCCTGGCTGCTGGTGGTGCTCTCCAGCCTGCCCGGCGCGGGCAGCGCCTGGGCCAGCCTGAAGGAACAGCTCTGGCAGCTGCTGTCCGGCTGGGGCCTGCCCGGCATGTCGGAGACCTTCACCCAGGCCGAAGCCCGCGACGCCCTGCTGCCCGCCCTCATGACCCTGGGCCTGGTGGTGGCCCTGATGCTGCTGGGCACCTGGTGGATCAACCTCTACAACTTCATGGACGGCATCGACGGCATCGCCGCCAGCCAGGCCATCTTCATGCTGCTGGCCGGCGTGCTGCTGCGCAGCCTCATGCTGGCCGAAAACGGCGCCGACACCGCCTCCGGCCTGCTGGAGCGCCTGCAGCTGCAGTTCCTCATGACCGACCCCTGGTCGGTCGGCAGCCTCATCATCGCCGCCGCCACCGCGGGCTTTCTGGTGCACAACTGGGCGCCGGCCCGCATCTTCATGGGCGATGCCGGCAGCCTCTTCCTGGGCTTTTCCATCCTGGCCGTGGCCGGCCTGGACATCACCGGCCACCTGACCTGGCTGCGCGAGGCCCGGCTGACCGGCGAGACCGATGTCAGCGCAGCCTACGGCATACCCGTTACCAGCTGGATGATCCTGGGTGCCCTCTTCATCACCGATGCAACCGTCACGCTGCTGCGCCGCCTGCTCAGCGGCCAGCGTGTGGGCGATGCGCATCGCAGCCACGCCTACCAGCGCCTCAGCAGGCATTGGAACAGCCATGCACGGGTCACACTTGTATACTGCCTGATCAACGTACTCTGGCTTCTGCCCCTGGCAGCGCTTGCCCGCCTGCAGCCCGGCCTGGCCTGGCATCTGGTTGCCCTGGCCTACCTGCCGCTCGTCATCGCCGCCTACGTGCTGGGCGCCGGCCGCAAGGAGCCCGTTTCCTGACATGAGATTGTTCAACGTCAATCCGCGCACCTTCATTGCCATCGGCCACGACATCATCGTGGCCGCCCTGGTCTGGACCTTCACCTTCTCGCTGCGCTGGAACTTCGAGCTGGACCGCTCCACGCAGATCATCCTCTTCCAGACCCTGCCCGCCGTGCTGGCCGTGCAGGTGGGCTGCTTCGTCTACTTCGGGCTGTACCGGGGCATCTGGCGCTACGCCTCCATCCACGACATGCGGCTCATCGCCATGTCGGTGGGCACCTCGGCGCTCATCATCCCCATCCTGCTGCTGCTCTGGCGCAACGGCCTGGGCGTGCCGCGCTCGCTCTACTTCCTCAACCCGCTGCTGCTCATCCTCTTCATGTGCGCCGGGCGCCTGCTCTACCGCTGGTGGAAGGAAAAGGCCATGGGCGCCAAGGGGGTCGAGCCCCAGCCCGTCATCCTGCTGGGGGCGGGCAACGCCGCCCTCTCCCTCATCGACGAGCTCAATCGCAACCCGTACTGGTACGTCATCGGCGTGCTGGACGACAACCCCAACAAGGTTGGCCGCCAGATGGGCGGCGTGCGCATCCTGGGTCACTGGGAACAGCTTGAACAGATCGCCCGCGACAGCAACTGCAAGCACGCCGTGCTGGCCGTCGGCGCCACCAACCATGCCACCCGCCGGCGCGTCTTCGAGCTGTGCGAACGCGCCCACATCAAGCTGCTGGTCATCCCCGACGTGCAGGAACTGATGAGCGGCCAGGTCAAGGTCTCCCAGATCCGCTACGTGGACGTGGACGACCTGCTGGGCCGCGACCCCGTCAGCCTCGACACCGGCGGCCTGCGCCAGATGCTGGAAGGCAAGTCCGTCCTCGTCACCGGCGGCGGCGGCTCCATCGGCTCCGAACTCTGCCGCCAGATCGCCCGCTTCAAGCCCGGCCAGATCATCATCTACGAGCTGAGCGAATTCGCCCTCTACCGCGTCACCGAAGACCTCAAGCGCGCCTTCCCCGAACAGCGCCTCGTGCCCATCGTCGGCGACATCAAGGACGCTGCGCGCCTGCAGGAGATCTTCGAGCGCCACCACCCCACCATCGTCTACCACGCCGCCGCCTACAAGCACGTTCCCATCCTGGAAGAGAACAACGCCTGGCAGGCCGTGCGCAACAACGCCTGGGGCACCCGCGTCCTGGCCGACGTGGCCTCGCGCTTCGACATCGAGCGCTTCGTCTACATCTCCAGCGACAAGGCGGTCAACCCCACCAACGTCATGGGCGCCACCAAGCGCCTGGCCGAGATGATCCTGCAGTACCAGCACAGCATGGCCACCCTGCCCATGGTGCTGGTGCGCTTCGGCAACGTGCTGGGCTCCAGCGGCAGCGTCATTCCCAAGTTCCGCGAGCAGATCGCCAACGGCGGCCCCATCACCGTCACCCACCCCGACATCACCCGCTACTTCATGTCCATCCCCGAGGCCACCCAGCTCGTGCTGCAGGCCGGCCTCATGGGACGCGGCGGCGAAACCTTCGTCCTGGACATGGGCCAGCCCATCCGCATCGTCGACCTGGCCCGCACCATGGTGCGCCTGTCGGGCTACACCGAAGCCGACATCCCCATCGCCTTCACCGGCCTGCGCCCGGGCGAGAAACTCTTCGAGGAACTGCTGGCCGACAACGAGAAGACCCTGCCCACCCCGCACGCCAAGCTGCGCGTCTCCCGCCCCATCGATCCCCCAGGCACCAGCTGGGACATCTCCGTCAAGCGCTGGCTGGAATCCCCCGGCCCCGTGGGCGACGCCGAAGTGCGCCAGATGCTGACCCTGTGGGTGCCCGAATACAAGCCGGCCCCCCTGTACCCGCCCGTGGCCACCCCGGGCGCCAGCCCGGCTGCCCTGCCGCCGGCCGCAGAGACCCAAGCCGCACCGGACGCCAGCACCACCAAGGCACCGTCGGCCACCACGGCAGCCACGGCCACGGCTCCAGCCACACCCCGGCAACCCGCCTCGGCACCCGCCACCCCGGCCGCGTCCCGGCCGGCGGCTGCCCCCCAAGGCACGACCACGACTGCCCCGGCCAGCGCACCCGCCACAGCCGGAAGCTCCGTCACCGCCCGGCTGGCAGGCGCTGCCCTGGCCCCCGCGGCAATCGAGCCCTCCCCGCTCGCCGTCTCCATGCTGCGCGACCCCGTGGCCCAGCCCATTCCGGTCAACCGACAGACGCCGGCGGCCAGCCCTGCCGCGCCTGACACCGCACCGGCCCCCCTGGCAGAAAGCCGCCTGGACGACGCCGTGCAGTCCCGCGAAGAACTGGCCGCCCTGCTGCCCGACAACGACGCCCTGCTGGCCCGCCTGAAGCACCTGGCCCAGGTTGCCACCCGGACCGAGACGGCTGATGAGCCTGCCGCAGCGCACGCCACGTCGCAGGCCACCGAAGCGGCTGCAACTGAAGCTGCCAAGGCCACGGAAGCCGCACACGCGGAAGCTTCGGTCACCGCCCCGGTAGCACCCCCGGTTGCCGAGGAAGCTGCTGCCCCGGCTGAAATGGACGCCGAACCCGAAATACAAAACAAGGTTCAGGCCAGCCCGGCAGACGACAAGCCCGCCAAGGCAGACGCAGTCGCGCCTGAACAGGAAGCCACTGCCTCGGCCGAAGCCGCCGACGCCGAACCGACAGCCGCTGCCACCGCCGACGCCCCCGAAGCGGACGCGGACACCAGCGAGCCGGACGACACGCCCGCCCAGCCCTCCGTCAAAGCTGCCAAAGGAGGCACCCGGCGCGGACGCAAGCGAAAACACTGACACGGGGGACATTGACGTGACACTGGCCTTTGGAGATCTGCAAGGCTGCCGCCAGCCGCTGGAACAACTGCTGAAGAAAATCGGCGCCGCCCCCACCGAACCGCTCTGGTTCTGCGGCGACCTCGTCAACCGCGGCCCCGACTCCCTGGGCACCCTGCGTCAGATCCGCCAACTGGGCCTGCGCGCCCGCACCGTCCTGGGCAACCACGACCTGCACCTGCTGGCCCAGTACGCCGGCATCCGCACCCCGCGTCCCGGCGACACCCTGGAACCCATCCTGCGCGCCCCCGACGCCCCCGAACTCATCGACTGGCTGCGCACCCGCCCCCTGGCCCTGCGCCAGGGCGACTTCCTCATGGTGCACGCCGGCCTGCTGCCCGAATGGGAATTCGAACAGGCCCGCGACCTGGCCCACGAAGTGGAAAAAGTCCTGAGCGGCCCCCACTGGCAGGACTTCCTGTCCGTCATGTACGGCAACACCCCCGACCGCTGGAGCGACAGCCTGCGCGGCGACGACCGCCTGCGCTGCATCGTCAACGGCCTCACCCGCCTGCGCTACCTGCACACCGACGGCCGCATGGACTTCAAATGCACCGAAGCCCCGGCCGACGCCCCCGAAGGGCTCATCCCCTGGTTCCAGGCCCCCAACCGCCGCTCCGCTGGCCGCCCCATCATCTTCGGCCACTGGTCATCCCTGGGCCTGAAACTGCAACCCGACCTCATCGCCCTGGACACCGGCTGCGTCTGGGGCGGCAGTCTCACCGCCATCCGCCTGGAAAACCGCCAGCTCTTCCAGCAGCCCTGCCCCGGTCGCAAACGCGGCGGGAAGGATTGAGGCGGGCGACAAAGCGCCTGCCACCACCGCCCAACGGCGGCCACCGTGGCCGCCGGGCAACAGAGCCCCCCCTGTAGCCCACCCCTACTGATGCTTTTTGATCGAAGCATCTACCGCCGTCCCGCGCCAGGAATATGATTGCTCCATGACCAATTCCGTGCACTTCGTTGCACAATGGATACGCATCATGGCAGCAAGACATTCGCTCAACCTGCTTACCACATCCACCGCCTTGGTCGCACTCCTAGCCGCCTGCGGCGGTGGAGGCGGTAGCCAGCGGGACAAGATCGTGTCGTCCAGCCCCCTCCCCCCCACGACACTGAACTCG
>ERZ772935.515-NODE-515-length-15552-cov-4.356972_pt1 | contig 15552 bp, 11 predicted proteins | sample MGYA00511683_ERZ772935 | MGnify/ENA primary metagenome ERZ772935 (study PRJEB29015, sample SAMEA2738086) | human oral metagenome | biome: human oral; feature: human-associated habitat; material: saliva | place: China | collected 2228 ...
CGCGCGAGGTTTTCGCCGACGCCATCGCCGATCGTGCCGCCAGCATCATCGTGGCACATAATCATCCGAGCGGGAGTATGAGACTAAGCCAGGCCGACATAGAAACGACCAATCGGCTCAAACGTGCCGGCGAACTACTTGGCATACCTCTTATGTCTCATTTATTAATCACCAAGCAATCCTTCCGAACCATCGATTAGAAAAATGTTATAATAACTCTGATGATTAACTCTGATTATCAGGCAAAGTATATTGCCCATGAGCTTGAGCGCGTCTATGCTAACGATGACGTTGCTAAGTTGTCGGGCTTGATGTTCGATGCTCAGATTATCCCGACACCGCACCAAATTGACGCGGCGCTGTTTGCATTAAACTCACCAATGGCTCGCGGTATTATCTTGGCGGATGAAGTCGGCCTCGGTAAAACTATTGAGGCAGGTATCGTTATCATGCAATACTACTCGGAACGCAAACGAAAGATCCTGATTATTGCGCCGTCGAGCTTGCGCCAGCAATGGGCGCAGGAATTGCAAGAAAAGTTCAATTTACCAGCAACCGTTGTCGACTCCAAATGGATGAAGGCAAAAAGAACCATCGAAAAAGACGGCATCTATATTTGTTCTTACGAATTTGCCAATCGCCATTCGACAAGGTTATCAAACGGCTGGAATTTGCTAGTTCTTGATGAGGCGCATAAGTTAAGGAATTTTTATAATAATCAAAAGGGTATCGCTAGTGCGGTCTCTGATATCGCTAAAGGTTCTGAAAAATCGCTGCTCCTCACAGCCACGCCTCTGCAGAATAGACTTGAAGAATTATACGGCTTAGTGTCGGTTGTTGACCCTAAATATTTTTATAAGCTTGATGTTTTTCGCCAACGCTATATTAAGTCAAATCATCCGTTTGCACTCGATGATCTTCGCTCGCGCATGAGCAAAATTGTCAAGCGTACTTTGCGATCGGAGGTCAAGAAATATATTAAATACACTGACCGTATTGCCAAGACGGTGCAATTTGAACCATCTGGCGATGAGCAAAAATTATATGAGCTGGTGGACGAATATTTGCATCGCGATAAACTGTATGCATTTGCATCTTCGCAGCGCCACTTGTCAGCGCTGATTCTTCGCAAACGTCTCGGTTCATCCACGTTCGCAGTTGCCAGTACACTCCGGAATATTGTACGGCGCATGGAGGAAGAGTATGCTGCGGGTAAGGTTCGCGATAACCGCGGTGGCTTGATTGATGAGCTGGGTGATCTGAACGATGAAGAAATTGAGGCATTTGAGGAGACTGGCGCTTACGATGACTATATAATTAAATCGGCCAAAGAGCGCGCCGAGTTTCAGGCTGAAATCGATGAACTAAAATCATACGCCGACTTTGCTGATTCAATCAAAGAAAATGTCAAAGCCGAAAAATTGGTCGAGGCGATCAATGTCGGCTTTAATGCACTGGAATCAAAAGCTGCTCGCAAAGCAATTATTTTTACCGAATCAACCCTTACGCAGAACTATATCGCCAAAACGCTTAAAAAGCAGGGCTATGATGGAAAAATAGTGTTATTCAACGGACAAAATAACTCGCCGGAAAGTACCGAGATTTATCGCCAATGGTTGGCGGATAATGAAAATTCCGATGTCGTTACTGGTATAGAATCAGCGGACCGCCGCAAGGCGTTAATTGATAAATTCAAAGATGACAAAATGCAGATCATGATCGCCACCGAAGCGGCCAGCGAAGGTATCAACTTGCAATTTTGCTCCATGCTAATTAATTATGACTTACCATGGAATCCGCAGCGCGTTGAACAGCGAATTGGGCGAGTCCATCGCATGGGGCAGAAATACGATGTTGTTGTGGTGAATTTTAGCAATCAAGGCAATGTCGCCGAGCAGCGAATTCTTGAACTATTGACTGACAAATTTAGTTTGTTCAAAAGTACATTTGGCGCCAGCAATGATGTACTAGGCGCGATTGAAAGCGGACTGGATTTTGAAAAGAAAATTAGCGATATTTTGAACACGTGCCGCACCGATGATGAGATTAGCCAACGGTTTGAAAAGTTACAAGAAGAATTTAAGATAGAAATTGATACTGAGCAACAAGCGGCGCGTACCCGGATTTTTGAGGGGCTTGATCCTCACGTGCAAGATCGTTTCCGCCGCTACGACGAGCAAGCTGAAGAAGCCTTTACGCGCTTTGAGCGATTGTTTATGAACCTGACGCGCTATATACTGCGCGGCAACGCGTCGTTTGCAAACGAACACGTTTTTGATCTAAAAACTGCACCGGAAAAAAACATCGAATGCGGAACATATTTCTATAAAACTGAACGCTTGCTGCACGCTCGGCAATACAAATATGCCGACGATTTGGCAGAATATGTGCGCCGTACAGCAAAGACTGCGCCAACGCCGCCGGCAGAACTTATCTTTGACATGAGCCAGTCTGATCGAGTCGCTTCTGAGGTTAAAAAGCTGATCGGCGCCCGCGGCACAATGGTTGTCGAGCAGGTAACCTTTCCGATGAAAATAGACTCTTCGGATATGAGCGAAAGTTACATTTTGGCGTCAGCGCAGACAGAAGACGGTATGTTGCTTGATACGGAGACTTGCCGCAAGATCCTCGAGCTATACGCTGCTGATAGCAACCAAAAAGCAGTTGCCCCTACAGAAGTGTTGCAAAATCACCTGGCTCAGCAAATTGCTGAACGCCAAGAGGAAGTCAAGGGTAGCAACACTGACGCTTACCTTGATAAAAAAGATCTGCTAGAGCGTCAATATAAAGACAAAATTGTCGAATACGAAATGAAGGCTGATAAGCTTAATGCTAAGATTCAAGAATTGCAAAAGCAAGAACGTCAGGCAGGCGATGCCGCTTCTCGTCTAAAAATTGCCAGCGAAGTCCAAGTTTTACGCAAAAAAGTACGCACTCTCAACCGTGAGAAGTATGACCTTGAAGACAGCATGGATGAGCAAATCTCAAATAAAATAGCCCTGGCGCAGCAAGCGTCGGAGGGGCAAGTTGTCACAGAGAGATTATTTGCGGTTGATTTTAGCATACGGTAAGTTAGTATGCGGAGTTAATCCATAGGCGAATATTGTATAATATAGATATGGAGAATATAGAAACGCTTTTGAGCGCAACCAATGTATATATAGACGAATCTGGTCATACCGATGATCCGAGCAGTAATACTATGGTGCTCGGCGCGCTTTGGATTAGTGTTCCTCAGCTTTCTCTATTTACCGATGCGATCAGAACAGTCAAAAAGAAGCACGACATAGCTTCGCATAGAGAGATTAAATGGACGAAAGTAAGCCCGGCGAAGCTTGATTATTACAAAGAGTTGGTCGATGTATTCTTTGCTGTTGAACAGGTAAATTATCGAGCAGTGGTCATTAATAAATCAATTATTGATTATGAAGCTCACAATAAGACGCGAGATGACTTTTATTATTCAATGACCTATATTCTTGTCAGGACTATTGCAGAAAAAAGATACGGCGATATGCGTCTTTTTCTTGATTATAAAGACGCTTGGTCTGGCATAAGAACTACAAAACTTGCAAGCTACTTAAGGAATACGGGTAGATTACACAATGCTTCACTGCTTGCGCAGCCTTTGCGTTCGCATGAAGTCATCGGTCTTCAAATAGCCGACTTGTTTACTGGTGCTGTTATGTATGCGAATAGGCCGCAGGAAGAGCAAAAATCAGATGCAAAAAAAGAACTTATATCGTACATAGAGCATAGTTCTGGGCAGAAGCTGACGTGTGGTACGCCTCATAGTTCAGAAAAGATCAATATACTCATGTGGGAGCCGAAAAAATAGATGTATCCGGATTGGCTGCCGTTGCCTCTTAATCTAAGGGGTTCTTACGACGAAAACATAAAGGAGTTGCTAGAAGTGTTCAATAGAGACTTTATAAGTTCCAATAATCCAGTCGTTGACGGATATAGAGTCATAGTGAATAATAATCTAGACCCAAGTTGGCAAAACTTGCAACTAACCTATGGTTTTACTCATATGATAACTAGAGGGAACGGGCTAAGGGTCATAGATTACGATCGCGCTAATAAGCTACCGTGGGTGCGCGCTATTCTCGATAACTACAAACAGCCTGAGGTGACTGCATTCTGGGCTGAGCATATTAAAGGCGACAGGTTATACTTGTGGTTAGAAGAACACGATTTTGTGGTTATTTTGTCACCGCTAGTGAGCAAGAGAGCTTCTTTAAACTCGGAAAGTATCATTGTGACTGCTTATTCAGTCGATTCATATCGGAATTTTAGTAAAATACGTGATAGGGCGACAAGGTTTTTATAGAAAACAAGAAGTGCCCATGAGGACACTTCGAGGGTTAATTCATACAACCTGGTACGTTAACATAATTAGTATAGCATAGGATTATAATTAAGTCAATAGTTTCAGTGTTTTGTCAATAGCATAAGCGTATTTTATCCACAGGTTACATCTGTAAAAATTGAATACATTTTTTATCAAAAAACTATTGACAGGTTTCTCTTTACTGTAATCGCTGCTTATTTATTTAATGACAAAAGCATTCTCCATGTCTGTTATATTTTGGAGAGTATTTTATATAAATCTGATGCTTTGGTTTTTGTTACAGGAGGGCGTCAAGCGGGTTTGTATGGTCGTTGAGGTTGTTGTGGTATAATCTCAATTGAGGCAGGTACGGTATGTTGTGCCAAATCTGTCCTGTACATTCCTAACCTTTTCTTGTGCGTTATTGCGAAGAGCTTGTTGGCGTTTACGCCGGTATCGTTGATACCATAACGGGCCTGGCACGCGCTGATGTGGGATAATGTTAATGTAACCTATATAATAGGTGCGCAGCGTTATCCTCAGTCGGCGGATGGCCTCCTGGTTGTGTAGTGTTGGCTATTTGTCTACTCTTTAGTTTTGCTTTTCGTAAATGCGCAGCGGCGAAATAGCCGAATTAAAGGAAAGGAGAGGATATGCTAGTAATTAGCTATAAGAATCTGACCATTCAGATCGACAGCACTACACTAGCTCTACTGATCTTCATGTTTATGAAATAGGTAGAGCACCATGACTTGCTATTAACACCCAATAATTAATGGTGAATCATGGTGAATCAGAAGTGTATTACAACTACAAAATTGTGTAGGGATATTCTTAAAATTCCTAAGGAAGAACTCTTGGCTCTGCTGGCCGACAGACAGTCTTATTATGTACCGTTCGAAAAAAAGAAAATTACGGCTGGAGGTCGGGTTAAGATTAGAACCATTGAGCCTCCTCATGGATATCTTAAAAGAGTTCTTAAAAAAATTAACACCACGGTTTTGCAGTCACAGATGGAGAGGCTACCATATGGAGTAATGGGTGGCAGAAAGGGATATTCTGTCGTTGATAATGCAAAATATCATGCGTCCTCGCCTGCTCTCATGAAGTATGACATTAAAGACTTCTTTCCTTCTATCAAATATGTCGACGTCTTCCATATATTTCGATACCAGCTTAATTATTGTGAAGAAGCTGCTAATATTCTTGCGCACTTGACTACTTTTGAGAATTCTCAGCACGGGGTGCACGTTCCGCAAGGTTCACCAACTAGCATGAGTATAGCTATATTTGCGGTTGAGAAGATGTCGTGTGTAGTCGATGACTATTGTAGAAAAAACGGGCTAAAATTTTCAATTTGGGTTGATGATATCACTATATCTGGTCCATATGATCGGCTATGCAGGCATAGATCGACAATTAATCATATGCTAAATTCTACACACTACAGAATCAACCCCGATAAGGACAGCGGAATAGTGAGAAAAGGGCAAAAAGGACGGAGCGTTACTGGCGTAATAATCTCTAACGACGGTAGATTGACAGTTGGACATAGCAAGCTTTCTCGTCTGCGGAGGCAGGTTAAACATTCAACTAGACCGTCTGATAAACTAAGGGGTAGATTGCAGTTTTTGCTACAGGTTAATAAGTCTCAGGCCCGTAGGTTAATGCATGAGTATACAGAAAAGCATCGCAAAAATTGATATAATACGAGATAAGTGATAAATAGAGGTATTAGGAATAAAATATATGCAGGATTATGAAGACCAAGATTTGAATGAATTGCCATCCACCTCTCCCAACTTCCGCACCGATCTAGCGAAAAAGCTGGAGGAGTTAGTTCCGGAGGCGATTGCGGATGGTAAGGTGGATGTCGTTAAGTTGAAGGAGCTGCTGGCGGAAGATGCTGGCGAGCCGAATGAGCGGTTCGGGTTGTTTTGGCCGGGCAAGAAGCAGGCACTTCGGGCGGCACAAGAGCCGACGACTGCAACGCTCCGACCCGCCAAGGACGAGAGTAAAGATTGGGACACGACCAATAATATTTTCATCGAGGGTGATAACCTCGAGGTGCTGAAAGTCTTGCAAAAGCAGTACCACAACAGTATCAAAATGATTTACATCGATCCGCCGTATAACACTGGTAAAGATTTTGTCTATCCGGATAATTTCAAGGAAGGTCTGCAAAACTACCTGGAGTTTAGCCAGCAGGTAGACGAGGGTAACAAAAAGATCAGTACCAACACCGAAACCGCCGGTCGTTATCACAGCAACTGGCTGAATATGATGTATCCGCGTTTGAAGTTGGCGCGCAATTTGTTGACGGATGACGGGGTGATATTTATTTCGATTGATGACGCCGAACAAGCGAATTTGAAAAAGATTTGTGATGAGATTTTTGGGGAGGGAAATTTTATTGCACAAATAATAAGGAACACTAACAGCTCTAAAAATCAAAGCCTTTTTGTTTCTGTAAGCCACGAATATTGTCTTGTTTTTGCGAGAAATATAGATTCACTTTCGAAAAAGTACAATGATAACAAGTGGTCTGTCCCAAAAAATAATATTGATGAATATATGAGACGTGTAAAAAAATTACAGAACGAAGGGTTAAGCGGTGAAGAGATTACAAACGAATTAAAAAATTTAACCAATTACCCTAGATTTATTGACTTTACAAATTATTGGTATTTTGATGATCGCGGCTTGTATCGAAAAGACAATATTGGAGGTGTAAAGAACGGGAACATGAATCCTATACACAATCCAGTAACTAACAAACTAGATCTAGTACCTCCTGGCGGATATAGGTATTCGCCTGAAAAAATACAGCAATTGATAAGTGAAAATCGAATTCACTTTCATTCAAACGGAAGTTTGCCAACAATTAAACGATACCTTTCGGAAAATTCAAATCAACGACCTAAATCAATAATGTCAGACGACCAAAGGCCAGACTATAGTATGCTTAAATCAATGGGGATATTATTTGATAACCCAAAACAAATGGCGTTCATGCTGAGGATATTGAGTATTTTCGAAAAAGATTCAACCATCCTCGACTTCTTCGCAGGTTCTGGCACTACCGCCCATGCTGTCATGCAGCTCAACGCCGAAGATGGCGGTAATCGCAAGCACATCATGGTGCAGTTGCCTGAGCCGACCGACGAAAAGAGCGAGGCGTTTAAGGCTGGTTATAAAAAGATTAGCGATATTGCCCGCGAGCGTATCAATCGGGCGGGTGAAAAGATTAAAGCCGATTTTGCCGATAAGCTGGCTGAGCGTGAGACTCCGCTGGATGTTGGATATCGTACTTACAAACTGGCTGACACCAATTTCACCAAGTGGCAAAGCGCGCCGACGGGCGATTTGACCGAATTGCAGGCACGACTTGATCTGATGCGCGAAAGCAGTAACGATAATGCTAGCGAGGAAGATTTACTGGTGGAAGTGTTGTTGAAAATGGGCTTGCCTCTGACTACGCGGACTAAGACCGTCGATGTCGATGGACTGCACGTGCATCAAGTTGTGGCCGAGGGCGGTTCGTCAGAAGGTCAACCAGTGCTGTATCTCAACGAACACGCTAAGCCGACATTAGAACAATTACGCGTCATTATCACCGACCTGACTCCGAGTAAGTTTGTTATTCTCGACGACGCCTTCCAGGGTGACAGCCAGCTTAAAACCAATCTGGTCCAAACTTGTAAAAGCTATGATGTAGAACTGTGGACGGTGTGATGCTAGTTTTCTTAGATGAATCTGGCGATACTGGACGAATGACAAATAAAGGCTCTTCGCAGTTTTTAGTAGTTAGTGTGGTTATTTTTATGGACGAAGAAGAAGCCTTGGCTTGTGATAAGCGCATAGATTTATTGCGAACTGAGCTAGGGTTAGATAGTAATTATGAATTTCACTATAGTCGAAATTCTAGACAGAAAAGATTCAAATTTCTGGAGGCGGTTAGCCCGTATAGCTTTACTATTGCGACAGTTGCGATTGACAAAGATCCTTCTAAGCTCTGGGGGGATGGATTTAATGATAAGAAATCTTTTTATAAATATGCTTGCCATATGGTACTTACCAATGCTATGCCATATCTGGACAATGCCAGACTAATTATTGATAAGAGCGGTGGCGATACATTCGCTGGAGAACTGAAGAGATATCTAAAGAATAAATTTAAGACAGATGAGAGTGATAAAATAAAAAAGCTTAAAACTCAAGATTCTCACAAGAATAATCTTCTTCAGTTGGCAGACTATTGTGCGAGCATCAGTAATCGTAAATTGCAGAGAAAATCAGATGCTAGTGAATATTATAATTATCTATCTCACAAAATGGTGAGCTTACAAAGGTGGCCGAAATGACAGCCCATATACAAGAAAGCCGCTCAACCTACTCTTTCGAGACGCACCCGATGGACGGGACTAATCAGTTGAACGGCACTTCCATCATCATAATACATGAGAGAGAATATAAAGTCAAGTTAAAATTACAACATAGTGTATTATTCAGAGGTAAATCATGAAAATTAAATACGATTCCAATCAATCGTTCCAGTTGCAAGCTATCAGTGCTATCACTAGTGTTTTTGAAGGACAGCCTGACAATGCCGACCCATTTGATGCAGTTTTACGGTCTAGATCAGTGTATGGCGACCAGATCGGGTTTTTCAATGAAATTGGTGCAATTGGCAATAATCTACTACTTGATGATGACGCGATATTAGAAAATGTGAAGTCTATACAAAATGACAACGGTATCGCTCCGGTTGAAAAGCTGAATGGTATGAACTTTAGCGTTGAGATGGAAACAGGTACTGGCAAAACCTATGTATATTTACGCACAGCACTGGAAATGGCGAAATTGTATGGTTTTTCGAAATTTATTATCATCGTGCCGAGCATTGCCATCAAAGAGGGCGTGAAAAGTAGCCTTGATGGCATGCGTGAACACTTTACGCGTGAGATGGGGTATAGCCCGTATGAAGCGTCGGTGTATGATGGTAAAAATCCAGAGGCGGTACAGAGTTATGCTACCAGCACTATGACGCAGTTTATGGTTATGACAATTGATGCAATTCGCGGCAATAAGAACACGCGAGTGATTCATCAAGAACGCGATAAGCTAAATGGTATTGCGCCAATTGAATATTTGGCTGCCGTCAATCCTATTGTCATCATGGATGAGCCACAAAAAATGGAGAGTGAATTATCGACGAGTGCAATTAATGACTTGAACCCAATGTGTACATTGCGCTATAGCGCCACGCATACTCACGACTACAATATGATGTATCGGCTCGATCCAGTTGATGCTCACCGAGAGAAGTTGGTAAAAAGCATCGTGGTGGCGAATGCGCAGCAAGAGGGTAGTGATGCTAAGCCGTATATCAAACTCATCAATGTGCGTAATACGCCGAAGCTCCAAGCTTATGTCGAAGTGTTGGTTCGCGATAAAAATGGCAATGTTGGTCGAAAATCATTATGGGTTAATCATCATGACAAACTGGATATTCGCACCGGTAATAGTATTTATGAAGGCTATACCATCAATGAAATTTCGACGGTTCCAGCGAGTGTGGAAGTTGGATCGCAAGGGGTTCTGATGCTTGGTGAAAATTGGGGCGGCAATGAAGACCAGGTTATGCGTGAGATGATTCGTGTGACCATCGCCGAGCATATTAAGCGAGAATATTTACTGCGCGATCGAGGGATTAAAGTGCTGAGTCTATTTTTTGTTGATAAGGTGGCGAGCTATTTAGAGTATGATGATGACGGTAATATGGTTGACGGAAAATTTGCGCGTTGGTTTGATGAATTATACCAGGAAGAGCGAAGAAAGAGCCGTTTTTACGAAGATATCATGCCTGAAGATCCAAGTGAGGTTCGAAAATCATACTTTGCTGAGATGCGTAAGGGCGGTAAAACGAGCTTTGTCGACAGCAAAGAGGGCAAAGGCAATGCACAAGATGAGTCGGCTTATGACCTAATTATGAAAGGTAAAGAAAAACTGCTTGACCAGGCAAATCCGGTGCGATTTATTTTTAGCCACTCAGCGCTGAAAGAGGGTTGGGACAACCCGAATGTGTTTCAAATTTGTATGATGCGCGAGAGCGGTAGTGAAAATGATCGCCGACAGACGATTGGACGGGGCTTGCGGTTGCCAGTGCGTCAGGATGGCACGCGAGTATTTGATGAGCAGATCAATCAGTTGATGGTGGTTGCTAATGAATCGTATCGTGATTTTGCTAATAATTTACAAAAGGAATATAAGAAAGCTGGTATTCAGATTGGTTTTGTGCGGCGCAGTGAATTTGCACAGATACCACTACATGATGATCCAAGTAGTACGTTGGGACATCAGAAATCAAATGAGGTCTGGGAGTGTTTGCGGCGCCGCAGTATGATTGATGACGAGGGTCGCGTGCTGGCCAATTTCACGCCGAATAATATTGGTTTTACACTTGATCTACCTGGCGATTTGCAAAAATATCATGCCGAGGTGGTGGATATTATTGAGGGCTGTAAAATTGATAAATTTGTTAAGGATGCGCGTAAAAAAGAGAAGATTCATCCAAACAAGGAAGTCTTGTACAGTCCGCTGTTTGAGGAATTGTGGAAGCGAATCTCGCATAAGACAACGTACCGTGTGGTATTTGATAACGGCCAGATTATTATGGCGGCCATCAATGCCATTAAAGCCAAGCCTGATCTTAAGTCGTTAAGAATTGAAGTGAAAAGGCATAGAGTGCTTTTGAAGCGTGGCGGCGTTCATAACGATGGTATGGTAGGTGAAGCAACCCGTGACTTGGCGGGAACGTTTGAACTGCCGGATATCATCTCTGAATTACAGGATAGCACTGGTCTCACTCGACGAACAATTGTTGACATTTTGATTGGTAGTGGTCGGCTACATGAATTCTTGAAAAACCCTTACGACTATGTGCAAATGGTGAAGAGTGCAATTAAGTCGGTACTGGCGCAGGTTGTGGTAGATGGCGTTGAGTATGAAAAGATGGGTGAGCGTAGTTATGAACTTCGCAATTTTCAAAAAGATAGCGATGAAGAAGTCGAACGATTTATTGATCGACTGTATCAAGTTAAGAATCAACAAAAAACAGTGACAGATAGATTAGCACTAGACTCGGCGACTGAACAAAAGTTTGCCGAGTATTTGGATAGCCGTGAAGATATCAAATTATTCCTCAAGTTACCGTCGAAGTTTACGATACCAACGCCAGTTGGTGACTACAATCCAGATTGGGCAATTGTCAAAGAAATCAATGGTGTAGAAAAAATATATATGGTGCGTGAGACGAAGAATGGCGGTGAGCGCGAAGATGAGTTGCATAAAATTGCTTGTGCCAAGAAGCATTTTGAGACAATTGGTATGTGTGATTACGCTAAGTCAACACCTGATGATTGGCGGGTGTAAGTATGTCAATAAAGAGCTGCGAGATACCCTCAGGATAATATATGAACAAGCCAAACAAAACTATTACCGTCGCTCGCGCCATCATCCGTATAGGTGATGCCGCCAGAAATGCTAATGATTATAGTTTGCTGGGCGCGCTGCATGAGATGGTGGAGCAATTGTCACAGCATGGCGTTAAGGATACTGAAGTCGATATGGATTTGTTGCTGGAATATGTCGAGGCAGCGGATGGTTGTGACTATTGTCGTGTTGGTGATGGTAAGGATAGTGTTGACAAATTGACCACAAAAATCAATCAGCAGTTAGCGCGTCGCGGCCAGGCGCAGGTGGAGGCGAGCGACCAGTCGGTGCTGAAATTTGAGCCGCTGGTTCATCTGGTAACGGCGGCGTATGCCAAGAATGAAAATGGTGTGACATCGGGCTTGTCGATAGCGCTGGTCGTCAATCAGGATGGTTCGGTGGAATTGCCGCGTGACCATTTTTTGAATGCGGAATTGTTCGATTATTTCGATGAAAATCGCCCAGTTAATTGGCGTTCAGTCGAGCGTGATTTGCCGTCAAAGTTGCACGGCTATCATTTGGTAGCAGGTTCGGTAGAAGTGCAGGAGATTTTGCCACGGGAGTTGGAGGCGATGTCGTTTTAAGGGTAATGATTATTGAATTATGAAAATCTCCGTCCATCTCAAACCCAACTCTCGCCACCGCGAAGAAGTCGTCCCGAACGATGATGGTTCTCTGACAATCTACACCAAGGCGTCAGCCATTGAGGGGCGAGCGAATCTAGCGGCAGGAAAGTTGTTGGCAAAATATTTTGGTGTGGCACCTTCACGGGTAAAATTACTACGCGGTGCAACCTCGAAATACAAGGTGTTTAACATTGATCAGTCGGACTAATTCAACCGTTGTATCGTCACAAATGAATACCCCTGCTGCTTCAGTGAGCTGAGGATACACGGCACGGCATTGACGGAAGTTTGGTGTATGTCGTGCATCAAGATGACGGCTCCAGGGCGAGCGCCAGCGACGGCACGTGAACAGACAATCTGGCTATTGCGATCAGCCCAATCCCGCGTGTCGACCGACCACAAGATTGATGACATATTCCGCAGGCGAAGCTGTTCCAGGACAACGCCGTTGACCGCGCCGTAAGGTGGTCGTAAGATGCTCGGCTTGACACCAGTGGCTTGCCTGATGGTCTCGTTAGTACGGTCGATTTCGCCAGCAATTTGGTCAACTGATAGCTTAGGTAGTTCCGGATGTGACCACGAGTGATTACCCAGTTGATGACCACGCGCCTGTATACTACGTACGACGCTAGCTTGCCCAGAAACTTTGCTACCAATCAAGAAAAATGTCGCTTTCGCACCATACTGATCCAAGATGTCCAGTAGGTGCGCGGTGTATGGTCCGGGTCCGTCATCAAAAGTTAGAGCAATTGTTTTATTTGCGACGGTAGGTGTTGGAGCAGCAGGTGCCGGTTTTGGTTTTTCTGCGGGTTTGGGAATGTTGGCGAATTTTCTCGCCGTTGGGTTTTGTAGATATTTAGAGACGGAGGAAATTGGCACAGTAATTGTCAATTCGCCGTAAGATGATGGCAGTAGCGACGCCTGACCGAGTGGCCAAGCCAATGAATTGCCGTTATTGGTGATGATGAAATTAGACAAAGCTTCTTTATTTATGATTTCATTCAGGTCAATTTCTGGCTGCTGGCGTTGCTTGATGATCTGAGAAATATTATCTTTGGCAGCGGAGATGATTGCTTCGGCGGCTTCATCGGACTGTTCTGTAAAATCAGCTAAGCCGACAACTTCGCCAGATTTTTTGTCGAAAGTCCAAAATTGCGTCATTGATGCTGGATGCGCGCCGTTCATATCCTGCTTAATATTGACAACAATCGACAACGCTTCTGAAGTGTTGTGTGTGACTTGATAGCTAATCGTTTCGGTCATTGGCTTGTCAAACACTGTCGCCAGTAAAACCGTATTTTGAAAATCGCGATCAATTTTATCAATCGACTCGCTAATTAAGCGATTAATCTTTTCATTTTCTGTGATCGGATATTCAATTGAAACTTTTTCCCGTTTGTTATCTCTGGTGACAAATTTTGAGCGAATGCCAGAATATTTCGAGTCGGCAAAATAATACTTTTCATCAGATGGCGCAGTCGTTTGTCGCGAGTGTGATTGATTGAGGAAATATATCCCAAATAGCCCTGCCAAAAATAGCAATATCAAAAACGGTATGATAATAAATAGCTTTTTCGATTTTGGTTTTGCTTTTTTTCTCTGAATGCGCATACTATAAGTATAGCACTAGTACTTTGGTTTTGTTATTATTGATAATAAGTAGAGACTAGCTTGATCAAAATTACAACAGAGAGGAGTTTACGGAGTGAAACTTGAGCCAATTATAAAAGTCGATAAACTCGTTAAAACTTATGATGGAAATAACGTGGTCGACGGCGTGTCGTTTGAAGTTAAAAAGGGCGAGATATTTGGGATTCTTGGTCCTAACGGCGCGGGCAAAACAACAACGTTGGAAATGCTGGAAGCGCTCAGACCAATTGACGGCGGTACGGCTACAATTGACGGCATAGATGTCGCTAAGAAACCTAAGGATATTAAGAATATAATTGGCATTCAGCTTCAGTCGACGGCTTTTTATGACAAACTGACTTTGCGTGAACAATTGAAAATGTTTGGTAGTTTGTATGGTCGAACAGTTGATACCGAGGCACTGCTTGCTAAGGTTCAATTGACAGAAAAAGCTAAGAATTACGTCGAGCAGCTTTCTGGTGGTCAAAAACAGCGTTTTGCGATTGCTTCAACATTGGTGAATAATCCAAAAGTGTTGTTTCTGGACGAGCCGACCACAGGGCTTGACCCGCAGGCACGCCGAAATTTATGGGACTTGATTGAGGAAATTCGCGACGAGGGAATTACGATTCTTTTGACGACGCATTATATGGACGAGGCGGAATTATTGTGTGATCGTCTGGCAATTATGGATAGCGGTAAGATTATCACAATTGATACACCGCATAATCTCATTCAGCAATTATTGGCGCGCGGTTTTAAGAAAGAGCAAGTTGTCGAGCAAGCCAATTTGGAGGACGTGTTTATTGATTTAACAGGAAAGGCAATTCGGGATTAACATGAAAAAATATTGGATTGGAATATTCGGGCAAGTTCGCGCTCAGCAAAAGCGTTTCGTTCGAGATAAAATGGCGCTATTTTTCACCTTTCTTTTTCCGCTGATTTTTCTATTGGTTTTTGGGTCAGTTTTTAGTAATGATTCGACCAGTTTTAATATTGCAATCGTTAACAATTCACAGACGGAATTTGCCAAAAGTTTCGTTAAAAATGCCAAAGAAAATTCGAAGGATTCGATTCTCAAAATTAAAGACGTTAAAGATATGAATGACGCACGCGAAAAAATGAAGCGGTCGGAGCTTAACGGTATTATTGAGCTTCCAAACGATTTTGGCGCGATAAAAAATAACGGCAATTATCCTATTCCAACAGGCACGATGAATGTTATTTATTCCAAAGGTTCTGAGCAGGCGGGTAATACACTAGTGGCGGTGATGAATCAAATTACTAATAGTATCAATAGCCGGATGGGTCAACCTGAAGCTCCGCTTAAAGCTGTTGGTAAGGCGGTTGGCGATGAACAATTAAAGTCGTTTGACTACATATTTACGGGGCTATTAACTTTCAGCTTGATAAGTATGGGTATTTTTGGTTTAGCTAATCAAATGCCGGCTGAAAAGAAGCGTGGCTCGT
>ERZ772935.520-NODE-520-length-15479-cov-4.183415_pt1 | contig 15479 bp, 11 predicted proteins | sample MGYA00511683_ERZ772935 | MGnify/ENA primary metagenome ERZ772935 (study PRJEB29015, sample SAMEA2738086) | human oral metagenome | biome: human oral; feature: human-associated habitat; material: saliva | place: China | collected 2228 ...
CGCGGCGGGCGACTGGGCGACCCAGGTGGGTGTTCCGGCGAAGAGCGGCGTGGGTGGCGGCATTATTGGTGCGGTGCCCGGTCAGCTGGGTGTGGCGACGTTCTCGCCGCGTCTGGACGGTCACGGTAACAGTGTGCGCGGTGTGGAGCTGTTCGAGCAGTTCTCTGATGACATGGGTATGCACGTGATGAACGTGCCGACGGTGGCTCGTTCGGCGTTGCGTGCGAACTACCAGATTGGTTCGGGGGACGAGTCGATGCGCCTGATTCAGCTGCAGGGCCGTATCCGTTTTGCGGGTGTGGAGCGTGTGATCCGTGAGATTGTGGAATCCCCGATGGAGGGTTCGAAGGTCGCCCTGGATGTGACGCGCGTGTACGCGGTGGATGAGGTCGCTCAGAGCATGCTCCTGGAGCTGATGCGTCGCCTGCGTAATGACGGGTACAAGGTGTATCTGATTGATAATGACGAGACGATCACGAACACGGATGCGCTGCGCAGCATGGGCGTGAAGGTTCTGACGAACCCGGCGGCGGTGACTTCTGCCGAGTCGGATGCTGAGCGTGTGGCTGAGGCTGACGCCGAAGAGGCTGCGGAGGCGGCGGCACTGGAGGCACTGAACGCGCTAGAATCTGCTGAGAGGGTGCAGCCCGCTGAGGCAGAACAGTCCGCTGCGGTGAAGCATCCCGCTGAGGCGCAGCCGCCGGTAGCTTCGGATTCCGAGTAGGTTTCTCTTCGCGTACGTGGCTGTATCCGCGTGTTTGGTTGTACCTGCTGGCCGTACGATTGCGTGAACTTATGTATTGAGGCCCCTTTCCCGGGCGCGTTGTGAACGCGTTCTGGGGGAGGGGTCTTGCTGTACTTAGAATTGCGCCTGCGCTGTAGTTGGAGCTGTAGCTGGATTACCTGGGTTACTTGGATTGCCTGGCGTGCGGGGATTACCTAGCGTGCGGGTAGCTTAGTGCGCTGAGCGTGGTCTTCGGCGAGCTTCGGTGAGCGAGTGGAACGAATGCGTGTAAAGGTTCTTTTATTGCGGCGTTATTAATCATTACGTAATATTTTGAATTTTTCGATATCTAACAGTGGTCTCATCATACACTCATAATATGAACACTGTTCCACACTCAGAAACACCTATTGCTCCTCGTCAATCCGCTATCGTCAACCCCGCTACTGACCAGACGATATCGGGTGACTCTGACCGCGCCTCCATGGGGCGACGGGAACTTTTGCGGCATGTTGGTACCTTTGGTCTGGGCGCGGTGAGCTTCGGCGTGCTGGGTCTTGGCATGACCGGTTGCACCCCGTCCGCTGCGGAAGGCGCCCACGGAGCGGCGGCTGGCGGGTCTGCCTCGGGTAGCGCCTCGACGACTGCTTCGGCAAGCTCGGCGGCTACCCCCTCCGCATCTGCAACTGGCACCGCAACGGGTACTGCATCCCCGACCGCTGCGGTGTCTAAGACCGCGACTGCGACCTCGTCGAATCCGGTTCCCGCAGCGCGCGCCTGGACCGGCCCGCAGACCGGCCTGCCGGGTGAGGGCAAGTATATTGCGTGGACGGTCGATGACGGCGCCGACCCGGAGGTGGTGCGCGCTTACGCGGAGTTTGCCCGCCGTACCGGCACGCGCCTCACTTTCTTTATTAATGGTCAGTACCCGGCGTTTAAGCAGCATCGTGACCTGTTGTTGCCGCTGGTGAAGAGCGGTCAGCTGCAGATTGCGAACCATACGTATAGTCATGCGGCGTTGACGAGCCTGACGGATGAGCAGATTGTGCATGAGCTGACTCGTAATGATGAGGAGATTGTGCGGCTTTTTGGGGTGTCTTCGAAGCCGTATTTCCGCCCGCCGTACGGGTATTATGATGCTCGCGTGTTGGCGGCTGCGGCGTCGTGTGGTTTTACGCGCCCGGTGCTGTGGTACGGGTCGTTGGCGGATTCGTCTAATATTTCTTCGGCTGAGGTGTATGCCTATGCGGAGAAGTATGCTTTGGCTCAGCATATTGTGATTGGACATTTGAATTATCGGGGTGTGGTGTCTGAGCTGGACCGTATTCGGGCGTTGTTGGATCGGCGCGGTTTGACGACGGTGACGATTCGTGACTATTACGGGTAGTGCGGGGGAGTCCTGGTGGGGGTTCCGGTGGGTATACTGGGAGGCATGATGAAGCTTCCTCAGAACCCTATTCTTCGGCAGGTGCACCGTTTCCGTGAGTCGTTGCTGCTTCTGCTGTATTATTCGCTGTCTTTTCTGGGTGTGCGGTGGGTGCGCTCGGGGCATCCGCGTGTGGCGGCGGTGTGGTCTGTGGGTTTGTGGCTGAATTTGGTGGTGCGCGGTATGGGCCAGCTGGTGCGTATGCTGGTGCCGGTCCTGCAGGATGCGGAGGCGCGCCGTGCTCGTGCTGAGCGTGCCCGCGCCTACCAGCCGCGCTAGCCCTGCTGCCCGCAGGTTCTGACCCCGCACGGATTCTAGGCTGATATGACGAAGCCCCCTTGTACTAGAAATAGTACGAGGGGGCTTTCGCTATAAGAACGGGCAGAAGCCTAGTGCTTCTTCTTCGGCTCGCACGCCACGCCGTCACCGTCTCTATCTAGACCAGGGCGGTAACCCGGCTCGCCACGATGCAGAGGCGCCGCACCAGCCGCACGAGCATCAGCGCATGTTTCGTAATAAACACTCGACTGCGCCGGAGCCTGCTGAACAGGCTGTGCCGGTGCCTGCTGAGCAGGAGCCTCAGCCGCCGGCGCCTGCGTGGGAGCCTGCTGGGCGGGCGCCTCCGTAGCTACCGGTGCCTGCTGAACAGGTTCAGCCTGCTGCGCGGGAGCCTCAGAAACCGGAGCCGCCGGAGCCTGCGCGGAAGGTACCTCAGCAGCCGGAGCCTGAGCGGGAGCCTCAGTCGTCGGAATCTGAGACGGGGTTACCGTCGGAGAAGGAGACTCCGAAGGAGTCGCAGACGCACTCGGCGTCGGAGAAGAACTAGGGGTAGCCGAAACGGAAGCGGACGCAGAAGCAGACGTCGACGAAGACGAAGCAGAGGGCGTGACCTTCGGACCACGAACAGACGAAGAGCAGCCGGTCAGCAGCAGAGCACCCGCAAGAACACCAGCGGTCGCGGCGTGAATTTTCAACACAATATTCCTTTATAAAGTGAGTGGACAAGGGTGTTCACCGTAGAACACACACTCAAGTGTAAAGGAAAACTATCTCACCCGCAGGCACTATTGAGCCTTTCAAACATTCCGACGAGAGAAGAAACGCCCACCCGGCACGGCAAAGCCCCCTTGTCCCGGTTCAACCAAGAACCGGCACAAGGGGGCTTCGCTATATATTCGCTATATCTAGGGGGCACCAGCCGGAGGCGCTAGGGGGAGTAGCGCCTCAGAAAGAGGCGGCGGGAAAACAGGCTAGGAGCAGTTGCCGTTCATATCGCAGGACGGACCCGCCTCCGAGGCACCCGCCAGCGGGTTCAACAACTCAACCTGATGGGTCTGCTCCCACACCTGACGCAGCGCCTGCACCAGCGCCTCCGCAGGCTGCGCACCACTGACCGCCCACTTCGACTCAATCAAGAAGAACGGCACACCGTTAATGCCCAGCTGGCGCGCCAACTGCTCATCAGCACGCACCTGCTCCGCGTAACGGTCGCTCTTCAACACCGCTTCAACCTCGGCGGTATCCAAACCAATCTCAGAGGCGATATCCAGAATCGACTCGTGATCCTGCACCGACCGGCCCTGCGTAAAGTACGCCAGCTTAAACGCCTCCTGCGCCGCCGACGCCAAACCCTGCTCCGCCGCATACTGAATCACGCGGTGCGCATCAAACGTGTTACCGTAGCGTGCCTGCCGCCAATTGAAATCCAAACCTACCTCGCGGGCACGCTCCGCCAACGACTCCTGGCTCGCAATCGCCTGCTCCAAGGGCATGGAGTACTTCTTAGCAATCAGCTCAGGCAGCGAACCAGCCGGATGCTCCGTAGCCGACGGGTCCAGCTCAAAGCTATGCCACACCACCTCAACCTCGTCACGGTGCTCAAACTCGGCGAGCGCCTGCTCCAGGTTACGCTTGCCCACGTAGCAGAAGGGGCACACAATATCGGACCAAATATCAATACGCATGGTATCTATTCCTTTCATACTCGGATGCGGCAGGTTCCGCAACTGTACATTCACCTAACGCCCCTGCTGTCGTGATTATTCCCCAGTGTTTATTCCTCAGTTTTTCTTCCAATCGGGTACGGCAAAGCCCCCTCGAACCGGTCCGTAAAGGAACCGGAGCCAAGGGGGCTTAGCACACGCAATATACGTGAGCCTATCGGCGGGCAGTTGCCGAAGCGCTCGTCGTAGCAGCCGGCGCGGTCGTCGCCGCCGGAGCCGCCGTCGCACGAGCCGGCGGGGCAGTCGTTGCCGCCGGAGCCGTAGTAGCCTGCTGGCTAGCCGCTACCTCATCCTCATAGCGGGTCGGTGCCTGAGTCGGAGCCTCAGTAGTGGGCTCCGGGGTAGGGGCCTCGGTGGTCGCCTCAGGTGACGGGGTGTTCTCCTCCGGGGTAGGGGTCGGCGAAGGAGCCGCCGCCTTAATCTCTTCCTCGGATGCGTCACCGTAGTAGTCGCGAATCGTCACCGCAGTCAGGCCGCGGTCATCGAGCAAGCCCTTCACCTTATCCAGGATCGGGATGATCGTCTCGTAGTTCAGGTGGCCCAGCACGATCTGTTGCGGGAGCATGTAGCGGATGCAGCGCGTGTAAATCACGCGGGCGCTCGTCTTCGCCTCATCGCCGGTAGTGCCGTTCCACATGACCGGGCGGGTAAAACCAATCTCGCCGGCAGCCTTCAGCACCGCATCGTTGTAGCGGCCGTAGGGCGGGCGGAAGTACGGCTTCGACGAGACACCGAACATGCTCATAATCTCGTCTTCGTTACGCTGCAGCTCTTCCTTCACGCCCTCAGCGTCCAGGGTGGTCAGGTCGGCGTGGCTGTAGGTGTGGTTCGCAACCTGAATCTGACCGCTCTGAACCAGCGGACGCAGCAACGACACATGCTCCTTAAAACCGGTGTACGAAGCGTTAATGAAGAACGTCAGGCGAGTGTTCGTACGCTTCGAGAACTCAGCGTAGCCGCGAATCGCCTCCGGGCTTGCGCCGTCATCAACAGTCCACGCAACATACTTACCCTCACCAATGAGAGAGTTGCCGATGCCGGGCCATTCGCGCGGCTTATCAACCGGGTTGCCAGCAGCGGCAACCGTCGGCGAATTCGTGGGTGCGGGGCGAGTAGCAACAGTAGTCTCGCCGCCAGCCTGATACGGAGTGAAATTACCGCTGGTGCCGTCGTAGTCATTCGACTTCTTCGAGCAGGCAGCAATCAGCGGAAGCATAGCAGTGCCGAGCACAAAAAGTCGGCGGTTAGGCTGTGAGTGGGTCATACTCTCCAGGATAACGCCCCCACCTGCAAGGAACGAATCTGAACGGCGAATACACCCTAAATAATGTGCACATCACACCGCACGCTCAGCACCACAGTATTAATAGGTATAAAAACTAGGTATAAGAACACAAAATCCTAAAGCCGTAAGCCGGTAACGCTCCGCTAAACTAGTGGGATGGAGAATCTGGGCACTCACGAATTGCGCAACCTTGTGAACGATGCTGCCGACGAGGCAGTCAACATCGGCTACCGCGTTGCAGACCGGCTGCACAGGTGGCGCGAAAAGCGCGCCATCGCCGCCGGCCGCGAACCTATCCTTGTGCCCACCGAAGGCTACGGCCGCGCCGCCTCCGACGGCAATCCCGGCTGGGTCCGCGTTATCGCCCGCGCACTCTACAAGACGGTCACCCTCGAACGCCTGCTGCAGGTCGTAGAAGGCACCCAAGACACCGCCAACCCCATGCGCGGCTGGCGCTCCTTCACCGCAACCGCAATGTCCGATGCGCCCGTCACCATCGTCATCGACGGCACCAAACACGAGGCGTACACCGACCGCGGCGGCGTGCTCGACGTCAAACTCAGCATCGACCTGGAACCCGGCATCCACGAAGTCATCATGTACGTGCCCGGCTCCCGCGCCGTAGCAACCAGCGTCTACATCGTTCCCGAAAGCCAGAAGCTCGGCGTCATCATGGACGTCGACGACACCGTCATGGTCACCATGCTGCCGCGCCCCCTGGTTGCCGCCTGGAACTCCTTCATCCTCGACGAGCACGCACGCATCCCCACCCCCGGCATGGCGGTCATGACCGACCGTATCCGCCGCAGCCACCCGGATGCACCGTTCATGTACCTGTCCACCGGCGCCTGGAACATCACCCCGACCCTGCGCCGCTTCCTCAGCCGCAACGGCTACCCGCGCGGCACGTTCCTGCTGACCGACTGGGGCCCCACCCCGGACCGCTGGTTCCGCTCCGGAACCAACCACAAGGTTGAGTCCCTGCGCCGCCTCGCCGAGGAATTCCCGCAGATGAAGTGGATCCTCGTCGGCGACGACGGGCAGCGCGACCCGTACATCTACAACGGCTTCGCGGTACGCTACCCGGACAACGTGGCGGCAATCGTCATCCGCAACCTGACCGTGGGGGAGACCATGCTCGCCTCCGGCCGCGTGTGGAGCGACTACCGCGCCGAACAGATGATGCGCTCGCCGCTGTGGATTGAAGCCACCGACGGCGTAACACTGAGTAAGAAGCTGCGTGAGCTGAGCCTGATCGATTTCTAGCCGGTCGTGTTTCTCCTGCGCCTCACCGGTTGCTAAAACCAGCGCTGATACCCAGTAAACCCACCGCAAATACCGCGAAATACCGGTATATGCGGTGGGTTTTGCTGTTTCAGTGGAATTAACCAACATAAACCCACGACACACCGGCTCATCAAAAAGAGTTAAAAATCTTTTCTACAGCTTTAATCACACAGCTTAAAGCCGCTCGAAGGGGGTTAACCCTCGCCTTTAAGAAAGTCCGTTCTGCTTTAAAACCGCGCCGTTCCGCGTAAGAACGCGTGAGAGTTAAGATCTCTTTAAAATCAAGCCCGAATCTGCCGGGTTTTATGCCCCCGAAAGCATACATGAGGTTAACTGAACCTCAACTTGGCGGGCTTATGAACCCTTAAAAATCCTGACCAACTTAAACCCCACCTGTGGATAACCCGGCGCACCCCGCGAAAATCCAACGAACTAGCCCCGCGGCAGGGTGTGGATAAGCTGTAGACACCCCCTCTTAAGTGGGTTCAGCTGTGGGTTTATCGAACGAAACACGCCCCTCACACCACATCATCTTGTGGTGCAGAAAAATCTCGACACTAGATGTAGTATTAATACTCGGTTCCACCACTACGGCACTTTTGAGCGCCCTGCCCCCGCGCAGGAAACCGCCACACCCCACTAGGAGGGGTAGCGGACGGCACCGCGCTCACCGTCAACACCACGTGGTGAACCGCAGACGAAACACGCCAGATTCATTCACGAGATAACCCCGCCTGAGCGGGAGAAAGTAAGAGGCATTCCCATGGTAGTGACCGTGTACACCAAGCCGCAGTGCGTCCAGTGCAACATGACCTACCGCGCCCTCGACGCGAAGGGTATCAGCTACACCAAGGTTGATATCACCGAAGACGCTCAGGCCCTCGAAATGGTCAAGTCCCTCGGCTACATGCAGGCACCCGTCGTCATCGCAGGCGACGAGCACTGGTCCGGCTTCCAGCCCGACAAGATCAACGCTCTGGCAGCGTAACAACCCAGCCGAAACCCGCACCAACGGGAATCGGCACGGAACTCACACCGGCACACGAGAATAAGGAGTACACATTGAGTACCACCCTCACGCCCAATCCCGTCGACGAGCACGCAGAAATCCGCAAGATTCTTATGGATGCACGCAACGCCTCCGAGGGTCGAGCGACCGAGGTCCTGGACGACACCGCGCCGCTCATCGTGTACTTCTCCTCCATCTCCGGTAACACCCACAAGTTCGTGGAGAAGATCCGTGCCCGCCGCCTCCGCCTGCCGCTGCGCACCGGCGAAGACACCCTCATTCTTGATGAGCCGTTCGTGCTCGTCGTCCCCACCTACGGCAAGCCTGAAGGCGCCGGTAACGTTCCCCCGCAGGTGGTTAAATTCCTGAACGTGGAGCAAAATCGCAACCACATGATCGGTGTGATTGGCTCCGGCAACACCAACTTTGGTCCGCTCTTCGGTATCGCGGCAGACATTGTCGCCAAGAAGTGCGATGTGCCCGTGCTCTTCAAGTTTGAGCTCATGGGCACCGATTCAGATGTAGAAAAAGTCAACGAAGGATTGGAAGCATTTTGGACGCAAAACTGCCCTCAGCACTAGAAACTCTCGGTGCGAGCCACAGCGGCAAGAGCGTGCCCGAGAAGTTCAAGGGTATGAGCTACCACGAGCTGAACGCACTGCTGAACCTCTACGATGAGAACGGCCAGATTCAGTTCGATGCAGACCGCCAGGCTGCACGTCAGTACTTCCTGCAGCACGTCAACAACAACACCGTCTTCTTCCACGACCTGGAAGAGAAGATCGAGTACCTGATCGAGAACCAGTACTACGAGCCGGAACTCTTCGACAAGTACAACTTCCAGTTCATTAAGAACCTGTTCAAGCGTGCCTACGCCGTGAAGTTCCGCTTCCCGACCTTCCTGGGTGCCTTCAAGTTCTACACCTCCTACGCGCTCAAGACCTTCGACGGTCAGCGCTACCTGGAGCGTTTTGAAGACCGCGTCTGCATGGTTGCACTGCTGCTGGCAGAAGGCAACGAGAAGCTCGCCGAAGACATCGTCGACGAGATCATCTCCGGCCGTTTCCAGCCGGCAACCCCGACCTTCCTCAACGCAGGTAAGAAGCAGCGCGGCGAGCTCGTCTCCTGCTTCCTGCTGCGTATGGAAGACAACATGGAGTCCATCGGCCGCTCCATCAACTCTGCACTGCAGCTCTCCAAGCGCGGCGGCGGCGTGGCATTCGCCCTGACCAACCTGCGCGAATCCGGCGCGCCCATCAAGAAGATTGAGAACCAGTCCTCGGGCGTTATCCCCGTCATGAAGCTGCTGGAAGACGCCTTCTCCTACGCAAACCAGCTCGGCGCACGTCAGGGTGCCGGTGCCGTGTACCTGCACGCACACCACCCCGACATCTACGCCTTCCTGGACACCAAGCGTGAGAACGCTGACGAGAAGATCCGCATCAAGACCCTCTCCCTGGGCGTTGTCATCCCCGACATCACCTTCGAGCTGGCGAAGAAGAACGAGGACATGTACCTCTTCTCCCCGTACGATGTGGAACGCATCTACGGCGTGCCCTTCTCCGACATCAACGTCTCCGAGAAGTACTACGAGATGGTCGACGATGCACGCATCACCAAGACCAAGATCAACGCGCGTGAGTTCTTCCAGACCATCGCAGAGATCCAGTTCGAGTCCGGCTACCCGTACGTGATGTTCGAAGACACCGTCAACCGCGCGAACCCCATCGCCGGTAAGGTCATCATGTCCAACCTGTGCTCCGAGATCCTGCAGGTTTCTGAGCCGTCCACCTACCACGCTGACCTCGGCTACGAGACCGTCGGTAAGGACATCTCCTGCAACCTCGGTTCGCTGAACATTGCACTGACCATGGACGGCGACGACTTCGGCAAGACCGTGGAAACCGCGATTCGTTCGCTGACCTCCGTCTCCGACCAGTCCGACATCCGCTCAGTACCCTCCATCGAGCGCGGCAACAACATGAGCCACGCCGTGGGTCTGGGCCAGATGAACCTGCACGGCTACCTGGCACGCGAGCACGTCTACTACGGTTCCGAAGAAGCACTGGACTTCACCAACATGTACTTCTACACCGTCGCCTACCACGCAATCCGCGCCTCCATGCAGATTGCTAAGGAACGCGGCCAGCGTTTCGAGGGCTTCGAGAACTCGAAGTACGCATCCGGTGAGTTCTTCGCCAAGTACATTGAGAAGGAATGGGCACCGCAGACCGAGCGTACCCGCGAACTGTTCGCTAAGCACCACATCCCCACCCGTGAAGAGTGGATTCAGCTGGCTGCTGACGTGGCACAGTACGGCATGTACAACCAGAACCTGCAGGCTGTTCCGCCGACCGGCTCCATCTCCTACATCAACGGTTCGACCTCTTCGATTCACCCGATCGCTTCGAAGATTGAGATCCGCAAGGAAGGCAAGCTCGGCCGCGTCTACTACCCGGCGCCGTACATGACCAACGACAACCTGGAGTACTACCAGGACTCCTACGAAATTGGTTACGAGAAGATCATCGACACCTACGCTGTGGCAACCCAGCACGTGGACCAGGGCCTGTCGCTGACCCTCTTCTTCCGCGATACCGCAACCACCCGCGATATCAACCGCGCCCAGATTTACGCATGGCGTAAGGGCATCAAGACCATCTACTACATCCGTCTGCGTCAGATGGCTCTTGAGGGTACCGAGGTTGAAGGCTGCGTATCCTGCATGCTCTAGCCCGAATGCTGTGACGCATTCAGCTTGAGCTGGCACACTATAACTAAAGACTGGAAGGGGCGGTTACGGTGAACACGCAAACCGCCTGCGCAACTGGCTGGGCGCGCGTGGGACCGTAACCGCCCCTTAAGAATCGGAGAATTACTAATGAGCGAAAAGGTGAAGCTCGTCGACCACGTGATCGAGGCTATCAACTGGAACCGTATTGAGGACGAGAAGGACCTTGAGGTTTGGGATCGTCTGACCGGTAACTTCTGGCTGCCGGAAAAGGTGCCGCTGAGCAATGACGTGCCCTCCTGGAAGACCCTGACCGAGGAAGAGAAGCAGCTGACCATGCGCGTCTTCACCGGTCTGACCCTGCTGGACACCATCCAGGGTACTGTCGGTGCCGTGTCCCTGCTGCCGGACGCTGTGACCGCGCACGAAGAGGCCGTGTACACCAACATTGCGTTCATGGAGTCCGTGCACGCAAAGTCGTACTCCTCGATCTTCTCGACCCTCGCCTCCACCAAGGAGATTGACGAGGCGTTCCGCTGGGCTTCTGAGAATGAGCACCTGCAGAAGAAGGCGAAGATCGTTCTGTCCTACTACACCGGTGACGACCCGCTGAAGAAGAAGGTTGCCTCCACTCTGCTGGAGTCCTTCCTGTTCTACTCGGGCTTCTACCTGCCCATGTACTGGTCTTCGCACGCGAAGCTGACCAACACCGCTGACCTGATTCGTCTGATTATTCGTGACGAGGCAGTGCACGGCTACTACATTGGCTACAAGTTCCAGCGCGGCCTGGCGAAGGAGTCCCCGGAGCGTCAGGCAGAGCTGAAGGAGTACACCTTCAACCTGCTGTACGAACTGTACGAGAACGAGGTGGCGTACACCCACTCCCTGTATGACGGTGTGGGTTGGAGCGAGGACGTGAAGAAGTTCCTGCACTACAACGCTAACAAGGCTCTGATGAACCTGGGCTACGAGCCGATGTTCCCGGCGTCCGTGACTAATGTGTCCCCGGCGATCCTGTCGGCGCTGTCCCCGAACGCTGATGAGAACCACGACTTCTTCTCGGGTTCCGGCTCTTCCTACGTGATTGGTAAGGCCGTGAACACCGAGGACGAGGACTGGGACTTCTAAACCCCTTCTCGCCCTGCGATATAAGGCTGAGATAAACCGTGCGGAACCCCCGCGTATCCACTATGGATGCGCGGGGTTCCGCCGTTTAACAGGCTGCGGAAGCGGGGGAGCGGGAGCGGTTTTGCCGGTTCCGACGGTTCCAACTGCCGGAGTTTTTGCCTTCACCCCGTAGCATAAAAAATTATTGATATATCGGGGTGCGGGGCGTACTGTTGGACTACTACCCCACAGCCCCGAAAGGAACACCCATGCGTTCAGTTGTTATGGAAGCCCCCGGCAAGGTCGTCGTCAACGAAGTTGAGAAGCCGACCCTGCTCGAACCCACCGACGCCATCATCAAGCTCGCAGCATCCTGCATCTGCGGCTCCGACCTGTGGCCCTACCGCGGCGCACAGCCCGTTGAGCACCGAGCAATGGGCCACGAATACATCGGCGAAGTCGTAGAGGTCGGCTCCGAGGTCACCACCGTAGCCCCCGGCGACTTCGTCGTCGGCTCCTTCTGCATCTCCTGCGGCGAGTGCGAAACCTGCACCGCAGGCTACCCTTCCCGCTGCCTCAAGGCAATCGCAGCAGGCGACGCCTTCATCGGCGCACGCTCCAACGGCACCCAGGCAGAATACGCCCGCGTACCCTTCGCAGACGGCACCCTCGTCAAGACTCCCGCAGCACCCACCGCAGAGCAGATCCCGCACCTGATGGCGGCATCCGATGTGCTCGGCACCGGCTGGTACGCAGCAGACGCCGCGAAGGCAGGCCCCGGCAAGACCATCGTCGTGGTTGGCGACGGCGCAGTCGGCCTGAGCGCAGTCATCGGCGCTAAGCAGCTCGGCGCGGAGAAGATCATCATCATGTCCCGCAACCCCGAACGTCAGGCGCTCGCTAAGGCATTCGGCGCAACCCACGTGGTGGAAGAGCGCGGCGAAGAGGGCATCGCCAAGGTCCTGGAGCTCACCGACGGCGTGGGCGCACACGGCGTCGCGGAGGCTGTTGGCACCCAGCAGTCCTTCGACCAGGCACTCGGCTGCGTACGCCACGGCGGCTACATCGGCTTCGTGGGCGTGCCGCACGACAGCTCCATCGGCACTGATATGCTCTTCGGCAAGCAGGTTCATCTGGAGGGCGGCCCCGCCCCCGTGCGCAAGTACCTGCCGACCCTCATCGACCTGATTTACAAGGGCGAAATTGAGCCCGGCAAGGTATTCGACCTGGTTCTGCCCATCGACGAGGCAGCTAAGGGTTACGAGGCAATGGACCAGCGCACCGCCACCAAGGTTCTGCTGACCATGCCGTAATAGCTGCTCGTATCGCCGGTTTGCTTGTATCGCCGGTTCTTGCGCCTTCTGTACCGGCACTGTACCGGCAAACCGGCGTGTATGCGCTACTGATCCCCGCACCGACCCTGTTCGTTCCACGTGAGCGTAGGGTACCGGTTGCGGGGATTAGTGCATTAAAAATCGGGTTTATTTGTCGGAGTTCGGCGAGGTGAGGGACAAATGCGTGAGCTAACGCATAGAATAAAAGAGCATGATTCGTACAACTCGAAGGATGACAATGACGAAGAAGCCTTTCCCTTCCGACCTCGAAATCGCACTTGCTGCAGATCTCTGGCCCATTAACAAGATCGCAGCGGACAACGGCATCAGCGAAGATCGCCTTGAACCCTACGGCAAGTACGTCGCTAAGGTCCTCCTCGACGAAACCACCAACGCAGAGACCGCCCGCAAGCGCGGCTCCAAGTACATTGTGGTTACCGCAGTCACCCCCACCCCGCTCGGTGAAGGTAAGACCGCAACCTCCGTCTCCCTCGCACAGGGCTTCGCACAGACCGGCCGCAAGGCAATCCTGGCTCTGCGTCAGCCCGCAATGGGCCCGACCTTCGGCATCAAGGGCGGCGCAGCGGGCGGCGGCTACTCTCAGATTGTTCCCATGGAGAAGCTGAACCTGCACCTGACCGGCGACTTCCACGCCGTCACCGCAGCACACAACCTGCTTGCCGCCATGATTGACAACCACCTGCACCACGGCAACGAGCTGCGCATCGACCCGCGCGCAATTGAGTGGCGCCGAGTCATCGACATGAATGACCGCTCCTTGCGCAACATCGTCGTGGGCCTGGGCGAACGCATGGACGGCGTGGTCCGCGAGACCGGTTTTGACATCACCAGCGCCTCCGAAATCATGGTGATTCTCTCGCTGGCAACCTCCTTCAAGGACCTGCGCGAGCGCCTGGCAAAGATCGTGATCGGCCTGAACTACGACGGCGAGCCCGTCACCGCAGCCGACCTGAAGGCTGACGGCGCAATGTCCGTCATCCTGGCAGACGCTATCAACCCGAACTTGCTGCAGACCCTGGAGCACACCCCCGCTCTGATTCACGCGGGACCCTTCGGCAACATTGCAACCGGTAACTCCTCCGTGGTTGCCGACTACGTTGGCCTGGAGTACTCCGACTACGTGATTACCGAGGCTGGCTTCGGTGCCGACATGGGTGCGGAGCGTTTCTTCAACGTCAAGTGCCGCGTCTCCGGCCTGAAGCCCGACGCAGCAGTGCTCGTCGTCACCGTGCGCTCCCTGAAGTCCCACTCCGGCCTGTACAAGATCGTTCCGGGCAAGCCCCTGCCCGAAGGCATGCTGCAGGAAAGCCCCTCCGACGTGGAGAAGGGCGCAGAGAACCTGAAGAAGCACATCGAGATTGTGCGTAACTTCGGTGTTCAGCCGGTCGTGGCAATCAACGCGTTCCCGACCGACTTCGAGTCCGAGCACGAAACCATCCGCCGTATCGCTGAGGAAGCTGGCGCTCGCGTCGCTATTCACCGCGGTGTGGCTGAGGGCGGTAAGGGCACCACCGACCTGGCAGACGTGGTCGCTGAGGCATGTGACGACGTTTCGGATCTGAAGTACACCTACGATCTTGAGGACTCCATCGAGACCAAGATTGAGAAGGTTGCGACCAAGGTCTACGGCGCGGACGGCATCTCCATCGCTCCCGCTGCCGCTAAGCAGCTGAAGCGTTTCGCAGAGCTGGGCTACTCGCACCTGCCCGTGGTTATTGCGAAGACCCACCTGTCCATCTCTTCGGATGCAACTCTGAAGGGCGCACCGACCGGCTGGACCCTGCCCGTGCGTGAGGTTCGCCTGGCTGCAGGTGCTGGCTACGTTTACGCTATCTGCGGTACCATGCGCACCATGCCGGGCCTGAGCAAGAGCCCCGCGGCTGAGCGCATCGGCTTCGACGAGAACGGCGTGATGGTCGGTCTGTCCTAAGACGGCTGTTTCAGCTAATCTATAGCTCTATAGCTGGTAAGAGGCGGCGTTCCTTCCCTAGAGCGGGGGAGGGGCGCCGCCTTTCTGCGCGCCGTGTGCCGATATGGGGTCTGCCGGGTGGTGACCTAGCCTCGCAGGTGGGCACTCTGGCCTTGCCGATTCGTCGATTGTTTTCGCCGATCGTCGTCTTTAGGGAGCTCCGCTAGGTGGTTTATGGTCACCCTCACTGTGAGCTGGAGGGTTTATTTACGAGGTTATATACGGGCTGTAAGGGGGTTCTATGAGGGGTCCTTTCGGGGCCCGTAAATCTTAAATTGGTCCGTATGTGTTATTTTTCCTTCTTGATATTCGCTTGAGCCTTATCTTTCATTAAACACCCTCTGGAGGTTGATTTTTAAGCGAGTTGTGCACCTGCATTTTGTGAAAATACGACCTTGACTAGTATTTTTTCTTTTTTGTGAAAATTTTCGAGGTTGCACTTTTGGGGTCGCGGAAGAGCGGAGGGTGAGGCCCTCGTTCATAAAAGCATTAGCGAATGGGATGTTTTCGGGGGTGGAACGGACCAATAAGATTTTCTATCGGAGGCCTTTGTGGGCTGTTCTGTGGCGGGTGGCGCGAGGCA
>ERZ772935.525-NODE-525-length-15362-cov-7.252107_pt1 | contig 15362 bp, 11 predicted proteins | sample MGYA00511683_ERZ772935 | MGnify/ENA primary metagenome ERZ772935 (study PRJEB29015, sample SAMEA2738086) | human oral metagenome | biome: human oral; feature: human-associated habitat; material: saliva | place: China | collected 2228 ...
TGTTGCAGGGCGGAAAGGGGAATCAGGCGCATGTCCTGATTTTCCCCTTGGGTTTCGGTTGAAAGTGCGGTCATCTTTTTGAATGTTTTAGAAGCCGTCAATTTCCTGCGGAGCTAAACCATCAAGGTTTTCCAGTTCATAGCTGCCATCAGCATTCACTTTCAGGCTGCCGTGTACTTTGGCGGAAGAGTATTGCCCTGCTTTGCTGTTATGTTCCCACCAGATGAGTTTCAGTACCTGCATGCTGCCTTCGGGACGGGCGGATGATGCGTCGCCTTCAAAGAGTTTGGTGAGTACGGCTTTGATTTTTTCGGCATCGCCGTCTGAAAAGCCAGTGCGCTCGGCAAGTTGCGGCGACATTGCACCGAAGGCAACGTACACGCCTTGATCGATGCGGTGTTTCATGCCCATGGTGTCGGAGCTTTTTTTTGTGCCATCACCTTCACCGCTGACGCTTTTGGTGATCTGGGTGCTGGTGATGTTAATCGGCTCAACGCTAAATGCGGATTGAATGGTAACCGGGCCGCGCACAGCGATGGATATGCCACTGCTGCCGTCACCGCTGAATGCAAAAACCTGTCCGAAACTGCGCACATCCAGCCATTTTTCGCAGGCTTTTTTGGCGGTATCGTCTTTGTTGGCTTTTTTAGCGTTAAAGGCATCCGCACCCAAGCCGACATCTTTGTCTTTGGCGCGATTGGCCAAGCTGGTCATGCCGTCGGTTTTCTTTTCGTCCGATTGCACAAAAATGCTCTCGCCACTGTCTTGCAGGCGATCGCGAATTTTGCGTTTCAGACACACGTCGGTCATTTCACCGAAGCCTTGGAAATCGGCACGCGGGCGGTTGCCGTTTAAGGGGTCACCGTTAGGGTTAGCGTTGGTTACTTTCAGGATTAAGGTGAAGTCGATTTTTTTGGTTAAGCTCATCTTAGTTTTCCTTTAAATGGTTTATTCGTGGGTTTTGGATTTGTTGACGGAAAGCTCGGCAATACGGTGGACGATTTCCATTTTTTGGCAATGGTAGCCCAAGAGAAATTCGCCGCTTAATTTGTCATCGCAAGTGAAATCGTCAATGGCAAATAATTCCATAATTTCGCCGATTGCTTGTGCGCCGGTATCCTTGCCGTTGTTGCGCAGACGTTCCTGGTACGGTTTTAACGCCAGCTCAATATTGCGCCATGTGGCAAACGGGTGTTCGGCAAAACGTTGCATATAGCGTTCGGCGGTGGTGGCGCGTTTTTCGCCCGCCAAATACAGGGCGTAGGATTCAGTGTTTTCGGCGACGGCAAGCAGCCTGCCGTACAAGTAGTCGCGTGAGCGGTTTTGGGTATCCAAACTCATAGGGTAAGTTCTCCGTTGTGATAAATCGTGATGACGAGCGCACCAGCCTTTGTATAGGGCACAGGCAACGCCAATGTTTCTTTGCCATTCCCAGTTTTCGCAGCCATTAGGATTGCAGGCTGCCTGAAAACTTTGATGCACCAAATCTTCAGGAATCGGCACGGATGTTCCGCCTGCTATAACAGGTAGAAGACGGGCATAAAGTTGTTTTTTTAGCGTGTCGGACAGGGATTTGCCGTACACTGCATCGGCAATGCTGTAAGGAGACGGCGGAACGAAACACCATTGGGTACGCTTGTCGGTTTTCTTGCCGTTTGAAACTTCGATGCTGTAACGCTGATACCAAGAAAAATCGTCAATCCATGCGTCTAAATTGGCGAAATAGTCGGCGGGCAGAAATTCTTGGTAATAGGTCAGTGCCATACGACCCGGCGTGGCCGAATCAAGCATAATCAGGGAGATTTGTTCGTGGTCTTTCAATTCTGCCTGATAGCCGTGCAGTTTCTTTTTGATGATTTGCGCAACAGCACGCCCGATATTTACCGACCAATCGGGGGATGCTTCCGAATTTTCAGGTAGCCTTTGCACGGCGGCTTCATCGGGATTTTCAACCGCACTGATGTCCCAGTTGTCCATATCCGCCCAATCCAGTTCGGTGGAAATATCTTTCATCGGCGACGGAATGGGTTTGCCGCTGATTGCCCATGCGACGGTAACTTGGTCGCCGTTTCGGATGCCTTGGCGTGAAATCAGCCAACGCAGTGCACTGTGCGCCTTAGCAGATACGTCTGCCGATATGCTGGCCGCTTCTTCGGCGGTAGCAAAACGCCCGCGAAAGGTGTAGCCCGCTGTATCGTTGGAAGAAATCAGCTTGGCTTTATCGCCCGTGTGGCGCAATTTGGCGGGGTGCATGGTGGAAATAACAGCTTCTTTGCCCTGCACCAAGCAAAAGCCTTTTTCGGCTTTTTCCGAAGCGGCGTAATCCGCCCAAGATTGCTGTATGGTTTTGTCCGTCCAAGTTTGGACGTGTACGTCGCCCGCAATTTCCACCTGCCAGCAAACCAATGCCGAACCAAATTCGATTTCGCCTTTGGTTTTGGGCAACACTGAAAAAATCGGCGGTGCATCGCCTTCGGCTTCCCATTTGTTCAGCACTTTACCTTCCGAATCAAGCGGAAATAGGCCTGCTTCCACCAAATCGGCAACCACCCGCCCTTTGGCAACATAGTTCAACACAGCCTGCACTTTGGGATGGGTAAAGGGCGATTCGCACCATGCTTTGAGTTGTTTCAGGTAGCCGTCAAAATAGGCTTTCTTCTCACCACCGTAATTAGCGTAATCTTTGGCGACATATTGGATTTTGTCGGCAAGCGGATGCGGGGCTTCGCCACTGGTTCGGTTTTCTGAGGACTCAGTAGCGGGCAGCAGAATCGCTGTTTTCGGCGGCATAACGCGTGCCGTCTGAAAATTGCCCTGCCCGTCAATCACGATGATGATATGGGCGTTTTGGATGGTATGCCCAACCGGCGTCAGCGGCTCGGCATCATCGGTAACACACTGTTCCAAAATGTTTTCATACGTCCGATAGAGTTTCTGCATCCAGCTCATAATTCCAGCTCCTTGGCTTCGTCTTCCACAGGCTTGACGTTTTCGCCGCGCTTGAACGGTTTTTCAGGCTGCATTTTGCGGATAAATCGGGTTTTCAGACGACCTTCTGTATCGTCGATGCTTGGAAACTCAACCACACCGTTTTGCATATTCGCCATCCAAAAACGGCTGACCAATTCGGGCTTTCCGGTTTCTTCGGGATAGCCAAAACTATGGAACATCAGGCCGAAATCCAAATTGCCGTATCCATCGTAAAAGCCTTCACCTTCGCCAAATTCACAAGGCTCGACATAGCCTTGGCAATCGCGCGTGCCGAGAAAAATATCCTGCCGCCCACCGCGTTCCAACATTCTTCTGGCAATGGCGATATGTTTGCCGAAATTGCGGTCGCCTGCCAATTCTTCCCAATACTCGTTCCATTCAAAATGGGCTTCCACTTGGTATTCCACGTCCTGCAAAAAGGTGTAAATCGCCAAAGTGTTGCCGCCGTTCCAATCCAGTGGCTTGGTGGACTTGCTTTGGGTGCGGATGGGTTTCATCACACGGATGCGGTCGATATGCCAAATCAACGTAGGCTTCCAATAAATGCTTTTGACAATGCCTTTAATGGCTTCGTATGTCGGCACTTGGTAGCTGAATTTTTCGCCGCCAATTTTGGTAACAGGGTCGGTAAACAAGGCTTGCCTCCCCCATACGCGGAAACTGATTTTGCTGTCCATATTGCTCCTATAAGTCGTAAAAAGTCATTTCGCTTGTTTCCTCCAAAGACAAGCCGAATTCATCGTTGTAATAGCGTTCACTCAGATAATAAATGCCCGAATCTTCAATGGTTTCATGCAGGGCGTTTTCTTTTTGCAATTTATCCCAAACGTTGGGGAAAACGTTCACGCTGTAACGCTGGGCTTTTTGTAAAGTGCGGTGCATTTCTTTCGGATCCCATTCGCCACAGAGTTTGGCAATGAGTTCCGCACCTTCGCCATACGGCACAATCACTGCGTGTGTCGGCGCGTCTATGGTCTGGAAAGCACGCCCTGCACTTTTGAAGGATTGCATCAGCAACGGCAACGGTTTGCTTCTTTTATTGTTTTTTTCGCCATAAGGATTCAGCGCATTATCACTCAACCAATCCAGCAGTGAACCTGTTGTGCTGTTTTTTACGGAATACGACATTTCATCGCTGCGCTGGTAAAAATAGTATTCAAAATAGCGCTTCATTGCTCCTGGCTGCAAAATATCCTGTCCGGTAAAATCGCGAAACACACGTTCGGCATGAGTTTTGCCTGCCTGAATATCAGGCAAGAATCGAGTGAAATCAGGTTCTTGCAGATTCAATACATAAACCTGCCCTTTGCCGTCTTTCTCACCATGCCGGTTACAACGCCCAGCCGCTTGGGCGATGCTGTCCAACCCGCCTAAAGCGCGAATCACGCAAGCCATAGAAATATCCACACCTGCTTCAATGAGTTGGGTGCTGATGCAAACAACGGGTTGTTTGTTTTCCAGACGAGCTTTGATGGTGTCAAAAATCGCTTTTCGGTGCGCCGCGCATTGGTTGGTGCTGAGATGGAATAAGGCTTCAGATGGTACGTTTTGCGCCTTGCAATATTGATAAAGCTCTTGCGCCCATTTTTTTGTATTGACAATAAACAGGCAGCTTGAGGCCGTCTGAAACTGTTCCAGCAAAAACTCGCCCGCTTCTTCCACATTCCAGCCACCTATTTTTTCGTTGAATCGGATTTCCACGCGCGATAAATCGGCAAACAATTTGTCCAAATCCTGATGCTTGCCCATGATTTCGGCGTTTTCAGACAATTTTAATAAACCTCGAGCAGCAATGCTTTCTCTCTTGTCTTCAGAGAAATTCTGTACACCCGATTCACCGAGCAGAGGCTGCGTCGCCGTACACAAAACCGCCGTGCTTTTGCCAAATGTCGTCAGCCAATTCAATACGTTGCAAAATAAATGCACGCATTTCACGGGCAGGGTTTGGATTTCGTCAAAAATCAGCACTGCATTTGTCATCGGATGGATATGGCGTGCGCCGCGCGTACCGCCGCCGAACCACGCATCTAGAAACTGCACCATCGTGGTGAAGACAATGGGCTTATCCCAGTTTTCGGACAACAATTTGTCCTGCCAACTTTGTTTTTCAGGTTCTAAATTAGAATGGTGTTCCAGTACCCAATCTTCGCCGAGAATTTCGCGCACGGCTTGGGCGTTTTGGTCGATGATGGAAGTATAGGGAATGATGTAGATAATACGGTCGAGATTGTGCTTTTGTGCATGATGGAGGGCGTAGCGCAAGCTAGCCAATGTTTTACCGCCGCCGGTCGGCACGGTAAGCGTATAAATACCTTGAAAATCGACCGCTCTTTTTAAACAGTCGTCTGAGATTTTGCGGCGGATTTCATCAATGAGATAACGGTTTTCAAAACTCGCCAGATGCGTTTCTAATTTATCGATTGCCGATTGCCAATCAGTTTTTTCCATCAAGCGGCGGATTTCTTTTTGCGCTTCCCGTTCAAAATCCGAACTGTTGATACGGTCGGCATCAATCAGGCAGCTAAACAGGAAACGGGTTAGACAGCCGAGATAAAATTCTTTGATTTTGTCATTAGCTGTTGAGTCGGAAAGAATCGGTTTCACTGCTTTGAGCAGGCTGCGAATCAGATTTTCTCCCGTCAATTCACGTGCTTTCTGTTGAACGGCTTCATCGACATTTCGTTCACATTCCGCCAAATGGGTAAGTTCATCAGTTTTATTAAACCGCTCAATCCATTTCGGATTACCTTCTCCATCCAAACAGTCAATCAAGCCTTCGCCGTGGTGTGATGCTATGCATAAACCCAACATTTGTCCAAACAATTCACCGATACCCTGTTCCGCACCAAATTTTCTCAATTCGCGGTAAACCCATTGCGCACCAGCGGTGGAATGATCCACTTTACTGCCGTTAGGGGTACTTTCTTCATCATCCAAATCAGGATTAAACAAACTGGTTTCATCGTGGATATATTTCTGGAATTTTCGGGAATATTTACCGAAATCATGCATGAGGCCGAGCAACTCACCCACTGGTTCTAAATTTAGTTTTCGAGCAAATATTTTTGCAAGTTCTGACGTTTCTATTAAATGGGTTTGAACAGATTGAGGACACTTATCCGTTTGACGAACATGTGCAATAAAAGTAAATTTCATGACATACAATATTATTACTATGACTTACCACCAATCATATACTTGCAAATATTCAACTGCAATATAATTTCTTAAATATATTTAAATTACATTTACTCTAACTAAAAAATGCCGTCTGAAACTTTTTCAGACGGCATTGTCATTTATTAACCTTTATAACTTGCTTCTAATATCCTCTACTGCTTTCACTAAAGCCTCGGAAAGCGAAGGATCAAAAGAAGAGTGGCCTGCTTGGACGATTCTTAATTCTGCTTCAGGGAAGGCTTGCGAGAGTTCCCACGCGCTTTGCATCGGGGTGCATAGGTCGTAGCGGCCTTGGACGATGATGGTTGGGATATGGCGGATTTTGTCGATGTTTGCCAAGATGGCTTTATCGCCCTGCAACCAGCCTTCGTTCACGAAGTAATGGTTTTCCATTCTTGCGATAGCAAGGGAGGCTTGCGGGTCTTCATCTACGTCTTTAGGTTCAAACTGAATAAGGTAGCTTTCCCAATCTGCCCATGATTTGGACGCTTTGAGGCGTGTGGCTTCATCTTCGCTAAACAGCATTTCATGGTAGGCTTTAATTAGGGCTTGGCGTTTATTTTCGGCCACGGGGGCAATGAATTTTTGCCATTGTGCCGGATAAATTTGGCTGACGCCGCCTGCTTCGTTCAACCATGCCATTTCAGACGGCCTGCATAGGAAAATACCGCGCAAAACTAAGCCGCTGACGCGCTCGGGATGGGTTTCGGCATAAGTCAGCGACAAGGTGCTGCCCCATGAGCCACCGAAAACCAGCCATTTTTGGATACCGAGCATTTCGCGTACTTTTTCAATATCGGCAACCAAATCCCATGTGGTGTTGTCTTCGGTACAGGCATACGGTTTAGAGCGTCCGCAACCGCGTTGGTCGATAATGACGATGCGGAAATGCTCTGGATTGAAAAAGCCTCGACAGGCCGGTGATGCCCCTGCTCCTGGGCCGCCATGCAGGAAAATCACGGGATGGCCATCAGGATTTCCTGATTCTTCCCAGTAGATTTCGTGAATGTCGGATACGCGCAAAAGGCCGCTATTTCGTGGTTCTTGAATCGGATGCATGAACTTTCTCCTTTGTCTGATGAATATGTTGATTGTAACACTTTGCCTGCTGATTTTTCAGACGGCCTACATAGGTTTATCGCTACAAATGGCGTAAAATAACACTTTTTTGACAGGATTATTTATGGCTGACAACAAACAAATACATGCGGCACCCGAAGGACAACTTTTATTGCGCACGGTAGCCATGCCGCGCGATACCAACCCTAATCAGGATATCTTCGGCGGCTGGATTATGTCGCAAATGGATCTGGGCGGCGGTATTTTGGCGGCAGAAATCGCACAGGGACGAATTGTAACCGTGGCCGTTCAAGAAATGAATTTCATCAGACCGGTAAAGGTCGGCAACGTTGTATGCTGCTACGGTCATTGCGTCCGCGTCGGCAATACTTCTTTGCAACTGAAAATCGAAGTTTGGGTGAAGACTTTGATGAACGATATGGTAACGGAAGATCGCCAACTGGTCACCGAAGCCGTGTTCACTTACGTCGCCATCGATTCACAAGGCAATCCGCGCCCTATTCCTCGCGAAGGCAATGCAAAGCTGGCACATTTGTAAGTTTAAAAATTCAAAACAAGGCCGTCTGAAACCTCAACGTTCAGACGGCCTTTTTTAATATAGAAGCAAAATGTAATAATATTTCGTTTGAGCTAAAGCAAGGCGAAGTATCTGTTTTTTAGGTTTAATTCAGGCTGATTAATAAAACAAAGATCGTACACCGGCTTCCTATAACACTGCCCTACCGCGACAGTTTGCACCACTTTTGAAACGGCGTTCCCTCCTCAACCCACTTTAAGGAACATCATGGCTTCGCGCGATTTATACCCACAGGAAATTTTACAGGTTGTTCTCGACAAAAGCTGCGCCAAAGCACAATCCAGCATCCCCACACTGGCAATCTTGAGCGTTTTGGCCGGCGGATACATCGGCTTCGGTTATCTTGCCTATTTAAAAGTAGTCAGCGGTATTCCGCATGAATGGGGCGGTTTTGCCACTTTACTCGGCGCAGCCGTGTTCCCAATTGCCTTGATTTGCATCCTGCTTGGCGGCGGCGAGCTGGTAACCAGCAACATGATGATCATGTCTTTAGGCAGATTGGCCGGACGGATTTCCTCCAAAATGCTGCTTCGCAACTGGGTTATCGTCTGCATGGGCAATTTGGTGGGCACGCTGGCAATGGCTTTTTTCCTCGGATACTATGTCGGTATGATTGAAGGCAGCGTGGCAGAAAAAACCATTATCGTGGCGGAGGCAAAAGTCCATATGGATTTCGGCCGCGCTTTCGTATCGGCGGTCGCATGTAACTGGATGGTCTGCATGGGCGCGTGGTTGCACTTTGCCGCTAAAAACACAACCGGACGAATGCTGGCCATTTGGTTCCCCGTCATGATTTTCGTATTAAACGGCTTCCAACACCTTGTCGCCAATATGTTCGTTATCCCCGCAGGTATTTTGGCAGGCGCAAACATCACATGGGGCCAGTTTTTCTTCAATATGATTCCCGTATTCCTGGGCAATGTCGTCGGTGGCGCATCCTTTGTCGGCGCGTCTTATCTTTATACTTATAGAGACACACTGAAAGATAGTACCGAATAGTTCTGCTTTGAAAACAACAAAACCTGCTTTGAGAAAGCAGGTTTTGTTTCAGACGGCATTGGTATTAAGTTTTAAAATCCATTCGGACACATTATTCAGATAAATCATCCAAACGAAAAAAGAGCCGTTTTAAAAACGGCTCTTTCCAATTCTTTGGTCGGAGTGAAAGGATTCGAACCTTCGACCCCTTGCACCCCATGCAAGTGCGCTACCAGACTGCGCCACACTCCGACTCGATAAGCTGTGAATTCTAGTTTCAAACGCTGATTTTGACAAGTGCTTTTTAGAAAGGGAAATTTACTCGTTTGAAAACATTTGAATTATTTGTAAACAAAAAAAGGCCGTCTGAAATCATTCAGACGGCCTTTGATTATTCAGTCAAATATCAAGCTTCAACCGGAATAATACCGATTTTGGCCTGCCATTGTTTTGGTGCAATGGCATGAACCGATTCGCCGTTGCTATCCACCGCAACGGTCACAGGCATATCTTTGACTTCAAATTCGTAAATCGCTTCCATGCCCAATTCTGGGAATGCCAAGACTTTAGATGCTTTAATGGCTTTGGCAACCAGATATGCCGCGCCACCAACAGCCATCAGGTAAACGGCTTTATTATCGGCAATGGCTTGGCAAGTTGCTGCGCCGCGTTCGGATTTACCAATCATACCCAGGAGGCCGGTTTGTTCCAGCATTTGGCGGGTAAATTTATCCATACGGGTGGAAGTAGTCGGACCGGCCGGGCCAACAACTTCGTCACGGACTGGATCAACCGGGCCGACGTAGTAAATCAGTTTGTTGGTGAAATCTACCGGCAATTCTTCGCCTTTGTTGAGCATATCAACCAAACGTTTGTGCGCGGCATCGCGGCCGGTCAGGATTTTACCGTTCAGCAACAATACGTCGCCGGTTTTCCATGTGGCCACTTCTTCTTTGGTCAGATTGTTGACATCGACACGTTTGCCGTTGTCAGGGCTGTAAGTCAAATCCGGCCAATCTTCCAAAGATGGGGCTTCCAGTTTGGCCGGGCCTGAGCCGTCCAATTCAAATTCGATGTGGCGGGTAGCAGCGCAGTTTGGAATCATGGCAATCGGTTTGGAAGCCGCGTGGGTTGGGTAGTCAAGGATTTTGACATCCAGCACGGTGCTCAAACCGCCCAAGCCTTGTGCACCAATACCCAAGGCATTTACTTTTTTGTAGAGTTCCAAGCGCAGGGCTTCGGTGGTAGACAATTCTGCACCGGAATCGGCTTTTTCTTTGAGCTCCTGAATATCGATGTGGCTCATCAGGCTTTCTTTAGCCATTAACACTGCTTTTTCAGGCGTGCCGCCGATGCCGATACCCAAAATGCCCGGAGGACACCAGCCCGCACCCATTTGAGGAACGGTTTTCAATACCCAATCAACGATATTGTCTGATGGGTTGAGCATAGCCACTTTGGTTTTGTTTTCAGAACCACCGCCTTTGGCTGCGCAAGTGACTTCGACTTTGTCGCCTTTCACGATTTCCATGTGTACGACGGCAGGGGTATTGTCTTTGGTATTTTGACGTTTGCCAGCCGGGTCGGCCAATACAGAGGCGCGCAGTTTGTTGTCAGGATAGGTGTATGCACGGCGTACGCCTTCGTTAACCATTTCCTGTACGCTCATCTCGGCATCCCACTGCACATCCATGCCCACTTTCAAGAATACGGTCGCAATACCGGTATCCTGACAAATCGGACGATGGCCTTCAGCACACATACGGCTATTGACCAAAATCTGCGCCATCGCATCTTTGGCGGCAGGGTTTTCTTCTTTTTGATAAGCCTTATACAAAGCCTGGATGTAGTCTTTAGGATGGTAGTAGCTGATGAATTGGAAAGCATCGAAAATACTTTGGATAAAGTCTTCTTGCTTGATGACGGTCATGATTGTGTTCCTTTTCGGAGTCATGGTAGGGAGGATTTGTTTATTTCTTTAAGAGACCGATTTTTTCAGACGGCCTTCAATAGTGTAATAGTGCTTTCAAATGAATGACCCAGACAATATCATTTTCATACCCTATTGATTTAAATGAAATTTAATATCGCATTAAATCACTTGGTTATTGATAATCTATATCCACTAACCATTCACTTAAATAGAAATAAAATTACATTGTTTTTAAATGATAATCTTATTTCAAGGCCGTCTGAAAATATTTGCCTTAAGTATCTGAGAAAGAAATCTAGTATCTTGTATTTAAAAAGGAAACTACCTAAATTTCAGACGGCCTTTCTTATTTTCCAATACAATACACAATTGTAAAATCCGTGTCATTTTCTCCCTCAATCTTCTTGACTGATATCAAACTTGTTTGATTTTCTGAAATTTTATAACAGCATTTTCACCTACTTGCACACCTAAATATTATTCAATATATACAACAATCTATGCAAAATCATCTAATATACAATAATGATTTTTACTAGTAAATAAATGAATATTTTGAAATTTATGTCACAAAAGTAATTTTATTTTATCTTTAAAATCAAATAAGTATAATATATTTGCCTAAACAATAAGCATATTTTGTTTACAATCCTTCCTATATAAAACCTTAGATTGTCCTTATCATCAAAATCACTAAATTCTGATACACTTCGACTCATACAGATAAATATTTATTTTAAAAGAATTTCTGAGTAAATAACTTGGATATTTCCTTATGCACGATAGATGTAATAAAAATACAATTAATCAAATTATCCACTATTCCAACTTCCAATTTCACAGGAACAAACCATGAGTGAAAATTTGTTAACCCTGACCATAGACGGCCATGAAGTCAAAGCTTCCGCCGACTCGTCAATCATCCAAGCCTATGCCCGTTCAGGCAATGCAATTACTGCCAATGTCGGCTGTATGGGTCAAGGTGTATGCGGTTCCTGCCGCTGCATGATTCGTAAAGAAGGCGAGCGCGAAGTAACCACTGCACTGGCATGCGAGACCAAAGTTGAGGAAGGCATGCAGGTCAGCTTCTTGGACTACTTTATTCCGGAGCACATCCAATATTACGACGTCAGCGAAATTGGTGATGGCTGGAACTGGTTGGACGATACCGCCAAAGCCTTCCCTGAAGCGCAAAACTGCCGTCATTGCGGCGGCTGTAACCGAGCCTGTCCTAAAGGTTTGCAAGTGGAAAACGGCGTAGCTCAAGTAGTTTCCGGCGATTTCGGCGCGGCTGCGCTGACCTTTGACCAATGCGTGATGTGCAACCTCTGCACCCTCTCCTGCCCCGAACACATCCGTCCGAACCACTTGGGCCTGTTCGCCCGCCGTATGAAAGCGGCGCGTACGTTGCGCCCTGTGGATTTGATGCGCCGCCTGCGCGAAATCGACAGCGGCAAAATGAAAGTCGAATTTGAAGAGGAGTCAGTGTAATGGTTAACAAAATCCAAGGTATAGACTACGAAACTGCCCTTGCCAACCTGAGAGCGTCCTCATTGGAGCTGCGCGGCGATTTACCTGAAAAAAACGAATTACTGAGCCAATTTCACCCTGACTATCAGGCCGATGCGCGTGTGAAACTGCCTATCGGCCCAAACCAAGGCGATTACTGCCATCCTGATTTGGCCAAACTCTTAATCAGTCAGCCTCTGATTGACGACTATGATTTGTCAGGCGCTGAACATTTGAACACTGACGTATTAGTCATTGGCGGCGGCGGTGCAGGCGTAGCAGCGGCATTGTCTGCCACTGAAGCCGGCGCACGCGTGATTATGGCGAACAAGCTGCGTATCGGCGACAGCAATACCGTAATGGCAGAAGGCGGCATTCAGGCTGCTGTCGGTGCGGAAGACAGCTTGCAGCAGCACTTTGACGACACCATCAAAGGCGGCCACAACGCAGGCAAGAAAGAATTGGTGGCGCAAATGGTTACCGACGCGCCGTCCGCCATCCGCTGGCTGATCGGCTTGGGCATGACTTTCGACCTTGCCAAAGGCGCGGACAGCAACGGCATGTTGAGCCGCAAACGTGCAGGCGGTACGACCGTGCCGCGCATCCTGAGCTACCGCGACTTTACCGGCCTCGAAATGATGCGCGTACTGCGCGAGGCGGTCGAACTCGACGAAAACATCACCCAGCTCAACCGCCACCCCGCCATCGAATTATTGTCGGACGAACACGGCCGCTGCGTCGGCGCGATTTTGTACGATTTGGAAAAACGCTCTCTGGTGTTGGTTCATGCCAAAGCCGTGGTATTGGCAACCGGCGGTAGCGGACGCCTGCATTTGCAAGGTTTCGCCACTTCCAACCACTATGGCGCGACTGCAGACGGCCTGGTAATGGCTTACCGTATTGGCGCCAAACTGCGCGATGTCGATTCTTTCCAATACCACCCGACCGGCGTTGCTCACCCTCCTCACTTGGCAGGCGCGCTGATTTCTGAAGCCGTGCGTTCCGCAGGCACCAAACTGGTCAACGGTTTGGGCGAACGTTTCGTTGACGAATTGCAACCGCGCGACGTTGTTGCCGCTGCGATTCTGCGCGAATGCCGCGAAGGCCGCGGCGTGGTACGTGATGGTCAAGTCGGCGTATTCCTCGACACCCCGCGCCTGATTGAAAACGACCCTGACGTATTGAACCGTTTGGTAACACTCGGCCACGTTGCCCACAAATGCGGCATCGACCCTGCTGTTGAACCGGTCATGATTCATCCGACCCTGCACTATCAAAACGGCGGTATCGAAATCAACGGCGACGGCGCAACCTGCGTCGAAGGCCTCTATTGCGCCGGCGAAGTAACCGGCGGCATTCACGGCCGCAACCGTCTGATGGGCAATGCGCTTTTGGATATCATCAGCTTCGGCCGCCGTGCCGGTAAAGCCGCGGCAAATTGCGGCCTGCCGCTGAAAAAAGTACGCGGCGGTGTCGGACACGTCCACGACCTGCAACGCGAAATGACTCGCGCCGGTCTGACCAGCGACATCAAAGCCCCCGTTTTATATCCCGACTACGGCAAATTCGATTTGCGCGAACACGCCGGTTTGCAGGAGCAACAATCATGAATCAAGCCAACCAAAACTTACTGCATCCTTCCCGCCAAGTCGGCGCGGATTTGGCCGCATGGCGCAAAGTCGGCGGCGGCGAAGGTCTGCTGGCTGCGCTTGCCGATCCTCAAAGCATTGTTTCCAAACTGCAAGATGCCAATCTTTGCGGTATGGGCGGTGCAGGTTTCCCGACTTGGCGCAAATGGGAGGCCGCCGTTGCCGCCCAAAGCAAAAATGGCGACAAATACGTTGTCTGCAATGCCAACGAAGACGAACCGGGTACATTTAAAGACCGTGTACTGCTGGCAAATACACCGCACCAAGTCATCGAAGGCGTCCTGATTGCCACCGTTGCCTGCCGTGCCAACAAAGCGATTTTGTACGTTAACCCTCATCAAACCGAATCCATCGCTTCCATCACACCGGCCATCGAGCAATGGAAAAACAGCGATTTGTTTATCCGCATCGAAAACTACTTGGGTAAACCTTTGGACTTGCAACTGGTTGAAACTTCAGGCCGTTATATCGGCGGCGAAGAAACTGCCGTAATTTCATGGTTGGAAGGTGGGTTCCCCTTCCCCCGCCGCAAGCCGCCTTTCCCTGCCGAAAGCGGTGTCAACGGTGAGCCGACCCTTATCAACAATACCGAAACCTTCGCCAATATTCCGCAAATCCTTGCCAAAGGTGCGGAATGGTACAAATCGCTGGGTTTGGGCGATGCCGCAGGTACGAAACTCTACTCGCTCTCCGGCGACGTATTGAACCCGGGCCTGTACGAGCTGCCGATGGGTACAACGCTGAAATCACTGATTTTCGATCACGGCGGCGGTATGCTTGAAGGCCGCACGTTTAAAGCCGTCTTCACCGGCGGTCCGTCAAACACGCTTCTGACTGCCAAAGATTTGGATGTGCCATTGGACTTCGTTTCCGTACGCGAACGCAAATCCAGCCTCGGTACGGGTGCGATGATTGTGATTTCCGAAGGCACGAGTGTGGTGCGTAAAGTATCTGAATATGTGGAGTTTTTTGCTGCCAACTCATGCGGACAATGTCCACCGTGCAAAGGCGGCACGTTCCAACTTTCCCGCCTGCTCAACCGCGTGGATACCGGCATCGGCACCCCCGACGACCTGCGCGCCTTGCAAAGCCTGTGCCAACTGCTGCCACGAAGCGGCCGTTGCGGTTTGATCGATGGCGCGGTTACCGTGTTGCAAAGCTCGCTGCGCACCTTCCCCGAAGAATACGGCCTACCGCAAGAACAGGAGTAAAACGGTGTTGTTTTCAGACGGCCTGTTACTGTAAAGGCCGTCTGAAAACCGATACCCGACTCCCTTTCTCTTCTTTCCAAGATGGAAGAGAAATCTAATAAGAAAAATACCTTCCGAACCTACCAAAATACGTTCAGACAAGCTTCAGCAACACTCAGGCCGTCTGAAAACCGATTTCCCAATACTTCAATCCTCAAATTAGGAGACTCAACATGGGCTTCAAGCCAATTCCTGCTGCGGTTGCGCTCGCGCTG